>Ga0210028_1001268_pt1 | contig 21558 bp, 15 predicted proteins | sample CryGeymeta201513_FD_185468 | JGI IMG/M metagenome (GOLD analysis project Ga0210028, IMG submission 185468) | Groundwater microbial communities from Crystal Geyser aquifers in Utah, USA - Crystal Geyser metaG 2015-13 (SPAdes) (version 2) | ecosystem: Environmental > Aquatic > Deep subsurface >...
TTCTCCAGGCAATATCCGCATCAAGTTCATGACCCAGCTGACCACGAATGTCATAGGCCTTAAATGCGGTCAATGGCTGATGTATTTTGTGCTTTTGTGACATACATTCATCCTATTATTATTTTACCGTTCAGCTTTTGATTCAGCCCCACAGATGTCGGCGCATCTTACACGACAAAAGTTCTCACTACGAACACGAATGTCACATATAGCCAGAAAAAGAAACCGCGGCCAGAAAGAACTCTTCCCTGATCAATCTGCCGGATCTTTGATGACAATATCAGGCTGCCTGGCCAGTTCATCCTCGGGCACGAAGACAAGCCGCATGCCCCAGCCGGAAAAGGTGGTGAGCATGGTGCCGAACTCCTCCAGGGTAAATTCCTGGTCGTCGATCTCAATGACTGCTCTGCGTCCCTCTTCGTCATGGATGACGCAACGCAGCACGTCACCGCGCGGCACCCACTGATCGCAGCGCTCGGAATATTCCAGCTGCGGTCTGCCCGGGGGGATTTCAACCGCCTCGTGAACGTAGTTGGCGATGGCTTCTTGCTGGGCCAGCAGCACCTGGTTGTGACGGTGCAGGATCTCTTCGTCACTCATCAAACTGAGGTCGGAATCGAGCTTGAGGTTGACGCCGGCAACCGTCGGGTCACGGTAGTCGATGACAGCATAGTCGCCGTTGCGGGTGATGATGACTTCGCTCAGGTCGGCGATATGGGGCTTTTTGAGGCGATTGCTTGGTTTGGGCATCAGGTGCAACTCCAGTCAATGCGTGATTTGGGTCGGTCTGAATCTCCGCCCCAGCTGTAGGAACGATAGAGACCGGGCAGGTCGTTATCACAGGCAAATTTTCTGATTGCTTCTACTATGACTATCGCCGCAAATCCATTCTGACTCTAGCCGTGACTTGCCAACTCAACCTTGAGATTCTTGATCGCCTGGATAGCATTGACAAGTTCAGCCTTAATCTCGTGCCGCTCGGTGTTGTAGTGGCTGAAGGCGTTGAGCACCAGCGGTCGGTAGGTTTCGATTCCGTTGCGGGTCGCTTCCTGGAGGTCATGCTTGATGACATCCCAGAAATTCTCAGTCGTATAATCCTTCAGTCGTGATCTGAACCTGACGGCCTTGTTCTTTTTCTCACAATGCCTGCGGATCAGCTTTTCAAAGGCGGAGCGGGTATAGACAGCTGCGGCCTTGTAATCGCACTTGTCCAAATGGGTTTCCGCCTTATCAATGAAATCCTTGCCGTCCACGATCAGGGGCGTTTCTGTGCCATCTGCGCAGGTCTGGGCATAGAACTCCATGGTTTTCCATCCAGCTTTCTTCTGCTCAAGAAAACCGCTTGCATGTTCAAACCAGGGCTTGTCGTAGGTAGTGATGGAAATCTGGTAGTCGGGGAATTCGGTTTCGAGGATATCCAGCAGCGGCAGCCGGTTGGCGATGTCGAGGCCGATGAAGATATCGTCCAGAAACAGTACTTTGCAGGGGATGCCCTGCACATGGCGCTTGATCATCCCCAGATAGATGGCGATGGCAATGGACGATAACCGTGCCTCATTGAGAAACAAGTGAGGTTTATCGATGGGCTTACCGGCATAGCTGAGTTCAACGTGGACCTGGTCACCTTCCAACCCGTTGTAGTCACTGGTCGGTCGTACCTGGGAAAAACGCAGTTGCAGCGCAACATTGTGGTTGAAGTATTCAAGAAGCGGCTGCGCATGGTTCAGGATGTATTCCGGGCTTTCCGGCTTGAAGAGTTCCCCGAATGCCTCGTTGAAGAGCTTGATGGACGCATTCACCTCCGCCTTTTTCTTGTTGATCGGATATTCCTTGCCGGTGGTGCGGGCGATGGATTCTTCAATGTCAGACCAAAGCTCGCCTAGCTCCTTGCCGCCGGTCAGCGAATACCTGAAGTGTTTGAGTACGCCTCTAACCAGCAGGTCAAACAGGTTGATTTCATCGTCCTTCTTGAGGTGGTGTATCGCCAAAAGGTGCTTGTAGGTGAGAAAACTCTTGAGCTTGTTGCCATCACGGATGCTCGTATCATCGGCGTTGCGGGAAGCGATTGTAGTGCTGTTCCAAAGGTATCCTTTGCTCCCTTTGCCGGTGTCGGGGTTCGGTCTGAAAGTCACCTGGATGGCGGTTTTTCCCTTCTTCCCAGCCGTGACGAAAACATTTTCCAGTCCCGCCAGGTCAATATCTTCGACGGAGGTCTGGAAAAAATCTTTCAGGGCGTAGTAGAGCGAGCTTTTACCGCTGCCGTTCTCGCCATAGATGAAGAGGTTTTTGCCGCCAACGTTGAAGGTATAAGTCCCGAGAAAGGCCTTGTAGTTGACTATTTCAATGGTTTGGATTCTCACCCGACGATCTCCCAGTGACCGGCTTTCCTGGAACCCACCCGTCTCAATATGCTGGCATCCTTCAATTTCCCGATGTTCCGCATCACGGTGGAGCGGTCTTTCCGGGTGAGCTCGGCCAGCCTGTCGTAGGAGATGTCGGGATTTGATCGAATCAAGTCGAGCAGGTGCATCTGAAAATCTGATAAAGGTGCATTTATAGGTGCACGTTGCCCCTTTAAATCCACCTTATCTGCCAGTTCCAGCTCTTCCACCGGTTTCCGGTGTACCGTGGCGGAGAACAGGCAGCCGTCGTGGTCGTCGGTAAAATCGATGGTCGGCCACTTCTCCAGCGCCCGCTTGATGCCTGAGCCCAGGCCGTGGTAGGGCAGCAGCCCCTTGGCCACGTAAGAAACCAGAATCGGGTTGCGGATATTGGAGTTGCCTGCCCGGATTTTCGCCACGGTCAGGTTGTTGGGCAAGTGACCGGGGCTGATGATCTCGATGCGGTTGTCGAAGACGAACAGACGAATCGGGGCGCTGACCAGATAATCACGGTGCACCAACGCATTGACCAGCAGTTCCTCGAAAACCGCCTCGGGGATCTCCGGTGTTCCCGGCGCATTCACTCCGCGCCCGGCCTGCACCTTATGCAGATTGCGCATGACGAAAGCGAGCGCATCGTCAAACATCTTTGGCAGCGGCCCGGCGAAATCTTCGGTGTCCACATAATCGGTGGCGTGGATTTTGTTACCTGGGTAACGGATCGCCTTGATCACAAACTGCGGCACGATCCACTCCGGCTGCTCGGCAAACATCAGTACCCCGGCCAGATTCAGCCTGCCGTCGTCGGTGGCCAAGTTCATGTTCTGCAACAACCGGGTCAGCTCAATTGGGGAATCGGGATACTCCTGCTTGTAGATATCGCGAAGAAAGTCGCGGAAGCGTAGTTTGTCGAGTTTCTCGATACCGGCCTTGGTGGGCAGCTCGTCGGCATGAAACTGGTTGGAGAACTGAAACAGGCGGCGCAGCTCTTCCTTGGAATTCACCCGCCGCTTGTCGGCTCCGGCCTTGAGCCAGATCACGCCGTTTTTGTCGAAATAGGGCTTGTCGATCCCCTTGGGCACGGTCAGAACGATGACGAGGCGGCCGTTCTCCAAAGGGACATTTTCTGTTTGCACCACCAGCGGACTACGCACCAGTTGGCTGGCGGCATTGCTGATGATCTGATTGATACGGGCCACGTCCTTCTGCGACAACCCCGGAACGGCACCGTCATCGGCGACACCGATAAAGATCGTGCCACCACTCATGTTGGCAAAGGCCGCCATCTCCGAGGCCAGGGATTCAGCATTGCGCACATCCGCCTTGAACTGGCGGGCGGAATCTTCGCCGAGGGCGATTTCTTTGGTCAGGTCCTTCAGATTCATCGTTTCAAGGCCCCAGATTTGAATAGTGAATTGGGAATTGCGAATAGGGAATTCATTTTGAGTTCTCTTTTGTGTTTTTGATAATTGTCGTAAGGATGCCGACAAGTTCGTTGGCTTCTGCTTTGATTTCTTTCAGACGATCAACATGAATTACTTCAGCAGCTTCCAACAGTTTGAGCCAATACAGGGTTTCACGGGCTTCCTTGCAGGCGATGGATATTTTCGACAGAAAATCGGCCCTGCTTTGTCCGCCTTGCGCCTCTTCAACATTGGCGCCGATGGATGTCCCCGACCGAATCAGCTGTTTTCCCAGTGTGCGACCGACACCGGCCTGTTTATCGAGAAACTGGCACAACTTCACAACTCGCACAGCAAAAACAAACGTCCTCTCGCAAATATCGTTCTTCAATTCACCATTCCCTATTCTAAATTCCCTATTTCCTAAGCGCCTCGCGTATGGTGCGCACTACCTCAACACTATCCAAGGTTTCAATGATGTTGCGCACCGGGTGGCGGGGATCGTAGAGGCGATCGAACTCGCGCTGGATGATGGCGAGCTTTTCCTCCTCGCTCATGTCGTCGGTGATGGGGGGAAGCTCGCCGAGATGGGGGAGGATAGCCTTGCCGGCGGCTTTGATTTCGTCGGGGAAGTAGAGTTCGTAGACCAAGCCGTCGATGAGTTGTTCAAAATACCTGGCTTGGAGTTTCTGCTCCATTGATTTTGCCATTTGAACGTAGCCAACAAGCCCTTCGAGTAACTTTGATGATGGCTGTTTTGGCTTGACGACTGGAAGATTTTGAAGAAACACCTTTTTGTAGCGAAAGGTATCACCACGTAAATCGCCTCCGGCATAAAAGGCACGGAAGGCAAAAGTTAGCAGTTGCGAGTTCAGTAAAGCCGTGAGGTATTTTGTGTGTTCACCCGTTAACACAAAAGCCGTGGCTTCCGGGTAGGAGCCGCTTTGGTCGTAATAAAATGCGGAGTCGTAAACTATTTCTGCGTAAACAATCTTCTCCTGAGCAAACTCATCAAGATAAGCGCAGTTTCTTAAGTTATATGGTGTTTTCCCTCTGTCCTGCCGTTTTGTCAACTTGTCCCAGTACTGGTCAAGATGAGTCTTAATGGCGGGATACTTGTTCACATCAACGGGTGGCAACTTCACATAGCCGTTATGGGTGTTGATCAACCACAAATCAGCAAAATCAACTCTATAACGTTTGATGTCCCGGCCTCGCAGAATCGGTTTGATGATCCCGGCGCTTTCCGGATCGGCGGCGATCAGCTCGTCCTTCTTCTGGCCGTCGATGATGAACGCCTCGTTGAAACCGGTCTTGATGCCGTAGTTGATGGCGATATCCCATTGCTTGAGCGAGGTGCCGACCTGCTCGATGCGCTGCTTGATCGCCGCCATCTCCGCAGACGCGATGACAAAGCTCTCTTCATTGAAGAGCGCGGCACCAGCTGGGTTGTCCTCCAGCATTCGCGTCAGAGAGGTCGCCTTGCGATAGGCAGATGACAGATTCCATGCGTTGGGTGTGATCTCTTTTCGCCCTTTTTCAAACAGCAGAATATTAGTATAGGTGGTGGCTTCAGAGAATATGGGCGAATCGCCGAAGTCGATTAATTGATCGATGGTCACCTTGCCCAGGAAGAAACGCCGCAACTTTTCCCCATAACCAGCCCGCATCCACTTGTTGGAGGTGATAAAGGCGAGCGCGCCCTTGTCTTTTAATAACCGGTAGCCCTTTTCGTAGAACAGGCAGTAAATGTCGCCGGTCTTGGCGAAGCTGTCGTATTTCTGCGCTTCCCAGTCTTTTTGCACCTGCTGACCACTGAAGTTCTGAATTTGCACATAGGGCGGATTGCCAATGACCACATCGAAACCGCCTTTATGATGCCAGACCTCGGAGAACATCAGACGGAAGTCGAAATCGACCTGGTAGCCAAATGAACTCTTTGACCCTGCCAGTCGTTTGCGGATTTCATTGTCAATCTGCGTTTTCAACTCCGATTTATGATCATGATTGGTTTCGGTAAAGAACTGCTTCTTCAACTCCTCAATCTTATCCGCCGCTGTGCTCTGCCAATTCTCCGGGAACCCTATCAATGAATCCCCCTGCACAATCTTGTAATCCAGGTTGGGCAGCGCCGCGATGGTGCCGTAATCCTCCTCATCGACAATCAGCGATAGCCACAGGCGCAGCCGGGCGATGTCAATGGCAGAGGCATCGATATCCACGCCGTAGATCGATTCGGCAATGGCGTGGCGTTTGAGGTCATAGGCGCTCTTACCGTTGCCGCTGTGTGGGGCAAGCGCCAGTCGGGCATTGACGATTTCATGCAGTAAACCTACCGGGAAAGCCCCGGAACCAATGGCCGGGTCGCATACCTTGATGTCAGCCAAAGCGGCGTCTATCTCTTTGGCGTATTTTCGGACCGCCTCAGGGAGTTGGAACCTGTAGGTTTCAGTTTCCTTCCCCTTGCTCAGCACGCGCGTATCGTTCTCAAGCGCCAGATGCCCCTTGCGGATCAAGATTTCGATATCCTCTTTAGGTACCTTTACATCCTGATGCTCGGCGGTCAGCTTGAGTTGCCCCTTGCTGGTGGTATTGGCAAACAGATTGGTCTGGGGCGAGCCGAGTTCCTCGTAGCTGGTGGCGTAGCTGTTCAGCCGGTTGTCCAGGTAGTGAATCAGGCTCTCCTGGCACATGTAGTGAACGATTTCGCGCGGAGTGTAGAAGGCTCCCTTGCTCTTGCGCTCGGTGACTTCAAGCATGTTCTCGAAGACTTTTCCGAGCATCTCGGGATCGACCGCCACCTCTTTATCAAGCGGCTCGTCTTCCTTGATGGTGAAGTTGTAGCGGTCAAAGGCATCGAGAATGCCGGTGCCGACATCGCCGGCCTTGGTCTTTTCCTCGTTGTGAAAGAGGCTATTGGGGAGTTCGATGGTGATCTTCTGCCAGTCGTAGTCGGCCTCGAACAGACCACCGTTCAGAAAAGGTATACGGCAAGAGAAACGTTCATAGTAGCCGGGGTCGTCCTGCCCCTTGCGCTCGCAGGCCAGCGCCTCGTAAAAGAGATATTGCAGAAAATCGTGGTAATAGCTGCTGCCAGCTTGGGTGATATGCTCGTAGCGTTCGCGCATGAAGCGCCGCGATCCCTCACCCCAGCTCTGACTTTGAGCCGCGCCCAGCCAACCCTTCTTCTGCAAAAAATAAAGAAAGACGATCTGGCCAAGCAGCTTCTTGGCAAAACGGCTGACCGACTGATCGGTCTCTTCTTCACTGGCGTGTTTGAAGTAAGGTTGCTTTTTGAGCTGCGCGCCGAGTTTCTGGAAGAGCGCCTTGTATTGATCGAAAAATTCGTCGGTGACCTTTTCGATGGAAAAAGCTGCCTCGATCTCTTCCATGCGGGGATCGGCATAATCCATGGTCAGCACCGGCAACAACTGTTTGCAGGCGGTGTGGCTGTTCTCGTGGACACCGACCAGGAAAGAATGTCGTTTGGCCGGGGTCAACTCCTGCTTGAGTTTGACCTTCCCCTTGTCGTCCTTGTAGGCCTCGTGTTCGATCTTGACGAAGGAGAAGCGCCAGTCAGCGCCGTTGTCGTCTTTTGCATAGAAAGCGATTAAAGACGCAGGTTTTTCAAACTGTTTAAGACGATTTACTGCGAAGCTCCGCAACGCTGTACGTGCTCTTTCCAGTTTGGTAAACGTTTTTACTTCGACAACCAGCAAATCCAGTTCTTCACCATCGGGATCGATGTATTTCCCCAGACACCAGTATTGTGTGACGTGCTGATTAAAGGCTTCTGGGATCAGGTTGCCGGTGTAATGTTTTCCACCACGCGAGCCAGGCTCTATTTTATTCAAAAAATTCCGGAGAAAGTGCTGATATCGCTCACGATCAAATGGGTTCTTGAAAATGTTCTCTATCAGCTGTTGTGCCTGTTTCTTATCCATGAATTATTCCCCGTCGCCTGCAACCTTATAACCGGACAGAATGATCTCGCGCCGCGCACCGCTGGAGCGCTTGGTCTGTGCATTCCCCTCATCCACCGAGCGGATATGCTTGCGCAAAATCGCCAGCAGTTCCAATGGATCAAGAGTTTTCTCGAAGGCCTTTTTGATGGTCTGGGCCGTCTTTTTAGCCATCAGCCCCTGAGCGATCATTTTGCGCACCCCATCCAGGAACTCCTCATCGGTGTCGGTGAACTTCTGGCAATTGCGAAACACCTTGTCCTTTAAACGCTTCTCGATATAGCTGGCATTGGAGCGGCCACCGCCCGAACCGGACGGTTCTTCATCCTGCAGGGTGTCCTGTGCAAAGCGCTGCTTGTTGGTCTCCAGCCAGTGGTAATAGTCCTTAGGGATCGTCTGCCGGGGCGTTTCGGGCGGACATTCCAACAGATTAACCGCCTCGAAAAAGGTGATTTCACCGCTTTCGCCCGCCTGGTTGCAATAGAACTTTTTCAGCGGCCCGATGCGGAAGAAACTGACCAGTTGATCGGCTGTAAGATCATCGACCTGCCGACCGGAGCGGGCCTTTTTCGGCAGGCGCTTGATTTTCTCGAACAGCTCCGGCTGTTGATCGCGCAGCACGCGCATCATCTCCAGATATTTCAGTTCGGAATCGCCTTCTTCCTCTTCGCCAGTATAGATCTGCTTACGGTTCAAGGTGTCGAACAGTTCCTGACTGCCGATCTCCTCGCCGTCGGAGAGGTACTTGGCATCTTCGCCGAGGATGTCATGGAACATCTGGATCTTATTGGTGATGTTGGTCTCCAACCCGAGGTGGGCATCAGCCTGGGTGGTCGGGAAGAAATTGTAGATAAAGATATCGGGGTGCGCCGTTCCGAGGCGATTAACGCGGCCGACGCGTTGCAGCACCCGGGTCGGGTTCCAGGGCAGGTCGTAGTTGATCAGCACATTGCCCCGGTGGAGGTTGATCCCTTCGGAGAGGATATCCGTGGTGATCAGGATGCGCAGGGTGTCATCACTCTGCTTCTGGTTGGGATCGAAGGCGGTTTTGATCAGATCGCGAGCCAACGCAGGGTTGTGGGTCACGGCAGGCTGACCGGTACGACCACCTTTACTGCTGAAGAACATGACCCGACCGGGATACTGCTGGTTGATCTGTTCGAACAGGTAATCGCCGGTCTCCTTTGATTCGGTGAAAACCACCAGACGGTTTTTCAGGGCGCGATCCGTCTTCAACTGCTTACTAAAGGCATCCAGCTTGGGGTCCTGATCGACATTCTTCCAGAGCTTTTCGACCTGGCGCAGCATCTCAAGATCGTGCTGCAGGTCAGTGATAAAATCGCCGCGAAAATCCTCGGCTGAATATTTTGCGGCCTTTTCTTCTTCGACATACTGCTCCAGGGCATCGAGATCATCATTGTCGAGCAGATCGTAAACATCAACGTCCTTGCTGATATAGACAGTGCCACCATCGTACATGCCGATAAACCGCTCGTAGGATTCGATGAAACGGCGGATGCTTTTGCGGAACGCATAAAAACTGCTTTCCAGGCGCTTGATCAGGATCCCTTTCATGAAACCGCCGACGTTGCGCTGCTGTTGGCGTTCAAATTCGGAAAGTTGCTTGCTGCCGGAGTAGTACAGCAGGGGGATGTAGCGTGCATAGCGGAATTCGTGCAGCAGGCCGATGGTCTGGTTGAAGACCGTTTCCAGTTCGCCTTCAAATGTGTAGACGATTCGGCGCGGGTTCAGAACCTCGGGGAAAAAGAGGCCCTGACTTTGCGTATCCTTTTTGAAGTAGGTCATGACATCAGAGCGGGTACGCCGCACCATGACATGCTTGAGGATGCGCTCGCGGATTTCTCGGGAGACCGCCTTGATGGCCTCCTTGTAGGCCGGGTCAGTGCGGTCCAGTCCCTTAAATCGACCGCGCAGAGAGGCAAAGAAGCGCTCGAGATTGGGAATACCGGGGATAGTCGAATTTTTGGGGATCTGGAACAGCTTGAGCTGGGCAAAAATGTCATCGATGGTGTTATTCAGCGGTGTCGCTGTGACCAGAATGACCTTTTTCCCCCGGCAGATATCGAGCAGATCGGCGTAGGAACGGGTCCCTTCGTTGCGGAAGCGGTGCGCCTCGTCGACCACCACATAGTCGAAACGATCGAGGCCGAACTTAATCACTTTCTCAAGCTTTCCGAGCGACTCGACCCGTGCCGGAACACGGAAATCGTGCAGACTCTCTTCCCAGTAGCTCTTCAACACCGGCGGGCAGATCACCAGAATCCGCCCTTTAAGCTGTTGCAGCAATTGCGCGGCGATGAAGGTCTTGCCCAAGCCGACCACATCGGCCAGAAAGACCCCGTTGTGTTCGTTTAGCTTCTTAATCGCCTGCTGCACCGCCTGCTGCTGGTATTGCAATGCCATGAACCCTTCGGGCAGAAAGATTTCAATATCGTCCTGAAGGTTGATATCTTCCTGCAGGTACTCATAAATCAGTTTCAGATAGAGTTCGTACGGGGTGATGGAGTCATTCAGCCAGGTTTTTTTCTGCACGGCATCGACAAAATCATCGGATATGTCGACCGACTGTCGCCACAAGTCTTCAAACTGCTCTAGGGCGTACTCAACATCACGGCGCTGACGAAGCTCAACGTTGAATTCGCGGTTGGCAACCAGGCCGGAATAGGAGAAGTTGCTCGAACCGGTAACGACAAAACCATAATCACGATCATCCGGGGCAAAGCGTCCGATGTAGACTTTGGCGTGAATGTTTCTGGATGGGAAGGCCCGGATTTCGAGTTTTTTGCCGTTGCCACCACGGTTGCGGTCTTCGGCAGAATCGGCGCATTCCGATTTTAGAAATTCGATGAATTTTTTCAGTCCCAGTTCAAGTCTGTCATCTGCTTCCTCAGAATGTTCAATTTCTTCGATCAGAGTCTGCTGAAACTGGTCTTTGGCATTTTTGTGGGACTCAAAGTCGATAACAGACTGCGAGCGATAAGCATTGATAGCCCGGTTCGATTCGTCGTCAATCCCCAGCCCAACCAGTATGCGGGTTTTCTCAACCGGCTCTATGCTATCGTAAAGCTGATAAAAACCACTGGAACGGAAATAACCGACCAGAACATCAAAGAGTTGCGTGTCTGCCAGCGTGGCCTTGAAGCGATCCAGCAGGGTCTGATGCGGGCCATTGGTAAAGAAGGTCAGGTCGGTGTTTTGTTTGCTCATGGAGTCTCTATAATCCCCTCGTGGATAAAGAAAATAAAGTCCTTGCAGATTAACAAACTTTCTGAATTTCCTGAAGAAAAATAAACATCTTGCTCACATCATCCCAAGCATCCACTCCTCGACCTCGACCATGTTTTGTGCGACCGGTAACCGGGGTAGTTTCAAGAATGTTGACGGATCTGCAGGCCATGGCGCAGATGCGCTGAGCTTGTTTCGCGCTGACTCATGGATCAGAATGGATGAAACAGAACCATAAAAAGAGAAAAGCCCTCGTTTTCAGAGGGCTTTTTGTACTACATTGAATCATGATGAATTTTCAAATGGTACCCGGGACGAGAATCGAACTCGTACAGGATTACTCCCGAGGGATTTTAAGTCCCTTGCGTCTACCAGTTCCGCCACCCGGGCATGGGTGCTTATCTTAGTGATTCGTGAGATTCTGTCAACTGAATATCTGTGAAAAATTCAATTTGTGGCTCTTGTGCGATGAACTGGTGTTTGAGGCAAAGCTGAGCAAATTTCTTCAGGCCCTCCAGGTGCTGGGGCGTCAGCTGATAATTGATGGTCTGCCAATATTGTACCAGCTCTCCGGTCTGGAGATTAAGTTTTTGATGGAGCGGAGTTTCTTCGGCCAACTGCGGTAATTGTTGCAGAGACAAGGCCAGAGACTTTTTCAGCTGCTGATGAAGCAAGTGCAAAGCATCGGTCTTGTCACGCGCGGCGGCGCGCCGCATTATCCACAAAGCAAAAACAAAGGGCAGGCCGGTGTGCTGAAACCAAAGCGCGCCAAGATCATAAATCTGCATGCCTGAGGGTAATAGGCGTGCCTGCTTCATTGCGCGATCGCCAATCAACAAAACAGGTTGGCGGGCCGCAATCAAAGCCTCAGCCGGCCCTGCAGGAACAAAATCCAGCACCTGCGGGTGCGCATAGAATTCGCGTAATAAAACCCGTAAAAGATTGATAGAGGTCGCAGATTCTCCGGTAATGGCGATGGCTTGGCCCAAGAGCTTCTCCGGTGGGCAGGGGCTGAACAGTAGAACGCTTTGCACCGGGCCACAGGAAGAAATGGAGACCTCGGGCAGCAACAGGTAGTCTTGGCTGTTGCGGAGATATTCGAAGGAAGATGAGGGGCTGATATCAACTTCGCCGGTCTGCAACATCCGGTTAAGCGCCGAGGGCACACCCGAGAGAATTTGACCGTTGAAACCCTTGTCACGCAGATAATGAAAGAAGGGTTCGCAGTTCAAATAGGGGATGTGACCAACCCGTAATTTTGGTTCAATCGACATACAAAGCTCCGGCTGACAGGGGCCAATCGAGGCATTGATAGCGATGCTGAGCTAGTTGTGTTGCCTGCTGTAATTCATCAGTCGTCAAAGCCTGTTCGACAAAATCTACCGGCCAACCGCGGACAAAAGCGTGAATCAGGGCCTCTTCAAGTTGTGCGCTGGTACAAGGTGGTTGACAAAAGCGGTTGATCCAGCCAATTTTTTGGGCCAAGCGCTGAACGCCTGTGGCGGAACTCAGGCTGGTATCGGTATTCAAGAGTAAAAAAAGTTGAGTCAAATCCATATTTAATGGCAAGGAACCATGTTGCAGAAAACCCTGACGGGTTCTCTTTTGGGAACTGCCACAAATTTTTTTACCTTCACAGAGAATTTCAAACTGGGCGGGGGCCGTAAAGCAGGCACTCTGCTCAACGCGACTGGTGGTGCCCTCGCCCCCATGCCGTGCAGCGATTTCAGCATTTAGGCCGATGGCGGTCAGGGCATCGAGCAGAACCTGTGCAATATGCTGATAGCTAGCGGAGATGGTGCCACTGAACAAACCCTGGCGTTTGGCGATCACGGCGTAGGTGAGCTCATCGTCATGTAACACCGCCCGCCCGCCGGTGAGGCGGCGCACCACCTCGACTTTATGGTGTCGACACGCCTGAAGGTTATACTGTTCAGCCTTGCGTTGGCTGAATCCCAGACTTAATGTCGGGTTCTGCCAACGGTATAAACGAACAACAGGCGGGGATATCCCCGCCTGTACTTTTTGGAGTAAAACCTGATCCAGGGCCATGTTCATGGCACCAGTGAAGGCTTCTGCCCGAATGAGACGCCAGTGCGTACCTATCACCTTAAATTTTGACCCGTTCGAGAAAATTAGTATCAAAATCGAGGTCACAAAATTGCTTATTGTTCATCAATTTCTGATGAAAAGGTATTGTGGTTTTAATGCCCTGAATAATGTACTCGTCGAGGGCAACTTTCATGCGTTTGATAGCCGCTTCACGATTTTCGGCATGAACGATCAGTTTTCCGATCATTGAATCATAGTGCGGTAACACCGTGTATTGATCATACATGGCACTTTCAACCCGCACTCCCATGCCACCGGGGGTATGATAACCGGTAATTTTCCCAGGAAAAGGCGTAAATTTTTCCGGATCCTCGGCGTTGATGCGACATTCAATGGCGTGACCGGTAATTTTAATATCTTCCTGTTTGTAACGCAGTTCAAACCCGGCAGCTGAACGAATTTGTTCTTTGATAATGTCGACGCCGGTGACCATTTCGGTGACCGGGTGCTCGACCTGAACCCGGGTGTTCATTTCCATGAAATAGAAACTGCCGTCGCTATCAAGCAGGTACTCAATGGTTCCGGCACTCGAATAGTTGACCGCCTTGGCCGCTGCTACCGCACAGGCCCCCATCCGCTCACGCAGTTCGGGGGTTAACACCGGGCAGGGGGCCTCTTCAACCAGCTTCTGATGCCGCCGCTGAATGGAGCAGTCGCGCTCACCCAGGTGAATGACATTGCCATGTTTATCACCCAGTATCTGAATTTCGACATGGCGTGGGTGTTCGCAAAATTTTTCAATGTAAACATCGGCTTTGCCGAACCCCGCCTGAGCTTCGGTGCGAGCCATAGCCAAGGCATTAGGCAAAGAAGCCGGCGAATGAACAATTTTCATCCCCCGACCACCACCACCAGCGGAGGCCTTGATGATGATGGGATAGCCTATTTCGGCGGCAATGCGCACGGCCTCTTCAGTGGTTTCTACGCTTTTGTTGGTGCCAGGCAAAATAGGTACGCCCGCGGCGGTTACGGTCTGGCGCGCGGAAATTTTATCCCCCATGCGCCGCATGTTGTCGGCCGAGGGGCCGATGAACACGATTCCGCACTGCTCACAAATTTCGGCAAATTCGGCATTTTCAGATAAAAACCCGTAGCCCGGATGAATCGCATCGGCATCGGCAATTTCCGCCGCGCTGATAATTGCTTTCATGTTGAGATAACTTTTGGCGCTTGGCGCTGGGCCGATACACACCGCTTCATCAGCCAGGCTGACATGCAATGCATCGGCATCGACATCGGAAAAAACGGCAACCGTATGGATACCCAGTTCTTTGCAGGCCCGAATAATGCGCACGGCAATTTCCCCGCGATTTGCGATCAATATTTTATGAAACATCTGAGCTCTCCCATTGAGATAGCCGGTTGGTGTTTAGAGACGTTCGACCAAAAACAGTGCCTCACCATACTCAACCGGTGCCGCATCACTTTTTAAAATTTCAATAATACGACATTTAAACTCAGCTTCAATTTCATTGAAAAGCTTCATCGCTTCAACCAAACACAGGGTTTGTCCCGCTTCTACCAGGTCTCCGACCTTGACAAAAGTATCGGCATCGGGTGAAGGGCGGTGGTACATGGTACCCACAATGGGTGAGGGAATTTTTTCGTAACGCTCATCTTCAACCGCGGCGGGGGGAGCAGCCGCACCAGAGTTTTGACCTGGCAACACCTGAGGGGCGGCTGCCGCCGGAGCTTGTAAGACCGGGGCACTCTGGGCCGCAAACTGAACGTATTCTTTCTCAGGTCCACGCCGAATGACAATTTTCTCTTCCTTGTTTTCCATGCGGAACTCTGAAATATCAGTATCGGTAATCAATTTTATCAAGGATTTCAGATCTTTAATTTCCATATTTCATTCTCCTGGTTCTAAAACCTGTAAAGATAATCGCCCGGTCAAAGGGCACGGTACTGTTTAGGAATCTGGGTTAAACAACGATAGCCGTCAGCGGTAACAAGGATTGTATCCTCGATACGAACCCCACCACGTCCCGGCAAGTAAATTCCGGGCTCAATCGTAATCACCATCCCCGCCTGCAGCTGATCTTTACCACGACTGGAAACGCTGGGATACTCATGAATTTCAAGGCCAACCCCATGGCCTAGGCCATGACCAAAATTTTCGCCATACCCGGCCCTGGTGATATGCTCGCGTGCAACAGCATCTAATTCAGCCAGAGATAGCCCTGGTTTCACCCAACGCAGCGCGAGATCATGAGCTTCAAGCACCAGATCGTAAATACGGCGCAAATCTACCGGTACATAGCCCACACCCAGGGTGATAGTTTCATCTGAATGATAGCCCTGTACCCTGGTTCCGAAATCAAAGGTTACCAGTTCGTTTGATGCCAATTGACGTGTAGAAGCAACGCCGTGAGGTAAGGCACCGCGGGGGCCCGATGCGACAATGAAATCGAAGGCACGCTCTTCACCACCAAGACGTCGCAGAGCAATTTCCAATTCGAGAGCCAAGGTTTGTTCACTGACTCCGGGTTTAATCAAACTTTCTATTGTGGCAAAGGCCTTGGCATTCAGATCTGCGGCCTGCTGAAGGGCCTCTATTTCTGACGAAGTTTTGATGCCGCGTAAGGCGTTGATTTTTTCTTCGACCGCAACCCATTCCAAATTTTCGGCACCGCGCCGCCTCAAAGCACAAAACTCGGCGACATTCAGTTCTGCGGCAACAAAACCTATGCGTTTGAAATCCTGGGCCAAGGCCAGGGCAGTCAAGGCATCAAATTTATGCTGATAACAGATCAGGGTATCGGCCTGCACCTGCTGCTGTGCCTGCTGCTGGTAGCGTGCATCGCTCAGGAACCAGCTGTTCGAGCGCGCGAAGAGATAAACACCATCTGTTCCCGTAAAATTGCAGCAATAACGGATATTTTTAAGCCCGAAAAAAGCAAAAGCATCCAGCGCCAATTCGTCGAGAATTTGCGTGCAATAGAGTTTGGCAGCAGTATGCATTAGTGTTGCAGATGCGTGTAAAGGGCGTTGAAGGCCATTTCATAGCCGTAAGCGCCAAATCCGCAGATTTGACCTAAAACGACACCGCTAACAAAGGAATGATGGCGAAAAGCTTCCCGGGCATAAATATTTGACAGATGAACTTCCACCGCTGGCAGGGCAACCCCGCTGAGGGCATCACGCAGGGCGACGCTGGTATGGGTAAAACCACCAGGGTTTATGATCAAACCGGCACAACCCTCAGCGGGTGCCTGATGAATGTGATCAATCAAAACACCTTCATGATTTGACTGCTGATGCTTGATTTTAACGCCGAAATCACCGGCAAGAGTGCGTAAATTTTCAATGATTTCGTCAAGAGTCTGATAACCGTAGACCTCAGGTTCACGGCTGCCAAGCAGATTGAGATTGGGCCCGTTAAGAACTAGAATTTTCATCGTTTAGATCAATGCCTGACGTAGCGTTGCTAACTCACGGCGCATATGAAACCGTCCTTTGCCCAGGTTGCCGTCATGATGCAGGGTTAATGCAAGAAAATAATCATCGGTCACCGCCCGGATCACGACATGAAAACCAGCACTTTTTATCGTTACCTCTTGAAAATCACCGGTGCCTAAAATTTCTGCGGTTTTACGAATTTCCTTAACGACGTTGGTGTATTCAATCGCAAAAAGTTGCAAATCAACGTCATCGATCTGCACATAGTATTGCTCAATCGGGATTGCATCGAACCCCATCAACACAGCCCCCACAGCACCGGGCGTCGTTTTGACCAAAGTTTCAAGCGTGGCCTTGAACATCCCCTCTCCTTTTCTGAATAGAGGTCAGCAAACGATTCAGCTGCGCCAGAACACTCTTGTCGGCAGCCATAGACTTGTGTTCGGATGTGGGCTCATCGGGGGAAGCACCGAGGTAAAATGGCTCCGGTTCAAGCTCAGACTCTAGCTCCGATTCCGGTTCAGGTTCAGGCGGCGTCTCGGGGAGTGTGTCAGGAGCTGAGACAGTCTCAATTTCTTCAACCGGATCAGACTTGGATAATTGCTGAGACTCAGGCTCGGCTGTTGCCGCATTTTCAAGTTCACGTATCCGACGGCGCAGATCGAGATTATCGGGATCGTGCGCGAGTAGATTGCGAAAAATTTGCAGAGCTTTTGTGCCTAATCCCTGCTGCACATAAAGCTCGGCCAGGGTCACTGTTTCTAAAGCAGACACCCTTGATCTGTCGAGCTGTGGCTCTGCTGAATCGGCAAATTCAGGGGCAGAAGGTGAAGTTTCCCGCGCTGAGGGCGTATTCCCGGCAGTCGAAACAAATTCGGGGAGAGATCCCGCGGCCAGCGTTTGAATGTCTTCAGGCCCGGTGGTAAGTGCCGGCTCGGGTAAACCCAGAAGCAGTTTATTAATCACCGGATCAGCCGGTGAGAGCTCCCGGGCGTGAATCAATAATCGTCGTGCAGCGGAAAAGTGTTGTTGTAACAAATAAACCCGCGCACAACCAACCAGCGCAGCCAAGTTGTCCGGCTCTAATGCAAGGGCACGCAAAAAAGCCTCAACCGAACCAGACAAATCATCTTTCTGACACAAAATACGGGCTAGCACGACATGTCCAGGGGCACACTGAGGCTGAGAAACCAATCCCTTACTGACAACCTGATGGGCATTATCTAGTTGGCCCAACTTGCGATAGGCTTCGCTGAGTGAAACGAAAATATTCGAGCTGGGATCAGCCACCAGCAGTTCGGTGTAAGCTGCTATTTTGGTCAGCAAGGGATTTGGAGCAGCGGTTGACATGATCAAAACTCCAGCTCGGGGAATACCTGGTGGAAAGTTTCAGTGATGTTCACGATGGGATAGAGCACCGCGGCACCGATATCTTGATTCAAGACCAAAGTTAATGAGCCACTGCGCACCTTTTTATCACGTTGCATCGCATCAACATAACGTGCGAGGGGGAAATCTGGCCATTTCGTTGGCAATTGCAACGATCTTAAGAGGTTTTCCAGACGATGCGCTGTCGCAGATTGTGCCAACTGAAAATGACAGGCTAATCGACAGGCAACCAGCATCCCGCAGGCCACAGCCTCACCATGGCGCCATTCACCATAACCAGACAAATTTTCAATGGCATGGCCAAAGGTGTGCCCGAAGTTCAACAAGGCCCGGATCGAGCCTTCACGCTCGTCAACTTCTACAATATTCGCCTTGGTTTGGCAAGAAATCTTTACCGCATGCAGCAGCGCATCGGGATCAAGCGCCAGCAATCGGTGACTGTTGCCTTCAAGCCAGGCAAAAAAGTCGGCGTCATGAATAACACCATACTTAACCACTTCGGCCAAACCGGCACGAACTTCGCGCGTGTCGAGGGTTTGTAAGGTGTTTATGTCAATTAACACCAGCTTTGGCTGGTAAAATGCCCCAATGAGGTTTTTGCCGAGCGGATGGTTGATTCCGGTTTTTCCTCCGACCGAGCTGTCAACCTGTGCCAGCAAAGTCGTGGGAATTTGGACAAAAGGAATACCGCGCAAAAAAGTTGCAGCGGCGAATCCGGCCATATCACCAACAACACCACCGCCGAGAGCAATCAACCCACTGCCGCGGTCAAAGCCTTTTGCAATTAATTGGTCATAAATGGTCGCCAAAATTTCAAGATTTTTGTAGGCTTCGCCGTCGGGAAGGATGATGGAGTGGCATTGATAACCAGCATTCGTCAGGCAATCCATCAAAGGCGCCAAATAGAGTTTTTCAACCGTCGTATTCGTAATCAGGGCAATTTTGCGGGGAAAAGAAATATCTTCGAGATAGTCTGGGGTCCGTTGAATTAAACCCTGACCCAAAATTATCTCATAACTGCGTTCTTGCAACCCAACGCGGAGAGTTGTTGTCTTCACTTTTACCTCTGGGCTCACAGAAAAACGGGCAGGAAATCCCGCCCGTCTCACTGTCTTCCACGGAAAGTTTTTAGTTATTACTCAATATTCGCGGTGTTATAAAAATCATCAATTCGGCTTTGGTTTGAACGGTCTTGTCAGAACGGAATAATTGGCCCAACAGGGGAAGTTTCCCCAAGTAAGGGACGCCCGAATCTGAAACTTGCTTGGTATCGATAAAGATACCGCCGATAACTGTGGTCTCACCATCCATGACCAACACTTTGGTTTCAGCTTTTTTGGTATCGATGCTCGGCGCTGAAGCGCCAGCGGTAATCGAGGGAGTATCATTCGTCGCCAGAATTTCGAGAATAACACTGCCATCCGGGTTAATCACCGGTTTAACCTTCAATTCCAGGTTGGCGTTAACGAATTCGGTTTTAGGTCCATCTGCCCCTGAGGTCTGGTAGGGAATGGTCGTCCCTTGTGAGATAGTCGCTTCTTCGCCGTTGAGGGTGGTCACCCGCGGAGTTGAAATAACCTTGGCGTTGCCATTTGATTCCAAAGCCGACAAGCGCAGATCCAGAATTGTCTGATCGATACCGATACGCCCATAGGTAAACCCGGCCCCCAAACCGGCCTCAGTCGCTGCGCTACCCGGCCCTGAGGGCAAACCGACCAGAAAGTCGCCACCGATTCCTAAACTTCCCGCACCCATTTTTTCACCCGGATTGGCGAAATTAATCCCCCAGTTTACGCCTAAATCGCGGCTGAAGTTCGAATTGACCTCGACAATCCGCGCTTCGATCATCACCTGACGCTCAGGAGTATCCAATATTTTGACCAATTCGCGAACTTTTTCAATCCGTGAGGGAATATCGGTCACAATCACCAGTTTATTGCGCGCATCTTCGGTCATACTGCCGCGATCACTCAGCAGTTTTTGCGTCGGGCCGACAACTGCGGTCAAATCTGCATAGTTAACACTAATAACCTCGGTCTGCACGGGTTCAAGTTTTTCTTGCGCGCGGTCGGCAGCAAGTTCCGCTTCGCGCATGCTGCGGATTGTGTCTTTAGGCAGTACCCGTACGACATTTCCTTCGCGAATCATCCCCAGGTTCGTAATATCAAGAACCAGCGTCAAAGCCTGATCCCAAGGCACATCAATCAGCCGCAGGGTGACATTACCCTTAATCTCATCAGAGGCAATGATATTGAGGTTGCTGACTTCGGCAATTAACTGCAAAATATTGCGCACTTCCGCATTATCGAACACCAGGGAAATCTTTTCACCACTGAAGCTTTGCGCCATATCATTGCGACGTGCCACAATGGGATTACTAGCAAGAGCGTTTGCTTGCGCATCCGGCGCAAGCACATCGACAGGCGCGAGGGGCGAGGTTTCAGCAGTAGCGCTTGCAGGGCGCGGTGCGGGTGCCGCAACCGGAAGAATCCGTTCTTCATCGCGAACCGGGTCAGCCACAGCATAGGTACCGTCCTCGACTTTCAGCAAAACCGCGCCTGACTCCTGAACCAATGTGTAGGGTTGTAATCCTTTCAATTGGACAACAAAGCGCGTTTCCGCCGTTTGACCCTCGATCACTTGATAGGGAGTGACAGACTGCACCGCCGTCGGGAAAGCAAAGGATGCATAAACCCGGCTTAAAGCCCTGGGAATGGTGGTATTTTTCAAACCGAATTTAACGATAGTGCCATCCTGAACCGGCTCAACTAGCGAAATGGGGCCATCGACTTCAATGCGATAGACCGAGGTGCCTGCGTGGCTGCTGAAATCTATTTTAGTCACCGCAGCAACAGAGGGCTGAGTAATAGGCACCGGCAGCGCGGAAACCGCCACCGGGGTTGTTGGGGCTGAAGCAGCATTCACCTTTGCAGCAATCCCGTTTTTTGCGGCAACCCAAGAAACCTGAACACTGTTATCGGCGGACAGAACCTTATATTCAGGAACCAGGCCCTTTTCTGTGTCAAAAACAAACCGTAACTTATCTGCATAAGGGCCAACACGCAGCTGCGTAAACCCTTCCGCCAGATCGTACTTCATAATCCGATCGGCCAACTCGACACCAAACAAATCAACAACCAAACGCTTGGGGGTTTCAAGTTCAAAATACTTCAGGCGGGAAAAACCCGCAGAGGTGGTGATATCGACTTGATTTTTGCCGACCGTCACCGCTGCTGAACTGACCTTGGTAGCTTTATCAGCCGCAGCTTTATCGGCCGCAGCTTTATCGGCCGCAGCTTTATCGGCAGCAGCTTTATCGGCAGCAGCTTTAACGGCAGCAGCTTTAACGGCAGCAGCTTTAACGGCAGCAGCTTTATCGGCAGCAGCTTTATCGGCAGCAGCTTTATCGGCAGCAGCTTTATCGGCCGCAGCTTTATCGGCCGCAGCTTTATCGGCCGCAGCTTTATCGGCAGCAGCTTTAACGGCAGCAGCTTTGTCGGCCGCAGCTTTATCAGCAGCAGCTTTGTCGGCAGCAGCTTTATCAGCAGCAGCTTTGTCGGCGGCAGCTTTATCAGCCGCAGCTTTAACGGCCGCAGCTTTGTCGGCAGCAGCTTTGTCGGCAGCAGCTTTGTCGGCAGCAGCTTTGTCGGCAGCAGCTTTGTC
>Ga0210028_1001276_pt1 | contig 21487 bp, 19 predicted proteins | sample CryGeymeta201513_FD_185468 | JGI IMG/M metagenome (GOLD analysis project Ga0210028, IMG submission 185468) | Groundwater microbial communities from Crystal Geyser aquifers in Utah, USA - Crystal Geyser metaG 2015-13 (SPAdes) (version 2) | ecosystem: Environmental > Aquatic > Deep subsurface >...
CACACGAGCGAGATGCTGACCGTAACCGTCTTGGTGAATTCGAATTTGGTGGTACCAACCCACGTTTTACCGCGGTTTCCAATGCACCAGGTTCTTGGATTTTCACCTATGATATGACCGAGTGGGCTGCCATGATCGGCGATTCTGTTAAGCGGATTGAAGTGGCTGTCTTACCGAAATTAGCTGATGATAATGGCAATATCGTTGGTCTGAATGCGCCGTCGTTGACCTTTGACTTGGTTGCTAACGCTGCTGATGCGACCTTCTTCGATCCAATCGTCGAAGTCGCTAATTGCAACACCTGTCATGACCAACTGGCTACAACATTCCACTCCGGTAACCGCGGCGGAAACGTTACCGTTTGTCGGATGTGCCATATTACCCGCGCTGGCGGTTCGCACCTTCAAGGGCAGTCACGTTCGATTGACTCCTACGTTCATGCGATTCATTCCTTTCAGCCGTTTGATGTCGATGAGGTCGACGTTACCGATCCGGTTGAAGTTGCCCACTACGAAGAGCATGTCAACTTCCTCTTCCCGGACTTTGCAACCATCAACTGCGAAGCCTGCCATGTTGATGACGCTGGTAACCCCGACGCTGCAGTCTACAACGTACCCAGCCAGGCCAAGTCGATGCCGGGCCTCCTCTCGGCCGTCGACGAGGTTCCTGGGCTGGACATTGCCAATGCATCTTCTCCCGAGGTTGTCGTCGGTCCTGCTGCACGGGCCTGTGGTGGCTGCCACCGTGCGCAGAAGCTGAACGCCAATGATGCTGGTGGGCTAGTGGACTTCAACCAACACACCAAGGAGTTTGGTTACCGAATTGAAAACGATGATGCGGATACCGTTCTCAGCACGGTTATCACGAACATCATGGCTCTGTTTAACTGAGAAAGGAAACCACGAGGTGGGTTTCGACCCACCTCGTTTCTTCATCGGGATTTAAATTTTTTGTTATAGGGACGCGCCAATCTGGTTCGTCCCTATTTTTTATGCCGTGCTCCACCAGCGATAATTCAAGAGATTTCGTTCAGAAACCTTTATAGTTCATATCTATGGTACGAAACTGACAGATTCCGCCAAATTATCGTCCTTTGTTTTTTGCTAGATAGGCGTCTGCTTTTTTTCTCCTGTTGGAAGGCGGACTGGCCTTCTTTGGCGTCAAGCCTGCCACGCAGAATCAGGATCCGTTTGTGGGGTTTGCCTCAAACTCTCCCATTTTTGTCCCCCTGCGCGGCACGGGTGAAATCCCGCAACGGATTACGGCCCCCAACAAAAATTTTTTTAACCAGCAGCGTTTTCCGACTGAAAAGACGCCGGGCTCCTATCGTATCCTCACTCTCGGCGGTTCCACTACCTACGGACGGCCCTATGATGACAGCACTTCTTTTTCGGGCTGGCTGAGGGCACTACTATCGGTCATTGATAAAAGCAAAAACTGGGAGGTGATTAATGCCGGCGGTATCAGCTATGCGAGCTATCGAATCGCCAAGCTGATGGAGGAGCTGATCCGGTTTCAACCGGATCTGTTTATCATCTATACCGGGCACAACGAATTTCTCGAAGAGCGTACCTATCGGGAGATTAAGCAGATGTCGCCGTTGCTGCGTTCGACGGCAGCCCTTCTGCAAAAAACTCGCACCTGGACGCTCATGGACAATGCATTAAAGGGGATCAAACCGTCTTCTGATCCCTCAAAATAGCGAACGTTATAAATTGAGCGCCGAGGTTGATGCCATTCTTGATCGTTCGGTGGGGCTCGATGGCTACACGCGTGACACGGCCTTGCAGCAGAAGGTCATCAAGCATTTCAAACTCAGCTTGGAGCGTATGGTGTCTTTGGCCCGGAGAGCCTGAATAGCCACTTTAAACCTTTTATTGCGCCGATTTTAAATTTAGGTTATATTGCGAACCGTTGTAATGAAGTGCGGTCGCGGCTGTTGTCGCGGCTCATTTTTATTGTAAACTTCTCCCACCACCTAGGGTTGACTTAACCACCACTCGTTCCATTTAAGCGCTTGCCAGTTACGGAGGACTAGACACCTATGAAATTTTCGTTGCGACATTTCTGTACCCTTGGCGTTGCTGCCCTGCTGTTTTTTCCGTTCAGCGCTTTTGCTGCGGAATTGAACATCCAGTCAGACACGATTTTGCGGATGTTCCAACGCGATACCGCTGCCGATGAAAATGCGGCGGTGCTGCCGGCCTATGAATATTTGCAGGTCGATATCGAAAACCCCGATGAGCTGGGGTTGGCGTTTCATTTGTATGGCTGGGGACGCGCTGATTTGGCAGATAATGAATATTTTGCCGATCAGTCGTCAGGCGAACTGCTTTACGCTTATTTTGAATATACCCGCCAAGAGGCCGCCTTTAACGCGCGACTCGGGCGTCAATATGTTTTCGAAGGGGTCGCTAACGAAGCGCTTGACGGTCTACGGCTGAGTTCTGATCTGGGGCGCTTTTTCTCGGGTTCGCTCTATGCAGGTCAGCAGGTTGCCATGACAAAGCAAAACGGGCGTGGCGGCGACAGCATCTTTGGGGGGCGCTTGGCCAACCATCTGGCCGGTGTGTATGACCTGGGTTTTTCTTATAAAAAAATCCGCAACGACAGCACGGATGCCGAGGAACTGGCAGGCCTCGATTTAGCCCTTTATCTCCCGGCCAATATCTGGGTGCGCGGTTTTTCGAGTTATAATCTGGAAACCGACAATTTTGCCGAGCATTCTTACGAACTCAATGCCTCTGTGGGGCCGGTTTCCGTGCGACCCTTCTACGAGTTTTTTCAGTATGAAGATTATTTCGGCACCAGCGCTAACAGTGCCAATCCCTTTCGTTTTCTGGCCTCCACCGGCGAAGAGCTGACGATTTTCGGTGCCGATTTTACCTTGCCGCTTGATGCTCTGGTGCTGACCGCCAAGACCAAATTTTACGATTACAAGGTGCTGGATGATAAATCCCAGTATTATGCTGTGCTGGCAACCTGGGCGGGGGAAGGTCAAAGCCAACTGGGTGCGGAAATCGGCTATATGCTCGGCGATGTGGCGCAGAATGACTATGTACTAACCCGTTTGTTCAGCTACTGGGATCAACTGGCCGAGGCGCCACTGGATTTTGTCAGTTGCGAATTTGTTTATGTGGCTTACGATCAAGATATTTACGGCGAAGATCGTTCATTGTTTGCTTCGATCGGCACCGGCCAAAAATTCATGGACGATGCCCTGGAGGTAAAAATATCGGGTGACTACAGTAAAGATCCCTATTTCGATGAGGATTTGCGCGGCATGCTGACCCTCAGTTATCAGTTTGGTAAATCTCTGTAATTTTCACTTCGATCGGGAGTTTGATTATGCGTAATAAATTTCTTACATTTTTAGCCCTGTTTATCCTCGGGTTGGGGCTTGTCGCCTGTGCGGCGCTTGATAGTGGTAAAGATCTGCCTGTGCGGCATTTGTCGTCTGAAGATGCTGGTGGTTCGACCAGCAAGTGCACTGATTGCCATGAGGCTCGTGGTGATAAACTGGCCTTCGGTACTTTTGTTCACACGTCAACCTGGGGCAGCAATCACCGCCAGACCGCCTACCAGAACGAAGCGGTCTGCTCCATGTGCCATCAAACCAGTTTCTGCACCGATTGCCATGCGGCTCAAACCGAGTTGAAGCCTTCCCTCAAGAATCAAAGCGACACTTACCGGCAAACACCACATCGCGGCGATTACCTCAGCCGCCATCGTATCGACGGGCGAGTTGACCCGAGCAGCTGTTTCCGTTGCCATGGTAATCCCAAAGCAACGAAAACCTGTGTGGCCTGCCACGGCTGAATGATTGGAGAATGGAATGATGAAATATTCTTTGGGATTATTATTGCTCGCTGTCCTTGGCCTCTGGGGTTGCTCAGACAGCAACCAGAATGCAAGCCTTAGCGGCCACCCGGCCGATTGGTTTACTGCCCACCGGGCGACCACGAATATTAACGCCTGTGGCGTTTGTCATGGGGCTGATCTTAAAGGAAGCGGTGCTGCGCCGAGTTGTTTTTCGGCTTCTTACGATGGTCGTGGATGTCACGCCGAAGGCCCAGGGCAGGCGCCTCACGCTCTTGACGGTAGCTACCGGAACCCAGCGAACCATGGCCCGGATGCCAAGGCCGATCTGACATCCTGCCAGGCGTGTCATTCAGATAATCCGACCGGCGGGCCGGGAAGTAATCCCCGCTTTAATGTTGGTATCGAAAGCCAGGGTGGCACGGGCTGCGAGGCCTGTCATGGCGCAAACCTTGCGCACCCAGCTGTTTGGGCTGGCCCGGAAAATGATGTTTTTCACTACACCGCAGCCAATATTCAACAGGCTTGCACCCTGTGCCATGGCACAGAGTTGGATGGTGTTGGCGGCAACGGGATCAGTTGTCGCGAATGCCATGCCGAAACTACTAACCTGACTCTCGATTGTACCGCCTGTCACGCGTATCCGCCCGATGGCGCCGCAGATATGGCCACGGCAACAGGGGTTGCTCATCGCACTGTTGCCGCCATCTCTTCTCATGGTGAGTGCAGCGTTTGTCACGGAGTCGAACAATCCACTAATGGTGGTGAGTTGTCTACCCGTGGAGCCTATACCAGCGCTGACCACTGGAACGGTAGCATCAATATGAACTCCGATACGCAGTACAATCAAACCAACTTCGGCTGTGACGCGGCGGGTTGCCATGGCAATGACACCGGTCATCAGCTTTCCGATTCAGGATTACCGGTCGCGCTGGGTGCTTTTGGTACGGCGGGCGGCAGCTCAGGAGCTCCGCATGCAGTTGGGCCGGATTGGCTCCTGCGTAGCGGCCATGTTGCCGCTGCAGCCCCCAGTTGCCTTGGTTGCCACGTCGCTGATGGCAGCGGCAGTGGCCCCAGTTGTTTGAGCTGTCACACGGCGGGGGATCCCTTGGCTGCGGGCGCTCAATGTGAATCCTGCCATGCTTCGCCACCAAATTTGGCATCGACCGCAATTGCCGATCGTCCCAACCGCGCTGGTGCTCACGCTGTCCACACACCTTTAACTGCTGATACCACGGACTGTTCCGCCTGTCATGCTGGCGCAGGAACAGATACAGTCAACCACTATGACCCTGCGGAACCAGCGAGCATGCAATTTCCGGCGGCTTACAATGCTTCCGCAGCAGCAAGTTTTTCGGGCAACTCTTGCAGCAACGTCAGCTGCCATGGAGGCGTGACGACGCCGGCCTGGACAAACGGGTCTATTGATGTTTATGGCGGTGGGACAGCAGCCTGCCGGCAGTGCCACAAAGCGAGTGGCGAGACTAATTCTTATGCGTCAGGCGAACACAGTCGACATCTTGGCGTTTCATTCATAACCTGCCTTTCCTGCCATGACGCAACAGTGCTGCAAAACGGAATTGCTGGTAATTCGCACTTCAGTGGATTAATGACAGCTGTTTTTGAGCTTGATCCTCAACAGACCATCAATACTAGTATTGGCTACGATGGCACTACCTGCAATACGGCAGGCTGCCATGGGTCAGAGACTTGGTGATAGGTCAAATGTAAATTTTTTTATAAGTGTTTTTTGGCTACAAAAATTACGGCGTCATTCCTTTTAAATCGGGAATGACGCCTTTTTCAATGACCACATTTAAGTTTACTGAGTTATCCCGGGAGCTGAAATGTCTCTTCTGCATCGACAAGCCATGCTTGACGTTATTGATTCGCTGGCCCACAACACCTTGCAAGGGAAAATTCGTGCACTGAGAATTGCGATCGTTTGTCTGCTCGCAGGGGGGCATTTGCTGATTGAAGACATACCGGGGCTGGGAAAAACCAGCCTGGCTCTCGCTTTGTCGCGTGTTTTGGGCTTGAGTTTTGGCCGGGTGCAATGCACCAGCGATCTGCTGCCGTCCGATATTACCGGCTTGTCGATTTTCGACCGGCAGACCAATAATTTTCGCTTTATTCAGGGGCCGATCTTCAACCACCTGATACTGCTCGACGAAGTGAATCGGGCCATGCCCAAAACCCAAAGCGCTATGCTCGAAGCCATGGAGGAGATGCGGGTCACGGTTGAGGGCGTGACCTACCCCCTGCCCAACCCATTTATGGTGATTGCGACCCAGAATCCGGTTGAGCAGATTGGTACCTTCGCCCTGCCGGAATCGCAGCTTGATCGTTTTTTAGCGACCACGGATATTGGCTACCCGCCTGCCGAACTGGAACAGCAGATTATTCAACACGGCAGTATTCGCCACCAGCTGGAAGGTCTTCGGCCGCGCCTTGAGCCCCAGCAGATTCTCGAAGCACGCGCGGCAGTCAGCCACATAAAGCTGGCGGATAATCTGGCCGGGTATATCCACGCTCTGGCCCTTGCCAGCCGCGAGCATTCCATGGTGCAATCGGGCATTTCGACCCGCGGTGGCATCAATCTGGCCGGTGCCGCCCGCGCCGAAGCTTATCTTGAGGGACGTGATTTTGTCATTCCTGAAGATGTACAGGCGATTGCGGTGCAGGTCGAAGCGCACCGCTTGATTTTGAAACCGGAATATGAATCCCAGTCGAAACAGGAGATTATTCGATCGCTGCTGCAAAAGTTGGCCGTGCCTTTGGTTTAAAATTAACCCGGGCGGGCGTTATTTATGTGGGCATGACATTGCTGCTGGGGTTTGCGGCGGTGAATACCGGTAACAATCTGCTCTACCTGCTGGTATCGGCGCTGCTGGGCTTTATGGCCGTTTCCGGCTGGCTGGGGCAGCAGAATCTGCGTCGGCTTGAGGTCGAGTTTCACTTTCCGCCTGAAATTTTTGCCACTCAGCCCACTCTGGTCGGAGTGCGCTTGTACAATCGCCGCGCGAGATTGCCGGCCTTCCTCATCCGCCTCAATCTCGGCGCGGAAAACCCCCTGTTTCCCTGGGTGGCGGCGGGCGCCTGGGGCGAAGGCAGTCTGACCCTCAGCTGGCCGCAGCGCGGCACCCACCAACTCGAAGACCTGTGGCTGGAATCCTGTTATCCCATTAATTTTTTTGTACGCTCCCTGAGGGTGTCAATAAATCAGGAATTGCTGGTCTTTCCCCTGCCGCAAGGTGAAAAAATGTCTGCCGCCAAGGGTGAAGAGGGGCAAGCATTCCTGCCCTCCAGCCGTAAACGCGGCGACAGTTCCGACCTGCGGAGTGTGCAGGATTATCGGGGCGGAGAACCGCTGAAATCGATTCACTGGAAGTTGTCGGCCCGCCACGATTCTTACAAGGTGAAGCTGCACGAAGGTTTTAGCGCCAGGCCGTTGATGATTGACCTTGATCAGCTGCAAGGCTCCCTTGAGCAACGCATCAGCCAGGCCGCCAGCCTGGTTGTCGAGCAGTTGCGGCGCCAACAACCGGTCGGTTTGCAGTTGGGCCGCGAGCGTATTCCTCCGCGTCTCGGCGGCGGTCAACGGCGGCGCTTGCTGAGCAAATTGGCGGTTTATCATGGCGGTTGAGGGCGTTCTGCATTGGCTGGCAAGCCTGGTTGCACTCACCGGGGCAGCACCAGCTTTTAGCTATCTTGACCCGATGGTGCAGGTAATTTTCAGCCTGAGCCTGGTGTTTGGCTTGGTTAGGGATCACCGCCAGTTAACGCTGTTGTCAGCCTTGCCTGCAACCCTGCTGTCGCTGCTGGTGGCCGCTTTTTACCTGCTGCAAATGAACCCGACAACCATTGTTGAACCCCTGGTCAATCTGCTGGTCGCTTTGCTGGCGGTGCGGTTGATGACCGAAAAGAGTGGCCGCAATCTGTTGCAGATTTTCGTGCTCTCAACCTTTGTGTTGGCGTCCTCTTCCCTGTTAACTCTGAGTGCCGGTTATCTGCTGGCCCTGATGTTATTGATTGCTTTGGTTGCCATCGGTCTGCTGCTGACCAGTTTTTATGCCACCGATGCAGCCCTGCGCCTTGATCGGCAGCAATGGTTCAGTCTGGCGCGCACCGGGGCAATTTTACCCCTTGGCTCCCTGCTGTTGATGATCTTTTTCTTTGTCATTCTGCCCCGCACCCAATATCCCTTATGGCATTTTCTCAATCCCGGCACCCGGCCGACCTCGGGGTTTAGCGAGGAAGTTAGTCCCGGCACCCTAGCCAATCTCAATGCCAGTGGCGCGCCAGCCTTTCGGGCGGAAATGTCGGCCATAGCCCCCCAGGATCTTTACTGGCGCGGCCTGGTGCTGAACCAGACCGATGGCCAAAGCTGGTCGCGCGCCAAAAATTTTCCGCCGGATCAGACCGTTAAAAATGAATCCCGCCCGCTGAAGCAGATTCTCATGAGCGAGCCGCGGAGCAATCGTTACCTGCCGGGGCTTGATCTGCCGGCTGAACCGGCTGATATCTCCAGCCAGCGTTCCAGTGACGCCGTTAATGAGGCCCACCGCCGGCTTGACCGCCGAGTGCGTTATACCCTTTATTCTTATCCGAGGGGCTCACTGCAGATTCGCGATCCCAGCCAAAGTGATTTTTATCTGCGGCTGCCCGATTCACTCTCTCCGCGCCTGCGAGGAGTGAGTGAATCCATTGCTGCTGAGCCCGATCGTCAGGCGAAAATTGCCGCAGTTGAACAATTTTTCCTTGCGCAAAAACTCGCTTATGCAACCAGCAATCTGCCGCAGAATAATACACCGGTCGAGACCTTTCTCTTCGACAGCAAGCGGGGCTATTGTGAGTACTTTGCCTCATCATTTGCCTTGCTCCTGCGGATGTCCGGGGTGCCTGCCCGTCTGGTTGGCGGTTATCTGGGCGGTCGTTACAATGCGCTGGGTGGCTATTATCTCATCGATGAAGATATGGCCCATGTCTGGGTCGAAGCCCTTAACGATGAGAACCACTGGCGGCGCATCGATCCCAGTCGCCTGGCAATTAACGCCGGTGAGGCCGTCGCTGGTTTGAGTCGCCGTCCTTTCAACTGGTCACAATCGGCGGCTGATTATCTGGAAACCGCCTGGAGCCGTTTGGTTATTACCTATGATCTGCAGAAGCAGCTCAGCCTGGCCCTCAGCCTCAGTCGTAATTTCCGCCAGTTCCGCCCTTCTCTGCCACAATGGGTGCGCTGGTGGGTTTTTCTGCCGCTGCTGGCGGGTGGGGTTTTCTTGTGGGGCAGGCGAAAATATCGTCTGGCCCATCACCATCAGTCAGTCCTTGATGCCTATCTGAAACAGGTGAAAAAAGCGGCAGAACTGGATCATTTGCCGGAGAGTCTGGGCTTGTATGAGCTCGCAGAGCGCAGTCATGAACCCCTGTGCCATGATTTTAGTCGTATTTATGGTGCGGCGATCTATGCCGGAAAAAATTTGTCGCCGGAAGAACAGTTGCAACTGCGTGTCATCATCAACCAGCTAAAAACAAAAAGATTTTTCCTTAAGCCCGATTTTGCTCACTTAACCGATAGTCGGCGGGGGGAATTGCCGCTTGTCAGGCATCGGCAACCGGCCTATACTGCAAAACATCTTGATTGACTCTCTGCCCTGTGCGTGAGGTCAGAACGTCCACCCGGAATATTTAATAAAACGGAAACTGTTCGGCTTGGCTGGTGTGCCAGCCCACCTTGAGTGGGACGCCTGAAGGTCAGCCAGCGGCATCCACCTTACTTGCACTCGAGTGAGGCCAATGATCCACGGCAGAGTGGAGAGTCTCAAGACAACAAGCCTTTGGCGATTTCCTGCCGGATTTCCTGCCGCAATGAATCTGCCTTTTGTCGGTTTCGCGTTGCTCATTTGTGCCTGAGCTCCAAGCTCTGAAGAGCCTTGTGGTCTGGGTATGATGCCCCGAGGATTTTGATGTGAAAATTAAGCTAACCCTGATTGCTGTTGCGCTGGTGGTTTTTATTCAAGTGATTCCCTATGGAAAAAATCATCAGAATCCGCCGGTTTTGCAAGAACCGGCCTGGTCGTCGCCGGTGACGCGCAGCCTCTTTATGCGCGCCTGCGGGGATTGCCACAGCCACGAGACTCTTTGGCCCTGGTACAGCAAAATAGCGCCGGTGTCCTGGCTGGTTCAGAATGATACCTTTGAAGGCCGTGAACATTTCAATGTTTCTGCCTGGGGCGTGCAGGCCAAGAACAAGGGGAATGAGGCCGCTGCATCCCTGCGCGAAGGGGAGATGCCGCCCTGGTTTTATTTACTGCCACACCCCGAAGCGCGCCTGTCCAAAGCCGAGGAGGCCGAATTGGTCAAGGGGTTGGTTGCGACCTTCGGGGAAAAACAGGAAGACTGACGACCCTATAACCCTTAATCTTTCACATCTTGCTGGTTATTTTCCGCGTTCGTCATCCCCGAGGGGTTTTTGTCGGGCAACCAGATTTTCAACCCTGCAAATCCTGGTACGCGGCTAAAATTCCGATCTAATGATGCGGTCGGAGTCGTCTTCAGGCGCGATTTTCGCGGTTGAAAGCTGCTTCCACAAAAAAGTGATGCACCGTTACCGATTTTTTTATTTATCTGCTTGCATTTTAAAAACCAATCGTGATAAAGAACACTAACTTTAGATCTCCGTGCAGGTGCTTGAAAATGAAACACACAGGTAGTCTGATGGTAAATGCCACGCCGACCCTGTAGGTCAGTGTGGTTTTGTTTTATGTCTGGCGGTTCTGCACGGCACCGCTTCCCGCGTAAAGACGGGAGCACAAAGGAGTGGTAAGATGGCAGAAGGTACAGTAAAGTGGTTTAATGATTCCAAAGGGTTCGGTTTTATTGAGCAGGATGGGGGCCCAGATGTCTTTGTCCATTTCTCGGCCATTCAAAGCGAAGGCTTCAAGTCTCTCGCTGAGGGTGAGCGCGTCACTTTTGACGTCGTAGAAGGCGGTAAAGGGCCTCAGGCGTCCAATGTTCTCAAGGCCTAAAAGGCTCTGTTGAACAACACCACCTGAAAAAGGGCCAGGCGTTCGCGTCTGGCCCTTTTTTTGCCTCCCGTCGGATAAATCATGCGCAACTCTGTGCTCTTGAAACGCCAAACAATTTACTATGCTCTGTACGACTGGGGAAATTCTGCTTTTGCCACCACGATTATGGCGGGTTTCTTCCCGGTCTTTTTTAAACAATATTGGAGTATTGGCACTGATGCGACGGTCAGCACCGCGCGTCTTGGTTTTGCCAACGCCGCCGCCGGCTTGATAATTGCGCTGCTGGCTCCACTGTTGGGGGCAATTTCCGATCGCGGCATTCACAAACTGCGTTTTCTGCTCTTTTTTACTTTGCTGGGGGCCGCATTTTCCGCCGGCCTCTGTTTCGTCCCACCGGGTTATTGGTTGTCAGCGGCCTTGGTTTATGTGGTGGCGACCATTGGTTTTATCGGTTCCAACTTGTTTTCAGACGCCCTGCTGGTTGATATTGCGCCTCCTGGTCAGCGTGAATTGGTTTCGACGTTTGGCTACGCTGCCGGTTATTTAGGGGGGGGGTTGTTATTTGCCCTCAATGTGTTGATGACTCTCAAACCGGCGTTCTTTGGTTTAACCAGCGCTGCTCAGGCGGTGCAAATTTCTTTTCTAACCGTCGGTGTCTGGTGGCTGATTTTTGGTCTGCCCCTGCAATGGTGTCGCCCGCGTGTGCCCCCAGCAACCGAAAAAGCCTCCGTCCTTATCGGCGCGGCTTTTTGTCAGCTGCGCACAACTCTGCGGCATGTGCGGGCTTATCGGCCCGTTGCTTATTTTTTGTTGGCCTACTGGATGTATATTGATGGCGTGCACACCATCATCAAGATGGCCGTCGATTACGGGCTCTCTCTGGGGCTGGGGTCTAATTCCCTGATTACCGCGCTGCTGATTACCCAGTTTGTCGGTTTTCCGGCCGCCTTGGCTTTCGGCTGGCTGGCGGGCAAGGTCGGTGCGCTGAAAATGATCCGGGTGGCGATTCTGGTTTATCTGGGGGTGACTATCTATGCGGCCTTTCTCGATAGCGCCTTTGAATTTTATCTGCTGGCGATTATTATCGGTCTGGTGCAGGGGGGCATTCAGGCGCTCTCCCGGGCCTTCTTCGCGAATCTGATTCCGGTGGGAAAAAGTGCGGAATTCTTTGGTTTTTATAATATGGTTGGCAAGTTCGCCGCAATCATCGGCCCGGCACTGGTTGGGCTCACCGGGCTGTTTGCGCGTCAGGTCGGGCTGACAGAAACCAGTGCCACCCGCGTTGGCATTTCTTCGGTTGCGTTAATGTTTGTTGCCGGCTGGCTGTTGTTAGGCGTGGCAACCCGCGAGTCAGGCCAAGAGCACACCTATGAAGAATAATCTGATTCTCATCGGCATGCCCGCAGCGGGCAAAAGCACCCTCGGCGTTCTGCTGGCCAAGCGTCTGGCCCTCGACTTTATCGACACCGATCTGCTGCTGCAACGCCGCATGGGGTTGAGGTTGCATCAAATGATTAATCTCAAGGGGTTGCACAGTTTTCGGGCCGCTGAAGAACAGACTCTGCTGACCCTTGACTGTCAACAAGCGGTCATTGCCACCGGCGGTTCGGTGATCTATTCCCCTGCGGGCATGGCGCATCTGGCTCAGCTCGGGCGAATCCTGTATCTCGAAATTTCTCTGGAGCAACTGGCCCGTCGGCTGGATGATTGTGGCCAACGCGGGGTGGTGATGGCCCCCGGACAAAGCCTTGCCGACCTGTACGCCGAACGTACGCCTCTTTACCGTCGTTATGCCGAGGTAATGATTTCCTGTGATGGTCGTGAAATGACACAAATTATTGATGAAATTGTCGCACAGCTTGACAGCCATCCCCTCCACGAGGATGATAGATAACAAATTTGGTAATATCTCACCTGGAGCTTGTTATGCGCCCACTTCTTACACTTTTCTTTCTGCTGATTTTCAGTTGGCCTGCGTGGGCCTATCACCCGCGAATTCTTTTCGATCAGGCCCACGGTCAGGCTTTTGTCATCGAGCAAGAGTCAGAATTGCACCTCTCACAGTTGGCGCAAAGCCTGGTGAGTCAGGGCTATGAAGTGTCCAGTACCCGGCATCCATTAACGGCGGAATTGCTCGACAAAACTGACGCTCTGATCATCTCGGGGGCGTTCAAGCCTTATTCAGTCCGTGAAATTGCCCTGGTGAAAGAGTTTATTTCCCAGGGGGGGCGGGTTGCGGTGATGATTCATATTGGGCCGCCTGTTTTGCCTTTGCTGTTGGAACTGGGGGTCGATGTGGCCAACGGGGTGATTCGTGAAACCGAGCAGCTTATCGCAGGGGATCCCCTCAACTTTGTCAGCAGTCGTCTTGAGGCCCATCCCTTAACCGCGGGATTGAAAAGTTTTTGTTTGTATGGCAGCTGGCCGGTGCGACCCCTGTCCGCCAGCGGCGCCATCCTGGCCTACACCAGTGCCGGAGCCTGGGTTGATTTGACCGGCGACAAACAGCGCACTCCCGGTGACGTTACCCAGTCCTTTGGCGTGATGGTGGTTAACCGCATCGGGCAGGGCGAATTACTGGTTTTTGGCGATGATGCTCTGTTTCAAAATCGTTTTTTGCGCCGGGGGAATCAACCGCTTGCCGTGAACCTGGGACATTGGCTCGCTGCCGGGCGGCAGGCCAAAGGGCAGAAGATTTAAGCGGGTGATTTTTTTAAACTGGCGGTCAGCAGCTGATCTAAACGGTTGGCAAACAGTTGGCGGTCACCGGCGTTGAAACTGTTGGGCCCGCCGGTTTCAACGCCGTTGTCGCGGAGATCCTGCATGAAGTTGCGCATGGAGAGGCGTGCGCCTATGGTTTCTTCGGTGTAAAGTTCACCGCGCGGATCAAGGGCAACGCCTTCTTTTCCAATTACCTGGGCTGCCAGCGGAATGTCGGCAGTTATCACCAGATCTCCTCGTTGCATCAGACGCACAATTTCCGCATCGGCGACATCGGGCCCGGCTCCAACCTGGCGCGTACTGATGAAGGGTGAGCGTGGTATGCTCAGGGGCTTATTGGCGACCAGCACCAGCGGAACGCGGCGCTTTTCGGCGGCACGGTACAAAACCTCCTTAACCACCCGCGGGCAGGCGTCGCCATCAATCCAGATTTGCATGTCATTCCTCTTTGTTTGAAATTAAGTAACTCTTCAGCTCTTTCCTGTTCGAGAAACCTTACACTCAAAAAAGCTTGCTCGCGCAAAAGCCGCAAAGAAGGGCAAAACCCTTTTAGCGTAAAGGCACAAAGAACCGATTAAGCGGGAGAAAAATAAAAGTTGTGGTCTGAATTCACGCCATAAGACCTTGGGTTTTCTCTGCGGCTTTGCGGCTCTGCGCGAGGCGCCCTTGACTTTTAACGGTCATTTTTACTCCAAGGTTCCTGAACAGTTACAAAATTAATTCAGCTGACGCCCACAACCATAGAAGGTTTGGGTGTTGAGGTGCAGGGTGACGCGCTGGGTAAATTTTTCGCCACTCATATTATCGACGCAATCGCCTGGTTCAACTTTAGCTTCCAGCTGGTATTCCGGCGTTGAGGTTCGATAAAAGGTGCTGGCGTGCTGGTGGGAGATCCTAGAAGCATCAAAAGGAAAATCAAGGACTTGCTGTCCATATAGCCCGACGTAAAGAATTCTTTTCGGGCCGATTTCCAGATACCAACCGGGTTCGTTGCCGGTGGCGCGTAAAAGTACGCCGCGCCGCCGAGCATTTTCCCAGATGGTGGCGGAGGGGTTGGTGCGGCATTGGCGCGGGGCTTGTCCGTCGATAGTGACGCTGGCATTTGGCCCCTTATTCCAGAATTCGATCCCATCGGCGAAATAACGCGCCCCCGAGGCCGCAGCTACGGGGAGCAGAGTTTGCGCCGCACCGGGAAGTTCCAGCTGGAGTTTGCCGGCTGTGCCTGGGGCAAAAGTGGCGACGAGGCGGTACCCGCCGTCGCAGTCAAAAACAAAGGTGCGCGCCGGCGGTTGTGCGGACATTTGTGCGCAGCCAGACAACAGTAGGCCAATTAAGAACAGATATTTCACCCTCAGGCTCCATGAAGGTTCAGTTGCGACAGCTGCTCGTTCAGGGTCCAGTAGTCGTAAATAACCCCCAGCAGAAAGACACCGCCGGTCAGTAGGTAAAGAAGCCCTGACAGCCATTTCTGCTGGTAAAAACGATGCACCCCAAAAACGCCGAGAAAGGTCAACAGAATCCAGCTCAGATTATAGTCATAAGGGCCCTGGACAAAGTTTTCATTGGCACTGTTCTGCATGCCTGGAATCAGCAAGAGGTCAATTATCCAACCGATGAAGAACAAACCAAGGGTAAAGAAATAGATGGTGCCAGTGACAGGGCGGCCGTAATAGAAACGGTGCGCGCCCATAAATCCCAAAATCCACAGCAGATAGCCGATCAGCAGTGAATGACTGTTCATTTTGATCCTCCGCTCAAATAGTTGCTTTGCTTTAGTTCGCGCAGCAAATTTTCGCCCTGTGCCAGACTGTTGAAGATGATGGCCGAGGTCATGGTTGCGCTGGAAACCGCATCGATTTCCGGATTAAAATCCCACGCCGCTGCCAGATAACGGCCAACAATCCGGTTTCGCATCTGCGCCACTTCCTTGGCGTTCCATTCAACATTGCCGTATCTGGTTAAGTGCAAAGGCTCAAAGGACAGCACTTGTCCGGCGGAGTTGAACAGATAGTAAAAATAGACATTATGGCAAACATCACAAATGGCTGAACGGGCCAGAATTTCGGCAAACAGCCATTTTCCATCGACCTTGGCCCGGTAAACCTGGCGCCCGCTGGCGAGGGGTAAGGCTGCAAATTGATCCAGAGTTCCAAGGGTGGCGAAGCTTTGTTTGAGTCGTGCGGCCATTAATTCTTCCGGCAAAAATGCTTCGATCTTTTTTTCCGCTATCGCGTCATCCTGGGGAAGGTTGGCAAATTCGGCCCGTGGCAGCTGCATGGTTTCTTTGAGATAATCAAAAAGATCCTCCATCTGCTTGTCTTGGCCCAGGTGGGTGCCCGCGACCACCGGTATCTGTCCTGAGTCGCTGCGCAGATAGAGGGTAAAAGGCGTCGGGCCGCCACCAATGGCGGTATGCAGGCGAAAATCGCGATCGGAAACGACCGGGAAGTCAACCGCATAAATATCGACAAAATCTTCAATTTGCTCATTGTTATTTCCCACGGCCACACCCAACAGTAAAATTTGACCACGGGTGTCGGGATCCTCTTCAATCATGTCGTACAGCTTATTATAGTACAGGGTCTGTTTGCGGCAGTGTGGGCAGAGCACGTTGAGCATTTCCACCAGAACCACCTTGCCTCGAACCTGACTGAGGGTGAAACTCTCGCCTGCCGGCAAGCCAAGATAGGCCCGCTGTGTCGCGGATTCCGGCTGTGGCAGGCTTATTTCAGGAAAGCTTTGTCCCATGTCGATTTGGCCTACCGCCGCGACCGACAGCGGCACTATGACCAGTGCGATGAGGAGTAAGAATTTTTTCAGCATAAATACCTCCACCTAAAACCTCAGAAAAGCTTCATTGATGAGGGAAATTTTTCGATATCCACTCATCCTCACGCGGCAGCAGTACCCACATTTGACCCGCTTGTTTCATGTGCCCTGCCAGGGCGCCGGCTTCTGCGCCCAGCCCCCAGAAAAAATCGGCACGGACGCGCCCCTTAATGGCTCCGCCGGTGTCCTGGGCGACCATGAGGCGGTTGAGGGGGGCGGCTGAATCGGGTCTGCTGGTGGCGAGAAAAACCGGCGCACCCAGGGGCGTTGTCCGGCGATCAACCGCCAGACTGCGTTCGGCGGACAGGGGCACTCCCAAGGCACCAGGCGGCGATTCGACGCCGCGTTCCAGCTCGTGGAAAAAAACATAACTGGGATTTTCGGCGAGCAATTTTTCCCCTGCGGCGGGATTTTCCGCCACCCAGCGCCTGATATTCTGCATCGACATCTGGTCGCGGGTCATGGCTCCGCGTTCGAGCAAGAGTCGTCCGATGGATTGATAAGGATGGCCGTTCTGATTGGCATAGCCGACCATGATTTTTTCGCCATCGGGCAGTAAAATGCGTCCACTCCCCTGAATGTGAAGAAAAAACAGCTCGACCGGGTCTTTGACCCAGAAGAGTTCCTGGCCATCCAGGGGGCGCCTGGCGCTGTCAATCTCCTCTCGTTCATAATACGGGACAACCCGCTTGCCTTCGATGCGTCCGCGCAGGCGAAAGTCTTTCAGCTCCGGATAAACTGCGCTCAGGTCGATGACGAGTAAATCTTCGGGATCACGGTAGAGGGGATAACGGTAGGTTGCGTCGGGGGTGCGACTGCCTTCAAGTTCGGGCACATAGTAACCGGTGATGGTGCCGCTGGTGCTGCCGTCTTCATTCATCAGCTGCCAAGGCTGAAAAAAATCTTCAAAAAACTGCCGTGCCACCTGCTCGTCCCCGGGGGCGACAAACAGGGCTTGGGCGCAAACCTGAGCCCAGCGCTCCTGTCGGCCAAGGGCCTGGCAACTCTTCAAAAAAGTATCCACGGCCGCGGCCGGGGTGGTTTCGGTCCAGCCGGGGAGCTCAGCAAAGCTTGCCGCGCGCAAGGGTGGGCTTTCAGGAACCGATATTGGGGGGGGCGGAAGCTGGCCTGTGCAGCCGGCGAGAAGCAAAAAAAGCAGGATTGTGGAGAGTTGATGCATTCGCGTTTCCGTGAGGTTCAGGTTGGTCACAGGATAACAGAAATATCTCGATTTGAGGGCCTCAAAACATATCCAGAGGGTCAACATCAAGGCTCAGGCTCAGTCCCGCCGGAATTTTAAAGCGTTCAACCTGGTCGAGGAGGTGTCGCAGGTCTCTGCGTTTGGCGGCCTTCAGCAAGAGTTGCATGCGGTTTTTCCCCCGCAGCCGAAAGAGCGGGCAGGGGCTCGGTCCCAGAACTTCCACCGCACTGGTCTGTTGGGTGAGTTGGCGAGCCAGCTTTTCGGCGGCCTGTCGCACCGCGCTTTCCACATTTCCCGCCAGCACCAGATTAGCCAAAAAACCCGCTGGCGGATAACCCAGCTCCTGCCGGAAGCGAATTTCCTGCTGGTAGAAAGCCGGGTAGTCCTGGGCGGCAGCATATTGCAGGGCGTAATGCTCCGGGCAATAGGTTTGGATCAATACCCGCCCGCCGCCTGTGCGCCCGGCACGCCCGGCGACCTGCGTCAACAAGGAAAACGCACGTTCAGCGGCGCGAAAATCGGGCAGGTTCAGAATCGCGTCACTCGCCAGCACGCCCACCAGGGCCACTCCCGGAAAATCATGGCCTTTGGCAATCATCTGGGTGCCCACCAGAATATCGACCTCTGTGGCCAGCATCCGTTTCACCAGTTGCTGGTGGGCTCCTTTATGGCCGGTGGTGTCACGATCCATGCGCGCGATGCGCGCCTCGGGGAACAGGGTTGCAATTTCCTGGGCCAGACGTTCGGTGCCGAAGCCTTCGGGATCGAGGTGATGCCCCTGGCAACGCGGACAGACCTCGGGTGGTGTCATGGCATAATCGCAGTAGTGACAGCGCAAATGGCGCGCCTGTTGATGGTAGGTCAGGGTAATTTCGCAATTAGGACAACGAAAGGTCTGGCCACAGTCGGCGCAGAGGAGAAAAGGGGAAAAGCCCCGCCGGTTGAGTAAAAGCAGAACCTGTTGTTTGGTGTGCAAGGTTTGTTCAATGGCTTGGTGCAAGGCGTCTGAAATCAATTGCTCGGGAGCTTGCCCGCTTTGGTCAATCAATTCAACCTGGGGCATTTCACCGGCATGGGCCCGCTGGCTGAGCACCAATTTCTCCATCTGACCATTGGCGCAACGAAAGGCGCTGCCCAGAGAAGGGGTGGCACTGCCCAACACCACCGGGCAAGCGTTTTTTTGACCGCGCAGCAGGGCAAGGTCACGAGCGTTGTAGCGAAAGCCTTCGCCCTGTTTGTAGCTGGAATCGTGTTCTTCATCGACAATAATTAGCCCCAGGCGTTGCAATGGCGCAAAGATGGCGGAACGCGCACCAATAGCAATATCAATTTCATCGCGAGCGATGCGCCGCCAGGCATCGAAGCGTTCGCCTTCGGATAGCCCGGAATGCAGCACCGCAATCTGACCACCCCCCGGTTCGAACCGGGCTCGAAAGCGCGCGACCAACTGGGGGGTCAAGGCAATTTCCGGCACCAGCACCAGCCCCTGTTTGCCCTGGTTCAGCACTGCGCCGATGGTTTGCAGGTAAACTTCGGTCTTGCCGCTGCCGGTGACGCCCTGGAGCAAAAAAGGCGCAAAACCGACGTTTTCCACTGCCGTTTTTAACTGTTTGAAGGCCTGCTGTTGCTCGGCGGTGAGATTCCAGGGGGCATCGGCCTGAACGAGCTCACTTAAAAAAGGGTCGCGCAGTTTTTCAACCTGCTGACACATCAGGAAATTTTGTTCAACCAGCGTTTTTAAACTGCTGTGAGGATGAGCGAATTTCTGGCGCAGCTCGGTTTGTCGAACCTTGCCGGCGGCGCAGACGAAGGCGTAAATCTCCCGCTGCTTGGTGCCGCGTGGAGTGCCGGTCTCTGGGCCGACCTGGTAACAGTTTTCCTGTAATCCTTGGGGGTTTTTTGTCGTTGTGCCGCTCAGGGCGGCGGGCAGGGCGGCACGCAGGGCGAGGCCTGGCGGGTAGCGATAGTAGTCCGCCGCCCAGCAGCACATATCAAGCAATTCCGGGGTAAAAAAGATCTGATCGTCGGCGAGGGTTTCGAGGGCTTTGAGTTTTTCGGTTGCGCCCTGGCGTAATTTGACGATGATCCCGATACAGCGGCGGCGCCCAAAGGGAACCTGCACCCGCTGGCCGGGTTTGAGCCGGTTTTCCAGCTCGGGGTTGACCCGATAAGAAAACAGCTGGCGCAAAGGAGCAAAGACCGCGATGTCGGCAATCAGTTCAGGCATGGGGTATCGGCTGGGTCGAAAAGGGGGCAGGGATAGAGTCGCACCGGCAGGCACCGCCCCCTGGTACCTGTGCCCGCCCGTGCCGCTGAACCGCCACAAATGGCAATCAGGCGCTTTTCAACACATTGACAATTTCACCGGCAAAGTTACGGCAGCTTGCCAGGTTGTCCGCCGTCGGCGTAAAGCGGAAAGAGATGCTTTCCGTCGCCAGTTTGTAGCGCAGGCCGATAAGTCGCTGTTCGACCATTTTGACGGCCTCGCCACTCCAGCCGAAGGAACCGAAGACCGCCGCAAGTTTGTTTTTGGGCGTGACCGATGAAATCAGCGACAAGGCATGCCACACGTGAGGCGGAGCATCGCGCTGGATGGTGGGCGTTCCAATAATGAGGATATCTGCCTGTTCGAGGGCGTTGCGGTAATCGTCATCGCGCATGCCACAGATGGCGAAGCCGGAAACATCGAAGCCCCGGGCTTCGAGTTCGGTCTTGATCACGTCGGCCATGTCGCGGGTATTGCCATGGGATGACAGCACAGCGAGCAGGGCGCGTGGTTTGCCGCCTTTGGGTGGTGCTACCGACCAGCGCCGATAGGCTTCGATGGCAAAATCAGCCGAAGAGCGCCGCACCGGGCCGTGAGATGGGCAGAGCATGCGAATGGGCAGGGGGTCGATTTTCGCCAGCGCTTCGCGAATCTTGTCTTTAAACGGGCGCATGATGCAGTCGAAGTAAAAATGAAAATCGGGGTAAAATTCGGCGATTTCATCATCAAAGAGGCGATCGGAACAATAATGGGCACCGAAGGCATCACAGGGAAAGAGAATTTGTTCTTCCGGCAGGTAGGTAAAGATGGTGTCGGGCCAGTGCAGGTAGGGGGCAAGGATAAATTTCAGCGTCCGCCCACCCAGATCGATTTCATCCCCATCGGCGACCACCTGGCAGTTGAAATCACGGTTGAGCAGTTGTTTCAGGAAGTTTTCGCCGGGCTTGGAGCAGTAAATCAGTAATTCGGGCTGCTGCTCAAGCAGTTGTGCCAAGGCCCCGGAATGATCGGGTTCCGTGTGGTTGACCACGATAGCATCAATTTTTTTGAGGGCGACGTGTTCCTTGATCTTGTCGAAAAATTCCGCAGCAAAGGGTTCTTTCACCGCATCAATCAAAACGGTTTTTTCCGTTCCCTGCACCAGATAACTGTTGTAGGTTGTGCCGTTATGCGTGGGGAAAAGGTCATCGAAGACCTGGAGTTCGGCGTGACGCACCCCCACCCAGTGGATGTTTTCGGCAACCTGAATGCTCTTTTCCATTGCTGTATTGCACCTCCATGAAAAATTTTCTACGGGAAATAAATTGTTGAGTCTATTCGTTAGGCATCATACACGGGTCAGCCGACTGCTGACAAGACAGGGCGAAGCAGCGTCTGTGGGCGAATGTTTGTCGGCGCGCTGATACTTTTTGGCAGTGCTTTGCTGGCGGCGACGATTCTGCCTTTTTCTTCAGAGGTGGTGCTTTTTGCCCTGCTGCGCGATGGCGGTGATCCGGCCTTACTGGTTGGCGTTGCGACCCTGGGCAACAGCCTGGGCGCGGTGGTCAACTGGGGCCTCGGTCGCTATCTGCTGCGTTTTCGCACGCGGCGCTGGTTTTATTTCAGCGACAAACAGATCGAAAG
>Ga0210028_1001281_pt1 | contig 21431 bp, 43 predicted proteins | sample CryGeymeta201513_FD_185468 | JGI IMG/M metagenome (GOLD analysis project Ga0210028, IMG submission 185468) | Groundwater microbial communities from Crystal Geyser aquifers in Utah, USA - Crystal Geyser metaG 2015-13 (SPAdes) (version 2) | ecosystem: Environmental > Aquatic > Deep subsurface >...
CATGAACTCCATTGTACAATGAATCCTAATCGTCTCTGCAGAATGTGCAAACTCAAAGGTGGAACTCAGATTTCGATCTCTCGGCTTGTAGCCTTGTTGCCAAAATACAAAGTATCTACCAACACAGAAGACAATGGGCTCTCAAAAAACTACTGTAAGGCGCTAGAAGAGGCAATGATAAAGCTAAGGAGAGAAACCCAAAACTGTCCGGCTTGCATTTTGGCTGCACTTCGACAAGCCGGTATCCCGATGATCATGGTGGAGTTTGACTATAAGCAAGAAGTAGAAAACCTATTTCAAAAATTAGATCAAGTTACTTATCAATAAAGGAGACCAACATGAAAATTGACTTGAATAATATCCCAACTGAAATTTGGGATTGTAATGATCCCCGCTTGCCTATAACATCAGACCTTAAACGAACTCCCCCAGATCGTCAGTTTCTAGATTCGCTGATTGATCCGGGCCAGCTTCAGCCGATCCTAATGTGCCATAACGATACCGATGGCTGGTTTATTGCCTTTGGGCGCCGGAGATTACTTGGGATCCGGATGCTCCTGGAGGAGGGTACACATGATGGGCGTATCCTTGTAAGCTACATTGAGGCTACGAAGAACAATGCAAATCTATTCTCGCTGGTCGAGAATGCCCAGCGAGCCGCGAATGGCATTGCAGATTATATGGCAGTCAAGGAAATCTTGCATTCAGACCGTACTGCTACATATGAGAGCATTGCTAAGAGCATCTGTAAAAGCAAAGCCTACGTTCAGAAAATTGATCGACAATATTGCAGGATCCCATCCTGGGCGCTGGAAGCTACTTTGGCCGGGGATATGGCAGAAACTACAGCCGTACTTATTGGGAGTTTTAGCAAGACTGAACAGGAACAATGCTATAATATGCTCAAGAAAGATGGGCATCTTTCCCATGAAAGAGCCCAACAAATTCGCAGGTTCATTCAACAAGAGATAGTCGCTTCTTTTGCTCCCGGGCTAGGTTTTACTGAACCACAAAAGCAAGAGTTCTATCCACGATCAGCCATAGAGGAAATCGCCTCTTTGCTTGAAGCAAAGAAGTATCCTGAGTTACGTAAACTTATAAGCAAGCTGCTCTCTCAATAATTCTATAAGTTGGAAGTTCTGAGGAGGTCCCATGATAGATATACCATCCAAGCTATGCTATGATCCACCGAAATGGTTCTTTCAAGAGTCTGACGATATGGACAAGGCCATTGCCGACGACATCACATCCGCAATTTACTGGCGTCGTATTCAGCAACTAAAGGATGAGGGCAAAGAGTTTAACGAAAACGACGAGGTGGCAGCAGCTACTACTTTGGCAAATGCCATTATTGCCTCGGCGCTACAGACAGACTCTGTAGCAAGCGCTGCGCGTCGTGCAACCTATCGCCAATTTTGGCAAATCCAACGCAATGGCTATTACCGACTTGCGCCGCAAGAATATTCCTCATTCAAGGAATATCTCTTTGATCGTTTTCCGAGGCTTCCTCCGGGAAGCGGCGAGGCTTCAGATATTCTATTCTTCATGGAGCATTTCTTCCCATTGGCCGAGAAGCTCGGCAATGGTTGGAATCCAGAACATTTGCTCTCTATGCGGGAACACTGGAGTAAAACACGCGCAGCGGTGCCATATATGCGCATGATCACTAGGCAAATGAATGCCAGCCTGGATGAGGTAAACAAGCGTCTTGAAGAACAAAAGAAATCTATCTCGACGCTTATTACAAAGAAGGTTAAAGATCCAGAAGAAATCGAACAAGCCAGGCAGGAACTTATAAACATCACAGAAGAACAACACGAAATAGAGAAAAGAGAATTGAAAGACTGGCGCGAGGGGATCGAGAAGTCCCTAGAAGTCATTGCCAACCCAGACATTCCGGCAGGCAATGATCAGGTTATCAAAGCGGCGCTGTTTGGCGGCAATCAATATGGATACAAATTTGAGGGAATGAAATCCATCATTGAAGGCAAAACAGTTTATTACTTCGAGGTTGAACCTGGATACGAGAGAAGTATTGAGAATTCCCTCAGCGCTATAGCAAAATTCCAGCTAACTGATCTGCGGGTGATACAAAAACAAGTCAATTTACATTTCAGGAAGGAGAGTAAATGAGAACAAAAGAAGAGATTCTGAAAAAGATCGGAGAGTACAAAGATGAGCTAGATAAACTCCAGGGTAAATCTAGGAGGTTAGAATATTCTGATGAAGATGGACTATTAGAACAAATTTTCAACAATGAAATAGAACTCGAAGATAGAATAGATACCCTTGAATGGGTTCTCGCGGAGGATAGACCATGAAAGCTACACTTCAATTTTGGACGGTAGCCGGCCCTGATTTCATCTTTTTCTCTGAGATACCTGGGAGAGATTATCGCGTGATCATGGTTGTCTTTCCTGAAAGTGAACACTCTTTCACACGAAGCTATATTGGACCTCTAAAAGAAGTCTTGGAAACAGGAGAAATTGGAATGCAATATGACCGCAGTGTTAGGGCGAAATTATCTAAGAAGCAAATGAATTGGCTAAAAAAGATTGCCCCTCTTGCGGGGCAAACAATCGAAGTAACGGTTTAGGCAAATGAGAATAATTCATGCTCGGGAACTAGTCCGACCCGCACAAGCAGGATACAGAATCTGTGATAAAAATAGTAACCCGACCAACAAATATAGATCATCACGGCAAGAAACGAGGACAGTCCAAATCGCTCTCTCAGGACGCTGGGTCGAGAAATATTTCAGCCCAGGACAGGAAGTTTACGTCTACGAGTCTGGAGGTGACCTGCTGCTATCCTCTTCGCCGCCGCAGCCTATAGCAATGTCTTCCCTCGAAGAACTCAAGATGAAATTCACAGAACTTGGAATTCCAACTACAAGATAAACAGGAGTATAATAACGGAAAGGAGAACAGATGACAACATATGAAGAGTTAGAGTGGTCGAAAAGATGTAATTGCTTTACTTGCAGGGGCTATCTGAGAAATATCCAGGAGGCAACAGCCTGGCGTATTAGTGCTACTTCCAAGTTGGAAAAACGATGGGCTAGACAGAATTGGAGATATTTTATCGATATGCTTATCGAGTCTAATCACCAATCCAGTATAAAGCATAATATTAAAAGGGAATTATCATGAGTGCGCTTGCAGACTTAGTTCACAATGCTGTCCGCGTTCATGATATAGACGGAACTGCATATAGCTATTCACTATTAACAGGTATGCCCTACGAAGAAGCAAAGAAAATCATTATCAATCTAGTTCATACATTCAAGGAGAAACCACATGACAATTACCACGCAGACCGCGCTGACCGAGAAAGCACTACAAGCACTCCTGATACTGGCAAGTGAAGACGAAGAAACCACAACCCCAGAGGCGCTTGAGGAATGCCTCTGGAGAATGGTAAATACCTTTGTTCCTGAGCTTACTGAGCAAATGTATCAACTTGATTACGATAGAAAATAGGAGAAACTATGGACAAGAAAACTATGATTGATGCTCTTGAAACGCTTGTTGATCTAATTGCTGACTTAAATGAGCGCTCAAGCCAAGAAAAGAGAGTTCTATGTCTTCTAGTTTGGGAGACAGGGGATATTAGTTTGGATACATTCCACGGAACATCAACATCCTTTATCGCTACAAATCAAGGTACAAAGGTAGAAGACATTTCAACGTTCTTGGCTGATTGGTTTGATTGGGACGAAAATGCCTAAAATACTTTCGCTTAGAGTAAATTGGCCCCCATGGTGATATTTTGTTGGCATAGACCAAGTTTCAAGGATAGAACAGGTTCCTATGTTTCGGCCTATGATATTTATGCTCTTAAAAACGGAGTGGAGAAACTCTGGAAACATATCGACTCATCGGAAATCGAAATCGAGTATAGCCTGGAGGAACAATGCACGAACGAATAATTAGAACAGATATTCAACAAGCCATGATGAATATTGGTTTGGAATATTACCACCCTGCCGATACAGGTCCTACATTTGTAGAGCGCCCAGACATTCTTTCCATCAATGGCGTCGTAATAGAATGCAAGACCTTGAAACCCAAAAGGAGAGTGGAACCGTGGTTCAACCCAAAAGAGATTAGTAACAAGCAGCGCCGCCAGCTTGATTACTATTGTTTTACAAGACACTTCTTGACCTTTCTTGCCATTGGCACCCTATGGCAACCCCGGAGAATGTGGTGTATTCCCTGGATTTCTTGGGTCAATATGGAGAATAGTCTCTTCTCGAAGGACGGACTAGACTTCCGTGTTACCATTTCTAGTTTGGGAATCTATCCTTGGGGAGAAATGACTCGGAATAAAACGAAGAAAAAATGGGAATTTCAGGATAGACATCCAATCTTTCTTGCCAATAATCGCCAAGAGCATAAACCCGAGGACTGGAATCCGATAAGTATTCGCTTTCCAGAACCAGAAAAGAAACAAGAGGCCTAATGAAAGAAGAAGAAAAGACCCGTGAGAGAATTCTCCAAATAGCCAAAACTTGGGCCGGGCTAAGAGAAGATCGTTTCATCGCCCTATTGAAGGAAGAAAAGATTAACGGCAAATTTGACCGCAACAAATGGGACTTGTATCTCAAGGCAATTCGCAGTAAGGTCACTGAGCATAAAGGTCCCCGATGTGAAATCTGTGATGCTCCAATGACATATTGGAGACCAATAGAGTTTGGTAGACTAATATGTTCAGAGAAGCGCAGTCACACTGCGGCGTTATTTGTTGCTAAAATTATTACAGCCCTTCTTGGTAAGAGCCGAGAAGAAGCGATAGCTATGGCTAGAGGAAAGAACTGCGTTCATGGAGTACCGCTCTCTGAGTGTCGAAAGTGCGGATCAATCGCTATGCAAGCCAACATCGAAAAGAATGAGGTATAAAATGTCAGAGCAAGTCTATACTATCGCTGGTAGTATGCGAGATCCAGATAGCGTGTTTCAAAAATGGGGCGCCCACAGCGTGGAATTCTCTGAGGCGGACGATACCTGGCGTTGCTTGTGTACATTTCCCTGGAACGATAACGCTGAGGGTAGAATTGATATAAGCAGAATTCGCAGCCTTGCCTTGCTCGGGGCCGCAGTTGTACTTATTCACAACGGAGATATTCAAGAAGAATATAACTATTTGCCTTATTGCGTACCCGAGTTTATTCGTAAGGCTATTCTGGAAGCCATTCCAGAGAAGGAGACCAAAAATGATTGAGCTAATTGAGAATTGCCCCTATTGCAAAGATCAAAACGTGGAGCTTGTTGAGGCCTGGTCTGAGAATTTCCAGGAGAGGGGTCCCGCAGTAGAATGTCTCGATTGCGGTTTACGCGGTATGGTTGCAGCACAAGGCGATGATGATATCGCAGTGAAATTCTGGAACGAAATGGTCAAGGCAATAATCGCCTACGAATAGTAGACACGCGCTATGGAGACGAACCTTCACAGTAATATTGTCCTTTACTCAAAAGGACATTATCCTCAAGTCCATACTCGCTTTGAGGATGTCCAGATAATTCTAGGGCAAACTTTTCCAAGCGAGGCAATTACACCAGAAAAGACCATACAAGTTCTTGCAGCCCTGGCATATAAAGCAATCATAGCAAACAAGGACCCACTAAGAGAATTCATAAATACTATCCTTTTCGTGTATAATGCAAGAAAGAGTGTCGCCGATCAATTCTCCAACTTGGAGGAATGTATCGAGGAATTACTTGCGCAAACTCTCTTAGCAAGACTAGCTGGTACTGTTTACTCAAACTTAGGCGAAGTTGATGAAAAGATCATCGCCGCTCTCTATTCGTAAAGGAGAATAGTTAGAATGAGAGGAAAAGGTAAAACCGCTAAAGAATTAGAGCTAAAAGTTAGAGGCTTTTATTACGAGGACAATCAGGACTCTTGGTTCTCAAGATTTACGCCCTCTTATACTTTTGACTATCTTGCTTTTGGCAGGCTCATAAATACAGGGCTTTATAAAAACCTGGAAGAACTAAGGAAATACCTTAAGGAAGCTACTGGCTATTATTGGGACAATAATGTATTCCGCTTTTCAAATATCTATGGTACAGAATTTGCTTTCAGTATCAACCTTGATAAGAATGGAGATACAATTACTGTCTTCTCGGCCACTAGCGACCATAATCTTAGAAATTGGCAAATTGTCCCAGGGGTTGTCGATGAAATTCTCAAAACGGCAGATATGTTCACTATGGGAAAATGTTTATGCTCCCTGTGCCGAGAAGAGATGAAGCTAGTAGACATTGCCGGCGCCTATTATGGCGGTCGTTTTTGCAAGCGCTGCTGGGAAGAGGGCTATAAGGGATCCGAATCAATGAAAGCCGTAGAAGCAAGAGATTCTTACAATTAGGAGAACACAATGTCCACCATGCTAAACTATCATGAATTCACAGAAGAAATACCAGCACCCATAGATCCCGAAGTAAAGTTTATTGTATACTGTGGGCAAAGAGAGAAGCCAGTAATGGCTACATTCGATATCGAGAATGGCATGTTCTATACACTTGGCGGCAAAATGATTATGGGTGTAACGCTTTGGTTTCAAATTCCTCCAGCCAATAGGCTATGGGCCAATCTAGGGAAAAACCTATGAGCATCTTCTTTGGCGCCGATTTCCATTTTGGGCATAGCGCTATTTGCCGTTACTGCTCCCGGCCCTACGAAAATGTGGACGAGATGGATTCCAGTCTGATCGCCAACTGGAATAAAGATGTCCACGATAACGATGATGTTTATGTTCTTGGAGATTTCGCTTTTCAAAATCCAATGAAATATCTTTCATGCCTCAAGGGAAACATTCATATCCTTCCAGGCTCACATGACAGGCTACTTAAGGGAAGCAAATTTGCCCATTGGCTTATGCCGCCAATGGTAACATTATCTCCTCGGGGACTTCAAGATGAATATGGGAAGCAACGACAGATAACACTTTGTCACTATGCCATGCGCTCGTGGCCCAAATCACATTTCGCAAGTTGGCATTTATTCGGCCACTCTCATAATAAACTGGAACCATACGGACTAAGTTTTGATGTTGGAGTAGACGGCCATAGCTACCATCTTTGGTCATTGGAGCAAGTAGCAGAGAGAATGAAAACTCTTCGTCCAATCACGGACCTCCGTAAATAGACAGGGCCTGCACCCATAAATGAAAGTGCAAGCCCTATCAAAGAGGAGATCGCCACCAGAAAGGAGAAAGAGTGGCAAAAAGATTATACCACAATTTGCCAATTATAAGGAGATAAAATGAGACCGCCAAACAAGTGTGAGATTTGTTGGGAAGAACCAGCTTCAATCGAGTGTGACGATGGCGTCTGGAGATGCCCAGATTGCGCTATACTTGCCGGGTATGCCTATCTAGTAGATGATTACTACAAGGAAAGACAGGAAGAAGATCTTGATGAAGAAGACTGGTAAATTTCCAACTTGGAGAATGGAGAATAAATGTCAAGCAAACGAGCAATAAGACGGCGCTCTTGTTCCAACAAAGAAAGATATAATAGCAAAACCGAAGCAAACCGAGCTGCCTTCTTTTCCAGGCGTAGAACTGGCGAGTGGATAATAGCCTACAAATGTCGATTCCAACCTCACTGGCACATCGGCCATCCTACAAGAGAAATGAAACAGGGCCTGCGAGCCAAGAGAGACAGAATGAAATGAAACTGTTTCTTTGGAAATATAGTAAGCAGAAAACCTATAGGCGCATTGGTATTGTAAGCGGCAAGACTTTTGGTGATGTCATTATCCAGGCTAGTAAGTTTGCCGCCGCCCGTGGCTTTACTCATTTCAGGCCCGATAACGAGAATGGCTATTTCGAGAACGAAATAGGAGAGAAACTATTCATGAGAACAAAGGAGACAGAATGAAAATACTATATCAGTGTGAGATATGTGGCAAGAAATACAATACAGAGATCGAGGCAATAAAGTGTGAAAGAACGCCCTACAATCCCAAGCTTAAAGTTGGAGACATTATAAAAATAAGTCAGAACTTTGGCTGGTTTGACGGCGACAAGAAATGGATAAGAAATCCAAATGTCGGTCCTAAAAATGGGCCCGGGAAGCGGTTGCCCTGCCCAAATGGAAACAGCAACTGCTTCGAGGAGTGTTGTTGTTATTCTTTTTATTGGGTCGTCACCGCAATAGATCGAGATCCCCAGGAGCTCCATCGTCCTCGATACCATATTTTTACAGAGGCCATGACCGGCAATATGGGTTATCACAGCTGTTACGTTTTTGATACCCATCTTAACCCCGAGAAAATAGAGTTTCCTCCCAGTTATATTGTTGAAACGTCTAAGAAGTATCTCGGGATGAGATCAGAGTATCTTTTATAACCAGGGCTAAATGGAAGAACTAAAAGAGCTAAAAAATCTTCGCAAGACCTATAAGCGTATTGACGCGGATGGATATAAAGAGAAACACAAGGTTCGCTGGTATGTGGCTCAAAGCAACGGTAAATACCGTGCAATCCTTGAGCAAGTCTCGACGACTAAGCGTGAATGGGATTACTTATGTATTATCGAAAAACTACCTCCCATAAATATTGTAGAAAGTTTTGTGCTAAAGATCGAGGATAGACCACTATGGGGTCATAATCAATCTTGGGATTGGGCCGAGTTCCAGATCGATCACTTTATGATTGGCTATCTTTTGGAGAAGAAAAATGGATGAAAGCGGCTATCCCACAGAGAAAGAGCTTACCAAAATCAGGGAGTGGGATCCACTTGATGCGGATGGCCTCATAGACTATGTTGAATCCCTTTGGAGATATGCTGATTGGGGCTTCATAAGGCGAGGCGATAGACTGACACTGCATACCGGAGGCTGGTCAGGGAACGAGGATATTATCGGCGCTCTTGAGAGTACACTTTTCTGGCAGCTATCTTGGGAAAAGTCAACTCGCGGTGGTCATTACTGGTTCAAGATTTATCGCGTCATTAAATGGAGATAAGATGAATATTCTACAGAAATTTTTCATCTGGCTGGAAAGATACACGCCTGTTTTTTGTGGGATTTGCAAGAAGATGATCTTCAAGAAAGATGTTAAGTACGAACAGACAACAATGGGTATTTCAGTACCGCTTTGTAAGGAATGCGATCATGAGTTGAACCATCCATATTCCTCCAAGTTGGAGAAAATAAAATGAACGAGACTGACGAACTGTACGATCGCATTCACGAGCTTGCAGAGACCTCCAAAGAACTAATGGGACTCCAAAGAGAGCTTGAACGACAAAGAACTATAAACAAAACAATTGCCCATGATATTCAGAAGGGATTAGAGATTATATTGGCCAAGTACAAAGAGGCAGTAGATGAAGCGCACGAGGTTATAGAACACCTTGAGTATGTTGAGATCGAAGAGGATGAGTGGGATTGGAGATACCCTAACTGTCCATCTTGCGGTTACAAAAAACCAGACGGTCATTGGAAGGATTGCGAAGTTGCTGCCTGGCTAGAGAAATATCCAAAGGAGAATGATATAATGCTTTTATGAGCAATGAATCCAGAAAGGAATATCAAAAGAGATGGCGCAAGGAGCACAAAGAGGAAAAGATAAAATATGCGCGTGCGTATTATCTTTCACATAAAAAAGAAATAAAACAAAAAGTCAAGTTATATAGAACTGCGAATAAAAAAAGGATTGCACTAGCAGCAAGAAACAGATACATAAGACAAAAAGAATTAATAAAGAAGCAAGCAAGAGAATATTACCACAGGCACCGAGACGCATTATTGACACAGAAAAAGGAATACTACCAAAAAATAAAAGATACAATTACCTTTAAAGACCACCAAAGAAGATACCATATTAGATATGCAGAAAGAAATAAAGAGGCACTGCGCAAAACAAACAGAGAATATAATCAGGCACACCCAGAGATGTCCAGAGCAAGAGCAGCAAAGCGTAGGGCAATAAAAAAGGATGCACCAGGAAGAGGATTTGGGCCAAGGGAAATGAAGATTATTTTAGAAAGAGATCGATACAAATGCCTAAATTGTAATTCTCCTTTTAGACTGGAATTTGATCATGTTATACCACTATCTCTTGGAGGACCACACGATATAGATAACATTCAATTATTATGTAAATCGTGCAATAGAAAGAAATCTACTCAAACAATAGATTACAGGAGAAAAATACAACATGAATAGATATATAAAGGAATTCTTCTCATTACGCTGTAACGTAGACCTTCTTCCATTCTTTACGGCTCGAAATGGTGCAAAAGAGCTAACCGAAAGTATGGCTGCCTACCACGCTGTTCGGGTACACCTTCTCGATTCGTGCAATATCAATCTGAACGATCCCCAGAATGCGTTAGTGGCTGTAGGCGATGGGTATACTCCTAGAACTGCGGCGCTGTTTGCTTTCCGCTCGAAGTGGATGTGCTTTAGCATCGATCCTCTTTTGAGAACGAAGCAATATAATGTCAAACGCCTCTGGTTAGATCAATGTAGGATCGAGGAATGCCACTTCAATTTCCGATTTAGTGAATGGAATAATGTTATTGTAGTTTTAGTGCATAATCATGCTCCCATGAAAGCTGTTTTGGGAGCTATCGAGGCCAAGCCAAGCAAGCTGCACATTGTGGCAATCCCTTGCTGCGCGGAACAGTACATTCCTGGGAAGATCGAAATTGGATACATAGACAGAAATATTTGGAGTCCCAAGAACGAAGTGAGAATATGGAGAAAACTATGAGACAATCACTCTCCCTCTTTGATCCTGATGATGATGACTTGCTGCCAGGTATACGTCCAGGTTGGTCAAAGACCAAGACAGATCTTCAAAAGAAAGCCCTTGGCGCCTGTGGGCGCACATATTTCAAATCGCCCTCTGAGCGCAAGCGCTGGAATGCCCTGGAGGAGAAAACAAGGGGCGCCACTGATGAGCAAATCCTGTTTGTTGAATGGATAAAGCATAATATCGAGTTATGCGAGAAGGCAAATAGTAGACAGATAACACGAGTATTTGCCACCCTCCTGACAATGTGCGAGAACAACGAGCGGCGCATAGATTGGATCACAAGTAATAGAGAAAAGGTATTAGCAGATAGAAAGATTGATGTAGAGGCTATCTTTAGAAAAAGAGAAAAGACCCAATGAAAGTATTAGGCATTTCTAAACCTGTTTCGTATGTGGAAGTAGAGACAGACCTAAAAGAAAAGGCGCTTGAAGAAGTGCTCAAAGACTACTATGGAGAAGAGATCGAAACTCCCGGAGGGCGCGTGTTCGCGAGAATCGTTGCGCTCGCCATTTCCAACTTGGAGGAATGATGCAAGAATATGTTTCGCGACTCCAATCTTTTTTGCTTTGGCGCGACCTGGTGGAAAAGAACCCAGAGAAGTTTGGTAAGTATAAATTTTCTCAGCCTATCCAGGTATATGAAAGGGAAGTTGGCCCAGGCTGCCCGTTCTGCCAGAACCTCCAAAGTGTGAACTTCAGGGGGACAGTCTACTTCTGTATTTGTTCTACCCTACGTTGGCTACAACAAAGCCACTATGATTTGCATGAGTATGAGACGCCAGTGCGTTCTGCCAGCCTGGATACGCTACATCCTCTGGGAATATCTCCTGAAGGAGACAAGGATTTGCAATTCCTTCTAGGAGATGTCCGTAGATGGATTGTTCGCCCCAAGGGGTGGATGCTCATTCAAGGTGGAAATGGTAGCGCCAAGTCTCATGTCCTGGCTGCAATAAAGACTTCCTTGGATGGATTGGCTGCCTTTGTGAGCGTAGACCGGCTCCAGCAGAAGCTATTTGACGCTCTCAAGGACGAGGGCAAGGTGCAAGAACTGATCCAGAACCTCTCGACCATCCCGGTTCTTCTCCTGGATGACTGGGGGATAGAGCATGAGACCTCATGGATCACAGATACTCTGGCCTCAATCATTAATCGGAGATATATGTATGCCGAGGAGTTTCCAACAGTCGTTACCACAAATACGCCCATGAAGGACCTCCTCTCAACGCCTAATCCTGCCCGTAGGAGAATTGTGAGCCGTTTGATAGACAGCGAAAAGTCAACCGTGTACCAATTGAGAAACCCGGATTATCGCTCGCCTATTGTTCAAGAGCAAAGAAGGAGAAGCGGCCATGGCACTAAAAAGAGTTGACGAGATCACACGCTCCGTCATCGATGAGACCAGGCGCAAGCAGGAACATCCCGAGGACTTCCGTCCTATCAAAACAAACCTAGAAGACCTAGACAAGATCATCGGCGGTATAACTGAAGATGACTATGTGGTTATTGGTGGTAAATTCAAAACAGGGAAAACCGCCCTGGCGTTGCATATTGCCACTGCCATAGCCACGTCAAAGCGCGGTAGAGTGGATTATTATTGCTTGGAAGAAAGACAGGCCCAGATAGGAGTTAGATCACTCGTGCGCCTTACCGAGAAGACCGATAAAACCACGATGCGGCAACTCTTGCTACAGGAAGAACACTTCAATGAACTAGAGATTGCCCAAAAAATGCTCGCCGATGGAAAAGTTGATTTATGGTTAGAAGATGTTGAATTCACTGTTGAAAAAATTATAGAGACAACTATAAAAAACAAGGCGCGATTTCTCGTTATTGATTATTTACAGCTTCTTCAATCCAGTAGACGTGGGAAAGACGACTATACTCGCTGGGATGCAATTTCAGCCCAATTCTTGCGAGCAAGGAACGAACACTCTTTGTGTTCTATAGTAGTTTATCAAATAGGCAAAAGTGGCGAGGCCTATGCTACCAGTGCAATTTATAGAGACGCGGACATAATCATTGAAATCGAAAGAAAAAAGGATATTGTTACAGAGAAAGACCTAGAAGAATTTATTCATGTCAATGTCAGACGCTCAAGAGTCTGCGCCGGAGACGAGTGCGATATATCTTTTAGCGGCGCGCACAGTCGGGTTGGGAATGTTCCTGCCCTAGATACCTTGACTCTGTAGTATAATAAATATACACTTGTTCAGAATAGGAGAATGAAAGAATGCTAAACTTATACAGGCAGAATAAAAAAGAGTTTTGGAAATTGGTACGGGCAGGCTTCTGGAATCGCCTGACAAAGTTCTTCGGCACGATAACAGGCAAATGCAGCCAGAGGGCATACAGACTGCTCTACGGAGAAGATGCGCCCCCGATAACATCACCGCTCGCAGGCCTGAGAGACGATGAGGTGTATGTCGTCGTAACGATCCTCAATGGGAATGTGGGAATAGATGGGGTTGTTGGGAATGAAGACAGCGTAAAGATCTTCCTGGGGCGATTTCCTGGCGCAATGTATTTTGTCAGACGCATAGACGCCTTAAAAAGGAGTATCCAGGAGACAATCACAAGATCACAGGTCTACGTTAGTGATAGAAGCTCACAATGGGTGCAGTAATCACAGATCAACATCTTCTCGTTCTTCTAGGGGCGCGTCGCCATCAAAGCTATCGAGAGATAGCCAAACTTCTTGGGAATAAGGCTGTTGGCACAGTTCAACAGCGCTTCCATGAACTAGAAGAAGAAGGACTTGTAGCGCCGATGAAGGAAAGGAGGGCCCGGAGTAGGACACTCACGCTAGCCGGGCTAAATCTTCTAAGGCGTAATAACCTAGAATGATTTCCAACTTGGAGAATGGAGAGAAAAATGGAACCTAGAGATTTTGCAGATTTAGTGGATATTTTGCAAGGCTGGATCGAGGCTCATATCGACACTTTGAATATTTGGAGCGGTGATCATATGGCCCATGCTGTTGATGCCTGCGTCGAGTCGGGGGCAGACCAATGAGAAATCATGAACGTTAAGCAATTTGTTATCTCGGTACGTACTCGTTCCAGGGCAAATCCAAATATCAATGCGCCATCCCGAGAAAGCATCATCATGCTTATTATTCAAATGAATCATGCCCTTAGGAATAAACACCTCAGAGTTCATGTTCTATCTGCGATTACTGGTCTTCCGATCGCATCTTCCAATAATGTCACCCAAGGAACTATATCCACAATGATTGACGAGACAAAAGACTTCAGAAGCGACACAATTCTCCAGGAGATCGAGAGAGAAGTCGCCTCGGGCTTTGCAAATGATCCACTACATTTTCGCCCATTCAGACTATATTCATGGGAGGCCCCAAAATGCAACTGACCCCACGGCAACTACTAAAACTCCAACTTTCTAGAGAACGCTCCACCTACGTTCCCGGGAAGGCAAGTGCGCCTATATGCCCGATCTGCGACAGGCCGATCTTCGATGACGAAGGCGATCTCCATGAGTGTATAGTGACTCGGGGCATGGTAGCAGGAACCTCGAAAGAGAAGAGAAACACTATCTACAGTCGCTACAATTGCGTCCTGCGGCACAATACTTGCCCGGATGGTCAATCACACAAACCCGGGATTGGGAGCGAGACGGACTTCGAGAAATGTCTACGCCAAATCATAGAGTATGAGGGCTACGATAAAATCATAGAGTGGCTTGACAGATTGGCAGAGATCTATCCAATAGTTGCCTCACAGGCTAAACAGAGAGTAGTTAGCACGTTTATCTCTATAGGAAACTAAAATGCGAATAGGAAAAGCGGAAAGAAAAATTCTTGATTATCTAGACGCTCATTTCCCCCTCTGCTCTGGGACACAAGTTTGGGCGCTTCGTTCGCGGCATATATGATAGAACAGGGCACACAAATTTTGCCCAGATCTCTCAAATTCTAAATAGGCTAGAGGGAAAAGGGCTAATCCATATAGAAAATCGTGGAAAAACTAGCGCCCAGGTAATAAGAACCAATACAAAGGAGAGACTAAAATGAAAATCAAACTGAATAAGTACGGACAATATGGTATCCAATTCCGACTTGGAAAACTAGAGATTGTCGTCGGTTGGTTCCATGGAACAAACTGGAAATTGATAGAAATACGCGCCCTGGAAACCTTTGACTATTTTGGAAAGACCTTGCTCATCCTCCATCTTAGTATAGCCAAATTCGAGATTTCCATTAATTGGATCTAGAAGAAAATGTCGCTCTCCTGAGGATTGAAACTAATGGCAGACGGAATAACGCACGAACGCTGGAGAAAAATGGGCTTCCTGCCCATAGCAATAATTGCACTTGGGGCTGCTGTTTTTAGCCTCAAAGACCCATTTTATCTCTATTGCTCAATAAGTATCCTGTGGAACTATTTACTCACAGCCTTTATTGGCCCCGACCTGGATCAGATTTCTCTTGGATCCCAAGATGCAAAAATGATATGGCGGATCCCCATTCTGGGCTTTCTTGGATTTATCTGGTGGTCAACCTATGCTTATATTATGGCAATTTTGACCAGGAAACATTCTGCTCACCGGAGTTGGTTGACACACTCGATTATTCCAGGAACGCTGATCCGTATGGCGTGGCACAACCTGCCCATTGGCGCTGTGTTATACTTGGCAAGTCTCAAGTTCGATATATGGTTCATGCTGCCCTTTGCGGCGCCATATCTTATAGGCCAATTCATTGCATGGTCAGTGACCGACCTGATCCATCTAATCCTCGATAGGAGTCCTCAATATGCAACTAATCAACAACGATCTCTTGGACGTAGATACGACAACAGACGCTACAACAATGAACACGGGCATCGCCCAAGACGAGCTAGAACGCATCGAAGGATATAAAGGAATCTATCGCGCCACGCACGCCTTCCCGGAACCGAAAAAACTAAGTTTTGCAGCTGAGTTCGGCATCGAGGCTTTTGCAACCATCATCGCCGCTATCGGAGCCATTACTTTGGCAAGCATATCTACGGGGTCCGTGTTCTTGGTAAGGACAATAGACTTCCTAGCGCATTACAATATCCCAGAAAATGTTCAACAAGTCTTAGGATGGATTGCCATGATCGCCGCCTTGGGCTCCGTGGAGGGCTATCTCTCGGCAAGGGGAATCTGGAATGGAAAGAATAGAGGAACATCCTCGGTCTCTCGGATTGGCATGGTCGCGGCGTTCCTGATCTCTTGTCTTGCTGGTATTGCAAACTCACTACAGCTTGTAAATACTGTTCCAGAACCGCTCCAAGCCACACTGAACTGGGCATTGGTGGCAGCGTCTGGTATAGGCGCAACCATTCTAACTTATTATGGGTCCGAGAACTTTGGGACAATTTTCTACTCCTGGAAAAGCAAGCTTGATGAGACGCATAGACACTTCCAGGAAGAAATAGATGCCTGGAATATTAAATTCCAGAACGATTACCGCGCTAAAGGGCGCTCTAGAATTTTCGGACTGGAATCCTTCAGGGAAGATAGGCCAATGCCGGAGGCAAGAAAGGCTACATCAAAAGTACAGGAAAGCGTAAAACGGTACTTGACAGAACGTGGATTATCCGCTTGGGATATTGGCCCAGGCAGCCAGGGACATACCGTAACCCCTCGGGCTATTTGTGCAGAGTTGGGATTAACTTCCCCTCAAGATCAATCCAACGTTCGCACCGCACTAACCAGATTGCGGAACGAAGAAAGACATCCAGCTTAAATAATGAAAGGAGAAAACAATGTCTAGCAAAATCTTCATCCTCTCAGGCCCGTTCGGGTCTGGGAAAAGCCTCACAGCCGTTTCGTTCGTTCCCCGGGAGTGGAGTAAAAACGAGCAAGTCCAACGCATTGTAATTGATCATGAACTAAGAAGCGATACCTATTGCTCGAAAGATGGGAAAGACCATCCAGAGAAACTGCTGTTTGCCTTCGATATTCTTGGCGGTGGGCAACGTCTTACCGGGGAGCATTTCTTCGAGTTGGCAAAAAGTATCCACGAGCAATCAAAAGAGCCAGATGTGATTATCATTGATGATGTTGCCATCTTCCAAGAAACCATCAATGACTACTGGCAAGATAAAGCGAATGTCCAGAAGATCGCCAATCTATATGGCAAGGGAAGAGACCGCTGTCTAACTTCCAGTACTTGGAAATCAAAGGATCCCGGGACAATCAATTTCTTCAAGCGACTACTGGTCGAGTTCATGATCGACCTAAAGGACATGAGCATTGATCTCGTGATTACATCCCCCCAACATAATATTTGGCAAGGCTATGGCGAGTCCGGCTATGGCAAGGACGGCAAACCCAAGATGCGCATTCTTGGAAAGAGCGCAAAGGTCTGGGATTGCTGGCAACAGATGGCAGATGTAATCTGGGTTCTCAATCGTATTGACAGGCAAACCAAAAAACTAAAATCCATCCCGGATGTTTCAATGGATGTATTCATTCCAAAGGCAGCCCTTCCAGGTATTCCTGAACAATTCGATTGGCCCGGCTGGGAAACTATCTGGGAATGGCATAAAGAGCGCAAGTTCCTCGCAGATGTAAGCAAACTAGCAGTTCCGAAGCCCGAATTCGACCAGGCCACCATCGAGGCAGAAATAAAGAAGGCAAAGAACAGGCTGGTCAAGGACTTGGAGGGCAAAGCTACGCTTGAGCAAATCAAGGCTGCAATGTCCGATGAAATGGCGCCAGTATTCTCGCTTACAATCGAAGACGCAGACATGGACAAAGAGGTCTACGAGAACTCTAAGGCATTTATCCTTCGTTGGATTGCAGAGAAGTAAATCTGACAATCGGGGAGGTTCTCCAACTTGGAGAACCTCCCCACAAGGAGACCAAGATGAAAACACTTCTTAGAACATGTGATAGTATGAATAAACTAAATCACTTGGCAGGAGGGGGCCAGCATTGGCGGGAGATTTATCGTCTCAAGGACTTCTTCATTGCCTATCTCTATGAACATGGATACTGTATAGAATGTCACCTTGAGAAGCAGATATTGCCTCATGTGACCTATACATTACTCTCGTACACTTTCCAGGTTGGAGATTGGAACTGTTTTTGGCACCAACCTCTAAATCGGAAATTACATGAGATCGCGGTACTGCCTAAAGAAATCGGGGTCTATTGTAAGCAGATTCCAATAGAAATTCCATTGCAGGAGGGCTACAAAGAATTTCACGGGATCGTTTCGCGGTTCCTCTTTTGGCGCTCGCCTCGATATCGCAAAGCAAGCTGGAAAAGCTGGAAAAGTGAACTTCAATGGAGACTTCTATATGGTCAGAATAACCTGCTGTGCAAATTCCACCTTCATTCCTGGACACAAGGGGTAAAATGGTGTAAGCGCTGTGGAGATTATAAAGATACCCGCGATACGATCTTGGCAGAGGACGATTTTCCTTTTTAGCAAAGAATTCTTAGGAGATAAAAGATGAACAGAATTAGGCAACTGGAAGAGGCAATAATGGCCATCCAAGAACTAATAGAAGCATTGCCGCCGGGGATTGATTATGAGGCTGATGTAAACGACGATTCGCCCGAGGATATGACCCTCTGGATCGGAGGTCTGATCTGGCAAATTTGCAAAAAAGCAATGGAGATCAAACCGGATGGGAATTAGAACCGATATAGGATATACAGACTCAAGTGCAAATGCCGTTATGGGGTGTGATGGTTGCGAGCTGTGGAATCCCGAGAAAAATGTTCGCAAATGCTACGCTGGGCGTCAAACGACAGTCTATACAGGCAGAAAAGGTTGGCCCAAGTCTTTTGAGTCGCCAGAATTATTCATACATCGTATCCAGGAGGCCTGTGATTGGCCTGATCTTACCGGGAAAGAGCGTCCAGATAAACCGTGGCTAAATGGCTACCCTCGACTGATATTCTTCAATGATATGAGTGATACTTTCACAGAAAGTCTACCTCGTAATTGGTTGTTGCCATACATCAAAATCATGGAGGATAGTCCTCATATTTGGCAATTTATTACAAAGAGGCCGAGTCGAATGGCGCATTTCTTCAATGAAGATCTGGGATATGTTCCCGATAACTTCTGGTTAGGAACAACAGTGACTAGCCAAGACACAGCACCGAGAATGAAAACCCTATTAGACATAACCGCCAAAGTACACATTATTTCCATTGAGCCGATGTTGGGACCTATTGATTTATATTTCCCAGAACGGCGGAACGTCCAAGTAATCTGCGGCGGCGAGTCTGGACCTGGAACGGCCCCCATGAATAAAAGCTTCGCAAAATCTATTAGGGATCAGTGCGAGAAGGCAGGCGCACCCTTCTTCTTCAAGCAATGGGGAGGTCGCACAAAAATCAACGGTATTTGGGGCGGGAATTTGCTAGAGGGCAAACAATACCACAAAATGCCAGAGATATAGTCTTCCAAGTTGGAGAGATGAAAAGAGGACTGGTCCGACCAGTCCTCTTTGTCTCCCACATTATCCTTTGGGAAGCGAGTCCTTTATTTCTGTTAGTTGCTCTACAACGCCCTTGACCAGTTTGGCATTCTTCAAAAGGGCATAATGGATAGTAGACCCAAACGAAGACAGCAGCCCAGTCAAGATAAAGCCAACGATAGGTGGCATCGACAATGATGGCAGATTGATCACATTGATCTGAAGGCCAATACAGGCCAGGAGATTGAGACCAATCACAGCCGACAGATCAAAGTATTTCTGATACTTATTCTTCTGCCAGAGAGGCTTGAGGGCATTAACTACATTCATAACAATGCCACTGATCAAGCCTGCGGCAATAAGGGCGGCAATCAGACTGGAAAGAATTGAAGAGGGATCGATCATTTTAAGCTCCTTGAGAAATAGGATTAGAATATTCTCTATTATAACGCTTAATCCCTGGCGGGTCGAGTGCTATGAAAGACGGCGCCGCAATCTCCTTGACATCGAAACTCAGGGTATTTCTTGACTGCGGCTTGATAATAACCGATATTCGTTATTGGCCCGAAACACACCGGGCATACGTTTTTGACTTTCTCGTAGGCCGTAAAGCGGGGATGGTTGGGGATCCAGGCGCGCATTTTGAGATAGACTTTTTCTAGGAGAAGAACATCGTTCTCATTATACCGGCGCATCTTTTCTAGAGCCTTTGTATCCCCGGCATCACAATCTGCCCACAATTTGAAGTTGGTTTCTGTTTTGCCCGCATAACCAAGATATTTTGCCAAAGAGTCGAGCTTGTTGAAAGTTTGCCCAAACGCAGACCGGGCAGCTATGAGGGTATCCACAGTCTTATACGAGGATGGCGGCGCTATTCCATGCTTTAGAAACCTAGAGTTGAGTTTGCGAAGATCGAATCTTCGGACATTTTGTCCAATAATAACATCCGCCTCATCCAACAGCGCCCAGATTTTCTTGACTAGCCTTTTGTCGTTTCTCTTGAGGGCCTCTCTAGGAGATAGAATATCGCTGATCATTTTGTCATCAAGAAGCCACTTGGCCGACCACCCCAGCAAGCACCAGTCTTCGATAATCTGTTCGGGCCTAATGTTTACATCGTAAACATCCCAAACATAGCCTATTATCGGCAATGTTTCGATGTCCAGCAGCAATACGGCTGGGAAGAGATCTAGGACAGTATCCGCCTCGGAGAAAAAGCCCCGATGTTCATGGCAATAGAAGCGGGCAGTCTTTCCATACTTTGTAATTGTCTGTCCCCGTTTCTGGGTTTTATCGCTCCCGCAAATGGGACATATCACTAGGCCACCGCCTTTTCTTGGAGTGTTGGGGGAATAACTTTCTTCTCTGGAGCGAGTTGGGTGATTGTGACCTCTCCAATAGAGGGCGCATCCGAAATTGTGAAAATAATATCAAGATGATAAGACACGGGCTTAAAGGCTTTCTCCTGTAGCTCGCTCAGTTCTTCGCGCAAGCGCAATATCTCTTCGCCAGTGATCTTGGCGGCCTCTGCATAAGACCGGACAGCACTGCCATTCAGGGAACGGTTCTCGTGCGGCCCCTTGCGGAAGGCGAGGATCACATATAATACTCCCATTAAGAAAGTTATCGCCAGGCCGATATAGTTTTCCATTAGCGCTCCCCCCGATAGAGACGATCAAAAAGCGCTGGCGTGCCCCAAATCCAGAAGGCAACGGGGCGTAGATAAATTGAATATTCGAAGATGGGAAGTATCTTAAGAAAAACTAAGAAATAAATGATGCCTGCATAGATTGATATCAGCCCTGTAGCAGTATAGGCTATAAGGATGGTCCTATGTCTTTCGTGTCTAAGGGCAAGCAGCAGATAAACGCCACTGCCTGTTGCCATAAGTCCACCGAGCAGCAAAAAAACGTAGTCGAGAATTGCCATATTACACCTCTTTATTGTTCCGAATGCCGATTTAGGTGTCTGGTATGTATTCCTGGTTTACCAAACTTGCCTAAATCGCAAGTCTGGACGGCTGCCTTTCTTCAGCCAGATTTTCACGTTTCACCGCAGAATGCCCCAAAGGGTCTAACATCCGCTCCACGTGCATTTTACTTGTCCGTGAACCCACTCCGGCCAACATCCTTAATGCTTCCGCCTCAATGTTATAGGCATAGGTTTATGGAGGAAAAGTCAGTTATTCGGGAACTGCCATAACCTCCAGACTATACTCGATTTCGATTTC
>Ga0210028_1001283_pt1 | contig 21406 bp, 19 predicted proteins | sample CryGeymeta201513_FD_185468 | JGI IMG/M metagenome (GOLD analysis project Ga0210028, IMG submission 185468) | Groundwater microbial communities from Crystal Geyser aquifers in Utah, USA - Crystal Geyser metaG 2015-13 (SPAdes) (version 2) | ecosystem: Environmental > Aquatic > Deep subsurface >...
CGGACCGGACCCATCATCTCCGGCATTGGAAGCATTGCCGTTGCGCTTGACGGTGTCGGCCAGCGCCTTGCCAGCCTTGAATTTCGCGGCTTTGGCATCGGAATAACCCACACCATCCCGCACCTTTACGGGCGCCACTGCTTCGACCTTGATCGTTTGGCCTTTCATTTTTTCCATGTTGGCCATCGCTTCGTCTTCGAGCACGACCACCTGCACTCCGGGGTTGGTTGCTTTGGCAACGTCGCAACCATGTGGATTTTTCTTACCGGTGAAGCATATGTCGAAACCAAACGCACGGATTCTGACTGTAGCCTCCGCACTGTTTGACGCCAGCAGACCAACTGTAACTACCGCGGTACCAATCATCGACATGATCGCTTTGTTTCTCATCTCGCAACTCCTTCGTATTCGCGGCGTCGACACAAGCACCAAGTTCGCCGCAATGTATTGGCGCCAAGGGTGATATTGCTGCTGCCGCAACTGCCCCGCAGCGATCACTCTCGAATCAACAAGTGCCACCAGCGCGCAAAACCTCCCAGCACGGCGGTGGCCGGCGTTCAGGAACGGTTGCCTTCCGTCATCCCGTCAGTCGCCTACACCCACCCGCTGCAAATGCACCCAACCGGCCCAATGGAACGGGTGGCGGAAGGCGCGGCTGGCGCGCAGGGCACGGCGCGCCTGCGCGAGGGCGTCGCCCGGATCGGGGGCGTCGCCGCCGGCCGCCAAGGCTCGGTAAAACGCCGGTACCCAGACCGCGCTGGCGGTGTCGGAAACCGGCCATTGCGCGGCAATGGTGTGCTGCGCACCAGCGCGGCTGATGGCGCTGGCGAAGTCGAGCGCGGCGCTGGCGGCGCGATCGCCGTGCGCGAGTTCGCAGGCGTTGAGTACCACCAGATCGGCGGCAACGCCGTGTTCAAATAAATCGGCCCAGCTCAGGAATTGCGGATCGCCGCCAGCAGCGGTCGGGTTCAACCACAGGCCCGAGGCAACCAGACGATCGTTTTGGGTCTGCCCGTGCGCGGACACATGCAGGCGCGCGCCCGGCTCGGCCAATTTTTCCAACAGCTGCGTGCGCGTGGTAATCGTGCCGCTGGAGATGCTCTGGTTCGGCAAAGCCGCGGCGATCAGCGTCGGTTCGAGCGCGGCGCTGGCGAGGGTTTGCACCGCGCTGGGGCCGCTCTGGTCCGCGATCAGCACTTCGATGCGCGGCGCTGGCGCGCCACGCGCGGCGTCGGCAGCAACCAAGTGCAACAAGGAAACGCTGCTGTGCTCAAGCAACGGCTGCTCGTCGCCCGGCCAGTACAACAGCGGCCACGGGATCGCGCGCGCCAGCCGCTGGTCGAGCACCTGCAAGTACGCGGGCCGGGGGCCCCCAGCAAGGCCGCTGAACACCTGCGCGGACAGCGCGCGCGCATGCACGTCGATCTGCGCGAGGTCGCCATCCGGTCGCGCCAGTTGCGTACGCAGCAGCTCCAGATGCTGCTCGACCGTACCCAAATCCAGGCTGTCGATGCGCGGATCAACGCCGTCGTCGATCCACAACCGCAACAGTCGGGTACGGCCTCGCAGCAAGGCCAGCAGCGGGCGACCGGGCGTGGCCAGCGCACGCAGCGCGTCCGCGGACAGCACCGGCGCTGGCGGTGCTGCAACGCCGCCGCCGGTACCTGATCGCGACAGGCGTTCGAGCAGCGCGGTCGGCAACGCATTCGCATTGGCTTCGACAACAGCGCCGTGGGCCCGCTCGGGCAGCAACATCTCGGCGAGTGCCGCGTCCAAAGCCGGACTGGACGGACTGCGACTTGCCGCGTTGCCGGCACTGACCTGCGCTTCGAGCAGCCACGGCGCCAGCACGGCAACGGCCCGCGCTGGAGCGATGTGGCCAGCATCGAGTTCACTGCCGATCAGGTCGATGGCGGACTGGCGCAGTGTATCGATCGAGGCTAGCAATACGTGCGCCAGCAAGGGGTTGCCGGCCGCCTGCGCCAGCGCCGTGAGTTCGCTGGCACGCGCGCGCAATGCCGCGTGCGCGCGTTCGCCGTGGCCGCTGCGGTATTCGATCTGTGCCAGCAGGTGGTCGCGTTCAAGCTGTTCGCGCCAGCTCAGGTGTGCGGCGATAGCATGCAGCAGACCCCTGGCCTGCGCCGGCCGTCCAGCCTGCACTGCCAGCGCGGCGCGGATCAGACCACGCTGTGCGATATCCACCGACGGCTGCCGGGGCGGGTCGTCCGCTTCGGTGCCAACGGCGGCACCGGCTTCGTCGGTGCGCCCGGCGCGCAGCAACACAGCGGCTCGCAGCACACCGGCGCGGGTGATCTCCTCGGCCATGGCCAGTTCGCGGTACACGGCAAGTGCCGCATCGACTTCGCGCAAGCCGCTCTCGGGTTGACCCTCGCTCAGCGCGATCTGCGCGAGCAACAACCGTGCCGCGGCCACCCGTGCCGGGGCGTGACGCGCATCAAGCAAGGTCAACGCGCGCTCAACCGCAGCCTTGGCATCGCCGAACGCGCGCAGCTCGCTGAACAGCGCCGCCAGACGCAGCAAGGTATTGGCCTGCCAGCGTGGTTCGGCGGCGGCGGCAAAGCGTTCCTGTGCCTGTTGCAAGCGGTGCATGGCTTCGCCGATCGCGCCGCGATCACGCGCCAGCCCGGCCAGTTCAAAGTGCGCACGCCCCTGTATGGTCAGCGCCTGTGCGCCTTGCGCCAGCGCCAGGCTGTCGCGCAATAGCCGCTGGGCGGCATCCGCCTGTCCGCGCGCCTGTTCCACCGCAGCATAATCGATCCCGGTAGATGCCAGTTCCAGCGTTTCGTCCAGCGCATCCAGCCGCGACGTGGTCCACGCATAGCAGGCGGTGGCCTGATCGAGCCGGTTGAGGTAATGCAACGCCAGGCAACGGGCATTTTCCAGCCGCACGCCAAAATAGTGATCGCCCTCTGGCGCGCTGGGCGGCGCGCGGGCGAGATCGAGTACGTCGCTATACCGGCCGCTGCGATTGTGGTCCTCCGCGGCCCCGACCCGCGCCGCACTGGCGCGCTGCGCATCGTCGATCGCCTGCCACGCCTGCGCAACGCGTGCAAACGCGACGCTGGCGTCGGCGGCGCGGCCAGCCAGCAGCAATGCCTGCGCATGCAGGTGTTCGGCCAGTGCGCGGGTGCGCTCGTCGAAGGCACTGCTCGAAACCGCTGCCAGCAGCGCACCGGGGAAAGCATCACGCAGGCTGCCAACGCCGCCACCCAGACGCGCGGCGAGTGCGCTGGCCTGCCCGAACCACTGCCATTGCATCTTGGCTGCGTGCGGATCGCAATACGCGATTAGTTCAACTGCACCGGCACCAAGGCCAGGTCGCAACCGTTTGATCGCCAGCCGCATCGGCTGCCGCACCTGAAACACCGTGCTGCCGTAACGCGGTGGTGTTTGTACCGCACGTTGCGGCGCGGCGCTGTCGATAACCAGATCCTGCCCCGCTTCGCGCACCTCCAGAATCGCGCTCGTCGGCAGGTCGGGCGGGATGTCCACGTCGAGTACCGTCGCTGCCGGCGGCAACGACAGGCGCAGCGTAGCGGGATTCGTGCAATCCAGCGCCAGGCCAGGTGCCGGTGTCGATGCGATCGCCGGCAATGCAGCAAAGCACGCCAACCACACAACGACGCGCAAAATACGCAGCGCGGTGCCGCGCAGGGGACGGGCGGAAACGCATCGCGCCGCGCGAAGGTCGTTGCCTGGGGCAGTAATGGTGGGCATGGCGGTCGTTGCGACGCGGCCAACGCGCGGCGCGCCTCAGTGGACAGGCGGACTAACGCTCGACCGGCTCGTGGCCGCCGCCAGTGTCGGTTTGCAGCCCTGGACCTTCGCTTCCCGTTGTCGGAGCGGCACGCTGGGCTTGCTGACCAGCGCGCGCTGGCATCGCGCTTCGCGCCGCCGCTTCGGCGCGCGGCAGTGCCTGTACCCGGCTGGGCCGGACACAACGCGCATCGCTATCGGCGTTCACGCACAACGTCGCCGGGCCCGGCAGGTGCGCGGCCAGACACTGTTTGTCGCTGTTGTCGAACACCTCAACCAGATACGATTTGTAGCCCTTGATGTTTTGCAGATAAACGTAAAACTCGTGGCTGTTTAGCGGATGGCCATTGGCGCTGACCGCGCTGCTCTTGAGCCACACCGATTCACGTACGCCGTGTGGGTTGTTGATAGCGTTGAACCGCCCCTTGAGCGTGCCCAAGCTGGTGTTTTCGATCTTGAACACCATGCCACCGGCACTGCGGACAATCCGCAGCCGACTCCCGTTGCCGTTGGGATCGATGATCGCAACCGGCTTGCAGAGCGCGCCTTGGTTCACCACGTGCTGCGCGCTCAGGACGACCGGGCAGCGCGTGATCCAGAATTCGCTACCCAGCTTGAGCGCCTGGATGTGGGTGCTTGTCGCGCCACCGCTGGCGGTCGGCTCGCTGCGCAGCAGCTTGCGCGGCGCGCTGATCTGGGTGGAATCCATGCCGACGAATTGCGTGCCGGCATCGTAGAAGCAACGCGGCGTCGGTTGTTCCAGCGGGTCGGATAGCTGCGCGAGTTTTTGCGGCATCGCTTGCGCTTGCGGCCCGCGCACCTGGCCGGTTGCCGACTGCGCCGCAACGACAACCGCTGCGGCAAGGAGCACCCTGGAAACGCGTTTATTTTTGGTCATCATTCACTCCTCATTCGGTCATTCGGCAGTGCCAGCGTGCGCGACACGATCACGCCAGCACGGCTGTATTCGATGCGTGGGGCGGGCTTATCGCCGAGCTTCGCGCGCGGTAACAGGAAGCTGGCGAAGCCATCCGGCGAAACCACCAGCGCCAGCGCCGCCTGCCCGGCCAGATGCAGGGTGACGTGCTCGGCATCGGCCGGCAGGCCCACTTCGACCAGCACATGGCTGCTGCCCGCCGCGCCGGGATGCACCAGCGGCGGGCTATCGACGCCGCGCAGGGTGTCGAACACGATCCGCTGCGGGCTGGCGATGACCAGCGCAGACTGCCCACCAATCGACAGCGGCCCGGCCAGCATCAGGCCCAAGCCCCAGGCCGCAACCACACTGGCCGCCAACGCCATGAAGCGCCAGCGCGGCCCGGCGTGCGCTTTTGACAGCGGCGCGACGCCACCGCGCGACGGCGACGCAGCCACCAGCGCCAGCCCATCGCGCAAATCGTTATCGGCTTCGATCTCGGCAATGAGATGGGGTTTATCCAACAGGTACGCCTCGAACCACTCCGTTTCCGGGGCGGACAGCCTGCGTTGCAGATAGCGTTGCAGCCATGCGCGCTCCAGCCACTCGGCCAGGGGTTGGTTGTTCACAATACGAGTCACAAACGCCTCCTCAAGCGGTGCCCGGCGCCCCTGCCTACGGTCAAGTGTCACGGCAGGGCGATTTGTCTCACTGCATGTCCGCAATGCCACGCCGCAACAGCAATTCTTTCATTCGCGCACGGGCGCGATGCAGTACCCGGTGAAAATGGTCCGGCTCGATCGACAACGCGGCACAAACCGCATCGCGATCCTCTTCATTGAGGTAATAGCGACGCAGCACCTCACGATCGCGCTCCACGCCCAGTTCCGCGAGCATGCGCTGCACGCCATCGCGCAATTGCGCGCGGCGCGCATGATCGGCAGGTTGCTCGGGATCGGGCAAGGCCTCGGGCGACTCCGCATGACCATCATTCTCGCCGCGTCGGCCACGGCGCCGATATTCGGCAGTCACCGCAAACACCGCCGTACTGCGCACATAGCCCGGCAGCGCTGCAGGCTCGTTCAACGCGTTCTCGCGCAGCCGCTGGATGACGGTATGCAGCACATCCTGAACGATGTCATCGACGATCGGGTCGCCGGGGCGGGCATGGCGCCGCACCAATGCGCGCACACCGGCCTGAAAAGCCAACACGAACTCGGTTTCGGCGGCACCATCGCCCGCGCTGATGCGCCCGACCAAGGCAACGCAATCGAGTGTGCCTGAACGTTCCGCTTGCGCTTCCATCTGCGATGCCCCCCGCTACGTGCATCGATCGATTGCTACCGCACAAACCGGCATTCGAGCACGTAACTCGTTGGCATAACGTGCACCGTGCGCCCCACGCTTGGTACTCCCGCGACCGTAGCATAACCGTCGATCACCCCACTACGCGAACTGTCGCATCGCCACCGATGCACAACAGCGCGGGGAACCATCGCGCGAGCATGGAGCGCCACGCAACGCGCGTTGTCAGCCTCCGCTTGCTACCCCCGCCAGCCACTGCCGCAGCGGCGCGATGCGCCCAGCCAACCCCAGCAGCGGGCCACGCAGCAGGGTCGGCACCAGCGCGTCGTTGGAAAACACGCGATTGATTGCGTCGAAGCTGTAGGCGGCCAGCGTGTTCTCGCTGCGGCGTTGCCGCTGGTATTGCGCCAATCGGTGTGCCGCGCCGAGATCGCGTGCGCCGGCGCGGGCCAGCACCGCGCGCAGCGCCGCGACATCGCGCAGCCCAAGATTGACGCCCTGCCCGGCCAACGGGTGTACCGCATGCGCAGCGTCGCCAGCCAGCAGCACCCGGCCGGCCACGTAATCGCGCGCCAGTTGCCGGCGCAGCGGAAAGGTAGCGCGCTGCGACACGTCCAGCACGTCACCCAGGCGCGCAGCGAAGCCGCGGCTGAGTTCACGGCAAAAATCAGCGGGATCCAGCGCAGCGAGCCGTTGCGCCTCGCTCTCGGGCAGGGTCCACACGATCGAGCTGACATGGCCCGGCGCCGAACCGGGCAACACATCATGCCGGCACGGCAGAAACGCGAGCGGGCCGCTCGGCAGAAAGCGCTGCCACGCAGTGTCCTGATGCGGCAACGCGGTGCGCACGTAAGCCACCAGCGCGCGCTGCTGGTAATCATGCACGGCACAGGCGATGCCGAGTTGCTCGCGCACCCGCGAGGCGGCACCATCGGCGGCCACCGCCAGCGCCGCCGACAAGCGCACGCCACTGCTCAGCGTCACCCGCACCCGGTCGTCGTGGTTATCCAGTTCGGCCAGCCGATCCGGGCAATAGCGGCGCACATTCGCTTCACGGCCAAGCGCCTGCCAGAGGCGATCCACCAGCAGCGCGTTTTCGACGATCCAGCCCAGGCATTCACGGCCCAGTTGATCGGCATTGAAGGCCAGTTCGCCACCGGCAGCGGCATCCCACACCCGCATCTGGCGATAGGGCTGCACGCGTGCCGCCAGTACTGCCGGCCACACATCCAGCGCTTGCAGCAGGGCGGCATTATCGGGCGCGAAGGCGAACACCCGCAGGTCTGCCGCGTCGGCATCCCACGGCGCCGGCTCGTGCGCTTCGATCAGCGCCACGCGGCGGCCATCGCGGGCCAGCGCCAAGGCGGCGCTGGCGCCGACCACGCCGGCACCGATCACGATCACATCGAACGCCTCGCTGCGAGTCATGGCGAACGCGCCAAGGCCGGCACCCAGCCGCGATAACCCATGGCACCACTGACCAGCGGTGCCTTCAGCCCGGGCAGGTGTTCGAGCGCAACAAAGCCGAGCGAGCGCAGCAGGTGCATCGAAAATCCGCGGTTGGCGGTGATCCGCGCCAAGCCATCGCTGAACGCGAGCGTGCGCTCGCGATCCTCGCGGCGTTGCTCGACATGGCGCGACAGGCGCTGTGGCTCGCCCGGATCGCCACCGTCGGCCAGCAGTTCGGCCAGGCACAGCGCATCGCGCAGCCCAAGGTTGAACCCTTGCGCACCGATCGGATGGATGGTCTGCGCGGCATTGCCGATCAACACCGCGCGCGGCGCAATCAATTGTTTCGCCAGTACCCGCCGGATCGGATAGGCAACGCGCTTGCCAACCCGCACGAAGCGCCCGGCACGGCTACCGAAGCGCTGTTGCAGCAGCGCGAGGTAATCGGCATCCGACAACACCGCCACCGCTTCGGCCTGATCGTGCGCCACACCCATTACGCTGCCGTACAACCCATCCGGGCGCGGCAGCAACGCCAGTGGCCCGCTGTCGGTGAAACGCTCGAACGCCTGGCCATCGGTTGCGCGACTGCTGGCCACGGCCGACACCATCAGCGTTTGCTGGTAATCGGTGACCTCGCTGCCAATGCCCAACGCCGAGCGCACGAAACTCTGGCTGCCATCGGCACCTACCAACAAACGCGCAGCGATCGTCTGCTCGCCGCCTTCGCGGTGCAGACGCACCCGCCAATGATCCGTGCCGGATTGCAGCGCCAGCACCTTGGCCGGGCAATAACGGGTCAGCGCCGGCAAGGCGTTCACCGCAGCCTCCAGCGCCTGACCGAGATCACGCGCCACCACCACACCGCCGAATCGCTCGCGACCGTAATCGTTTGCGTGCAACCGTACCGCGCCAAAATCACCGGCACGACTGACGTGGATGCGTTGCACCGGTGCCGCTGGCTGCTTGAGGTGCCTGAGCACCGCCAATCGTTTCAGCGCGTTGAGGCTGGCATCGGCCAGCACCAGATTGCGCTCGTCGAAGCTCGGCCGTGCCTGCGTGCCATTATCGGCCGCGATCGCTTCGATCAGCGCTACATCCAAGCCGCTGCCATTCAGGGCACAGGCCAGGCCCGCGCCAACCAGACCGCCGCCGATGATCACGATATCGTGTTGCATGTGAGTGTTCCTCAAAGACGCCACCCGACTTGCATGCTGCACCTCATGCTGGGCAGCGTTGCTGCGGGTTACGGCTTTTGCCGCCACCCTGCGGTATGCTAATCGGCGATAGCAGACATTCGCCATGGATCGCCGCACCGATGATAGAACATATGCCAACACGCCCAAACACCCACCTGTTGCATCTGCGCACGATGCTGCTCGCTGGCATGATTTTGCTTGCCGCGCTGAGCCGGCTGCTGCCGCATCCGCCGAACTTTTCGCCGGTGCAGGCGATGGCGCTGTTCGCTGGCGCGTGGTTTGCCAGGCGGCAATTGGCGCTGTTGGTGCCGCTGCTGGCGATGCTGCTCTCGGACGTGCTGCTTGGCCTGCTCCACGGCGGCATCTATTTCGATTATTTCGTCAGCGCCGGTTTCTGGCTGGTGTATCTGGCCATGGCCGCCTGCGCGGCGCTCGGCTTTGCCCTGCGTGGCCGTGCCAGCGCACCACGGGTGCTCGGGTATGCGCTTGGCAGCTCGTTGCTGTTCTTTGTGATTACCAACTTCGGTGCATGGCTGGCCGACATCGCCAGCGCCGCGCCGATCTATGCACCAACGTTGAGCGGGCTGGCCGCAGCTTACATCGCCGGCATCCCGTTCCTGCAAAACACCATCGCCGGCGCGCTGCTGTTCAGCGCCATGCTGTTTGGCGGCTTTGCCTTGCTGCGTCGGCGCATCCCGGCGCTGCGCGCGCAAACTGCCTGACTTCATGGGCAATCGCCTGTCGAAAATCTACACCCGCACCGGTGACGATGGCAGCACCGGGCTGGGCGACGGCTCGCGTGTCGACAAGGATTGCGCGCGGGTTGCTGCCTACGGCACGGTCGATGAACTCAACGCGTTGCTCGGCGTGGTACTGGCGTGCACGCTGCCTGACGCGGTGCGTGAGCTGCTGGTGGGTGTGCAGCATCAATTGTTCGATCTGGGCGGCGAGTTGTGCATCCCGGGTCACGCCGCCATCGCCGATGCCGATGTCGCTGATCTTGAACAGCGCCTGGATGCGTTCAATGCCGATTTGCCGCCGCTCAAGGATTTCATCCTGCCCGGTGGCGGCATGGCCGCAGCGCAATGCCACGTGGCGCGTACCGTGTGCCGCCGTGCCGAGCGCCTGCTGGTGACTCTGGCGCGGCTCGAAGCGGTGCGGCCGCAAGCGATCCGTTTTCTCAACCGGCTGTCCGATCTGTTGTTTGTGATCGCGCGGGTGCTGGCACGCGACAGCGGCGAAGGCGAGGTGCTGTGGCAGCATGATCGGCGGCTGGGCCGATGAGCCGGGGCACCTGGAAAAAATGCGGTAAAAAATGGGGTCAGAGTCAATTTTCGTCGGTGCGGAACGATTGTCGCTCCGGATTCCCATCGAAAATTGACTCTGACCCCATTTTCTCCATTTTCTCCATTTTTCCCCCCATTTTTTCGTGAACCCGTGCTGCGCATTTTCAGCCACCCGTCCTGCCTTGCCCACGACCCCGGCGCCGGCCACCCGGAGTGCCCGGAGCGGTTGATCGCGGTCGCCGAAGCGCTGCGCGCCGGGTTGCCACACCTGCTCTGGCAGGAGGCGCCGCAAGCGCTGCGCAGCCAACTCGCGCGGGTTCACGATGCGCAGTTCATCGCGCTGATTCTGGATCATCCTGGCCCCGCGCCACGCCGATTGGACCCGGACACGGTGATGAGCGCGCATTCGGCCGACGCCGCACTGCGCGCCTGTGGCGCCTGCGTGAGCGCGGTGGATTCGATTCTGGCGGGCAACATCGAGCGCGCATTTTGCGCGGTACGGCCGCCCGGCCACCACGCCAGTGCCAACATCGCGATGGGTTTTTGCCTGTTCAATTCGGTTGCGGTAGCCGCCGCTCACGCGCTCGAAGCGCATGGCCTGAGCCGGGTGGCGATCGTCGATTTCGACGTGCATCACGGCAATGGCACACAGGCGATTTTCGAGAACGAGGAACGGGTGATGTACCTGTCCTCGCATCAGGCCAACGTCTACCCCGGCACCGGCCATATCTCCGAACGCGGGGTCGGCAATCTGGTCAACGCGCCGTTGCCAACGGGCTGCGATGGCGCGCGGTTCCGCGCCACCTGGCGCGAACGCCTGCTCCCGGCGCTGGCGCAGTTTCGGCCGCAACTGCTGCTGATTTCGGCCGGGTTCGATGCGCATCGGCTGGACCCGTTGGCCGACCTGAATCTGGAGGCCGACGATTTCGCCTGGCTCAGCAGCGAACTGGTTGCCATCGCGCGGCGCAGTGGCAAAGGCCGCATCGTGTCGTCGCTGGAAGGTGGCTACAGCCTGGCCGCCCTGCGTGAGTGCGTGGTGGCGCATGTCGGCGCGCTGGCAGCCAGCCCAGCATGACGCTGGCTACGCCTTGAAATCCAGCGCCGCCGAGTTGATGCAGTAGCGCAGTCCGTTCGGCGCCGGGCCGTCCGGGAAGACATGCCCGAGGTGAGCATCGCAGTGCGCGCAGCGCACCTCGATCCGTTGCATCCCGAGCGCCGTATCGCGGTGCTGGCTGACCGCCTGCGCGGCACATGGCGCGGTGAAACTGGGCCAACCGCTGCCCGAATCGTATTTGCTGACCGATGCAAACAAGGGCTGGCCACAGCACACACAGTGGTAGGTGCCGTGGCCGTGATGATTCCAGTAGCGCCCAGTGAACGCAGGCTCGGTGGCCGAACAGCGGCATACCGCGTATTGCTCCGGGGTCAGCGCGGCGCGTTCGCGGTCATCGTCGAAATCCGGATCGTTCATCGTTTTTGCTTCCTGATTCGCCGGGCAAGCGCGCAATCGCCAGCCCGCTTAGGGCACAATTGGGTCTGTTGGGGAAACTGCAAGCGCCAGAGTATCCGCAAACCGTGCCGTTGTTTCGAGGCTGATCGCGTCGCCCCGGCGAGCCGGCCGCGCAAACCTCCGCCGTGCTGCGTGCCGCCCGGTGTCGTGTACCACCCTGCTTTCTGCCGATCACCTCATTCGGAGTCGTGCGTGCGTATCGCCCCATTCACCATCAGCCTGACCCTTGCCCTCGCCGCGCCTGGCGTTGCCAGCGCCCTGACCGCCACCGACTGGGTGCAATGCGTGCCGGCTGAGGTGATCCCGCCGTTCGCAGACGCTTCGCCGCCACTGCCCGAAGGCGATGACAGCACCCTCGTGGGCGCCGAGCGCGCGCAGTACCTCGATCGCAACCTGACCGTATTCGAGGGCGATGTCACCCTCAACCGCGGCAAGCAATGGCTCGCCACCCCGCGGCTGGTCTACGATCAGGCGAAGGATACCTATGTCGCCGACGGTGAAGTCCGCTTTCAGGACCCCTCGATCCGCTTTCGTGCTGCGCACATGGAAGGCGAGCCGGGCCAGGACCTGACCCGTCTGGACGATGTCACCTTTCAGATCATCGATCTGGAAGGCAATGGCCACGCCAGCAAGGTGGTGATGCGCGGCCAGAAAGGCACCATGCGCGATGCCCTGTATTCGTCGTGCCCGCCCGATCATCGGCAATGGTCGTTCCGCGGCAACACCATCCGCATCAATCGCGACACCGGCGTCGGCACCGTCACCAACGGTGCGCTGTACCTGGGTCGGGTGCCGGTGTTCTACCTGCCGTGGGCAACCTTTCCGATCGATGAGCGACGCCGCTCCGGCTTTCTCGCGCCAACGTTGGCGGTGTCCGGCGCCAACGGTGCCGATGTGTGGGTGCCGTATTACCTGAATCTGGCACCCAATTACGATGCCACGCTGTCGCTGCGTTACCTCGGCAGCCGCGGCGTAATGTACGGCAGCGAGTTTCGTTATCTGACGGAAAACAGCAACGGCATTTTCGAAGGAAACTGGCTGCCCAACGATGATCGCCTGGGCCGTGATCGTGGCTTCGCCTCGCTGGAACACATCACCCGCTTCAGCCCCTATTGGCAAGCGCGGGCCGATCTGAACAACGTCAGCGACGACCGCTATTTCGAGGATTTCGGCAGCTCGCTGACCGCGGCATCCACTCGCCTGCTGGCCAGCAGTGCCGGTTTTTACGGCCGTGGCAAATACTGGAATGCCTCGCTCAGTGCGCAAATCTGGGATTTGACCGACCCGCTGCTGGACAGCAGTTTCGAGCCGTTTCGCCGGCTGCCGCGCGTGCAGTTCAGTTGGGAACAACCGGTGCTGGGCGACTGGCTGGTGGCCGGGCTCAAATCCGAGGCCGTCGCCTTTGATCATCAGGTCAAGGCCGATGCCCGGCGCGTCGATCTGCGGCCCTATATCCAATTACCGTTTGAAGGCGCCTCGTGGTACGTAAGGCCCGAACTGGCCTACCGTTTCACCGCCTATTCGCTCGACAACAGCCTGAAAGTGAACGGCGACAAGACGCCGATTCGCTCGCTGCCGATTGCCAGCATCGATGCCGGCATGTTTTTCGAGCGCCCGGTGCACTGGGGCGGTGAGGATCTGATCCACACCCTGGAGCCGCGCCTGTTTTATCTGCGCGTGCCCGGCAACAACCAGACCGACTTGCCGATCCTGGACACCCAGGAACTGACCTTTGGTTACGGCCAGTTGTTTCGCAGCAACCGCTTCACCGGCGCCGATCGGCAATCCGAAGCGAACCAGTTGACCTTCGCGGTGACCTCGCGCCTGATGCAAACCCATTCCGGCCGCGAGTTGGTCAGCGCCACCGTGGCGCAAGCGCTTCTGTTTTCACCCTCGCGCACGGCGTTGCCGGGCCAGGTTGTCGGCGAGCGCGACCTATCACCATTGGTGGTTGAGCTGGCGGTGAACCTGAACGATCGCTGGACCCTCACCTCGGCGCAGCACATCGACGTCGATCAGGGCTTCACCGAGTTGTCGGCGTTCCGCCTGCAGTACCGGTTTCTGGAGAAGGGTCTGGCGAACCTCAGCTATCGCTTCCGCGCCAACGAGCTGGAACAGCTCGACGGCTCGGTGCTGTATCCGGTGTCGCCCTCGTGGCGGCTGGTGGGGCGCTGGAACTACTCGCTGCGCGACAACTCCACACTCGAGGCGCTCGGCGGTTTTGAGTGGCAAAGTTGCTGCATGGCGGTACGCCTGATGGGCCGCCATTTCGTGCGCACCATCGAGGGCGGCGCCAGCAACGAGATCCTGCTGGAGCTTGAATTGCGCGGCCTTGGCGCGTTCGGCCGACGCACCGGATCGCTGTTGGAGCGCGCCATTCTCGGCTATGATCGTTGACCCTCAGGGGATGCGGGAGTGGCGGCTTACGCACGCCGTCGCGACTCGCCACCCACACCCTGCACCCACCTGCGCCACCGCCGTTGCGCGCCATGGAGTTTGACCGATGCGTACCGCACTTGCCTGCATCCTGCTAGCCGCGCTCACCGCCCCCGGGTTTGGCCTGCGCGCGCAAGCCCTGCCGTTGGAACCAGTGGAGGGCATCATCGCCGTCGTCGATGAAGAAGTCATCCTGAGCAGCGAGCTGCAACGCGCGACCAGCAATTTTCTGGCGCAGTTTGGCGGCAGCCAGCAGCAGTTGCCGCCACGCAAGGTGCTGGAGCGGCAGATCCTTGATCGCCTGGTGCTGTCGCGCCTGCAGATCGAACGCGCCAATGCCATGGGCATCCGCATCAGCGATGCCGAGCTGGATCAGGCGGTGCAATCGGTGGCCACCAACAATCGCATCACGATCGATCAGTTGCGGCAGCAGTTGGCCTCCGAAGGACTCAATTTCGACCAGTTCCGCCGCGATCTACGCAACGAGATCCTGATCCAGCGCCTGCGCCAGCGCATCGTGCAGGGCCGTGTCGCGGTCAGTGACACCGAGATCGATCTGGCACTGGCCGCGCAAGGCAACAGCCGTGAACTGCACTTGGCGCATATTTTGGTGGCGCTGCCCGATGGCGCCACGCCCGAGCAGGTGGAAACCGCCAAGGGCAAGATCGAAGGCGTCAAGGTGCTGCTCGGCAAAGGCGAGATGGACTTCACTGCTGCCGCGATCCGTTATTCCGACGCCCCCAACGCCTTGCAGGGCGGCGATCTGGGCTGGCGCAACCAGAACGAAATACCCAACCTGTTCACCAGCGTGGTTACCGCCATGCAGCCGGGCGATATCAGTGATCCGATCCGCGGCCCAACCGGTTTTCAACTGCTCAAGCTGATCGAGAGCCGTGATGCCGGCCGCCAGAAGGTCACCGAGTACCAGTCGCGCCACCTGATGCTCCGGCAATCGGAAGTGGTGTCTTTCGCGCAGGCCAAGGCCAAGCTGGAAACCCTGCGCGCGCGGGCGCTCAAGGGCGAGTCGTTCGAAAACCTGGCGCGCGAATACTCCGAGGACACCGCCACCCGCGATGCCGGCGGCATGATGGATTGGTACGAGAAGGATGCCTGGGGTGCTGGTGTCGCTGCGCAAATCGTCACGCTCAAGGACGGCGAGATTTCGCAACCGTTCCAGAGCGACGTTGGCTGGCACATGATCCAGCGTGTCGGCGAACGCGAGACCGATGTCACCGACGCCTTGCGCCGCAATCAGGTGCGCGAGCTGATCGCACGGCGCAAGGGCGAGGAAGAATACGAACGCTTCTTGCGGCAAATGCGCTCCGAAGCGTTTGTCGACATGCGCCTCAGCAGTTCCTGACGGTGAAGCCGGCTCTGGCGCTGGTCCCCGGCGAACCGGCCGGTATCGGGCCGGAACTGTGCGTGCGGCTGGCCCAGCAGCCGCTCGCTGCCAACGTGGTTGCCTTCGCCGACCCGGACACCCTGCTGGCAGCGGCCCGTGCGCTGCATTTGCCGTTGCGTATCGCCGCTGCCGAGCAAGCCTCTGCGCCCGGGGTGCTGCCGGTGCAGGTGGTCGAACAGGCGCAGCCGACCCGATTCGGATTCCCGGACTGTGCCAATGCGGCATCGGTAGTCAACGCGCTCAAAGCGGCCGCCGACGCCTGCGGGCGCGGCGAACTCGCTGGCCTGGTTACCGGCCCGGTGCACAAGGCGACGCTGAACGATGCCGGCATCGCCTACACCGGCACCACCGAGTTGCTGGCGCAGTGGGCCGGCTGTGACGTGGTGATGATGTTGGCCCGCTCCGACCTGCCCCGCTCTGACCTGCCCCGCTCTGACCTGCCCCGCTCTGACCTGCGTGTTGCGCTGGTCACCACCCATTTGCCGTTGCGCGCGGTCGCCGACGCCATCACGGCGGCGCGTTTGACACGGGTTATCGAGGTGTTGCACCGCGACCTGGTGCGCCGCTTCGCCATCGCCACACCGCGCATCGCGGTGCTCGGTTTGAACCCGCATGCCGGCGAGGCAGGGCACCTGGGCCGCGAGGAAATCGACATCATCATTCCGGTGCTGACGCGCCTGCGCGAGCGCGGCATCAACCTGATCGGGCCGCTGCCGGCCGACACCGCCTTTTTGCCGCAGCATCTGGCGCACTGCGATGTGGTGCTGGCGATGTACCACGATCAAGGCCTGCCAGTGCTCAAACACGCCGGTATCGAGCAGGGCATCAACATCACCCTCGGCCTGCCCTACCCGCGCGTGGCGGTCGATCATGGCACCGCTCTGGAACTGGCCGGGCACGGTGTCGCCGACGCATCCAGCCTTTTCGCGGCATTCGCGCAATGCCGCGCACTGGCGCGCGGTGCTGGCCAATGAGCGGATTGAGCATGCCCGCCAAGAAGCGCCTGGGCCAGCATTTTCTGGTCGATCACAGCGTCATCGAACGCATCCTCATGGCGCTGGCGCCGGTGGCCGGCGACCGGCTGGTCGAGATCGGCCCCGGCCGTGGGGCGTTGACCCTGCCGTTGCTTGCTCGCCACGGCAGCCTGTGCGCCATCGAGTTCGATCGCGACCTGATCGAGCCACTGCGCGCTGCTGCGCAGCCGTTGGGCGCACTGGACATCATCAGCGCCGACGTGTTGCGGGTGGACTTCACCGCACTGGCCGGCACTGGCACGATCCGCCTGGTCGGCAACCTGCCCTACAACATTTCCTCGCCGATCCTGTTTCATGCGCTCGATCACGCGGCCGCGATTCAGGACATGCACTTCATGCTGCAAAAAGAGGTGGTCGAACGGATGGCCGCCGCACCGGGCAGCAAGGTGTATGGGCGCCTGTCGGTGATGCTGCAAGCCTTGTGCGAGGTGATGCCGTTGTTTGCGATCGGCCCGCAGGCGTTTCGGCCACCACCGAAAGTGGATTCGGCGGTGGTGCGCTTGCAGCCAAAACCCGCCGACCAGATTGGCATTGCCGATCGCGCCCTGTTTGCGCGCGTGGTGCATGATGCGTTCGGGCAACGCCGCAAAACCCTGCGCAACGCGCTGGCCAACGTTTGCGACACCGAGGCGCTGCTGCGTGCCGGCATCCGCCCCGAGCTGCGCGCCGAACAACTGCCGGTGGCGGCATTCATCGCCTTGAGCAACAGCCTGCACCGCAAACAGATGGCGTGAGAGTCGCGCAGCCTGCCCGCCGCAGGCGGGGCAGCAGCCAGGCAGGTTTCAAGCGGTTCTCCAAGGACGTTCTGGACAAGCCGCAATTGCGAGCGGCTGCTCTCTGCATCAGCTTCTCCGTTCCATCCCACCGACGTGTCGCAATGTGCCGTCGTAGCCCGGGTAGAGGCCCAACGGGCCGAAACCCGGGGCACCGCGTAGCGGTGGAACCGACATCCACACCGGAATGTTCTTGGCGCTCATCTTTGCGCTTCGCGTCCTTTGCGGATCAAAAGCTTTTCGCTCCGTCCGCCGGGTTCATGGTCCGTGTGCAGTTCCAGCCACTGGAACAGGCGACTCGCCATGACAGCTTGCTCGGAGTTTCTCTAAGGCAACATCGGTTGCAGCACCGACCACACGTTATCGAGCACGCGCGGCTGCGCCGCGGCAGTGGGGTGCAAGCCATCGTCCTGCATCAGCTCCGGTCGCAGCGCCACCCCGTCGAGCAGAAACGGCAGCAGCGCCAGTGCGTGGCGTTGCGCAAGGTCGGCATAGACCGCGCGAAAGCGGTCACGGTAGGCACGGCCGTAATTGGGCGGCAACTCGGTGCCAATCAGCAGCACCTTCGCGCCCGCTTCACGGCTCATGCGGATCATGGCATCGAGGTTTGCCGACAATTCGGCTGGCGGCAGACCACGCAGGCCATCGTTGCCACCCAGTTCGATCACGACGATGGCGGGCCGATGCCGCACCAGCAACTCCGGCAAACGCGCCAGCGCCCCGGCCGAGGTTTCACCGCTGATGCTGGCATTGATGACCGCTGACGCTGGCGCCGAACGCGCATTCAGGCGATCCTGAAGCAACGCCACCCAACCCTCGTGTTGCGCAATATTGTGTGCCGCACTGAGACTATCGCCCACCACCAGCAGTGGCCCACCAGCGAAAGCCGGCAGACCGCATAACGACAACAGCAGCAGGAGGAATACCCGCAGGCAACGTGCGATACCGCCCTTGCGCCAGCGCAGCGCGGTCATTGGCACGGGTCTGTGGCTCATCATGGAACCCTCAACACTCATCAGCGCATCTCGTTTGGGCAAGTCGGTGCTCGGCCCCGATGGGGAAATCAGGATACTCGACGCCGTTGAAATGACGGTGAACGCCGGTGAATCGATCGCCATCGTCGGCGCCTCGGGTTCGGGCAAGACCACCTTGCTTGGCTTGCTGGCCGGCCTGGATTTGCCCAGCCGTGGCGATATCCACATCGCCGGCGCGCATCTCAACGCGCTTGATGAAGAACAGCGCGCGGCACTGCGCGCGCGTGCGGTGGGCTTCGTGTTCCAGAGCTTTCATCTGCTGCCGGCGCTCACCGCCGAAGAGAATGTGGCACTACCGCTGGAACTGGCCGGACGCAACGAACCGGGCCGTGCACGCGAGGTGCTCGAATCGGTTGGCCTGGGTGCACGCTGCCACCACTATCCGCGGCAGTTGTCCGGCGGCGAGCAGCAGCGAGTGGCCATTGCCCGCGCGTTCGTCACCCGGCCGCGCATCCTGTTTGCCGATGAGCCGACCGGCAACCTCGACCAGGACACCGGCGCCCAGATCAGCGAACTGCTGTTCACGCTCAACCGCGAATATGGCACCACCCTGGTGCTGGTCACCCACGACATGGTGCTGGCCCGTCGCTGCGCACGGGTGTATCGGCTCGATCACGGGCGTCTGGTCGAGCGCGCAGCATGAACATTTTGGCTTATGCCAGCCGCGCCTTGCGCCGCGAGCTGCGCGGTGGCGACTTGCTGACGCTGGCCGCGGCGCTGGTGTTGGCGGTGGCGGTGATGACCGCGGTCGGCACCCTGGTCAACCGGGTTGCCGCTGCGGTCAGTGCCAACGCCGCGCAGATCATCGGCGGTGATTTCGGTTTCGCCGCACGGCAGCCGATCGACCCGGCGATTGCCGACCTGGCGCGCGCGCAAGGGCTCGCGGTGGCGCGCATGCTCAGTTTTCCATCGGTGGTATTCCACGCCGATGCCAGCCAACTGGCGGATATCAAGGCGGTGGATGCCGCCTACCCGCTGCGCGGCGAGCTGAGCGCCAGCACCGACAGCGCCGGGCTGGCGGCGCAAGCGACGCCGGCACCAGCACCCGGCGAAGCCTACGCCGATGCCCGCTTGCTCGCTGCGCTGGGCATTTCGCCCGGCGCGCAGATCGAGTTCGGCAACGGCACGCTGCGGGTAAGCCGGCGCCTGCACGCGGAACCCGACAGCGGCGGCGAGCTGTTGCAACTGGCACCACGCCTGCTGGTGAATCTTGCCGATGTGCAGGGTAGCGACCTGCTTGGGCCGGGCAGCCGCGCCCAGTACCGACTGATGGTGGCCGGCAGCACGACGCAGCTTGAGCGCTTCCGCGCGCGCGTACGCGCGCAAGGCCTGGCCAAGGGCCTGCGCCCGCTCAGCGTACAGGACACCCAGCAGGCCGTGCGCTCGGCATTCGCGCGTGCGCAGGGGTTCCTGTCATTGGCTGCGTTGCTGACGGTGTTGCTGGCCGGCGTGGCCACCGCGCTGGCGGCCAATCGTTTTGCCCTGCAACGGGTCGACACGGTAGCGATCCTGCGCTGCCTGGGCGCTTCACAGCCGCGCATTCTGGCGGCGTTGTGCCTGCAATTGCTGTTGTTGGCGATTCCCGCCTGCGTGCTCGGTGTCGGCCTTGGCCTGCTCGCGCAGGCCGGGCTGGTGGAAGCGCTGGGTAGCCTGATCCCCGGCCGGCTGCCGTTGCCGCAGGCACAACCGGCACTGGCCGGTGTTGCCATCGGTGTCGTGCTGTTGCTCGGCTTCGCTCTGCCGCCGCTGCTGCGCCTGCGCGGGGTGCCGCCGATGCGGGTGCTCAATCGCAGTTTCGCTGCCTTGCCGCCACTTTCGGCGCTGGTCTATCTGGCCGGGCTGGCGGCAGCGGCACTGTTGGTGGTGTTGGCGACACGCGATTTTGCCCTCAGTGCCATCGTGCTTGGCGGCCTCGGCACGCTGGCGGTGGTCGCGGTGGTGTTCGGGCTGCTGCTGTTGCGGCTGCTACGGGTGTTGCAGCCGCACCTGCGCGGCGCGTGGCGCTTGGGGCTGGCAGCGTTGGCCCGGCGCCGTGCGCTGAGCGTGGCGCAACTGGTGGGGCTGGCGTTGTCGCTGTGCGCGCTGTTGTTGCTGGCCGCGATCGGCCCGCAACTGCTGGCGCAATGGCGCGCGAACATGCCACGCGACACACCGAATTATTTTCTGCTCAACGTGCAGGAGCCGCAGCGCGATGCCGTGCTTGCCACCCTGCGCGAGCTGGGAGTGGACCAACCGACGCTGGAACCGTTCGCTACCGGTCGTCTGCTGGCGATCAATGGCCAGGCGCCCGCGCGCCGCGATGGCTGGCGCGAAGCCAACCCGGACGACGCCGGCGGGCGGCAACCAGGCAACGCCGATCGCCCGCTCAACATGAGCTGGCGCCACGATTTTCCGCCCGCCAACACGCTGGTCAGCGGCCAGTATTGGGCGGCCGACAGCCGTGCTGCGGAAGTGTCGATTGAAGCCGGCTGGGCGCAGCGCTTCGACGTGAAGCTCGGCGATCGCATCCGTCTGGGTATTGGCGAACGCGAGCTGGAGGTCACCGTGAGCAACATTCGCGCCGCCGACTGGGACTCCTTCCGAGTCAATTTCTTCGTGGTGCTCAATGCCGGTGCGATGGCCGATGCGCCACACAGCCTGATTTCCAGCGTCTATCTGGCGCCCGCGCAAAAATCCGAGTTGGCGCAAATCAGCCGCCGTTTTCCGAACATTTCAATGCTCGATGTCGATGCCGTACTCGACCGCGTGCGCGAAGTGATCGATCGCGTCAGTCAGGCGGTGCAACTGGTGCTCGCTTTCAGCCTTGCTGCCGGGGTGCTGGTGTTGCTGGCGGCATTGCAGGCAACCGCCAGCGAACGCCGTTTCGAGAGCGCGGTGTTGCGCACGCTCGGCGCTGGCCGCACGCAATTGCGCGCGGCGGTGCTGATCGAGTTTGCCGCGCTCGGCACGCTGGCCGCAGTGATGGCCATCGCCGCCGCCGCGATCACCGGCCGTGTGCTGGCCGAACGCAGCTTTGGCATGACATTGAACCTGCCCTGGGGCACCTTGCTTGCCGGCGGCGGCCTCGGCGTGTTGCTGGCGATGGGCGCCGGCTGGCTGGGCACACGGCGCATCCTCAGCACACCGCCGGGCAACGCCCTGCGTGCGGGTTGATACGGGCGCGCAAACTGGCACCGCTGCACGCCAAAAACCCCCGGTAGCCCGGGTAGAGGCGAAGTCGAAACCCGGGGCGCATCGCGCCCGAAAACCCCGGATCCCGCGCCCATTCACCGCGACCGCTAGCGA
>Ga0210028_1001289_pt1 | contig 21347 bp, 18 predicted proteins | sample CryGeymeta201513_FD_185468 | JGI IMG/M metagenome (GOLD analysis project Ga0210028, IMG submission 185468) | Groundwater microbial communities from Crystal Geyser aquifers in Utah, USA - Crystal Geyser metaG 2015-13 (SPAdes) (version 2) | ecosystem: Environmental > Aquatic > Deep subsurface >...
TATATTTTTATAGGAATCGGCGCGGAAGTTTCGAGGAGACTGCAGCTAACCGGGGATGTGGATAATAATAATGTTTATGAAGCCCTGGATTTTTTAAGGTCTTTTAATAAAAATTTAGGAACTCTTGGAACTCTTAACCTTGGCCAGAGTGTAGCGGTGATAGGGGGAGGAAATACCGCCGTAGACAGTGCACGATCAACCCTGAGGATAACTGGCGTTAAGAAGGTTTTTATCATCTACCGCCGTACTGAACAGGAAATGCCAGCAGATAGAGAAGAGTATAAGCGAGCTCTGGAAGAGGGAGTCATTTTTAAGCCCCTCTTATTGCCGGAATCATTTTCAAAAACTGGTATCTTGAAATGCCGCAGGATGACTTTAGGCACTCTTGATTCCAGTGGTCGCCGGAGTCCTGTCCCCACTGAGGAGACTGAGGAGATAGCTGTAGATGCTGTGATTAGTGCTATTGGAGAATACACCGACCCGAAGTTTTTAACCGCTCAAGGGTTAAAACTTGGGGCAGACAGTAGACCTTATGTAGACCCAGAAACCCTGGAAACTAATCTTGAAAATGTTTTTATAGGTGGTGATGCCCTTCGTGGTCCCTCCACCGTGGTTGAATCTATTGCGGATGCCCGAAAGGTAGCCGAGGCTATAGCCAGAAAAGAGATACCAAACTGGAAGGGTAGGGATAAGGATTTCAAATTAGGTTTGGATAGGAAACGGCAGGTTTTAGAGATTTATAATAAAAAGGGTCGCCTCATCCCGGCTCAAATATCCCAAGATGATAGAGTAATAGCTGAGAATGAAGCCGGGCGGTGTCTGGAGTGTAATATTATTTGTAACAAATGTGTCGATATCTGTCCAAACCGGGCGAATCTGGCGATCGCGATTGATGAGAAAGAGGGCTTTCATGACACCTATCAGATTCTCCATCTTGACGCCTGGTGCAATGAATGTGGAAACTGTGGCACCTTCTGCCCCTACAATGGTTTACCCTATAAGGACAAGCTGACTCTTTTTTCTACTAGGGAAGACTTTAAGAACAGCACCAATAATGGCTTTGTTATTACCGGTCCTTCTAATGATAAGTTAATGACCTTAAGGTTAAAAGATTATCTAGGGGAAATGAAAATTAATAAAAACAATGAACTAATAATACCTGCAGATTTTAAATATCCAAATAATTGTGATCTTAAGGAACTTAAAAAAATTTTCCTGATAATCAGCACGGTATTAAAAGATTACCATTATTTAATCAATAGTTCAGTAAGTTGAGTAGTAGAAGGATGTAGGGGCGTATTGCCTGCCTGTGCGTGTACGCACGCAGACAGGCAATACGCCCCTACCAAGGGCAATCTATAACTCATAACTTATAGGTATGTAAGATAAGGCAGAGCTTGTAAATTGTAAAAGGGTTTTGTAGGTGGTAATATATATATATATCGAATCAGGAGCTGGAGGATTTAGCTTATGGAAGCATCATTCGGAGATTTAAAGAAGGGCCAAAAAAACTGCCAAAGGACCGTCCCCTGTCAGTATTTTGCTCCTCAGAAGATAGAGGAAGCTTTAGAAATTTTATCTAAATACGGAAAAGAAATTAAAATAATTGCTGGAGGAACCGATCTATTAGTGCAATATTATGATCGACTTTATGAGGTTAGTGCTTGGTTAGATTTAAAAAATATTGAGGAATTAAAAGAAATTAAAATAGATCAGAATCAAATAGAAATTGGAGCTATGTCTACTCATACTCAATTAGAAAGTTCAGCAGATATTAAAAGATATTATCCAATTTTAAGCCAGGCTGCTTCCGATATTGGTTCTCCTCAAATTAGAAATCGAGGAACTATCGGAGGGAATATTGTAAACGCCTCTCCAGCAGGTGATCTTTTACCCGCTTTAATAGCTTATAGGGCACAATTTAAATTAGTTTCCCATAAAGAAGAAAGTATAGTTTCTGCTGAAGATTTTTTTCTTGGTCCTAAAAAAACCATCTTAAAATTCGAACAATTATTATCTAAGATTATTATTCCAATTCCAGAGCAAAATACTTATTCTAGTTGGATTAAAATTGGAAAAAGAAAAGCTTTAATGGTGGCTACTGTGTCATTGGCTTTAGTCCTAAGTATGGCCGAGGATAATAAAATTATTCAGGAAGTAAAAGTCTGTCTCGGCTCTGTAGCCTCAACCCCTTTTGAAATAATGGAAATAAGAGAAAAAATGATCGGTCGGCAATTTAAGCAGTTAGATTTTAATGAATTAGGCCAATTAGTAGAAGATAGGATTTCACCTATTGATGATATTAGGGGAACCAAAGGGTATCGCCAAGAGGTAACTAAAAATATAATGATTAATGCCCTGGAAAAGATACAGGAAACCTGGGGGCAATCACAGAATGACTAAATTAAAGATAGAACTAATGGTTAATAGGAAGAAAAGAAAAATAGAAATAACTCCTTCCACCCGCTTAATAGACTTATTAAGAGATGATTTACAGCTTACTGGAACTAAAGAAGGATGTGGAAAAGGTGAATGCGGGGCCTGTACCGTAATTATGAATGGTGAGTTAGTGGCTTCCTGCTTGGTATTAGCTCCTCAAGCAGATGGGGCAGTTATTACTACTATTGAGGGCCTAGGAAGTAGTGATCATTTAGATCCTATTCAAGAGGCTTTTATAGAGAGCGGTGCAGTTCAATGTGGGTTCTGTACCCCGGGGATGATCTTAGCGGCCAGGAGATTATTGGAAGAAAATCCCCATCCTGATGAAGAAGAGATAAAACGGGGTATTTCTGGTAATCTTTGTCGCTGCACTGGCTATCAAAAGATTATCGAGGCTATTAAGTTATCTATAGCTCGATTATCTAAGAGTGATAGCGGAAAGGCTAAATAAGATGAGTGAAAAATATATCGGTAAAGATATTTTAAAAGTGGATGTCCAGGATAAAGTAACTGGGAAAGCTTTATATCCTGACGATATTTATTTCAAAGATATGTTATATCTCAAAATTAAAAGAGCCACTTATCCTCATGCTTATCTACGTAAACTTGATTTAAGTAAAGCAGAGAAATTACCAGGAGTGGTTAGGATTATTTCCGCTGCTGATATTCCTCAAGTTAAAAATTTTGGTTTAATGATCAAAGATCAGCCCGTCTTAGTGGGAATCGGCCAAAAAATGCGTTATATGGGAGATGCTCTGGCTATAGTTATCGCTGAGAGTAAGGAAGTTGCTTCTAAAGCAGTTAAACTGATCGAGATGGAAGTAGAAAAATTAGAAGTAATATCCGATCCCTTGCGAGCTATGGATAAGAATGCCCCTCTTATTCATCAAGATGGAAATATTCTGGCTACCCATTATTTGGAAAAGGGTGATATAAAAATGGGTTTTGCAGAAGCTGATCTTATTGTAGAGAAAGAGTATAGAACCAGTTTTTTAGACCATGTCCCTCTTCAAGTTGAAGCAGGAGTGGGAATTTATGATAAAAAAAGTGGAGTTATTACGCTCTGGGTCGCCACCCAGTGGCTGCACGATACCCAGGCAGATATTGCCCAATCCCTCGGTCTTTCCAAAGAAAAAATAAGGATAATTCAGCCGGTTATCGGTGGCGCTTTTGGCAAGAAAGAAGATATTTCGGTGCATATTCATCTTGCCTTAGCAGCTATAGAAACCAAGAGGCCAGTTAAATTGATATATAGCAGAGAGGAATCAATGATTGCTCAATCCAAAAGACATCCTTTTATTATCAGAGCAAAAACAGGTGCCACCAAAGAGGGTTATTTAACTGCCTGGCAGGCTTTCGTAATCGGTGATACCGGAGCCTATGCCTCCAGTGGTCCGGCAGTGGTTCATAAAGGTATGTACCATTGTACCGGGCCTTATAATGTAGCTAATGTTAAAGGTGTAGCCTATACTGTTTACACTAATAATACTTATGCCGGGGCGATGCGTGGCTTTGGTACCACTCAGATGGCTTTTGCCTATGAGTCTCAGATGGATATTTTAGCCCACCAATTGGGGATTAACCCAGCTCAATTCCGTTTGCAAAATGCTTATGAGATAGGCTCTTCTACACCTAATGGCCAGATATTAACCCATAGTGTAGGGGTAAAAGAGACTATTAAAGAAGCACTAAATATGGCTGGCTGGAAGGGGGAAGCACAATGAAAAGAAAGGGCAGAGGAATGGCCACCATTATGTTTGGTTTTGGTTATGGAGAAGGATTCCCTGACCACTCCATTGCTTCAGTAGAGATTGAAGAGGATGGGAAGATTTTGATTAGAACTGCCGCAGCTGATGTTGGTCAAGGTATTTTAACTACCATTACCCAAATTGTTGCAGAAGTGTTAAAAGTGAAGCCTGAAATGATTCGAATAATTTCAGGTGATACTCATCTGACCAAAAATTCCGGTTCTACTTCCGCAACTCGACAGACCTTTTTTACCGGCAATGCGGTTAAAATAGCCTCTGAAGAATTGCTTGGTATAATATATCATTACGCCAGTTTGGAATTTAAAAGTAATCATGTTGAATTAGGAATAAAAGCTGGTTATATTTTTAGAAAGGGTAATCCGAATACTAAATTAAGTTATTGGGAATTAGCAGAAAGGGTAAAAGCAAGAGGGGATAGTTTGAAGGCAGAAGCAACTTTCTTTCCCCAAACTGATAAGCCAGATTTAAAAACCGGACAAGGCAAAAAAGTATACCTAGCCTATACTTTTGTTACCCAGATTATTGATTTAGAAGTTGATACAGATACCGGAATGGTGGAGGTATTAAAGGTTTATACTGCGGCAGATATAGGTAAAGCCATAAATCCTCAGAATGTAGAAGGGCAGATAGAAGGGGGTACCGTCCAGGGAATAGGTATGGCCTTAATGGAAGAGCAGGTTATTAAAGAGGGAATCACTTTAAATCCAGATTTAACCAGTTATTTAATCCCCACTTCTATGGATACCCCTCACTTTACTACTCGATTAATAGAGAATGAAGATTCCGAAGGACCTTATGGGGCAAAAGGAGTAGGAGAACCATCCACGATTGCCACTGCCCCGGCTATTGCCAATGCCATCTATGATGCAATAGGAGTGAGAATCTACCATCTTCCCATCACTCCAGAAAAAATATTAAAAGCCCTAAAGGAAGAAACAAAAAATAAAAGAGAGAAAAAAGAGGATTTTGGAATTTAAATTCTAAAAATAATATCTATAAATATATTTAATTCTGAGGTGAAATTTATGAAAGATATAGAAGAAACTAAAGACCAGATTATTGAAAAGTTAGCAGAACTTCGCAGTAAATTATCCATTTCAGAAGCAATACAAGCAGAACAAATTCAAGTAGAAAAAAAACTTCGGGAAAGTTATAAAAAGTTACAACATACTTTGGAAGATGTTATTGAGGTTATTACCAAAGTAGTTGAAATCAGGGATCTATATCTGGTAGGTCATCAGGAGAAGGTCTCTAAACTGGCCACGAAGATAGCCCAAGAGATGGGGCTTACTCCCGATAAGATTGAAGGAATAAGGATAGCTTCACTAATTCATGATATCGGAAAGATTAGTATACCTAATGAAATTTTAAATAACCCTAATAGATTAATTAAAGTAGAATTAGACCTAATTAAAAATCATCCCCAAATAGCTTATAATATCTTAAAGACTATTAACTTTCCCTGGCCGGTAGCCGAAATTATTCTCCAACATCATGAGATGATAAATGGTTCTGGTTATCCAAATAAGTTGAAAAGTAATGAAATCCTTATTGAAGCCAAGATAATAGCAGTAGCTGATGTAATAGATGCTATGTCCTCAAACCGACCTTACCGGTCAGCTCACAGTATTGAAGAAGCGTTAGAGGAGATATCCAAAAATAAAGGAATTCTCTATGACCCTGAAGTAGTAGATGTATGCATAACCTTATTTAAAGAAAAAGGATTTGAATGGTAAGTAATAATAATCTTACAGAAAGGAAGGGAAAGGGGTCAAATCTTTATTTTTGACAGTTTATTTTAACTGTCAAAAATAAAGATTTGACCCCAAGAATATAAGACTTAAGAGGAAGGTGTTGGATTTGAAGGAAGCTAATAAAGGACCAAGAGAAAAGGAAGAAAAAATATATAAACAGGCAGAACAAGCTATGCTGGAAAGTGAGGAAAGATATAGAGAACTGTTTAACCATATGAGTAGCGGAGTAGTAATCTATGAAGCCAAAGAAAATGGTAGAGATTTTATAATCAAAAATATTAACCCAGCTGTGGAGAAAATTAAAAAAATCAAAAAAGAAGACATTCTGGGTAAAAGCGTCCTTAAAGTATTCCCGGGAGTAAAAGATTTTGGTCTTTTCAAAGTCTTTCAAGAGGTATGGAAGACTGGAAAACCCCAGCACTATCCCCTCTCTTTATACCAGGACCAGAGGATTACCGGTTGGAGAGAAAATTATATTTACAGATTACCTTCAGGTGAAATCGTGGCAGTTTATGATGATATTACCGAATGTAGGCTAGCTGAGAAAGAGCTGAAGGAATCAGAAGAAAAATACCGCACTGTATTTGAGAATACCGGCACAGCTATGATAATTATAGAAGAAGATATGACTATTTCTGTGACTAACCGACAAGTTGAGCAACTAAGCGGATATTCTAAAGAAGAAATTGAAAATAAGATGAAGTGGACGGAGTTTGTTATTCCGGAAGACTTAGAAAGAATGAAAGAATATCACCTCTTAAGGCGAAAAGAAAAAGAAAGTGCGCTTACCTCTTATGAATTTAGCCTTCGTGATAAATTGGGTGGGATTAAAAATATATGGTTAAATATAGGAATGATACCCGGAACTAAAAAGAGTGTTGCTTCTTTAACTGATATCACTGATCGTAAAACTTATGAAGGAAAACTTAAGAAATCTATAGAAGACGTTATCTATACTATCGGTAAGATTACCGAGACCAGAGACCCCTATACTTCTGGACATCAACTGAAAGTCTCATTGCTTTCCACCGCTATCGCCCAGGAGATGAAACTACCTCCCGATCAGATAGAAGGAATAAGGATAGCTTCTTTAGTTCATGATATCGGAAAGATTAGCATCCCCTCAGAAATCTTAAGTAAACCCAGTAAGTTAAGCGAAATAGAATATAGCTTAATTAAAAATCATTCTCAGATAGGTTATGATATCTTAAAATCCATAGAATTTTCCTGGCCGATTGCCCAAATTGTCCTTCAACATCAAGAAAGATTAAATGGTTCCGGATATCCTCAAGGTCTAAAAGGTGATGATATTCTACTTGAAGCCAAAATAATTGCAGTAGCTGATGTAATAGAAGCAATGTCCTCTCATCGACCTTATCGACCAGCTCTTGGTATCAATAAAGCCTTGGAAGAAATCTCTATAAACAGGGGTATCCTTTATGTCCCGGAAGTAGTCGATGCCTGTATCAAATTATTTAAAGAAAAAGACTTTAAATTTTAATTCAAAATTTACTTCAGAAGGCTGGCTCGAGTAATTGCTTTAGAGCCAAATTTTTCCCTGATTTTATCTAAAGACTGGCTCAGCTGTTCCAATTTGTCTTCTTTATCTCTTACAAATTTCAATTGATTTCTTTTATCTTCAGGGCTAAGATTAGAGAGTCTTATTCCCAAAAGTCTAACCCCGCCTTTTTTAAGTTTTACTTTATTCAGGAGTTCTAGGATAGTTTTAAAAATGATATCATCAAGATGGGTAGAATTTTCTAAGGTCTTTGACTTATTGAAGGTGGTAAAATTATGAAATCTTATTTTCAAGGTAATGGTCCTGCCTTTATAACCTTCTTTTCTGGCAGTATACCCCACTAACTGAGAAATTTTAAGCAGTTCTTTTATGAGAATTGCCTTTTCGGTTATATTAGTGGGGAAGGTCGTTTCTCTACTAATAGATTTTACTTCCGAGGGAGGAGTAACCAAACTTTCATCTATTCCCTGGGCCAGGAGTTTTATCTTTTTCCCATTTTTTCCCAAAAGATTAACTAATATAGAATCAGGCATCTGGGCTAATTGTTCTACTTGATAGATACCAGATTTTTTTAATAGCTCTTCCGTCTTTCTTCCTATACCCCAGAGGGCAGAGATAGGAAGAGGATAAAGAATTTTTTGCCTGTCTTTAAAGTAGATAATATAAAAACCATCTGGTTTTCCCAGATTAGTGGCTATTTTGGCCAGAAATTTATTTTCGGCTATGCCTACTGAGACCTTAAGACCTAATTCACCATAAACTCTTTCTTTAATCTTTCTACCTATAACCTCTATCGATCCAAAGAGTGATTCACATCCGGATACATTTAAAAATAGTTCATCCATACCCAATGGTTCTACTAAAGGACTATAAATGCTACCTATCTGAAAGAATATTTTAGAGGCCTCTAAATATTTACTTATTCGGGAAGGGATAAAGATTCCCTGAGGGCATTTTTGGCGGGCTTCCCAAATGGACATACCGGCATGTACCCCATATTTACGAGCTTCATAAGAAGCAGCATGAACCACTCCCCGATTCAAATTTCCTCCTCCCCCACTTATTCCTCCGGTTATAAGAGGTTTGTCTCGATAAGCTGGATTATCCCTTTGCTCTACTGAGGCAAAGAAAGCATCAAGATCCAGATGAATTATGGAAAGGCGATGGTTATTGTTCATTATTTTTTAGTTCCTTTCTGGCTAATTGACTTATAGGCCAATTAGCGTAATAGGTAATATGTAATTAAAGAATCATTAATTTGCCAATTTTCCAATTCACCGATTAGATTAGTAGATAATGAATCGTTGTTAGTAGGGGCAGACCTTGTGTCTGCCCTCCGTAGGACTCATAATGACAAAGCACTTGCTGTAGGGGTCGGATTTATCCGACCCGAAACGGGTTTTAACAGGCGGACCTGCCCTACGTTTACTCATTACGGGCAGACACAAGGTCTGCCCCTACATATCAAATTACTTATCACATTGTTTACTATACGCTATCCGCTATCTTTTCTTTTTCCTTCACGAGATACGCGATACGAATTTATTCTGTCTCCTGGCTCCTGACTTCTGGATTCTATCTTCTTTATTCTATTTCTTAACTAGCTAACCAAGTAACCAAGTAACCAGCTACCTAAATATATACTACATACTGTCTATATTCACAATCTTCCGGGCGATTAATTTAAAATCAGCATCATTTTTACTTAAAGTTCCTTCTATTAAAAGAGGTACTTCTTGATGAAAAAGGTTAAGAAATTTTTGATAGGCAGTGGGGAAAGTAATTACTTCAAAGAAACCTTTTTCATCTTCTAAGAGCAAAAAAGCCATCACTTGTTTTTGTTGGGTAAATTGCCTCCTGACTTGAATTAGTATTCCCGACATTAAGATTAGCTTTTGAGGATTAATATTTTCTATTTGATTGGATTTGGTAATCTGAAAACAGGCCAGTTCTTTATCATACTTACTTAAAGAATGGTCACTTACATATAAATCGAGTATTTCTTTTTCTAAATTCATTTGTAGAGCTTTAGAAAAATAGTAAGCCGGGATTAAATCAGCAGCAATTAGTTCAGTACTACCGGAGTTATTATCTCCAGATATTTTATTTTGAGCCCCATCTTGGGCTTTTTTTCTAACCTCCTTTAAAGTGAGAGGGAGTAAATTTAATAATGCCGAACGAGGGTAAGTGGTAAAGTCGAAAGCACCCACCTTAATTAGATTTTCGATTAAGGTTTGATTGATTTTTGAAGACCTGGTTTTATAACAGAAGTCGTATAGAGAATTAAATCTTTTACATTTTTCTCTTAGAGATAGAATGGATTTTAAATTTTTTTCTCCCATGCTCTTTATTTTGCTCATTCCCACTCGAATAGCTCCCTCTTCTACCGTAAAGCCAGCTCCACTTTTATTGATATCGGGAGGAAGTATTTTAACCTTGAAACGTCGGGCTTCCTGAATATAGCGATCGGAAGAATAGTAGCCCATACCATAGGTGAGCATAGAAGCCAGATAAAAAGCGGGGTAGTGTATTTTAAGATAGCAGGCTACAAAAGAAATTAGGGCATAAGAAGTACTATGTGCTTTATTAAAACCGTAGTGAGCAAATTTGGAAATTAGATTAAAGATCTTTTCGGTCTCCTCTTCGGTGTTTCCCTGATTTAGGGCCTTTTTAAAGAAGTTATCTCTCTGTTTTTCCATTTCTACTGGCGAACGGGAACTGATGGCTCGACGAAATAGATCAGCTTCTCCTAAACTGAGCTGAGCAAAAGTAGAAACTACCTGTATTACCTGTTCCTGATAGAGGATAACTCCATAAGTGTCCTTTAAAATGGGTTCCAGTTTGGGGTGTAGATAGTCTATCTCTTCTTCTCCCCGTTTCCTTTTAAGATAGTGTTCGGTCATTCCACTGTCTAAAGGACCTGGCCGGTATAAAGATAAAGCAGCGATTAAATCATTTAAATGGGAAGGAGAAAGTCTTCTTAAAAGAGAAGACATCCCTGAGCTTTCTAATTGGAAGACTCCCAGAGTTTTGCCTTTCTGCAGGGCAGAAAAAGTGGCTTTATCATCAAGGGGAATCTTATTAAGGTTGATATTTATATTTTTTTCCTTTAACCCTTCTAAGGTCTTTTTAATTACGGTAAGGCTGCGGGAGCCCAGGAGGTCTATTTTTAATAGGCCTAAATCTTTAATCGATTCTTTTTCATATTGACTAACTATTTCCCCTTGATTAGTTACTTCCAGAGGAACTACTTCGGAAAGCGATTGATCTGAAATGATCATTGAAGAAGCGTGCACAGAAAGATGCCGGGGTTTTCCTTCTATGATTTGAGCAAAAGAAAATAAGGATTTAAGAGGCTCCTGTTGATAGGGGAGATTTTTTAGTTCAGGCAAATGTTGAAGAGAAGCCTTAATTACTCCAGGGGTGGAGAATATAGGCATAAGTTGGGCAATTTTGTTTATTTCCTGAGGGAGGAATCCCAGTGCTCTGCCGGTATCGCGAATGGCGGAACGGGCGGCATAAGTAGAGATGGTGCTGACGTGGGTTACTCGATTACTTCCAAATTTTTTAAAGATATAAGAGATTACTTGCTCTCTTCCCAATTGACCAAAATCTATATCTATGTCTGGGAGATCTATTCTTTCCGGGTTGAGAAATCTTTCAAAAAAGAGTTGATATTTTAAGGGATCTACCTCAGTGATATTCAGAAGATAGGAGACTAAACTTCCGGCTGAAGAACCTTTCCCTGGTCCCACCGGAATATTGTTTTGTTTAGCAAAGCAGACTATATCCCAGACGATCAGGAAATATCCGGCAAAACCCATCTGATTAATTATTTTTAATTCATAGGTTAAGCGATTTTTAACTTTTAGAGAGGGAGTGGGATAATATTTTTTAAGACCTTCCAGGCAAAGTTTTTTTAAATAATTTGGGGCGGAATAAGAAAGAGGTAAGGGATAAGTAGGGAGATGAATTTGCCCTAAATTAAGTTCTAAGTTGCATTTAGCAGCGATTTCAATTGAATTCTGAAGAGCTTGAGGGGCCTGAAAAAATAGTTTCTCCATCTCGGAAGGAGATTTAAAATAATATTCATCAGTTTCAAGTTTTTGATGATAGAACCTCTCTTTTGTTCCTAAATTGGCAATTTTATTTAATAGACCTTGAGAGGAGGCTTGATTTTTTTCCAGGTAATGGACATTATTAGTGGCTACTACCGGAATCCCTAATTTTTGTCCTATTTTTATTAATTTAGAATTAACTTCTTTCTCTTGGCTAAGGCCATGAAAAGATAATTCTAAGTAAAAATTTTCTTGACCAAATACTTGCTGATACCAGTAAGCATTTTTTTCGGCTTGGTCAGTCTTCTTTTGGGCCAGGAGAAAAGGTATCTCTCCCTTTTTACAGCCGCTTAAGGCAATAATTCCCTCACTATATTTAGCTAAACTATTTTTTTCTATCGCCGGAATAGGACCGGGGTTGGAAAGATAGGCTTCGGTAATCATCTGACAGAGATTACTATAACCTTTTTTGTCTTTAACCAAAAGAATAAGATGCCAGCATTGATTGGATTTTTGATTATTTTTTACTCTTATTTCGCAGCCGAGGATAGGTTTTACCCCGGCTTTTTTGGCTTTTTTATAAAATTGAATGGCCCCATAAAGTCCATCATGATCAGTTAAAGCCATTGCTTTCATATTAAACTTGATGGCCTTTTTAATTAAATTATCCAGATTGCAAAGACCATCTTGCATGCTATATTGGGAATGTAGATGTAGATGTACCATATCCATTTTAAAACACCTTTCTAATAATTGACCAATTAACCGATTCTCCAATTCACCGATTGAACAATTCTCCGATTAGAATAGTCGTTAGTGAATAGTTATTGCGAGCTCTGATTTGATGTAGGGGGCGGATTTATCCGCCCCGTATTGTTTGGTTAATTTCTTTGACGGGTTCGATGAATCGAACCCCTACACTTGCATAGACAGGCGAGACGCCTGTCCTACGTTAATAAAATAAATTATTATTGTAATAGAGGGCGTATTGCAATACGCCCCTACCTACAACTAAAAACTTACATTTTGCAATTTGTACCTTACATCTGTTTCTTCACGCGATACTCGATACAAATTAATTTTGCAACTCGTAACCTGCAACCTGTATTTAAAACGAATGTTTGTATTAAAAGATAAAAAAATATAAGTGCTTTTTCTTTAACCTTCTTTCTCTCTCTCTTTAATTTCCCCAGCCTTTATTTCTTCTCGGAGAAGTTTAATTAACATCAAGGCATTTTTAACTGCTTTACCTTTATAATGATTATTCATGAAGATATATTGGTCGGTAGTTTTTGCGGCAATCTTTTTTATTTTAGGAATCCATTCTTTTAATTCTTCTTCAGTATAAAGATAATCGTATCTTTGGTAAGCTTTTTCATGTTCCCACCAATTGGCCTTGTTCCGACCGTGAAATCTAACATAACCTAAGTTAGAAGTAGCTTCAGCTAGAGGAGGAATTAAACCTTTAATTTGGGGCTGATCTACACAGCAAAAACCTATATTGTTGTTTTTTAAAATTCTGAATATTTCATTATTTATCCAGTAAGAATTTCTAAATTCTACTACCAGAGCTACATCTTCCATTCTTTCTTTGAAGCGGAGAAGATAATCCCGATTGGAGGTAGTATTATAAAAAGAATAAGGGAACTGAGCTAACACGCAGGCAAATTTACCTGCCTCAGACAAGGGTTTTATAGATTCTTTAAAATCTTTAAAGATAGTGGGATTTTCTTCTCGGCTATGAGTCATTCCCTGGTTAGCTTTTACTGCAAATTTAAACTCAGCAGGAACTTTTTGTTGTAAATAATAAAAAGATGCTGGATGAGGTATGCGGTAGTAAGTAGAATTAATTTCGGTAACCTTAAATTTTTGGGCATACAACTTAATCATTTCTTTTGGTTCGGTATTTTCGGGATAGAAGGTTCCTATCCAATCTTTATAACTAAAACCAGAAGTGCCGATATATAGCATCTTTACTATTTTTTCCCTCCCTTAAATCGTCTTAAAATTCCGATAACTTTACCCAAGATAATAGTGTCTTTTGTATTGATAGGTTGATAAAGAGGATTAGAAGGTTGTAGAATAACCTGATCGTCCTTTTTGTATAACCTTTTTATGGTAACTTCTTCCTGGTTTAAAAGAGCGATGACAATATCTCCATTGTCTGCATCTTGCTGAGGGTTAACCAGGACATAATCACCATCAAGGATATGATCGCCAATCATACTATCACCTTCAACTTTTACCATGAAGCTTCCTTCACTACCAGAAAGTTCTTCCGGAATAGGTATAAATTCAGTAATGTCTTTTGCTGCCCACAGGGGCTTTCCTGCAGCTACACTTCCTACTACGGGCACTTTCCTGGTTTGGGGTATAATTTGAATGGCCCGAGATTTTTCTTTTTCTCGGTGGATATAACCTTTCTTTTCTAAGATGGTAAGATATTTATGGGCGGTAGCAGAAGAAGTTACTCCTACGGCTTTGCAGATTTCCCGAACCGTGGGCGGATAACCTCTCTCTCTAATATTTTTTTGAATCAACTGAAGAGTCTTTTCATGATTTGGGGCAAGGGAATCTTTTCGAAACATGTTTAGCCTCCTTTAAAGAATTTAAATAATAAATCGCTATACCTATACTAGTATTAGCATAATTTATGGTCTGTTTATATTATAAAGTAAACGAATGTTTCTTGTCAAGTTTTTAGGACAATTTTTATCAATATTTCCAAGTTCTTAAATTATTAGATGGACAGAAATAGAAATTTCGGTTTATATCTAATTATATTAATTATAATAAAATGGTTGTCCCCCAAAAAGTAAACAAACTTGTCCTCGACCTGATCGGGGAATGGTAATGTAGGGGAATGTAGGGGTCGGATTTATCCGACCCGGTATTCCGGGCCTGTGCGTGCCTGCCTGTGCGAACCTGCACGCAGACAGGCATCGTGCCCCTAAATAGCAGTAAAATTTTAATTGGGTTTTAATAATTGCTTTAATAAAATAATATGATAAAATTAAAAAGAAATATTTTTTAATAGAAAAATATGACTGGAAAATGAAAAATTTAAAAAGGAAAAGGAGTAGATGACCGTGGAATTAATAGAAGCAATTAAAAAACGAAGGAGTATACGTAAATTTAAATCAGATAAAATTCCTAAAAAGGATATTTATGATATTATTCAAGCAGCTTCTCTTGCTCCTAGTGCTCATAATAAACAGATGTGGCGTTTTATAGCTATAAGTAACCAAAAGGTACTGAAAGGGATGGAAAAGGCAATTGTAAGCGAGATAGAAGAGTTGAGTAACTGGCCAGAATTAAAAGAAATAGGATTTAAAGTCAAAGGCCTGAAAGCTTATTCTACTTTTTTTGTAAAAGCGCCTCTAGTCTTTGCTATATTAGTAGAACCTTATCATTCTATGGTGGATGAAGTATTGAAATTAGATGGATTAAAGAAAGAACAGGCAGACCTTTTACATTCTTATGTTGAAATTCAAAGCGTTGCTGCTGCGGTGGAAAATCTATTATTAGCTGCTACTGAGAAAGGTTATGGTACTTGTTGGATGTGTGGTCCTCTAATTGCTACACCGGCATTAGAGAAAATACTTCAAATAGAAGAGCCCTGGAAGTTAATGGCCTTAGTTCCCCTGGGGATTCCTAATCAAGAGTTAAAACCTAAATTAGTAAAAGATATAGAGGAGATATTAGAATTTATGGACTAAATCTTTCTCTCGAAGAAAGAAGTTTTTATAAATTTCCTAATATAAAACTATTTTCATAATATTTCTTAATTTATTTTCTTGACAATTTTATAAACGTATGATAGGTTTATCATATAAAATTATTTTATAAGAAATATAAACCGTAAAGAATTTTTAATTATTCTGATAATATGGTTAAAGGAAAAATATAATGAGATCTAAATTAATGAATAATAAATTTAACAATGTAAATCAAAAAAGGGTTTATCTCTATTTGGTTGCTAGTGCTCTTTCCTTATTTCTTATTCTTTTTTTCACTCAATTTTCCTCCTTATATCTTATTAATTCCTATGCTTCTAATCCCACTAGTGCAGCGAATCCCCCAATTTATTTAGCTTATTTTTTTGAGCCAGGATGTCATGATTGTGACAGGGTCAAGATTGAGTTGGAAAATATTTCTCAAAAATATCCTGATAATCTAATCCTAAAAAGTTTTGATATTAATCTACCTGAGAGTATAGAATTAGCTGAAACATTAGGTGAATTATATCAGATGCCTGAAGAGGAAAGACTTTTAGTCCCGGTTATATTTATAGGAGATGATTACCTTTTTAGAAATGATATTACTTATGAAAATTTAGAAGAACTAATCGAGAAATATTCAACCACAGAAACTGTCGCTCCCTGGGAGAGAGTTAAGGAAAAAGATCTTACTGCTCGAGAAAGATTAATTGCCCGCTTCCAATCTTTTGGGATGGCTACCGTAGGAATAAGTGGATTTATTGATGGCTTAAATCCTTGTTCCTTTGCTACTATTATCTTTTTTATCTCCTATCTTACCCTAATTAATCGTAAAGGGAGAGATATCCTTTGGGTAGGAGGAATGTTTACTTTTGCTAATTTTTTAACCTATTTTTTAATTGGCACCGGAGCCCTGAAAATCGTTACTTCTTTGTCTTTTTTACCCTTAATGAGGAAGATATTTTATATGGTGACTGCTCTAATTGCGGTTATTTTAGGAATTATAAGTTTGTATGATTATATTCAATTCAAAGTAACGGGGACCAGTAAAGATGCTAAGCTGCAGTTATCTCCTTTTATAAAGAAGATGATCCATTCCACTATTCGTAAAAATGTAAAACTAAGTAACTATATTTTGATGGCGGCGGTAACTGGTTTTATAGTCTCTCTTTTAGAATTAGCCTGTACTGGTCAACTTTATCTACCTACTATTATGTTTATCAGCAGTATCCCTGATTTGAAGGTTAATGCCTTATTTTATCTCTTATTCTATAACTTGATGTTTGTAGTCCCCCTCATCTTGGTTTTCTCTTTTACCTATTGGGGAACTTCTTCGACGCAGTGGGCTGCTCTTACTCAAAAGAATTTTGGGAAGATCAAGATGGCGATGACCCTGCTATTTTTTGGATTAGCTGGGCTCTTGTTCTATAGCAGCGGAATTTTTTACTAATGGGGAATTGGTAAATTGGTCAATCGGTGGATTGATTAATCGGTAAATTGGAGAATTGATAAATTGGAGAATTAATTAGGAGGTGTTTTAGATGATTTTTTCGCTAAGTAATAAAAAAAATATTCTTTTAACTGTTTTGTTAATAATTGCTTTTTTAGTTTCTTTTTATTCATTCGCTTTTACTTCATCTTTTAGGCCGGGTTTTCCTGCACCCAGCTTTACCCTTAAGAATATAAATGGGGAAACCTTTAATTTAGAAGATTACCAAGAAAAGCAAAAACTTCTTATTCTTTACTTTTGTAATAATGAGAATGAGGATTCAGTCTTTGGCATAAAAGATCTGGCCGAATATTTCGAAGGACGCATCATTAATGAGAAATACCAGGTAATTATGATAAATACTACTAAAGATCAAAAAGAAGAAGATGTAATCGGGATTAAAGAATTTTGGAATAGCAAAAAAATATTTTTTCCCATCCTTTTAGATAGCCAGAATGAACTGAGTAATCTTTACAATATTGAAGTTTTACCCACAGCCATCTTCTTAGAAAAAAACTTAGTAGTAAAGAGGGTTTATGCAGGCCTAATATCCAAACAGCAAGGTTTAATGTTCCAATATATCAGTTATTTCTTAGATGCTAAAGAAAAAGGAACTCCCCAAAAAGATACTAAAAAGGATGATGGTTGTAATGATGGAGTATGTCCACCACCACCGGGCTATTAGATCAGAAATAGAAGATAAATTTTACAGGGAGAAAAATTATATGAAAAAACTATTACTAGTATTAATTATGATAGGATTAGTTGTAGGTTTATTTGTCGGTTGCCTTCCTACTATTCCTATAGAACCAGCCAACCGAGTGGTAATGATAGAACTCTATATGGGCATAGGTTGCCCTCATTGCGAAGATGTTGAGCCAATATTAGAACAATTATTAGTAGAAGAATATGGTTATGACCAGGTGGTACTGGTAGAAGAAGCAGTTAATTGGAGTGAATATACTACTCCAGAAGTCTCTGAACGATATGACTGGTATTTTACTCTTGGTAGTGTTGATCGAGGTGTACCTAATATTTTATTTGATGGATTAAATGATAGGATTCAGGGTTATAGCTCTAGTGATCCTGCTAATCCTGATGCTTTTATAGCAGAAGCAAAAAATATAATTAATACGGAGCTGGCTAAGGGAGCAAAAATTGCTATTACTGTCACGAGAACTAGCTATACCAATACAACAACCATTAGCGGTACTATAGAGAATGTAAGTTCCTCTACTCTAAATAATTTAGAAATAAATGGGATGATTTTTATAGAACGTAAAGAGGAAGAATTAAAATATTCCGTTACTGATATTTTTGATGAACAGAAAGTTGAAATTACTTCTCTTGCTCCCGAAGAAAGTCTTGATTTTTCATTTACTCTGGAAGGAATTAATTGGGAGGGAGATAATGTCCACGGAGTTATCTTTGTACAGGCACCAGAAAGCTCGACCAAAGAGATTTTGCAAGCAGCTTATGTGGAATAATAATTAGTATATAGTATATAGTGAAGAATAGCGTGGAGCGTATAGCGTTTAGTAATTTAATCGGTAAATCGGCTAATTGGCTAATTTTGGTAAATTAATTAATATATAGCAGAGGAGAAAGTTATGATTCGTAAAAACAAAGTTATTATCATCTTAATAAGTATAGTAGTTATAGTAGGAGCTTTTTTAATATTTTATAATATTCAAAACAAGTCTTCCCAGACACCTAAGATTTCTTTTTCTGAAGAAGAATGGGATTTCGGAAAGATAAAAGAAGACGAAAGGCCTGTCCACATCTTTATCATCAAGAATATAGGAAGAGAAGAATTGATTATCAGTCGAGTACGAGCCTCCTGTGGCTGTACTGCCACTATGCTTTCTTCTGATCATATACTACCAGGAAAGTCTGCTGAATTAAAAGCTACCTTTAATCCTACCGGATATAAAGGATTAGTAAAGAAAGATATTAATATTGAATCGAATGACCCCCAAATTCCTAATAAAAAAATAACTATAATTGCTGAAGTGGAACCTATTCCTTCTCCCCAGGCCTTCCTCTCTAATTCTCAATGGGATTTAGGATTAATTTCCCAGGGGGATTTGCCTACCTTTGCCTTTACTATTGAAAATAAGGGAGAGTTAGATTTGGTAATTAATAAGATAGATATCTCTGAATATGTTCAATACGACGTAGAAATACCTCTGAATATTCTTCCCGGAGAAAAACAAGAGGTAATCTTTACTTATGATTCCAGACAACATGATTTAGGTGAGGTACGGGAAAGTGTCCGCATATACTGTAATGATCCCAGAAAAGAAGCCTTTTCACTACGTATCGATGGCTATATAAAAGAAAAAGCTGCCCCGACAGTAAGTATTTCTCCGGTAGGAGCAAGTTTTAACTTATTAAGTGACTCAGAAGGGGAAATCATAGGAAGAGTCGCTCTGGCAAATTCGGGGGAAGAGGGGATAAAAATCACTTCCATAAAGACCTCCGCAGATTATCTCGTCCCCTTAAGAACTGAAGTTGAGCTGAACTCAGGAGAAAAAGAAGATCTGCAGGTAGCATTATTAAAAGATAAAGTTCCCAATAAAATAGAGGAAGGGAAAATAATAGAATATCTTTATTTAACTATTGCTATCCCGATTGTAATTAGTAAATAGTAGATTGATTGGGCAAGATTAATAAAAATTATAAATTATAGAAGAAAATATTACCGACAAGATAAATATTTTTTGGGCGATAATATGAATATCATTATATATAAAGGAAAACATAATGGAAACCACTATAAAGATGTTCAAAGCCTTATCTGATGAAACTCGACTACGTATTTTTCTACTTTTAATTCAGAGTGAAGAATTATGTGTTTGTGAATTAGTCAATATATTGAATATGGAACAATCAAGAATTTCTCATAGTATCAGGATCTTAAGAGAAGCCGGTCTAATAGTTAATCGGCGAGAGGGCAAGTGGATTATCTATTCCATAAATCCTGAAATAAAAAATAATGAAATAATTCATGGTTTAAAGGGTGAAATAAAATTACCAGAACAGGATTTACAAAATTTTGCTAAGTGTAAGAAAAGAAATATAAGAGAAAAGTTTAAATGTAATTAATTCTCATTTAATATAATTTAAATTGAGTTTGTCACCCCCTCAGGTATCAGAAACTGCTCGGGTACTACTTGGTCAACCCTTTTGGATGTTTGGTTATATGAAATAAAATCCAATTAATTAGAGTTTCTCTATTTTACGATTGAGATTCACAGGGAGGTATTTTTTGATGAAAATATTAGTTATTTATTATTCTAGAAGTGGGAAAACCAAAAAAGTAGCTGAAACTATCTCCGACATCTTGAAATGTGATAAAGAGGAGATTTTTGATACTAAAAATAGAAAAGGAATTCCAGGATTCTTAAGTGCCGGGGCTGATGCTAACTTGAGAAGATTAACGGCAATTAAAGAGATAAAAAAGAATCCCTCTTCATACGACTTGATTATTATCGGAACTCCTATCTGGTCTTCTAACATATCTACCCCCATCAGGACCTATATTTCTTTAAATAAAGATTATTTTAATAAGGTTGCTTTTTTCTGTACTCATTTGGGTTCAGATACCAAGCAATTATTTGCTAATATGGGAAACCTTTGTCAAAAGACCCCTCTTAGCTTACTTGAGCTGACTTCAAAAGAAGTGGCGAGAGACCAATATATGCAGAAAGTGAAAGAATTTATAAAGAATTTAAAGGAAGAGATAATAAAATAAAATGAAAGTAAGCGAAGAAGAATTTGAAGGCTTAGTAGCAGAGGCAATAAATAGCCTTCCTGAAAATTTTAAAGAGAAGATGGAAAATATTGCTATAGCAATTGAAGATTTGCCTTCCCAGGAACTTCTTATAGAGATGAAGATCAAATCACCTTATGGCCTTTTAGGGCTTTATCGGGGGGTCCCTTATCCCAGAAGAGGTATCTGGTATAGGAATGTTCTACCCGATAAGATTATTATCTTTAAAAAGCCCATAGAAGTACGCTGTAGAAATAGAGAAGATATCAAGGAATCGGTGAGAAGAGTGGTTATCCATGAAATTGGACATTACTTTGGTTTAGGAGAAGCAGACTTAAGAAGGATTGAAAGAGAAAGGGATAAAAATAGTATATAGTTATATAGCGAAAAACGAAAAGCGCAAAACGCAAAACTATAAATCAAACGGAGAAGAATGGGAGATGGACAAGGTAGCTGAAGTGCTATCTGATTGGTGCCGAAGGGGGGATTTGAACCCCCACAGGCATACACCTACTACGCCCTGAACGTAGCGCGTCTGCCAATTCCGCCACTTCGGCATATTATTATATTAAAAGAGAAGACCAGGATAAGTTATTTACTACTAAATAGCATAAAGAAAACCAGTAATATTGTCAAGTTTTGTAATGACTGATGAATCGAAAGTTGATTGAATTTTTTTAAAAATTTTTATTGACAAAAAATATAAGTTAGTGTATTATTTTTTTAAAAAGACTTAATAAAGTCATTGGAAAAAGAAAGTTTATAAATGAGGGCTAATTAAATGCAGAGAACTGGGGATTTGAAATTAATTCAAGAATTAAATAG
>Ga0210028_1001313_pt1 | contig 21167 bp, 23 predicted proteins | sample CryGeymeta201513_FD_185468 | JGI IMG/M metagenome (GOLD analysis project Ga0210028, IMG submission 185468) | Groundwater microbial communities from Crystal Geyser aquifers in Utah, USA - Crystal Geyser metaG 2015-13 (SPAdes) (version 2) | ecosystem: Environmental > Aquatic > Deep subsurface >...
TGATTATAATCCAGTTGTTGGGATTTTAGATTTTCTTGTGTTTCTGCAGGCATGATAGAACTAGATTCCTTCTAAAAACTTTTCTACATCTTCAGCTTCTGTGTCTTTCATCTCTTTTTGCTTGATCTTTTCTACGATCTCCACGGCTTTGACCATCTTTTCCTTGTTCTTTGACTGTTTTACGTTTTTAATGGATTGGTTGATAATCGTCAAAAGCCCATCGATAGTTTTTTCGTCGATGTACTTGCTATCCACCAAAGCAATCAGTCCTTCAGCCAAGTTTCGGTAGGGTTGGAGCTTTTTGAGGACTTTGAGGAGAAGTTCTTTCTTTTTGTCCATTTTACATGGGAAATAATAAAATTTTTTGATCCCACCCGACCTCCCCGGAGCCTGTCCCGCAGAAGTGCGGGAAGGAGAGGGGAAATGATTGAAGTCCTCCTTTGTAGGGAGGATTTAGGAGGGTATGAACTAATTATACCCACCCCATCCATAGAAATCAAAAAAAGCTCCAAAAAAGCTTCTTTTTGCTTGCTTTCTTGTGGAAAATACATATAATAATGTTCGCTAGAGTATCTTTAGCAAAAATAAAGAGTATTTGCTCCTTCAAAAGCATAATTCATGATTTTGATTGAAGCAAATATAGTTACCAACTCACCAATCACTCATTTCATTTCGTGCTTATTTGGTTGGTAATCTATATTTCCTTTATTCATAAACAAACAAAAATCTATGTTCAATACTGCAGAAAAATTGGGGCATTTCATCGCATGAACCTGAAATAATAATCCGACATCCTGAAAATACGTATTTTTCCAGATCAGACCGTTCAAAGATAATGATCGCGCCGTAAGTCATCGGGATACTGTCACCAAAAACCTTATCAGTCTCAAAAGAAAAAAGATCATTTTCCTCATAAGGGGAAATTCTTCAAATATTAGATTTTTCGTCGCAATTCCGAGAAAATTTAAACAGCATTTTCAAAATACCTTTCATTCCAATTATCCTACAAGCGACCTCACCGAAGTCGTAGATTTGCCGATGGCGAAAAATAAAACCTACATCAAATTTAGGAAACGGAGCAACATCGCCGATCTCAGAAAAACGGCGACCATAGCTGACAAAGCCGATTTCACCAGAGACGGAACCTACATGGATCCTATGAACGATATCATGTCGCTGTACAATACCATAGACGTCAAATCCAATCTGGACCTTTATTTCACCTATGTCTTCAAGAGACGGAAAAATGTTTTCGAATACACACGGCAATTCCTCCAACGGGTACGGAGCATGAAAAAGAAATCTGATGAAGATCTCGGTGATGAGCCCAAGATAACAAAGTCTGAAAAACCTAATCTGGAGCTTTCTATCGGATTCAAAATCACGAGCAAGGATCCCTACATGATCGAAAGTACCAAAGTGAATATAAGATCAGCATTCTCTCCTTTTATCTCCAACGGGAAAGTGAGGTTCCGAAACCGAGAAAAGTTTATGCCGATGACCTACGGTCAGGTGGTGAATTTTTTCCATATTCCGACCGTAGAAAATTTTTACAAAGGAATGGAATATTGTCTCTACAAAAAACTTCCCTATCCGACCAACCTTCCTACGGTGAGAAATACAAAGAAAGAAGATTTGACGATTCTCGGAAATACCGATTACAGATGAGACAAGGTAACCTTTGGAATCAGAAAAGATGATAAATTTAGACATATGTATATTGTCGGAAAGACATGAACTGGTAAATCAACCTTTATCGCTAATATGATCAAAAGCGATATGCAGGCCGGCAACTGAGTTTGTTTGCTTGATCCGCATGGAGAATTGGTGGACACGGTACTAGAACATATCCCAAATAATAGAATCAACGACGTAATTTTATTTGACGTAGCTGATGGAGATTGGCCTATCGGATTCAACTTGCTGCAAGCCGATACTGATGAATGAAAAAATTTGATCGTTTCCGGAGTAGTCGGTACATTCAAAAAACTCTTCGGCGATAGTCGAGGACCGAGATTGGAATATATCCTGAGAAATGTCGCATTATCCGTTGTAGATTATCCCAACGCAACATTGATGCATATTTTGAGAGTGTTAGTCGATAAAAATTTTAGAGAAGAAGTGATTTCACATATCAAAGACGCCGTCGTCGTCAAATTCCGAAGATGAGAATTCGACACCTGGAAGGATAAACAAAGAGAGGAGGCCATTTCTCCTATCACCAACAAGGTCGGACAATTCTTATCATCCAAGCTAGTGAGAAATATCTTCGGTCAGCCGAGAACAAAATTGAATTTGAGAAAGGCGATGGACGAAGGAAAAATCATCCTCGTAAATCTGAGTAAAGGAAAGATTTGAGAAGATAATGCCAATATGATTTGATCGCTACTTGTTACGAAGTTCCAGATAGACGCCATGTCCAGGGCCGATATTCCTATGCACGACAGAAGAGATTTTTATCTCTACATCGATGAATTCCAAAATTTTGCAACGACGTGATCATTCGCGACCATCCTTTCCGAAGCGAGAAAATATAAATTATCACTCATCGTCGTCAACCAATATATTGCGCAGTTGCCGATAGAAATCAAAGATGCCATCTTCGGAAACGTAGGTACCATCATGTCATTTACTCTTGGTTCCGATGATGCGAGCGTCATGTCGACGCAATTCAAGGAAATGGTGACCGTCAACGATTTGATTTCTCTGCCGAAATTCACTGCCTACACCAGACTTATGGTGGATGGAATCTCATCAGATCCATTTAGCATGAAAACCATTAATATTTCTACACCGCAGTGATCGCTAGAACTCATCGATAAAATCAGAAAACAATCACGCCAAAGATACGCAATGTCCAAAGCTCAACTAGAGAAACTCCTAGCTGCACGAAGCACCAAAACCTTCTCTATCCAGGAAAAAGTAGCTGAAAAAGCGAAGATGGAAGCGCTCTGAATTTCGTCTACGGAATCGGAAAATATGCAGAATCAGTTTGTTCAGGACCGTATGCATTTCTTCACGGAATATGCAGTAGATGAAGTGGAACCGGATGCGATTATTTTTGATACCAGTAATCAGGGTCATAAAGCAGTATGGTATACGAAGCCCAAAGGACTTGATGTCCAGGCAGATCTCAAATTCAAGAAAGGCCAGATGGTATCAGTTGCTAAGTGAGAAATCCCAGCCAACGTAGAGATCTATCAGCATCAGACTATCAGTATGGAAAACAAAGCTCCATTGATGATTTGGATCGGCACTAGAGAAGACGCAATGAAACAATTACAAGATATTTTTGATAATGCAGGCATCAGCGAAGATCATAGATGAGTCATCAAATTCTGTCCCAATATCAAAAAACTTGAAAGTCAGAATGCGGAACAAGTGAAAAAGGCACAAGCAGACGCGATAGCAAATCTCCCTCCGGAAGCGTCCAAATGATGAGGAAAATATGCTCCTAGACCAAATATCCCAGCGCCCGTTCCAGGCTTTAGCATCAAAGATATAAAGCTCTGAGAAGAATATGAATGATATGTAAAACTGAGTTACAATTACGGAATGTTCGTCACCGTCAAAGGAGTCGAATGATTACTTCACAAAAATTTCATCGTCGCGCCAGAAGGAGTTGAATGGAAAAAATATTACAACATCGGCGACAAAATCAAGGTCAGAGCTATCGAATTCAAAGACGTCAATGGTGAACAGAAAGTAGTCCGAAGCCAAAAAAAGAAATAAATTTCAGAAAAAAACCTGCCGGTTGCACAGCAGGTTTTTTTTATATCAATGGGAAATTCGGCAATGTATAACGTCATTCTGAACCCCGACCATTCGGGGTGAAGAATCTATAATTGAGACTCTTCGTTATACTCAGAATGACGAGTTGAAATTAATCATTGAAGCTGTATATGCCGATAGGCATTTTGCTCAACACTCTGTTGATCACTTTATCTACTTCTTTGATCGCCCGTTCGAAGGTATGCATATAGAAGTTATTGCTGAGAAGGAATTCGTTCATTTTGTCTGAAGTATCCATCAATGATTGCGCAATTTCTTCCACCCACGTGGCATCAAAGAATCAACTATTTACATTACGTTCCAGGTCGGTAAGGTGCAATTTCAATAATGATATATTGTTCACTATCCTATCTACGAATTCTGAACCCAATTTGTTGGAGATCACGATTCCGTGATTAGCTACAGATTGAGGAGTAAGTGAAAGCGTATCAAGAAGGCTAGCACAAGCAGAATTGATCTTTTCAGCTAAGCCGTTAAATGATGCTCTTGCTTTTTCATGACCTCTAGAGAGATTAGCGTTTTCCATTTTTTGATTGGTAAGGGTATAAAGGGTATTTATTATGGTGTGCGCGTCATTGCGAGCGAAGCGTGGCAATCTATTATGTGGTCAGATTGCTTCGTGCCTCGCAATGACGACCAGTTTTTATTTCTTGGTGACAATTTAATTATAGCCCAAAAATGATTTTAATCAAAAAAATGGGCCTCAATCGACCCAAGAATATTGCCAAATCAGACTTTGGTGGAAGATTCGTTTACAAAAATGTGTTTTTATGTATACGGGATAACGAATGGTTATCTAATTGAGGAACGATTGCCGATTCCCATTCTCATCGTCCGTATTTTGGCCTGTACGTAGTGTTTCCGGCGTCTTATCAACAGGTGTCTCCCCATTATCTTCAGCTTCTGGATTGTATTTAAGGTCAATCTGCGTGTAGGTATCTTCGAGAGCATCCATTATGAGATTTTCATAGACCACATAAGGAACTATTTTATTATCATTATGCTTTTGGAGGAAAAGGTCTAAGAAGATGGGAAAATTTTCGGAGAATTCTTCTTTGAAATATCTATAAAAATGAATCTTAAAATCTGTGTCAGGCAATAGTAATGTAGATGGATTACCACGTCTAAAATGTGCGGCGAACCAGCCATTGAAGGTGCGATTAATAAAACTCATGATTGATTCTTGCAAGTTGTCTGAATATCATTTTTTATGTAAAGCTTTACGTACGATTACGTCAAAAGCATCAGCGAGCATCTTCTCAAATGTCTCTATATCATCCACGCGAGTTGCCAGCTTGGAAATTTGCATGGTATCGGTAAGCAATTTATCAGTCTTGGTTTTCTGCTGTGAAATCGCTTGTGTAAGAAATGCTTTGGAGAATGATGACTCTCCAACGGTTTTCCTATCGGATTTGAAGATGATTTTTTTATCCGGTTTCATATACGCACATGCAAAATAAAATCATATAATCAATTATAACCAGAATCAAAAAATATGCAAATCTAGAAAAAGGCGACGGAGCGCCTCTTTAGTTAATAGTTAGCAACTAAGAGTGAACAATATTCTGTCACCACTTGCCATTAACTGTTAGTTGTTAGTTTTTCGTTGTTCACTGCGTAGCAAGGAGTTCATCAATCTTTGCTTGATAGACGCTTTTAGGATTTGCACCGACAATGGTATCGACTGGCTGACCGTTTTTCATAAAAAAGACTACCGGGATAGAAGATACCTGGAAAGTTCAAGCCAACTCAGGATTTTCGTCTACGTTGACTTTAGCGACTTTCACACCTTTGGCAGCATTCTCATTCGCCAATTCTTCCATGACCGGTCCGATCATTCTACAAGGTCCGCACCATTCTGCTCGGAAATCCAAAACTACCAAACCTGGGTGATTTACGATTTCGTTCTTAAATTGTTCTGCGCTAGTGATGTGAATCAAGCTCATAATTATCACATTTAGAATGTAAAAGATTTTATTGGACCTCACCCGACCTCCCCTTTGAGGGGAGGCAAAATAGTCCCCCTTAGAGGGGGATTTAGGGGGTCTATTTATTTATTTTCCTGAAGGTATTTTTGGCATTCTAGTGCAGCTGCGCAGCCACTGCCTGCGGCAGTTATGGCCTGCCTATATTTCTTATCCTGCACATCGCCTGCGGCGAAAACTCATGGAACATTCGTCTCGGTGGTTCCTGGTTTCGTGACGATATATCAGACATCGTCAGTTTCTACTTGCTCCTGCAAAAATGCTGTATTAGGCTGGTGTCCAACAGCGTAAAACAACCCTGCACATTCAATCAGCTTCTCTTCTTTGGTTTTATTGTTCACGACTTTCACTCAGCTGAGGAACTTATCTCCGACTGCCTCCACGGCTTCGGTATTTCGCATGATTTCTATCTTAGGATTCAATTTCACTCTTTCTTGCATCGCGACTGATGCTCTAAATGTATCTCTTCTGACCAAGATAATCACTTTGGATGCAAAGTGAGTCAGATGAGTTGCTTCTTCGATAGCGGAATCTCCACCTCCGATGACCATAATGACTTTGTCTCTGAACATAGGCAATCCACCGTCACAGGTAGCACAAGCAGAGATTCATTTCTGCCAGAGCTTACTTTCTCCGGGGACTCACATACGTTTGGCAGTAGCTCAGGTAGATATGATGAGTGATTTAGCTTCCAGTACCTCATTGCCGACATAAACCTTGAAAGCATGCCCAGTCTTTAGCGGGGGTCTTTTACTCAGATCAACCTTATCGACGGTTTTGGTTTCTATCCTCGTCCCTGCATTGAGGGATTGCTGTCTCATTCTTGCCATCAATTCATTCCCGTCTATGCCTTCCGGCCGACCTGGAAAATTCTCTATTTTGGTAGTAGTGGTAAGTTGTCCGCCTGCGGCGACTCCTCAAGCCATGAATCACTCAAACATCAAAGGCTTGAGATTTGCTCTCGCAAGATAGATAGCGGCAGTATGGCCCGCAGGGCCGGAGCCTATGATGATGACATTTTCCATAGAATTCGATAACCAAGGTAAACATTTTTGGTATCCGTTATTTACAGATAATTATTTTTTTTTCAATAAGAAATGTGGCAGAGGAGTCACTTCTTCCACCAAAATTTCAAAAAAGTCAGAAAGTCTATACCATATGTATTTATTCGGGGAATGGTTTTATCTCCTAGTCCGCATTCTATGTCTCATTCTCATGCCAGCTCTTCCATCAGCTCATTCTTCTCTGATAGTTTTGCCGGTAAGCTTCAAAAATGCTTCCTCCAAAGTCTCAGTCTTAGTCTGCTGTTTCAGATGTTTACTTGTGCCCACGCTGATAATCTTTCAGTGATCAATGATAGCTATCCTGTCAGCAATTTTATCCGCTTCTTCCATATAATGCGTAGTCAAAAAAATCGTCATATTTTCTTTCTTATTTAATTGTACAATATATTTCCACAAAAAATTTCTCGTCTGCGGATCAAGTCCGATCGTCGGCTCATCGAGAAACAAAATTTTGGGATGATGGATAAGCCCTCTCGCAATCTCCAATCTTCTCTTCATTCATCCGGAAAATGTTCTCACCAAATCATTTTTTCTATCCCAAAGTTCCACCAAAACCATAAGATCTTCTATTCTTTTTTTGGCAATACTTTTTTTCACTCCATATAAGACGGCGTGAAACATCATATTCTCGTAAGCTGTTAATTCATCATCTAGGGAAGGATCTTGAAACACTATGCCGATTGAACGTCTGACATGATCTTTTTCGTTAAATGGACAAAATCAATTGACTCTGACTTCGCACTTAGTGGTATTGAGCAGGGTGGTGAGTATCTTGATTGTTGTCGTCTTGCCTGCTCCATTTGGGCCTAAGAACGCGAAAATCTCTCCTGCCTCTACCTGGAAAGAGATATCATTCACAGCAGTGAAATCGCCGAATTTTTTAGTCAGATGTTTCACATCTATGATAGATTTCTTCATTTTCTTTATGGTAAAATTTAAATTTGATATCTTGAGTTTTTTCTAACGTTCCAACGTTCTACAACCTAACGTTCTATATTTCTATCTTCGAAAATAGATAGCTTCCCAGCAGGGTGACCGCAATAGTTATAGATGCCAGTACCAAGAAATCAATTCCCAATCCAAAATGACTCACGCCGATAAGTGATCATCTGACGCCATCCACACCATAGGTAAGCGGATTAAATCTCGTAACATAATCAATAATTTTTGGAAGCCCATCCAGCGGGAACAATGCTCCGGAAAGGAAAAATACTGGCATGATGATGAAGTTCATAATCAATTGGAATCCTTGCATATCTTCAAGTTTGGATGCGATAGCTGTCCCGAGTGCCGTAAACAGTATCGCTATCAAAAACATAAATCCAAATGCCACAACGACCATGGATCGATTTTCTGGCCTGAATCCTATCGCCATAGAAATGAGAAATACCACGACTCATTGCAATGATGCAACCGTTGCTCCGCCAAGCGTTCTGCCGATCATGATTTTATATCTGGAAACGGGAGCTACCAAGGTTTCTTTGAGAAATCCAAATTGCCTGTCCCGGATGACTTCTATTCCATTGAACATGGCGGTAAATAGGATACTCATGGCGATGATACCTGGTGCGAGGAATTCTATATAATTACCTCATCACGCTTTCTGATACATAGGTCCAAGACCATATCACAAGGCTACCAAAAAAAGAAGAGGCTGGCCAAGAGAACCGATTATTCTCGCTTTTGAACGCCAGTATCTCTTTATCTGTCTGATTCGCATGATATAGATAGGTCACATGATACTATGGTAATGTAATAAATTTAGCAACCCTGCTTTTAGCATTTTTGTGGTGTATATCAATATAAGATTAATTTGCAAAATGATGGCCTTTTGTGTATAATGTAATCGTTTTAGCGTTTCGTCGTTTATCCGCTTTAGCGTTTGTGTATGAAAGTAGTTTACCCCAAAAACATCAAAAAATGATTGCTCGCGTGATTGACCTTCCAGATAGGGCCGATCAGTTTGTCGATTATCCAATTGTTTCTCCTGGCGATAGGGGTGGCAGCTGCCATGTGAATATTCAACGCATTCAAAGGGTGATCAAGAGGTGTAGGGGTCATATTAGCGATCTTTGTGTTTATCATTTTTATCGTGATCGCATTTTTCAAGATATCTGAACTCGGACTCATCGCCTTCATCGCCAAAATGGTAAGGAACAATTTTTTTGATACCACCAAAAAATTCCAGATCAATTACGAAAAGCATAATCCTACAGAGATAAAAATCAAAGAAGCGAAATCTGAAGAAGAGAAAGCGGTTATAGAAAACAAAGAAAGCTGATTCGACAAAGATAAATTAAAGGATATCGAAAAGGGCGGACTGATTTAAGATGCTTAAGCGCTTCAACGTTTAAACGATTATATGATTTACAATTCTACGTGAATATTCATCTCTCTATGTTTTCTCGTCCTGCTTCTAGTGACGTATTTTTTTAATCTCAAACCGAAATTCCTTCTCCCTGCAAAATATTTTAATCAGAATAAGCGTATTCTCTTCAAAATCGTGAATCTCGTATTAGCGTTTTCCATAGTGCTTCTACCCTTGGATCTCCAATTCGTGAGTGACAAGAAAATCATCACTGAAAAAATCCTTCCTGTGCAGATCATGTTTGACGTATCGATTTCCATGGCGGCTGATGATATCAAACCGAGTAGATATGATGCTGCAAAAACTGCTCTGCTCAAACTCATCCAGACGTTGGACGGCTATAATATCTCGCTCATCGCCTTTTCGGGGATTCCATTTATCTATATCCCATTTTCTACGGATACCAATGCTATCATATCCAAATTCGAAGACACGAATCTCGGAGATTTCCCGCCGACAGAGGATTTCATCGGTACGGCGATAGGAGATGCGCTCTTGCTAGGTATAAAAAATCTAGATAAGGCCTGCTCCGCACATAGATGTGGAGTCAGACTTCAGGATCCGGAATATCCAGGGATTATCATCCTTATCACGGATGGAGACAGTAACAAATGATATGATCCGATACAAGTCTTATCCATCATCCAGAAAAAAAAAGTCCCTGTATTCGCACTAGGAGTCGGAGCATCTGATTATCTCATCGGCTACGATAAATGGTGAAGTCCGGTACAAACCAGTATCAATATCCCGCTCTTGCAGGAAGTGACCAAGCAGACTGGAGGAGAGTTCTATAGAGTATTGCAAGAAAGTAATTTTGATGAATTCTTCGGCTATCTCAAAGATGTCATCAAGGCACAGGAAAAGCAGAAGATAGAAAACCAGTATATCGTACTCAATCAGTATCTGCTCGCCACCATGTGAATCTGTGTGATGTTTTTGCTTTATATAAAAATGAGGCAAATCAGTCTTCCCCGCACTTAGCAAAGAGTTTGCAAAATAGTGTTATTTGTATATAAAATAGCAAGTTTGAGTTCGTTTAAGCGCTTGATCGTTTTATCACTTCATCGTTTTCTATGAAACAAATAAAAAAAATTCTGATTTGACTATTTGTGCTTTGTGCACTTTCCACTGTTCTCGCTCAAGGGAACAGAGATAATCGATGATTGTATGGAAGCACTCCCATAGAAGTATTGGATAATGTGGCAGGTGAAGCCAATAAAAATTATGAAATCCAGGAAACAGCATTAAATGATATCACTGATCAACAGTGAGGCTATCAAAGCCAATACAAGATTGCTAATACCTTAGATCGGCTTAGAAATAATATCGCCCCATATCTTCAATGGGCGGTATATATAGGGCTTGTCGTGGCAGTGATCTTGATCATCTACAACGGGCTCTTGATGGTGACCAATGCTTTACACAAAGAAGGCGACATAGCCAAAGTGAAAAAAAGATTGATCAATATAACGATAGGAGTCCTCTTACTGACTGGATTCTATGCGATCATCAGAATCGTGGTCGGTCTGATCAATTCCGTATTTGGAACTGCCGGAGGCAGTTCGTGATTCTAATTCGGCGGTCGTCATTGCGAGGTACAAAGCAATCTAACCGCTTATTTGGTCCAGATTGCCACACTTCGTTCGCAATGACAGACCATTATTTATTATTTGTATAACAACCATGTCCATCATCAAAAAAACAATCTTCTCATTATTGATCCTATCGTGAATTGGAGTAAGTTTTGCAGTAGCCCCATCTTTTGATCAAAATTTCGCTAAATATCTTACGAGTGAGACTCCTGATGAATATGGAAGAGTGGAGACGGTTTTCAATATCTGCATATACAGAGACAAAACATTGATGGAAAATATAAAAAATCTTTTCTACCCAGGAAATCCTGCACAGACACCAACGAAATGCGGAGGAGCTGGTGGGCAATTGCGAGATGTGATCAGGGTACTAGGATTCGCTATCTTATTCATATTCTTGGTAGTAGCATGAATGAATTTCATCATGAATGCAAAAGAAGCAGATGGCGCGAAGAAAGCATGAATGTCTCTCATATATATAGGATACGGCGCCTTTCTTGTCTTCGGGGTGACGCGGATATTGGGCTCGGTTCTCAATATCGGAGGTCTGCAATGAACCAATCAGCTTGTACAGAGTGTCCAAAATAACCTGTTTTTGCAGATATTGAGTTTCTTCAAGGTCTTGGCATTCTTCTTCGCTATCGTGATGATCATCATCTATGGATTTAGGGTGATGGCATCTATGGATCAATCGGACAAGATAAAGACCATCCAAAAATGAATCCTGAATGTGCTTCTCGCCTTGGTATTCATCAAACTCATCGATTATATATTCTTTATCGCGCAGACGCCGGAATTCGGAGCGAAAGCATCAGATCTTATCGTGGATATAGCGAGGATATTATGATTCGTCCTAGGTGCAGCATTGGTAATAGCGGTATTTTATGCGGGTTTCCTATTCATCACGTCGTGAGGCAAAGAGGAGACTTTCAAGAAAGCAACGTGATTTATCGTCAACGTATTCATCGTGTCTATGGTGATATTTTTATTCTTACTTATCGTCTACCAGATCTTCAGGGAATTCGCAGGCACATAAAATTCAGAGACCCCACCTAGCCTCCCCTCCGAGGGGAGGAACCAAACCTCTACCCTGAAAGGGGACCCTGTCCGCTGTACAGCGGACCACCATTGATTTTTTCATTGTCCCTCCTGACTACAGTCCAGCATAGCTGGATAAGGAGGGTGGCCGACCCCGACGGTTCGGGGGAGGTCGGGAGGTTTGAGGTCCCCATTGGAGGGGGATTTAGGGGGTCTTTTTTATTTAGTGATTTTCAATAACTCATCAACTAATATACTTGCATAGGTTCCTCACGGAAGTGCAAATTGTAACAAGATGTCATCGCCCTGAAAACGGAAAAGAATATCTTTCGGACAGACTCGAAGTAATCTTCTGAGTCAGAAGATATGATATTTTTCATACATAGCGAAAAATTCTTTCCCTATCTTGTACTGTTTCATAAAAGCGATTTCGCGCTTCGCAGCAACAGTCCCTGCGGGACTGAGTTTGTTGTCATAGCCGAAGATCGGTCAAGTTTCTCCTTCAGTTATAGGTAAGTCTTTGCCCCCATGCGCCAGTGCACCTTTCAACCTCTCTTTCAGATATTCATTGAAAAGATGACTTGCGTAGGCTTGTAATTTAAATTTCGCTTCAAAATTCTCCCTGATCTTAAGCTTGCCTTCGATAAGGTCTCTGCCCATATTAATATTCTGAAAATTAATTCAAAATCTTTGATCACCGAAAAAATTAGGAAATCATTTCTCCAATAATTCCGTGACACGTTTCTGGATATTTTCTTTATCTTTGAGTCCGATGGCTTGATTGGCTCTCAATCTGATGTAAAACATATTGCTGATTTTGTCAGTCATGCCGATAGGTTTTTCATGCCAGTCGGTCTTGATAACTCTTGCGACTTCAGACAGAGCATTTACAAATGCATTTTCCCCTCAGATTTTTTTGAGCGCACTTTTGTAGATACTGATCCATTGTCTGGTGATGGCGTTCTTATCTTTGAGCCCAGCGATTCCAAGGGTTAGCCTAGAGATTCCAAACTCCTTGCAGAGATGATTCACTACATCCATGGTATTCAGATTCCTTTTTTCGAAATAGACGAAAAAAGCATCGCCTTCTCATGCGAGTTTGAAAGGCAATACTTCTTCTACGATAAAGTCTTGGGATTTCTGTTTGAAAGAGTAGAGCATTCGTCAAATTAGATATTTAAAGACCCCACCTAGCCTCCCCTTCGAGGGGAGGAACAAACCTCTACACTGAAAGGGAACCCTGTCCGCTGTACAGTGGACCACCATTAATTGATAATTGTCCCTCCTGACTACAGTCCAGCATAGCTGGATAAGGAGGGTGGCCGACCCCGACAGTTCGGGGGAGGTCGGGAGGTTTGAAGCCCCCTTGTAGGGGGTTGGGGGTTATAATAATTTCATTTCATGAAGCGTCTCTTCGTATTTTTGGAAATCATTTGGATATTTGCTTTGCAGATATTCCTTCAAAATCTGCTTCCGGTCTGCGAAACTCTCCGAAAGATTTTTTCCAGAAGTTTCAAAATTTTCTCTGATATCTTCGATATCTTGAATATTTTTTTTGAGTTTGATGTCTTTGATCTTCATGCGCAGATCTTCATCCACGAATTTTTCTATGTGTTCGTAGTCAATGTTATCGACCTTGAGTGAGAGGTAAAGTGAATTCAGATTGATGTTTTTTTTGTTCATAAATTTTATTTTCCGCGTCGTACTATCGCTGAGATTTTTTCTATTCGCTTCACGGACATTTTCTATCTGATTGAGCAATACTGATTCATCGATCATGCCCGTTTCCTCAAGGGTGATGTAGGGATTGATATTCAGTTCATGCGCTTCCATCTGCGCCGCTTGTCACGCTTTAGCGGGATTGCTGTAGGTTCGGAGATATTTCATCTGGTTGGTTTCCAGCGAGCTGGTCGATCGGACGCTTCCGGTGCAGAGATAATTTTTGTGAGCAAACGCCTGGTGCAGATGCCCGGAAATCATCTTGATATCGGGCATATCAAGAAATGCTTCATCCAGTGCCACATCCTTGTAATGGAAGATGGATTTCTGTCCTGGGAATTTTGTATTATTGATATAATGATGATGGATTACTGTTAGGTTTTTTTCTTTCTCGACCATATCCAAAAGAATCTGATTGGCGATTCACGAGAGTTTTTCGTTCTTATTTAGAGAGTCTATTAGCGTTTGGATAACGGGTAACGTAGAACGGTTAACGGTTCTTGATTTTTCATTTCACATTTCCAGTTTCGCGTTTTCCATATCGATGAAGTAGGGGAAGAAGAAAATCTTTTCTCCTTCGATTTCTGTCAGCATCGGTTCAGTTATAAATTTAATTTGACCAACATGCTGTGTATTTATCATTTCTCATTTAACATTTAACATTACTTCAAAAGCTTTCTTCGCCTCCTCAAAGACGAAATTATTGCCTAGCCGGTCATGATTTCCCGCAAGGATATATACATGTTTCCCAGCCTTGAATAATTCCAAGAAAAAATGATACAAGCTCATCAATGCATTTCTATCGTAGGAAAAATGATACACATAATCTCCCAGGAAAATGATGTTTTTTTCGTCAGGATAAGCTTCCACGAAGCTTTGCAGCTCGGCGAGGATTTTGTCCTTGTAACGTGAAGTGATATGAAGATCTCAGATAAGAAGCATTTAAAATAATAATTTTAGATTTTAAATGATAAATCTTAGATGAAATAGAAATAACAGTAACTTTTAACTTTTTACCTTGTACTTTCCACTGCTTTTCCAAGAATTTGACAAATTTCAGATTTTGGTTATAATTAAAGAAGAATTATTTTAATCTTTCTATTCCAAAAAATGAGCAATGCTTTAGAAACAAGAATCGAACCAGAGCTTGAAGCGTGAATGCTTTCGAGAGAGGTTGTCAATGCTGCGAAAAAAGCGAGTCAGAAAGAATCTTGAGAGAAAGATGATAAAGTCCCAGAATTTGAAGAGAAAAATTACAGAATAGAAAGCAAAGACTGGAAAATAATAAAAGAGAAGGCGGATATAACAATTGGTGATGGATTCGAAACCAAGATAATCGAAGTGAAAGTGAATCCAGATTGAGATATCAAAGAATATGTTTCATGAGTGCCGGAAGCGTTGATAGGGGAGCAGGTCTTCAGCAAAATAGCGATGACAAATTTGGCATTGGATGGTGTATTACTCTGGAGCAAAGTGCCGGAAAATGAATTCGCAATCCAAGAGATGATAGATGCTCAGCCATGAGAAGATGACACGCAAAAATATGATATTTTTTTCAATGGATATATAAATAATAGGCGTGTCGGATATCGGGATCCGCGTTATGGGAGGTTCAATAATGTCGATCTATGAATTGATTTGTGGTTAGCAGATGGGAGCCACGCATTCTTCAGTAAGTATGGATGGAATTGCCGCAGAACTGATGATGATTATTTCTGTTCCATCCGTCTTCTCAAGTCTGATCCATAATTCTAAATCATTCCTGACTTCTCGCTCCGCTCGGAGTGGGGATTTTTTCAAATCGGAACGCCCCGCTGAATAGCGGGAGCCTGCCCCGCTGAATAGCGGGGTTGAAAACTAGAAGGAAATCAGTAAAATATTAATGTGTGCCAAAGGCAGATAAATTTATATAATTACTCATTACCCATGCAATTTGAAATCATCTTTGAAGATAATGGTACATACGGTGCAGCTATCCGCATAGGCAAGGAAAGCATTTTTACGGTCGGCAAAGACCAGGTTGATTTGTGGAAAAATATTAAGGAGGCGGTATCCTGTGCTTTTGGGAAAAGAGAAAAACTTACCACAAATCACCACCAGCTAGTGAAATTTTTAAATCTTGAGAAGAAGTTGCATGCCACTTAGATATGAAGAGATTATGAGGATTTTGAAAGATTTAGGTTTTGTTTTTGATCGCCAAACATTAAGCCATGAAAGATATGAAAAATGAGAATGCGGAATGACGGTGGCACATCATAAGGAATTTCTTCCAAAAACAGCCAAATCAATGTTAAAAAATATCGCTGAAACTGCGGGATTAGAAGTTAAAGAACTTATTAAAAGATATAAGATAAAACTTTAAGTCGGACCAGCTCCGATTTTTTACTACATAGTTCCTTATGAACAAAACATTCATCAAGGTAGCAATCATTCCTCTCATCACTATAACCGCTATCATGGCAGTCAGAGTAATTTTTTGATGACCGGAAGATACACGGCTTTGCACGGAAGGCCAACGAATCAGACACGGCAATCCATCAGCACCAGTTCCGACAAGCTGATGCATTTTACTTTCTAAATCAACCATCATGCCAGCAACACTCCAAATCATCGCCGATCGGGTAGATAACGGCTACATTCCTGCGAGATACACCTGCGACGCCAAGAGCGAATTTCCACCACTCACGATACACAATATCCACGCTGATGTCAGAAGTTTGGTGCTAATCGTTGACGATCCAGATGCACCAGGAGGCACGCGAGATCATTATCTCTTGGCCAATATTCCTTTCGTTGGAGAAAATGTCAAAATCACCCAAGCCACAGAAAAGAATGCGGTGGTAGGGAAAAATTCACGAGGAAAAACCGCACGATGAGCACCTTGTCCTCCAAATGGAGTGCACAGATATTTCTTCAAGATTTATGCTCTAGATCAGGTTTTAGATATCCAAGTATGATTTACCAAAGCCGAGCTTCTCGAGGCTATGGCAGGACACATCATCAACCAGATGGAATTGATCGGACTCTACCAGAGGAAGTAGCGACTGTCATTGCGAACGAAGTGTGGCAATCTAGTCGCTATTCAAATGCTCAGATTGCTTCGTTCCTCACAATGACGAGCATTCTTTATTTATCTTATATTTATGCTCTTAGCCGTAGACAAACCACATGGAATAACAAGTTTTGACGTAATACGCAAACTCAAAATTTTTTTTTCAAAACAGAAAACCTGCCCTGCAGCACCGGTTAGCAGGGTCTGACATTCCGGCACCCTGGATCCTTTTGCAACGGGGCTTATGCTTGTCGGAGTGGGATCCGACACCAAGAAACTCACCGAACTTACCTGACTTGATAAATCCTACATCGCAACCATCGATTTTAGCCAAGATTCTGATACGTGGGATTTGCAATATCGAAAAGAGATTGCAGATTACAGATTGCAGATGGCAGATTGAAAAGCAGTCGGTATAGAAAAAGAAAATAAGATAATCTTGTCGCCAAATTTACAACAGGTTCAGGACAAGCTAAATCTCCTAATCCCCGCATATATCCTCCCAATCCCCACCTTTAGCGCCAAGAAAAAAGACGGGAAAAGATCCTACGATCTTGCCAGGAAAGGGAAATCGGTAGAAGAATCCAAAGAGATGAAAATATATTCTTACAAAATCATAAAATATGAATTCCCGCTTCTCGGGCTACAATTAGATGTGGGATCCGGAACATATATCCGCTCCATCGCTCATTGGCTCGGCGAGCAATTCGGCCTTGGAGGAATTCTCACGGCGCTCCGCAGGACTTCCATTTGAGATTTCAAACTGGCCGATTACGATATGAAAATAATTCCGGAAACGGAAATAAAATATTGCAAAATTCAATAAGTGTCCCTAGGGACCAGTCTCTCCGGCATTATTTCCCGACTTGTCGGGATGCAGCCGGAGTCTAAATTCAAAAATGAGATTGCGGCTGCAACACCTAATGCTGCAAAGACTACCGTGCGAGCACGGAGCAAGCATTCAACATTTATCATTTAAAATTACTTCCATGCACATCCATCTCGTTTCCATATTCCCATCCATCTTCGATAGTTTTCTTGAAACTTCACTCATCAAAAAAGCCATCGATAAAAAACTCATCACTATCGATGTGCTCGATCCGAGATCATTCGTTCCAGGCAAAGGCCAATACGTGGATGATGAGATTTACGGCGGGGGAGCTGGGATGTTGATAAAGGCAAAACCCATAATCGATTCTGTTGAATCGATTGTATCGCGTATCGCGTGACGCGTAACGAGAAAAACAAAATCCGCGACCCGCGACCTACGTTCCGATTTTCGTATTATTTATTTGAGTCCAAGCAAACAAATCTTCACGCAAAAGCTAGCCCACGCATACGCAGACGTCCAGCATATTATTTTTGTCTGTGGAAGATATGAGGGTATCGATAATCGTTTCCTAGAATATATGTCCGACAAATATCCCAAGAATTTCGAAACACTTTCCATCGGAAAATTCATCACCTTGTGAGGCGAAGCGCCAGCGATGACTGTCATCGAATCTATTGTGAGATTGGTCCCTGGCGTCATCAAAGATGCCAAGAGTCGGCAGGACGAAAGCTATAGCTTGCAGTACGATATGAAAAATATAGAATACCCGCAATATACCAGACCGGAAGAAGTCCTCGGCTACAAAGTTCCAGAAATTCTTCTCGGTGGTCACCACAAAAACATCGAAGAACGAAGAAAAAAGAAAATAAAAAAAATGAGATAAAGATTGATAAAAATAGATCAAAATTGATAAAAATGGAATTTATTTGTTTATTGGGTTAATGGCAAAAAAAACTTTTGAAGACTTAGAGATACGGAATCTATGAATGGGACTAGTGTTTGATTTGTCCAAAATTTTTTATGACAAGGGTTTTAGAAATTTTGATTTTCAATCGCAAATTATGAGAGCCGCAATTTCTGCCACCAATAATATTGCTGAATGACACGAAAAGTGAACAAACCCAGATTTGATCAAATTCCTTTACATTGCTAAATGATCGATAGGGGAGGTTAGAAGCATGCTATACATTGCCAAGAAACTGGAATATATTTCCGAAAAGCAATTTACTGATTTTAAATTTAGAGCAATGCAATTAGGAACCAAAATTTATAACTTTATCGCATATCTAAAAAATGCAAAGATGTAACTACAAGTTTCATCAATCTTTAACAATTTTTATCAAGTTTTATCTGTATCCCTAGCAAATAAAAATGTGAAAATTAGGTTTACTTTATTTCGGCAGGTTAGAACGTGAAAAATGATTCGACGCAATTTTGCAGATGATTGAAATGTTTGGGAAAGAGAAGAAAGAACTCCCATTTGAAATCTTCGTTTTCGGCGATGGAAGCTATGCTGACCAATTAAAATCATTAACGCTGACGCATAAAGAAGTTCACTACTTCGGACGACAAAATCTAGAAACTATCAAAAGATACATTCCCAATTGTCAGTACTGCTTGATGCCATCAAGCTTCCTTGAAACCTTCGGTCTCACTGCGCTGACTGCGCTGTCGCGAGGATTGCCGGTCATCGGATTCGCCAAAGGCGGACTAGCTCCTTTCGTCGCTCCCGAATTAGATCTGACTCTAGAATATGGTCGCAACGATGCAGAAAAATTATTCCATCTCATTAAAAAATTACCAAATGCACCCTTGACAAAGGGGGTCGCGAAGCGGGGGGATTTGTATTCCGTCCAGATACGGAAAGAAAAATTCAAAACTCTCGCCGGCCCGGACGTGAAAAAAATCCTCCTCGTCTCTGATTTCAAAAACAGAATCTGATGAATAGAATCCTACATCCTTGATGCAAAAGACATCCTTGAATCTATGGGCTATCAGGTAGAATTATTCGGTTCCAAACTGCCATCATGACTACGAGGCAAACTGATGAAATATCTTGGTATGCTTATTGCTATCTGCAACGACCGACAATGACTCAGATTATTTTTCAAGCTTAGAAAATACAAGTTTACCCGCTGAGGCGGGCCTGATCTGATTCGATATCATAGCGTTCTGAGACATCTCGGTTGGGAATCCATTCGATGGAGTCAATTCTTTCCAGCCAAAAAACGGATGATGTATCACGATTTCGGCTACGTGCATCCATTCCCGCACGCGCTTACGCACGTGCACCAGATCAAAACTCCGTTCACGCTCAAACATTTCTTGCAGTCCGCAAATACGCGCAATCCTTTGAAATTACTCGCAGTCCTTTTCAAATATTGTTCCGTAGCTCTCATCAAAAATCAACTCAAAAAACGCATAGACCTCCATCTCGTCCCATCCGAATTTATGACTGATATCATCCACAAATCCTATAAAATTTCTCCAGACAAGATTAAGGCATTTCCGCACTTCATACAAAATTAGAACGTTAGGTTGCAGGTTGCGGAACCTTAGATTTCCCTAACGTTCTGCCGTTCCAACGTTCTAAGGCTCTAAACAAGCCCTTGCTGAATCATCGCATCAGCGACTTTCTTGAATCCTGCAATATTCGCTCATTTGATATAATTCACATAATCACCGCCTGCCCCGTCTTTAGCGGGGTCTTTCCCATATTGAACGCATTGCGCGTGGATAGTTTTCATAATTACCTGTAATCTTTCATCTACTTCCTCACTTGTTCGTGAAAGACGTAAACTATTCTGTGACATCTCAAGCCCTGAAGTCGCTACTCATCCAGCATTAGATGCTTTACCAGGCGAGAAGAGGATTTTCGCTTTGTGGAAAACTTCAATCGCCTCTGGTGTAGATGGCATATTCGCTCCTTCGCCTACGGCGATAGCCCCATTTTTCACCAACATTTCTGCGCTTGCCCCATCCAATTCATTCTGAGTAGAACATGGCAATGCAATGTCACATTTTACTTCCCACGGCTTCTTATCTGCGATAAATTTCGCTCCGAATTTCACTGCATACTCGCTGATTCTTCCGCGTCTACTATTTTTCAAGTCTTTGATGAATTCCAATTTCTCCTGTGTGATGCCCGCTTCGTCATAGACGTATCCTGATGAATCAGATGTTGTCACGACCTTAGCTCCGAGCTGGATGCATTTTTCTATCGCGTATTGCGCTACATTTCCTGAGCCTGAAACGACAACAGTTTTCCCTTTTAAACTATCTTTCTTGGTCGCTAACATCTCCTGGACGAAATACACTAATCCGTATCCGGTCGCTTCATTTCTTATTAAACTTCCTCATCGATTCAATCATTTTCCTGTGAGTACTCCGGTAAATTCGTTCCTTATCTTTTTATATTGCCCGAAGATGTAGCCGATCTCTCTTCCGCCGACTCCGATGTCGCCAGCCGGTACGTCGGTATCCGGTCAGATATATTTTTGTAATTCTGTCATGAACGATTGGCAGAATCTCATCACTTCAGCGTCTGATTTATCGTGTGGATCAAAATCGCTTCCACCCTTTCCTCCTCACATAGGGAGACCAGTCAGTGAATTTTTGAATATCTGCTCAAATCCGAGAAATTTCAAAATGCTGAGATTTACGCTTGGATGAAATCTCAATCCGCCCTTGTAAGGTCCGATAGCACTATTGAATTGGATTCTATA
>Ga0210028_1001362_pt1 | contig 20745 bp, 16 predicted proteins | sample CryGeymeta201513_FD_185468 | JGI IMG/M metagenome (GOLD analysis project Ga0210028, IMG submission 185468) | Groundwater microbial communities from Crystal Geyser aquifers in Utah, USA - Crystal Geyser metaG 2015-13 (SPAdes) (version 2) | ecosystem: Environmental > Aquatic > Deep subsurface >...
GTCAGCCTGATGCGGATCGGCATCAACTGGGTGTTCGGCAACCCCTTCGGCCCGACCGCGCCACAGATCGTTGACCCCGCGCACGCCGACTGGCTGAAGGCCGTAAGCGAGCTTGCCGCCACCACCGGCAGCACCATTCCGCCGCTGCCCGGCGGGCTGGCACTGGCGGCCAAGGTCAGCAACCCGGCCTATGCGCCGCTTGGCAATATCGCCCTGTCGGCGGTGGTGCTGGTGGCGATTCTGGCGATCGCGCGGTTCGGTCGGGGCTTTGTTGCCAACATCTCGGTGCTGCTGGGGATCATCCTTGGCGCGGTGATTGCGGCAATGATCGGCACCATGACCTTTGCCAAGGTAGCAGGGGCGGGCTGGTTCGCGCTGATCACCCCGTTCCACTTCGGCATGCCGATCTTCGACCCGGTGATGATCGTCACGATGTGCCTGGTGATGATCGTGGTGATGATCGAATCGACCGGCATGTTCCTTGCCCTGGGCGAGTTGACCGGGCGCAAGATCGAACCGGCCGCCCTTTCGGCGGGGTTGCGCACCGATGGCCTTGGCACCCTGATCGGTGGCATCTTCAACACCTTCCCCTATACCTCGTTTTCGCAGAACGTCGGGCTGGTGGGGGTGACCGGGATCAAGAGCCGCTTTGTCTGCGTGGCGGGCGGGCTGATCCTGATCGTGCTGGGGCTGGTGCCGAAGATGGGGGCGCTGGTCGAAGCGCTGCCGACCGCGGTGCTGGGCGGTGCCGGTCTGGTGATGTTCGGCATGGTGGCCGCAACCGGCATCCGCATCCTGGCGGCGGTCAACTTCGGCACCAACCGCAACAACCTGTTCATCGTGGCGGTCAGCCTTGGCATGGGGATGATTCCGCTGGTCGCGCCCAACTTCAAGCAATGGATGCCGCACGACATCCACCCGCTGATCGACAGTGGCATTCTGCTGGCCACCATCAGCGCCGTTGCTCTGAACGCGCTCTTCAACGGCGCGTCGGGCACGGCGGCTGATTTGCGCCGCGCGCCCGTCGGCGATCACTGATCGCTCCACGCGACGAGTGAAAGCCCCCGGCAACGGGGGTTTTTCATTGGCTCGTCGCGCGCCAGCGTCTAGCCTGCGTCAGCAAGAGGAGGCCCGCATGACCAATCCCGTCACCACCCATCAGGCCGAAGAAGATGCCCGCAATGAGACGATTCTGATCTATGTCAACGGCAAGATCGTGCCCAAGGCGCAGGCGCTGGTGTCGGTCTATGACGCCGGTTTTCTGCTGGGCGACGGGGTGTGGGAGGGGCTGCGGCTTTACGACGGCCGCTGGGCCTTTCTCGACGACCATCTTGACCGGCTGTTCGAGGCCGCAAAAGCCATCGACATCGACATCAGGATGGACCGCGCCGCGCTGACGGCAGCGCTGATCGCCACCCAGCACGCCAACGCCATGACGACTGATGCCCACGCCCGGCTGATGGTGACGCGCGGGGTAAAGACGCGGCCCTTCCAGCACCCCGGCCTGTCGCGCCAGGGGCCGACCGTGGTAATCATCATCGAGCATTCGCGCCCCAACCTGCCGCGACCAATCCGGCTGGCCACGGTGCCGCATCTGCGCGGCCTGCCGATGACGCAAGACCCCAAGCTCAACAGCCACTCCAAGCTCAACTGCATCCTCGCCTGCATCGCCGCCGAGAAGGCCGGTGCCGACGAGGCGCTGATGCTCGATGTCCATGGCTTCGTGAACACCACCAACGCCTGCAACTTCTTCATTGTCCGGAAGGGCGAGGTCTGGACCTCGACCGGCGACTACTGCATGAACGGCATCACCCGCGCCAAGGTGATTGACCTCTGCCGCGCCCATGACATCCCGGTGTTTCAGCGCAATTTCAGCCTGGTCGAGACCTATTCGGCGGACGAGGCCTTTCTGACCGGCAGTTTCGGCGCGCAAACCCCGGTCGGGGTGATCGACGGACGGGTGATCGGCAGCGGCGGGATGGGCCCGGTGACCAAGCGCCTGCGCGGGCTTTACCAGGCGCTGGTGGCACAATGAGGATTGCGATGTGGTCGGGGCCGCGCAACCTTTCGACCGCGCTGATGTATGCCTTTGCCGCGCGCGGCGATTGCGCGGTGTGGGACGAGCCGTTCTATGCCGCCTACCTGAAGGCCACCGGCATCGCCCATCCGATGGCCGCCGAGGTGATCGCGGCCGGCGAGACCGACCCGGTGCGGGTAGCGGCGCGCTGCCTGGGGCCGGTGCCGGATGGCAAGGCACTGTATTATCAAAAGCACATGACACTGCACATGATTCCGGGTTTCGATCGCGGCTTCATGGCAGGGCTGACCAACGTCTTCCTGATCCGCCATCCGGCGCGGGTGGTGGCGAGCTATGTCCGCAAGCGCGAGGGGCCGACCCTGGCCGACATCGGATTCGTGCAGCAGGCCGAGCTGTTCGATCAGGTGGCAGGCCAGCTTGGCCGCGCGCCGCTGGTGATTGATTGCGCCGACATCCGCGCCGACCCGCGCGGCGCACTGACCCGCCTTTGTGCCGGGCTGGGGATCGGCTTCACCGACGCCATGCTGCACTGGCCAAAGGGTCCGAAACCGTTCGACGGCGTCTGGGCCCCGCACTGGTATGGCGCGGTGCATGGATCATTCGGGTTCGAGCCACCCGAGGCGGAATTGCCGCCCCTGTCCGAACGCTACCAGGCGCTGGTGGCGCAGGCCCTGCCCGCCTACCAACGGCTGGCGGCATACCGGCTGTAAAGAAATGATTTTTCTGCGAAAAATCAGCCTCCGGCAGGGATATTTGCGGCCAGTAAGAAGGCGCGGGTCTAGGCTTTGGCGACGCGGGCGTTGCGGGTGGCGATCAGCTTGAGCCGCAAGGCGTTCAGTTTGATGAAGCCCGCAGCATCTTTCTGGTCGTAGGCCCCGGCGTCTTCCTCAAAGGTCACGTGCTTTTCGGAATAAAGGCTGTGCTCGGACCACCGCGCCACGGTGCGCGCCGACCCCTTGTAGAGCTTCAGCCGCACCGTGCCGGTGACGTGGTCCTGGCTTTTGTCGATCAGGGCCTGCAACATTTCGCGCTCGGGGCTGAACCAGAAGCCGTTGTAAATCAGCTCGGCATAGCGCGGCATGATGCTGTCCTTGAGGTGGCCTGCGCCCGAATCCAGCGTGATCTGCTCGATGCCGCGATGCGCCTCAAGCAGGATGGTGCCGCCGGGGGTTTCATAGACGCCGCGCGATTTCATCCCGATGAAGCGGTTTTCCACCAGATCAAGGCGGCCGACGCCGTGCTTGCCGCCCAGTTCGTTGAGCCGCGTCAGGATCGCGGCGGGCGACAGCGCCTGGCCGTCGATCGCCACCGCGTCACCACGCGCGAAGGTGATCTCGATCATCTCGGGGGTATTCGGCGCATCCTCGGGGGCAACGGTGCGCTGATAGACGTAGTCGGGGGCCTCGTTGGCCGGGTTTTCCAGCGCGCGGCCTTCCGACGAGGTGTGCAACAGGTTGGCATCGACCGAGAACGGGGCCTCGCCGCGCTTGTCCCTGGCAATCGGGATCTGGTTGGCTTCGGCGAATTCCAACAGACGGGTGCGCGAGGTCAGCGCCCATTCGCGCCACGGCGCAATCACCCGGATCGCGGGGTTCAGGGCATAGGCCGAAAGCTCGAAGCGGACCTGATCGTTGCCCTTGCCGGTCGCGCCATGCGCCACCGCGTCAGCCCCGCATTCGGCCGCGATCCGCACCAGGTGCTGCGAGATCAGCGGCCGGGCGATCGCGGTGCCCAAGAGATAAAGCCCCTCGTAAAGGGCATTGGCGCGGAACATCGGGAACACGAAGTCGCGCACGAATTCCTCGCGCACATCGACGATGTGGATGTTTTCCGGCTTGATCCCCAGCAGCAGCGCCTTCTGGCGCGCCGGTTCCAGTTCCTCGCCCTGGCCAAGATCGGCGGTGAAGGTCACCACCTCGCAGCCGTATTCGGTTTGCAGCCACTTGAGGATGATCGAGGTATCAAGCCCGCCGGAATAGGCGAGAACAACTTTCTTCGGCGCGGCCATGGCGGGCTCCATCTGGCAAAACTCACGGCGGGTCTAGTGAAGTTTTCCGGCTGCAACAAGGGGCGCGGGTTCTTCCCCCTGGTTGCGCCGCCGGTTAAGGTGGCCCCATGACACATTTTGCCGATGCCGCCCGCGCCGCCACCCTTGCCCTGCGTGAGCTTTTCCCGGAAACGCCGTTGCAGCGCAACGAACATCTGTGCGCGCGCTATGGGGCCGAGATCTGGCTCAAGCGCGAGGATCTGACCCCGGTGCGCAGCTACAAGCTGCGCGGGGCCTTCAATGCCATGCGCAAGATGCGGGACTTGCAACCCGGGCAGGGCCGGTTCGTCTGCGCCAGTGCGGGCAACCACGCGCAAGGGGTGGCTTTCGCCTGCCGCCACTTCGGGGTGCGGGGCACCATCTTCATGCCCGTCACCACGCCGCAGCAGAAGATCGACAAGACCCGCACCTTCGGCGGCGATGCGGTCGAGATCACCCTGGTCGGTGACTATTTCGACCAGACCCTTGCCGCCGCGCAGGATTTCTGCCGCCAGCAGGGGGCGCATTTCCTGGCCCCGTTCGATGACCCCGACGTGATCGAGGGTCAGGCCTCGGTGGCGGTGGAGTTGCTCGAACAGCTTGGCCGCGCGCCTGATCTGGTGATCCTGCCGGTCGGCGGCGGCGGCCTGGCCTCGGGTGTTACGGCCTATCTGCGCGCGGTCGCCCCCGCGACCGATTTCCGCTTTGTCGAGCCTTTGGGCGGGGCCAGCCTGACGGCGGCATTGCAGGCGGGCGGGCCGGTGACGCTGCCACGAGTCAACAGTTTCGTCGATGGCGCGGCGGTGGCCCGGCTGGGCGCGCTGCCCTACAGGATGCTGGCCTGGGTGCTGCCCGCGCAGGTTCTGCTGGCCCCCGAAGACCGCATCTCGGGCACCATGCTGGAAATGCTGAACATCGAGGGCATCGTGCTGGAGCCGGCCGGGGCGCTGGCGGTCGATGTGCTGCCGGTTCTGGCCGAGGCAATCCGGGGCAAGACCGTGGTCTGCGTCACCTCGGGCGGCAATTTCGATTTCGAGCGCCTGCCCGAGGTCAAGGAGCGCGCACAGCGCTTTGCCGGGTTGAAGAAATACTTCATCCTGCGGATGCCGCAACGCCCCGGCGCGCTGCGCGAATTTCTGAGCCTGCTGGGGCCCGACGACGATATCGCCCGGTTCGAATACCTCAAGAAATCGGCGCGCAACTTCGGCTCGGTGCTGATCGGGATCGAAACCCGGCAGGCTGCCAGTTTTGCCCGGCTGTTCGCGCGGATGGAGGATGCGGGGCTGGTTTACCGCGACATCACCGGCGACGAGGCGCTGGCCGAGTTTCTGATCTAGGCCGCCGAGGCCTGGGCAAGACCGATCTGGAACGCCGCTTTCGAGGCCTGATAGGTGCGCACCACGGCACCGATATCGACCAGCGCCGCCTCGCCCGCCGCCGCCCGGCGTTCGCCATCCTGACAAAGTGCCGCCAAAGCGCTGAAGCCCAGATTGAGCGCGCTGCCTTTCAGAAAGTGCAGATCACGCTCGATGCGCGCCGGATCGGGCCGGGCGCCAAGCCGGGCAATCACCTCGTCGGTTTCTTCCAGAAACAGCGCGATCACCTCGTCAAAGCCATCGCGACCGATTTCGGATCGCAGGTCGGCGACCCGTTCCCAATCAATCATCACACACCCCTGCCCGCAGGCATTCAGCCCCACCTTGGTCAGCATGGGCGGGCGGGTTTAACAAGCGGTAAGCGGGCGCGCCGCAAACATCGCCAATTTTAGGTTTCATCCTTGGTTAAGGACGGCGGGCGATACCGGGGGGGGAAGTGATGGAAAGGGCGACCGGTGCGGGCGCAGACCACCCAGATGTTCGACCCGGCCGTGCGGCGCGCGCCGCTGGCACCGCGTCATGTGCTGGTGGTCGATGACAGCAAGGCGCAGCGCCGGATTCTGACGATGTTTCTGCTGCGCTGGGGCTACCGCGTGACCGAGGCCGGCTCGGGCGAAGAAGCCCTTGCGCTATGCCAGCAGAACGCCTTCGACATGGTGCTGAGCGACTGGATGATGCCGGGCATGACTGGCTTGGATTTCTGCAAGGCTTTCAGGGCCTTGCCGCGCGAAGGCTACGGCTATTTCATCCTGCTCACGTCAAAATCCGAAAAGGCCGAGGTGGCCGACGGCCTTGATGGCGGGGCCGACGATTTTCTGGCCAAGCCGGTCAGCGCCGACGAGTTGCGGGCGCGGTTGCGGGCGGGCGAGCGGATTCAGGGCATGCAGGCCGAACTGGTGGCCAAGAACCACCTGATCGGCCAGACCCTGGACGAGTTGCAGAAGGTCTATGATTCGCTTGACCGCGACCTGATCGAGGCGCGCAAGCTGCAACAGACCCTGGTGCGCGAGCGGCACCGCGATTTCGGGCGCGCGACGGCGTCGATCCTGCTGCGGCCCTCGGGGCATGTCGGCGGCGATCTGGTTGGCTTTTTCGAAATCAGCCCCCGGCGGGTGGCGCTTTATTCGGTCGATGTCTCGGGCCACGGGGTGGCCTCGGCGATGATGACGGCACGGCTGGCGGGGCTGTTGTCGGGGGCGTCGCCCGATCAGAACATCGCCCTGACCGGGGCGGGGCCGGGGCAGGTGGATGCCTGGCCGCCCGAAATGGTGGCGGCAAGGCTCAACCGGATGATGATCGAGGACATGCAGGTCGAGCAATATTTCACCATGGCCTATGCCGAGATTGATCTGGAAACCGGCAAGGTTTTGCTGGTGCAGGCCGGGCACCCGCACCCGGCGCTGCTCCGGTCGGGCGGCGCGGTCACATTCCTGGGCAACGGCGGCCTGCCGATCGGCCTGATCCCCGGGGCCAGTTTCGAGCGCGTCGAGACCCGGCTGTTCCCCGGCGATCGGCTGTTTCTGGTCTCGGACGGGGTGACCGAATGCCCTGATCCTGCGGGCGTGGAACTTGGGTCCGACGGGCTGGCGCATTTCCTGAGCGCCAACGCGGGAATGGAAAGTCAGGCCCTGCTCGAGGCGCTGGTGTGGCGGCTCAACGACCACGCCGGGGGTGGCGATTTTCCCGATGATGTCTCGGGCGTGCTGTTTCACTATCGCGGCTAGCGCGGGCTTACAGATAAGGAGCAACAGCCAAGGCCCGCAGGGCATGGGATGGACCTTGTCCCACGGCGTGGTGGCGCCGGACCTGATTGATCAACCGCGCGACGGCTTGGGTGTTGATCTTGCGATCACGCGCAAGATGGTGTTCAAACGACTGCGGTAAACCGCCGTTTTCGGATCTGGCAATGATAGCGGGTATCGTGCGAAATGGTGGCGCTGCTGATCCGCCACCGGATGGGGGCACCGGTGTTGCTTTGCCAGCTTCGGCCCGGACGGGACGGCAAGCCGTTCCGGATAGTGAAATTCCGCACCATGCACGATGCCCTTGATGCGCAGGGCCGCGCGTTGCCCGATGTCGAGCGGCTGACCCGGTTGGGGCGGTTCCTGCGCGCCACCAGCCGTGATAAGGTGCCGGAACACTGGAATGTCCTGACCGGCGCGATGAGCCTGGTCGGCCCACGCCCGCTGTTGATGGAATACCTGCCGCTCTATGCGTCAGGTTTGCCTAGCTGTCATGCCAATTCGGCGGTGCACGAAAAACTGGCACAACAATGTGCCGATGCCGGGGTTGGCCTGTTCAAGGTGCGCGCCGCTGATATCGTGGTCATGGACGCAGTCGAGATCGGCAAAGGTGCGGTGCTGTCGCCTTTTGTCACCCTTATATCGAACATCCGCATCGGTCGCTGCTTTCATGCCAACATCTATTCCCATGTTGCGCATGCCTGCGTGATCGGCGATTTCGTGACCTTCGCACCCGGGGTGAAATGCAACCGCAACGTCGTGATCACGGATCACGTTTATGTCGGTGTCGTGCGTGGTCAGCGCCGGGTCAACGCCGGTGTTCGCCGATGGCGATCGCGACAGCGGCAATCTGACCGCCGAGACCATCGCCGCCGTGCTGACCCCGCGCACCCGTGCCGTGGTGGTGGTGCATCTGGCGGGCTGGCCCTGCGACATGGATCCGATCATGGCGCTGGCCGCTCGCCACGGGCTGAAGGTGATCGAGGATTGCGCCCAGGCCCATGGTGCGCGCTACAAGGGGCGGATGGTCGGCGCGATCGGCCATGTTGGCGCGTGGTCGTTCTGTCAGGACAAGATCATGACCACCGGCGGCGAGGGCGGCATGGTCACCACCAATGACCGCGACCTGTGGGGCCGGATGTGGGCCTGCAAGGACCATGGCAAAAGCTGGGATGCGGTTTACGCGCGCGCGCATGCGCCGGGTTTTCGCTGGCTGCACGAGAGCTTTGGCACCAACGGGCGGATGATCGAGATGCAGGCGGTGCTTGGCCGCATCCAGCTTGGCCGCATGGCCGGTTGGACGGCGGCCCGCAATGCCAATGCCGCAGCGATCGCCACCGCCCTTGCCCGCTTGGCCGGGCCGGGCGGCGCGATCCGTGTGCCGGTGTTTGGTTGCCGGGGCTGCAACGGCTGCGATCCGGGCACCGGCTGCCGGCACGCGCAATACAAGTTCTACGCCTATGTCCGCCCCGAAAACCTTGCGCCCGGCTGGTCGCGCGACCGCATCGTGGCCGAGATCACCGCACGGGGTGTGCCCTGTTATCAGGGTTCCTGTTCCGAGGTTTACCGTGAGCACGCCTTTGACGGCACCGGCTGGAGCCCGACCACAGCCTTGCCCGATCCCAGGCAAGCGGCCCTCACGGCGCGGGGGCGGCAGAAACCTCGGGCGAGCGTGGGGTCAGGCGCAGCCAGATGCCGTCGCGGGCCCGCACCGTCAGTTGCGCCTGCGGCACTGGCGCGCGGCCCTCGACCGCCTCCAGCCGGAACGCCCGCACCAGCAACGCCAGCAGCAAAGGCCCTTCGGCCATGGCAAAGCTCGATCCGGGGCAGACCCGACGCCCGGTCGAGAACGGGATATAGGCCGCGCGCAAGCCCTCGCGGCCGTTCTCGGTCTGGAACCGGCCGGGATCGAATTCGTCGGGGTGATCCCAGATCCGCTCGTGGCGGTGCAGGTGCCAAGGCGAGATCACGATCTGCGCGCCGGGGGCCACCTTGCGGCCGCGAAAGACTTCGGGGCAGGTCGCCTCGCGCACCAGCATCGGCACCGGCGGGTAAAGCCGCATCGCCTCGCGAAACACCGCGCGCGCCACCTTGAGCCGGTTGACGATGGAAAAGTAGGGGATTTCCGGGCCGATCACCGCCGCTGCCTCAGCCGCCAGACGGTCCTGCCAGGCCGGGTCACAGGCCAGCAGATAAAGCGCCCAGGCCAGCGCCGAGGCGCTGGTCTCGTGCCCGGCCAGAAAGAAGATCGCCACCTGATCGACCATCTCGGCGGTGTCAAACCCCGCGCCCGAGACCGGATCGCGCGTGGTCATGATCTTGGTCGCGAGATCGTTCGGTGCCTGCCCCGCCGCCAGCGCCGCCGCGCGCGCGGTGGTCAGATCGGTGATCAGGGCGCGGATGCGGCGGGCGGTGGCCTTGGTCGCGCGGCTGTGAAAGCGCGGAAACCAGCGCGGCAGCGGCAAAAGCGCGCCGATGTTGAAAATCGGCTGGGCGCGCTGATGGGCGCGGAATTCGGCGAACACCGCCCCCGCCGTGGCGTGCTCGATCGGGATCGAGAACAGGGTGCGAAAGATCACGTCGGCCGCCGCGTGACTGGTCTGGGCCTCGATCTCGACCGGCGCGCCATCGGCCAGCGGGCGCAGGCGCTCGACCGCGGCAATGCCGGCATCCCACATCGCCGGAAAGGTATCGCGCAGGCGACCGCCCTCGAACGCCGGGTCGATGATGCGGCGCTGACGCTCCCAGGTTGCGCCATTGGTGATGAACACCGAATTGCCGAGCAAGGGCTTCAGCCCCTCGCGGATACGCTCGGATTTGGGGAAATCGCACGGGCGTTCCTTCAGCACCAGATCGACCAGCGCGGGGTCGTTGCACAGGAAGCTGCGAAAGAACGGGGTGCGGAATTCGGCCATCCAGGCGTGGTAAAGCCGGGCCGGTTGGGCCGACAGGATATCGCGCCGGAACAGCCGCCCATAGTGCCAGAGCGAAACCTTGTCAGGCCGGGGGATGGGCTTCGGGGGGGTCATGGGGTGATACTGGTATGCCCCGAGGCGGCCCGGTCAATGCGGCCTTTTGACGGCGCGCGCCCGGCAAAGCGGGCGGCCAGGGTCTGCGGCCCGGCGGTGATGCGGAAATAGTCATAGTCGCCGGGCCGGTCGAAAGCGTGGATATATTGGAAATGCAGCCGGAAATACTGCCGCTTGAGGGCTTGCCAGCGCTCGGGCGAGAGGGTCTGGGTAAACGCCGCCGAAAGGATCAGCGGCCAGCGCTGATCAGGCGGGGCGACGCCGCTGACCGCCACCGGATCGCACAGCGCAAAGGCGCAGCCATCGCCGGGGGCGGTGACATCGACCCAGGTCAGCTCGGGGCGGGCGGAAAGATAGCGCAGGTCGGCCCTGAGCCGCCAGGCGCGCGGCAGGAACGACACCATCGGCACCACCTGCCCCAGCGACAGCAAGGCCAGCGCCGGGCCTCCCGCAGGCAGGCCCGCGCGGATCAGATCGGCCAGGATCGACACCCCGAGCTGCGCCCCCGAGGAATGGCCGACCACCAGCACCTCGTCGAAATCACCTTGCATCGCCTCGGCAATGGTCATGCGAAAGGCCGCCATCCGCGCTTCCAGATCGGGCGGGTTGGCACCGCCGAACTGCGCCGTGTAGGCGTAGTCGTGCATCAGGTAATAGGCCAGAAAGCGGCTGTCGTGGCGCTGGAACCAACGCAGGATCACGCCCGCCAGAACCAGCCCCGCCAGCAGCCCCGGCACACCGTGCCAGCCCGGCGGGGTGATCAGGAGGGTCACGGCGGCCAACCCCCAGCCCGCCGCACCGGCCAGCGCCAGTTGCCCGGTCAGCAGCACGATCGGCAGCAGCGCCGCCAGGGTTGGCCCCTTGCGCAGCCGCGCCAGCCGGAAGATCGCGCCCGACGCGACATAGGCCCAGACGGTGCGCAGCAGTTGCAGATAAGTGCCCGCGATCCCCGCCGCCATGCTGTCGCGCACGATGTCCGACCACACCAGCACTTCGACATCGGACTCGGTGGCGCTGCCCTCCATCTCGGCGGTGACGTGCCAGCCGAAGGTGCCTTTGTGCCGCGATGGTTTGAGCGCGATCTGGTAGCCTGAAACCGCGGCCTGCGCTGCCGCCTCGCGACGGTAGATCTCGCGGTAGCGGCGCGGCGGCACCGGGTCATAGCCGGGGATGTAGAACACCCGGCGGCGAAACGGCTGGCTGGCAGCCCTGGGGTTTGGGGTAGGGCTCATCGCACGACCTTTGCTGCGCCGATCCTAGGCGAAAGGTCGGGCAAAATCGAGGCGGTCAGCCGAGTTGGGCAAGAAATGGCAGATTTTCCAGCAGCCAGTAGGAAAAGCTGGAAAAGCCGCCGGTCAGCATCAACAGGCCGATGGTCCAGAGTAGCAGGCCCATGATGCGCTCGATCCGGTCGGTGTGGCGCTTCATGAAACCCATCAGCCCGGTCAGGCGGGGAAAGAACGCGGCCACCAGCAGGAACGGGATGCCCAGCCCCATGGCATAGACCCCGAGCAGGGTGGTGCCGCGCGCGACATCGGCCTCGGACGCCGCCAGCGACAGGATCGCCCCCAGTTGCGGGCCGATGCACGGGGTCCAGCCAAAGGCGAACGCCAGCCCCAGCACGTAGGCCCCAAGCGCCGAGCCGCCTTGATCACCGGCGTTCATGCGCACCTCGCGCTCAAGCAGGCCGATGCGGAAAATGCCCAGAAAATGCGCGCCGAACCCCATCACCATGATCCCGGCCAGGGTGGCGAACAACTGCGAGTTGGCCAGGAAGAATGCGCCGAACAGCGAGGCGGTGAAGCCGAGAAACAGAAAGACGGTGGAAAGGCCCAGCACAAACGCCAGCGCCGCCAGCACCGGCGCGCGGCGGCGCGCGCTTGTGCCGGCCAGCTCGCCCATCGAGATGCCGCCCATGTAGGCCAGGTAGGGCGGCACGATCGGCAGCACGCAGGGGCTGAGAAACGACAGCACCCCGGCCAGCAGCGCCACCAGCATGGCGGGCAGCAGGCCTGCGTCAATCAACTCGATTCCGAACATGGCGATCCCCTTTGGGCTTGAGATAGCCGATCACGGCGGGCGCGTCACCGGGGCCGTTGGTCACATTGGCGTGCGGCTCGGGCGCGTGGCAAGGCCGCCTTCGGCGAGGATATTTGAGCCAGCGAGAATGGCAGGCAGGGCACCGGGATTGGCCGGTGCCCCTCAGTTTCGGCTTAGCGCCCGAGCGACCACCAGCCCTTGCGCTTGGGCTTGGCGTCAGCCGCAGCCTCGGGGGCGGCGCTATCGCCCGGATCGGGCTGCGCCACTGGGGCGGGCGTTGCCGCGATCGGGGAAGCCTCGACCACCTCCGGCGCGGGCGCGGCCTCGTCGGCCTTGGGTTTGCGCGGTGTGCGCCGACGGGCGGGGGCCTTGGGCTTGACCGCAGCCTCGACCGTCTCGACCGCCTCGGTCGGGGCGGGGGCGGGGGCGGGGGCGGCTTTGGCGCGCCCCCTTGACGCTTTGGCCGGGACCGGTTCCGGCGCGGGTTCGGCCGCGACCGGCTCGGCTGGTTTGGCGCTGCGGCTGCGGGTCCGGGTGCGGGTGGGTTTCGTCGGGGCTGCCGCGGACACGGCGACATCTTCGGGGATTGCCGCCACCGGGGGGGCTTCAGCCATCTCATTCGAGGTTGCGTCCCCGGCTTCGTCATCGCCGCCATCGTCTTCGACGTCGGTCGCTGGCCCGACCTCACCATTGCCACCAGCGCCACCCTTGCGCCGCCGCCGACGCCGACGCTTCTTGCGGGTGCCATTGCCTTCGGTCCCGCTCTCGGGGCGCGCGTCAGGGGCCAGCGCTTCGGGGGCGACCTCGTCGATCTCGTCGATCTCGTCGTCGATGATCTCGTCTTCGTCCTCGGCTACCGCCGCGCCCATCAGGGCCATGTTGCCGGAAATCACATGGGCATGGGCCTCGGCCACCATGCGGGTCGCGGTCTTGAACTTGTCGATCACGTAATCGGGGCTGACCAGAGCGGGGTCGGATTCGACCCGCACCGACATGCCGTAGCGCGCTTCGATCAGGGCGATGTGTTCGCGCTTGGTGTTGATCAGGAAGTTGGCGACCGCCACCGGCGCTTTCAGCAGCACTTCCTTGCTGCGCTGGCGGGTGCCCTCTTCTTCCAGGGCGCGCAGAATCTGCAGCGCCAGGCTGTCGTCCGAGCGGATCAGCCCGGTGCCGTGGCAGTGCGGGCAGGGCTGGGTGGTCGATTCGAGCATGCCGGGGCGCAGGCGCTGGCGCGACATCTCCATCAGGCCAAAGCCCGAGATGCGCCCGACCTGAATCCGGGCGCGGTCGGTTTTCAGCTTGTCTTTCAGACGCTTCTCGACGCTTGCATTGTTGCGCCGCTCTTCCATGTCGATGAAGTCGATCACGATCAGACCTGCCAGATCGCGCAGGCGCAACTGGCGCGCCACCTCTTCGGCGGCCTCGAGGTTGGTCTTGAGTGCGGTTTCCTCGATCGAGCCTTCCTTGGTGGCGCGGCCCGAGTTGACGTCGATCGCCACCAGCGCCTCGGTCACGCCGATCACGATGTAGCCGCCCGATTTGAGCTGGACGTTGGGGTTGAACATGCCGGCCAGGTAGCCCTCGACCTGAAAGCGCGCGAACAGCGGCATCGGCTCGCTGTAGGGCTGCACCACCTTGGCGTGGCTGGGCATGATCATGCGCATGAATTCCTTGGCGGTGCGGTAGCCTTCGGCCCCTTCCACCAGAATCTCGTCGATCTCGCGACTGTAAAGATCGCGGATCGAGCGCTTGATGATGTCGCCTTCCTCGTAGATCGGCGCGGGGGCGATGGATTTGAGCGTCAGCTCGCGCACCTGTTCCCACATCCGCATCAGGTATTCGTAGTCGCGCCGGATTTCCGGCTTGGTGCGTTTGGCCCCGGCGGTGCGGATGATCAGGCCGGCACCTTCCGGCACCTCGATTTCCTGAGCGATTTCCTTGAGCTTCTTGCGATCGGCCGCCATCGTGATCTTGCGCGAAATGCCACCACCACGGGCGGTGTTGGGCATCAGGACACAGTAGCGTCCCGCCAGCGACAGGTAGGTGGTCAGCGCCGCCCCCTTGTTGCCGCGCTCTTCCTTGACCACCTGCACCAGCATGATCTGGCGCACCTTGACCACTTCCTGAATCTTGTAGTGCCGGGCACGCGGGCGGCGCGGGGCCTGGATTTCCTCGGCCACGTCTTCTTCGGCGACCGATTCGATCTCGTCATCGGTATCCGAGGCGTGGTCCATCGCGCGGTAAGGGGTTTCACCCCCATCATGGTCGTCGTGACCAAAGGCCACCTCGGGCGCGAAGCCTTCTACCGGCTCGAACAGCGCGTCGGCCCCGGTTTCCTCGCCAAGGTCAACCACATTCATGCCGGCAATTTCGTCGCTGTGCACCACGGGGGCGGATTGCGCCGCCTCGGCACGCACCGCATCGCGGCGCGGGCGCGCGCTGTGGCGGTGCTGGCCATGGCCACCCTCGTCATCGTCTTCCGAGCGATTGAAGGCGCGCTCTTCGTCCAGCAGGGCTTTGCGGTCGGCCACCGGGATCTGGTAGTAATCGGGGTGAATTTCGGCGAAGGCCAGAAAGCCGTGCCGGTTGCCGCCGTAATCGACGAAGGCCGCCTGCAACGACGGCTCGACCCTTGTTACCTTGGCAAGGTAGATATTGCCGGCAAGCTGGCGTTTGTTGACGGTTTCAAAATCGAATTCCTCAACCTTGTTGCCGTCCACCACCACGACCCGGGTCTCCTCGGAGTGGGTGGCATCGATAAGCATCTTCTTGGCCATTGTGTTCCATCGCACCCAAGCCCCCCGAGCGGGCCGGGGCGAACCCCGGTCGGTCGGTCGGAGTGCCTGTGGTGCCTTGTTCGGGCGATGGCACTGAGGCGGAAAGGGGCGGCAATGCCGGTTGGGCATCGGTCGCTGATCATCCTGCTTTCGGCGCGCTGCATCGCGGTTCTATCCCGGATGCCGAAGCCGACACCCATCCTGAAAGCCCGCATCATCAAAGCCTTGCGGGCAAATTAGCGGCCTTGCGGCCAATCGGTCTGCACATGACAGGCGCGTGAACCAGTGGTTCGGGCGCGGTGCCCGGCAGCGAAACTGAGGCGACGGGTGCCAGCGTTCAGCCAAGACCCCTCGTCATGCGACATTAGGGGTAGTCCGGGGCAGATTACAATGCCTTATTTCACCGGCTCACACGCCAAGGTTGCACACGACCCGCGCCTCCCCGGCTTCAGACGTAATCGCCCCGGCTCAGGTTGTATTTCGCCATCTTCTCGTTGAGGGTGCGGCGCGGCAGGCACAGCTCTTCCATCACCGCCACGATGCTGCCCTTGTGGCGGCGCATGGTGTTGTCGATCAACATGCGCTCAAAAGCATCGACATAATCCTTCAGGGGCTTGCCTTCGGTGGTCAGGGCCGGGCCGGACGCCTCGTTGTCGGCCATCAACAGGCTGGCGATCGAGCCCGAGCTGCGGCGGTTCTGCAACACCGCGCGTTCGGCGATATTGACCAGTTGGCGCACATTGCCGGGCCATGGTGCCTGCAACAGTTGCGCCGCCTCTTGCGCCGTCACCAGTGGCGCGTCGCAGCCGTATTCTTCGGCAAACTGCTCGGACATCCGGGTGAACAGCGTCAATATGTCCTCGCCGCGCTGGCGCAGCGGCGGCAGCACGATCGTCATCGCGCTCAGACGGTAGAACAGGTCCGGGCGCAGCACGTCGGCCAGGGTCTTGTCGGGGGCGTGTTCGTTGCAGATTGCAATGATCCGGGTTTCCGGCGGGGTCGCCTGATCGTTGATCAGCGCCAGCAGCCGCGATTGCAGCGGGTGGCTGAGGGCCTGAATGTCCTCAAGGCACAGGGTGCCGCCGCGCGCCTCTTCGACCAGCGGGATCGTGCCGTCATCCGAGGGCCCGAACAGCCGCGCCGCCAGATGGTCCTCGCCCCAGGCCGCGCAGGAAATCGTGACGAACCTGCGCCCGGCGCGCGGCCCGACGGCATGCAGGGCGTGGGCCACCAGGGTCTTGCCGGTGCCGGTTTCGCCGTCGATCAGCACGTGACTGTCGGCCTGCCCAAGATCAAGAATATCCTCGCGCAAGCGCTCCATCACCTCGGATCCGCCAATCAGCTTGTGCATCAACACGCTGCCATCGGAAAGCTCGCGCCGCAGCGCCCGGTTGTCGAGCGTCAGGCGGCGCATTTGGGTTGCCCGCTTGGCAAGCTCGGTCATCCGATCCGGGTTGAACGGCTTTTCGAGAAAATCGAACGCCCCGACCCGCATCGCTTCCACCGCCATCGGCACATCGCCGTGGCCGGTGATCAGAATCACCGGCAGGCCGCTATCAAGGCTCATCAGCCGCTTCAACAGCGCCATGCCGTCCATCCCCGGCATCTTGATGTCAGAGACCACCACGCCGGGAAACTCGGCCCCGATCCCGGCCAGCGCCTCTTCGGCCGAGGCATAGGTTTCGGTGTCGAACCCCGAAAGGGCCAGCCACTGGCTGATTGATTGGCGCATGTCGGCTTCGTCATCGACGATTGCCACTTTCATTGCACGGGCCATCTGGTCCTCATTCGGCTGCCTCGATTTTCTGATCGACAAGCGGCAGTTGCATCTCGAACACCGCGCCGCCGCCGGTCGCATTATGCGCGGTCAGGCGCCCGCCCAGGTCGGTCACGATCCCCGAGGAAATCGCCAGCCCCAACCCCACGCCTTCACCGGCTTTCTTGGTGGTGTAGAACGGCTCGAACAGATTGACCAGATCGGCAATGCCGTGGCCGTTGTCACGCACCGTCAGGGTTGCGGTCTCGCCGGTCGAGAGCATCAGATCAATCTGCGGCTCGGGCGCGTCGCGGGTGGCATCAAGCGCATTGCGCAACAGGTTGATGATCACCTGCTCCAGCCGGATGCGGTCGGCCATCACCATCACCGGCGCGCGCGGCAGGGCGCGGGTGATGCGCACCACCCGCAGTTTCAGTTGCGGCTCCATCATCGCCAGCGCCGATGACACACAGGTGCGCAGATCGACCGGCTCGAACGCCTCGCCGCCCTTGCGGGCATAGGATTTGAGCTGCCGGGTGATCGCCGCCATCCGGTCGATCAGATCGTCGATGCGCTGAAACGACGACAGCGTCTCGTCGGGCCGCTTGCGCTGCAGCAGCAGTCGCGCCCCCGCCAGATAGGTTTTCATCGCTGCCAGCGGCTGATTGAGTTCGTGGCTGACCGCCGCCGACATCTCGCCCAGGGCGGCCAGTTTCGAGCTTTGCGCCAAGGTAAGTTCCGCCACCGCGAGATCCTTCTGCACCTTCTCGCGCTCGGCAATCTCGCGCTGAAGGCGGGCATTCAACAGCCGCAACTCGGCCGACTCGCGCTGGAACGACATGCTTTGCGACCAGGCCCGGCGCGACAGCAGATAGAAGGTCATCGCCAGCAGGATGGCAAAGCCCATGATCTCGAGCGCCAGCACGCCATTGACCTGCTCGCGCACCGAATTGTAGGCGGTGAAGGTCACGATGCGCCAGCCGCGGAACGGCACCCGCGCCTCGGTCTGCATCACCGCCTCACCGCGCACGTAGGCATCAGGCGGGTTCCGGGCCCAGTCGGTGGTGGCCTGCAAGGCGCGCCGCAAGGCCGAGGGCACGTCACGCGCGGCCAGTGCTTCGTCCAGCGGCAGGCCACGCCAGCGCAGCTCGGTTGCCAGAATCACGACCCCCGCGCTGTCGGCCACCAGCACCACATCCTGCAGCCCGGCCCAGGCGCGCTCGTATTTCACCAGATCAACCGCCACCACCACCACGCCCAGCACCCGGTTTTCTGCCCGCACCGAGCGCGAATAGGTGAAATCATAGCCCCCCACTTCGCGCCGCGCCGCCGTGAACACGGTGTCGTTCTGGCGCAGCGCATCGACGAAACCGGGGGTGCCGCGCAGGCTGGTGCCCAGCAGATTGCGGTTGGTCGCCCCCACCGTGCGCCCGTCACCATCCAGAAGCTGGATCGAAGCTGCCCCGATTTCGGCCTGAAACGAGATCAGCCGGGCCGAAGTGCGGGAATAGTTGCCGCTGGTCAGCGCCCCGATCAGCTCGGGGTCGCGCGCCAGCAGCAAGGGCACCACCGCGGTGCGCTGCAATTCCGACACCAGATTGCCGGAATAAAGCGCCAGCCGCAGCTCGGCCTTGTTGCGGGTAGCCTCGGTGAAGCGGTCGCCCAGCCAGCTATTGGTGACCATCACCACCACGACCGCGAGGGCTACCAGCACCGTGATGATCACCCGCACCGGCCAGGCCACAGCGCGGGCGGGCACCAGATCGTCGCTGTGGGGATCGCGGTTCTGCATCCGGCAAATCTAGGCGGTGCCCGGACCGGCCTCAAGGCCGCAGCGCCAATTCGGCCTCAGGCCAGCGCCATCTTGCCGATCAGCCCGGCGAACAGGGCCGCGCCGTCGCTGCCGCCCTGGCCTGGGTCGTCCGCGCGCTCGGGGTGCGGCATCATCCCCAGCACCCGGCGATTGGCCGAAAGCACCCCGGCAATGTCGCCCATCGACCCGTTCGGGTTGTCAACATAGCTGAACGCCACCCGATCCTCGCCCTGAAGCCGCGCCAGGGTGGCCGCGTCCACCACGTAGTTGCCATCGTGGTGCGCCACCGGCAGAGCGATCACCTGCCCACGGGCGTAACCGCTGGTATAAGCGCTGGCCACCGTCGCCACCCGCAACGCGACCACCTTGCAGATGAACCTGAGCCCGGCATTGCGCATCAGCACGCCCGGCAACAGCCCCATTTCGGTCAGCACCTGAAAGCCGTTGCAGATCCCCAGCACGTGCCCCCCGCGCGCCGCATGGCGCTGCACCGCCGCCGCAATCGGCGAGCGCGCGGCAATCGCGCCGCAGCGCAGATAATCCCCAAACGAAAACCCGCCCGGGATCCCCACCACATCGACACCCACCGGAAGCTCGGTATCCTTGTGCCAGACCCGCACCACTCTTGCCCCCGCCCGCTCGAACGCCACCGCCAGATCGCGGTCACAGTTCGAGCCGGGAAAGGTGATCACCGCAACTTTCATGGCTGACACTCCAGGATGGGTCTGGACGGTCCCATAGCGCACACGTCGCCGCCAATCCAGCCTTCCCCCCTTCACCTTTGCACAAATATCCTCGGGGGTGCGGGGGGCGAGCCCCCCGCCGCTGCCTCAGCCGGAAAAATCGGTGATCACCGCCACCCCCGGTGCCGCTGGACCGTCAAACGCCCGCAATTCCGTCGAGACCGCCGACAGCCCCACCCGCCGCGCGATCAGCGGGCTCAGGTCCACATGGCCGCCGTCAATCAGCCCGAACAGACTGGGATAGCGCCAGCCCGGCATGCCGCGGGTGCCATAGATCGCCAACTGCCCGGAATAGACCGCATCCATCGGCAGGCGCATGGTCGCATGCGCGCCCGCAGGCATGCCAATCTGCACCATCCGACCGAGCTTGCGCAGGCAGCAAATCGCCGCCACCGTGGTGGCCTCGATGCCCAAAGCCTCAACCGCCACATCCGCCCCGCCGCCGGTGATGTCGCGAATCGCCGCCACCGCATCGACTTCGGCGGCATTCACCACCGCGTCGGCCCCCAAGGCCTTGGCATAGGCCAGCTTTTCCGCCACCACATCGACCATCACCACCCGCGCGCCCAGCGCCCGGCCCAGCAGCAGCGCCGAAAGCCCAACCCCGCCCGCGCCCTGCACCGCCAGCCATTCGCCCGGTGCCAGCGCTGCCCGCCCGGTCAGCGCGTGCCAGGCGGTCGTCACCCGGCAGCCCAGGGCGGCCGCCAGCGCCGGGTCCATTGACTCGGGCAATCGCGCCAGATTGGCGTCGGCATGGGGCACCGCCAGCAGCTCGCCGTAGGCCCCTGGCAGGTTGAACCCCGGCAAGGCCTGCGTCGCACAGAGGGTCTGATGCCCGGCGCGGCAATCGGGGCAAGAGCCACAACCGAGGATGAAAGGCGCGATCACCCGGTCGCCCACCCGCCAGCCCGAAACCAGCGGCCCCACCGCTTCGATCATGCCGCAGTATTCGTGACCCAGCACATGCGGCAAAGCCACCGGATCGGCGCCGGTCCAGGCGTGCCAGTCCGAGCGGCAGATGCCGCAGGCCAGCACCCGCAGCACCACCCCGTCGGGCGGGCAGACCGGATCGGCCACCGCCTCGATCGCCAGATCCTGACGAACCCCGTGCATCACCGCTGCGCGCATTCTGCCCTCCGGTTTCCGGCCACTTTTTCCCGCGCGCTCATCCGCCCTGCCGGGCGTCTTCGCTGCCAACGCAGATACAAGCGAAGAGCGCCCGATCGGGCGCGATGAGCGGTCAGATGAAGTCGATGCTGTATTGCTCGATAACCGTATTGGCCAACAGACGCTCGCACATCGCACCCACTTCGGCCTCGGCGCTCGCGCGATCAGTTGCCGCCAGATCAAGCTCGATCACCTTGCCCTGCCGCACCCCGGTCACCCCGGCAAACCCGAGGGTCGC
>Ga0210028_1001365_pt1 | contig 20705 bp, 20 predicted proteins | sample CryGeymeta201513_FD_185468 | JGI IMG/M metagenome (GOLD analysis project Ga0210028, IMG submission 185468) | Groundwater microbial communities from Crystal Geyser aquifers in Utah, USA - Crystal Geyser metaG 2015-13 (SPAdes) (version 2) | ecosystem: Environmental > Aquatic > Deep subsurface >...
GTCGGCGTGCGGGCGCGCACGACTTACGTGATCAAGACCGTGGACGAGGATTATTTCGCCGATCTGACCGCAGGCTGAGGCTGGGTTCACCCCGTCGCAGTCTCGCTTGCCAACAGTGCGGCCAGTCCGGCGCGGTAGTCGGGGTGCATCAGACGGATGCCAAGCTCGCGCTTGATCCGGGCATTGCTGACCTTTTTCGACTCGGCGTAGAAGCTGCGCGCCATCGGGCTGAGGTCAGCGTCGGCGAAGGTTACGGCGGGGGGGGGCGGCAGGCCCAGCAGTTCGGCGGCGTAGCTGATCACGTCTTCGGGCGGGGCGGGATCGTCGTCGCAGAGGTTGTAGATCGCGCCGGGCTGCGGGCGGGCGATGCTGGCTTCCAGCACCTGAGCGATATCCTCGACATGGATGCGGGAAAACACCTGACCCGGTTTCAGGATGCGCCGGGCCGAGCCGTCGCGCAGCTTGGCGAACGGGCCGCGACCGGGGCCGTAAATCCCGGCCAGCCGAAAGATGTGCAGCGGTTGGCCCAGCCCCTGCCAGCCGCGCTCGGCCTGCACCCGCCACCGCCCGCGCTCGGTGCCGGGGGTCAGGGCGGTGTCCTCGGTCACCCAAGCCCCGCCATGGTCGCCGTAAACGGCGGTGGTGGAAAGGTAGCCCACCCAGGCCAGATCGGCGCTGGCGATCTGCCCACCAAGCGCGGCCAGCACCGCATCGCCCGCGGCACCGGGGGCAATCGAGCTGAGCAAATGGCTGGCATCGTTCAGCGCCGGGCCGAGGTCTGCCCCCGGCCACAGCAGCGGTTCGACCCCTTCGGCGCGCAGCGCTGCGGCACGGGCGGCGCTGCGGGTGGTGCCGATCACCCGCCAGCCCTGCGGGATCAGGCGGCGGGCAAGGGCGTGGGCCGAATAGCCGTGGCCAAGGGAAAGCAGGGTGCGGGTCATGGCGGCAGTATTCCGGCTGCGCGCGCGGGATGCAAGCCGCCTTGGTTCACGCGGCTGTCGCCGAATTGGCGCAGAGCAGCAGGGCTTGCAGTCGCTCGCAGCACCGGTGCAGGATAAGCGATCAGAAATTGAAAGACGATCATCGTGTTTGACCCCAACCTGCCCATTCTGACCCCGCCCGAGGTGGTGGCGGAAAGCTTCACCGATCCCGCCGCCGCCGTGACCCGGCTGGAGCAGATTTACGCGCAGGCGACCGATTTTCTGCTGGGCCATTTCAGCGCCGCCGTGACGGGCAAGCGCCCCGCCGGGCGGGTGCGCGCCTGCTATCCCGAGATTCGCCTGACCACGACCAGCTTCACCAAGACCGACAGCCGCCTGGCCTTTGGCCATGTCGCCGGCCCCGGCACCTATTCAACCAGCGTGACCCGGCCCGATCTGTTTCGCAACTACCTGATCCAGCAGATCACCTTGCTGATGGCCAGCCACGGCGTGCCGGTCACGATCGGCGCGTCCGACACCCCGATCCCGGTGCATTTCGCGGTGGCGGGCAACCCCGGCGTGTCGGTGCCGCAGGACGGCACGCTTGAATTCTCGCTGCGCGATGTGTTCGACGTGCCCGACATCGACACCACCAGCGACGATATCGTCAACGGGCTGCGGCTGGTCAACCCCGACGGCTCGCGCCCGCTGGCCCCGTTTACCGCCCAGCGGGTGGATTATTCACTGGCGCGGCTGGCGCATTACACCGCCACCGACCCCAGCCATTTCCAGAACTTCGTGCTGTTCACCAACTACCAGTTCTACGTGGACGAGTTCGAAAGCTGCGCCCGTGCCGCCCTGGCCGATCCGGCCCGCGGCTATACCGCGTTCATTACCCCCGGCAACCACCAGATCACCCGCCCCGACGACCCCTTGCCGCTGATGCCCAAGATGCCGCAGATGCCGACCTATCATCTGAAGCGCGAGGATGGCCAAGGCATCACTCTGGTCAATATCGGCATCGGCCCCAGCAACGCCAAGACCGCGACCGACCATATCGCGGTGCTGCGCCCGCATGCCTGGCTGATGGTGGGGCACTGCGCGGGCTTGCGCAACAGCCAGTCCTTGGGCGATTTCGTGCTGGCCCATGCTTACCTGCGCGAGGACCATGTGCTCGACGACGATCTGCCGGTCTGGGTGCCGATTCCGGCGCTGGCCGAGATTCAGATCGCCTTGCAGGAAGCGGTGGCCGAAGTGACCGAGCTTGAGGGCTACGAGCTTAAACGCATCATGCGCACCGGCACGGTGGCGACGATCGACAACCGCAACTGGGAGTTGCGCGACAAATCCGGCCCGGTGCACCGCCTGAGCCAGAGCCGCGCGGTGGCGCTGGATATGGAAAGCGCCACCATCGCGGCCAACGGTTTTCGCTTTCGCGTGCCCTACGGCACCTTGCTGTGTGTGTCCGACAAGCCGCTGCATGGCGAGTTGAAATTGCCCGGCATGGCTTCGGATTTCTACCGCACTCAGGTCGCGCGCCATTTGCAGATCGGCATCCGGGCGATGGAGCGGCTGCGCGAAATGCCGATCGAGCGCATCCATAGCCGCAAGTTGCGCAGCTTTGAGGAAACAGCCTTCCTCTGATTGCCGAAAATTGGGCGGGTTCGGGCCGACGGGGCTTGATTTATCCCGCAAAAACCTGTGTAGCGGCAGCATTCGCCCCGAGCGGGCAGGGACAGGACCCGAAGCGGAATTCGGGCAGGAACAAGGAACCTCAAATGTCGACCAAACCGATGACCAAGACCCAACTGGTTGCTGCCGTGGCCGAAGCGATGGGCGCCGACAAGAAAACCGCTGGCGCCGCGCTGGACGCGATTGCCGCCGTGGTGGCGCGCGAAGTGACCGCAGGCGGTGCCGTGACGCTGCCGGGTCTGGGCAAGGTGCAGTGCCGCGCCCGGCCCGAGCGTCAGGTCCGCAACCCCGCCACTGGCGAGACCATGACCAAGGCCGCCGACAAGCAGGTGAAATTTGCCATCGCCAAGGCGCTGAAAGACAGCGTCAACGGTTAAGGCCAACCGGCCGCCCTTTGGGCGCTGTCAGGGCCGCCTTCGGGCGGCCCTTTTGTCTGGAGATTGCACATGGATCTGCGCGCCATCGCGATGGGGCTGACGTTCGCGCTGATGTGGTCATCGGCCTTCGCCACCGCCCGCATCATCGTGGCCGATGCGCCGCCGCTGTTTGCCCTGATGCTGCGGTTTTCGGCCTCGGGGGTGATCGCGGTGGTGCTGGCGCGTGCGCTTGGCCAAAGCTGGCACCTGAGCCGCGCCCAGTGGCGCGCCACGGCGCTGTTCGGGCTGTGCCAGAACGGGCTTTACCTCGGCCTCAACTTCGTGGCGATGCAGTGGGTCGAGGCCTCATTGGCGGCGATCATCGCTTCGACCATGCCGCTTCTGGTGGCGGCCTTGGGCTGGCTGGGCTTTCACGAGCGCTTGCGGCCGCTGGGGGTGATCGGGCTGCTTGCCGGGTTCGTCGGGGTGGCGCTGATCATGGGGGCGCGGTTTTCCGGCGGGGCGGATGTGCTGGGGGTGGTGTTCTGCGCCACCGGCGCGCTGGCGCTGGCGCTGGCCGCGCTGACGGTGCGCGGCGCATCGAGCGCGGGCAACCTGCTGATGGTGGTGGGCTTGCAGATGCTGGTGGGGGCGGTGCTGCTGACCCTGGCCTCGACCGCGCTCGAGACCTGGACGGTGCGCTGGTCGTGGCTCTGGGGCGCGGCGCTGGCCTATCAGATCGTGGTGCCCGGTCTGGCCGCGACCCTGATCTGGTTCGCGCTGGTGCACCGGATCGGGCCGGTGCGGGCCTCGACCTTTCACTTTCTCAACCCGTTCTTCGGGGTGGTGATCGCGGCGCTGCTGCTGGGCGAGGCGATCCGCCCGCTCGACATGCTGGGGGTGGCGATCATCATGGCGGGAATTCTGGCGGTGCAGCGATCCAGGGCACCGTTGCTATAGGCTCACGTTCTTGCGGCTGAAGAGGGGCGCTCGATGGCAATGGCGGTGGCCTCGCCGCCACCGATGCAGATCGCGGCGATGCCGCGCCGCAGGCCGCGCGCCTCGAGCGCGTGAAGCAGGGTGACGATGATGCGCGCGCCCGAGGCCCCGATCGGGTGACCCAGCGCGCAGGCCCCGCCGTTGACGTTCAGGCGGTCATGCGCGATGCCAAGCTCGGCCATGAAGGCCAGCGCCACCACGGCGAAGGCCTCGTTGACCTCCCACAGGTCAACGTCCTCAACGTGCCAGCCCAGCCGCGCCAAAAGCTTGCGCGCCGCCGGGGCAGGGGCGGTGGGAAAATCGGCGGGGGCCTGGGCGTGGCTGGCGTGACCCAGAATGTGCGCCCGGATCGGCAGCGAGTCGCTGCGGGCAACGGTGGCCGAGGCCAGCACCAGCGCCGCCGCGCCGTCCGAGATCGACGAGGAATTGGCCGCCGTAACCGTGCCGCCGCTGCGAAAGGCCGGTTTGAGGGTGGGGATCTTCTCGGGGCGGGCGAGCAGCGGCGGCTCATCTGCCCCAACCTGGGTCGTGCCCGCGCGGGTGGTGACGGCAACCGGCGCGATCTCGGCGGCAAAGCCCCCCGACGCCTGTGCCGCCAGCGCCCGGTTGAGCGAGGCCAGGGCATAGGCGTCCTGTGCCTCGCGGTCAAAGCCGAGCGTCTGCGCGCAGTCTTCGGCCATGCTGCCCATCAGGCAACCCTTGTCATAAGCATCCTCGAGCCCGTCGAGAAACATGTGATCCAGCGCCTGGGTATGGCCCAGCCGCGCGCCGCCGCGCAGCTTCGGCAGCAGGTAGGGCGCGTTGGTCATGCTTTCCATCCCGCCCGCCACCATCACGCCGGTGTTGCCGAGGGCGATCTGATCATGCGCCAGCATCACCGCCTTCATGCCCGAGCCGCACATCTTGTTGACGGTGGTCGCGGGCACGCCGCGCCCAAGACCCGCGGCAAACCCGGCCTGCCGGGCCGGAGCCTGACCCTGACCTGCGGGCAGCACGCAGCCCATGATCAGCTCTTCCACCCGGTCGGGGGATACCCCCGCCCCAGCCAGCGCTGCCGCAATGGCGACCCCGCCAAGATCGGCTGCGGGCAGGTTGGCAAAAACCCCCTGAAACCCGCCGTTCGGCGTGCGCGCTGCCCCTACGATCACCACGTCCTGCATCCGTCACCCCCATCTGCCGCTTACCGAATGCTAACGAACCACGGCTAGAGTGCAAGAAATTGCCACCAGCGGAGCCGAACAATGGAACTTGTCGCAGACTGTCAGGGAGATTTGCTGATCGTGACGGCGATGGAAAACCGGATCGACGCCGCCGGGGCGATTCAGTTCAAGGATCGGATGCGCGAAATCGTCAAGGTTCCGGCCCGGCGCGTGCTGCTTGATCTGTCGCGCGTGGCGTTTCTTGACAGCTCGGGGTTGGGGGCGGTGGTGGCGGTGATGAAGCTCATCGGGCCGGAGCGCAAGCTCGAGCTGGTCGGGCTGACCCCGACAGTCGCCAAGGTTTTCCGCCTGACCCGGATGGATACCATTTTCACCATTCACCCGGCGTTGCCCGAAGGATTGCGCCATGCCGGTTGACCAGCCGGGTGGCGGGGCGGAACCAGGCAACGACCCCGATTGCACCCGGATCGTGATCCCCGCCGATCCGACCGCCGTGCGCGAAGGCCTGCGGGCGCTGTTCGATACCCTGCTGCTGCGCGGTCTGGCCGCGGCCGAGCGTGGCACGGCCGAGATCGTGCTGGCCGAGGCGCTGAACAATATTGTCGAACACGCTTACGCCCGCAACAGCGGCAAGATCGAGTTGACGCTGCAACTGCATTGCGCCGAGCTGGTCTGCCAGATCGAGGATCAGGGCGAAGCGATGCCCGGTGAGGTGCTGCCCCGTGGCCGATTGCCGGTGATCACGGGGCCCGACGCGCTGCCCGAAGGTGGTTTTGGCTGGCACCTGATTCGCGCCCTGTCGCGTGATCTGCACTACCGGCGGGTCGGCGGACGCAATCAGCTCAGCTTTCGGCTGGACGCGGGGCAATCCGGGGGCTGAAGCGCGCTGGTTCCCGCTCACTTCTCGGTCCAGCGCGCCTGCCGCTTGCCCGCTTGGAAACCCGCCCGTCACCGCCTAGAGTGGCGCCTGACAGCGGAGGATGTGATGCGCGATTTCCAGATGCCGGGCCGTTCGGCGGTGTTTGCCAGCAACGGGCTTTGCGCCACCTCGCACCCGCTCGCGGCCAAGGTGGCGATTGATACCTTGCAGGCCGGTGGCAATGCGGTCGATGCCGCCATCGCGGGGGCGGTGCTGCTGGGAATTTGCGAGCCGCAGATGACCGGGATCGGCGGCGATTGCTTCATCCTGCTCAAGCCCGCAGGGGAAGAGCGCGTGGTGGCGTTGAACGGGTCGGGGCGGGCACCGCTGGGGCTTGCCGCCGCGCCCCTGCGCGCGCGCGGCCTGACGGCGGTGCCCTTGCGCGGGATCGAGGCGGTCACCGTGCCGGGGGCGATCGACGCCTTCTGTCGCCTTGCCACCGATTGGGGCAGGCTGGATCTGGCGCAAACCCTTGCCCCCGCGATCCGCTACGCCGACGAGGGCGTGCCGGTAGCACCCCGCACGGCATCGGATTGGGCAACGGCGGCGGGCGATCTGCAAGGTGTCGCGCGTGATTTCTATCTGCTGGGCGGCAAGGCCCCGCGCGCAGGCCAGATCTTTCGCGCCCCCGGCCAGGCCGAGGTGCTGCGCCGTATCGCCGCCAAGGGGCGCGATGGCTTCTACCGCGGCGAGGTGGCCGACGACATGGTGGCCAGCCTGCGCGCCCTTGGCGGCAGCCATACGCTCGACGATTTTGCGGCTACCGCCTGCACCTATACCGATCCGGTCGCGGGCAGCTATCATGGGGTCGAACTGGTCGAACACCCGCCCAACGGCCAGGGCGCCACCGCGATCCTGATGCTGGGCATCCTTGCGCATTTCGATCTGGCGGCGCTTGACCCGTTCGGGGCCGAGCGCGCCCATCTCGAGGCCGAGGCGGCCAAGCTGGCCCATGACGCGCGCAACCGCTTCATCGCCGATGCCGATCACACCACCCGGCTTGGCCACATGCTTGCGCCGGAAACTGCCAGCCGCCTTGCCGCGCTGATCAACCCGGCCCGCGCCATGGCCAGCGCCGCCCCGCTGACCGAGGCGGTGCACCGCGACACCATCTATCTGACGGTGGTCGATCGCGACCGCATGGCGGTATCGCTGATCTATTCGGTCTATTGGGCGTTCGGCTCGGGCTTCGCCAGCACCAGATTCGGGATCAACTTCCAGAACCGCGGCGCGGGGTTCACCCTGACCGCAGGCCACCCCAACGAGGCGGCGGGGGGCAAGCGCCCGATGCACACCATCATCCCCGGCCTGCTGCGCCAGAATGGTCGCGTCACTTTGCCGTTCGGCGTGATGGGCGGGGCCTATCAGCCCAGTGGCCACGTCCGCCTGATCACCAACCTCGTCGATTTCGGCCTTGATCTGCAAACCGCGATCGACGCCCCGCGCAGCTTTTCCGGCCCCGACGGCATGAAGGTCGAGCGCGGCTATGCGCCTGCCGTGTGCGCCCGGCTGGCCGAAATGGGGCATCAGGTAGTGCCAGCCGAAGAGCCGCTGGGGGGTGCGCAGGCGATCCTGATCGACGCCAGCGGCGTGCTGCAAGGCGGGTCCGATCCGCGCAAGGACGGCTGCGCCTTGGGCTACTAGATTTCTTCTTTGCTCAAATACTCACGCCTGTCCGGGGGCAGGCACCCCGTTGCACGGCGGAGTCTCAGTTCAACTGGAACTGCAACGGATAGCAGCCGTCCCGGAAATCACCGAACAGGTCGCCGAGATCGGGGTGATCCACCGGCTCGCCGGTGTCGTCGGGGATCAGGTTCTGCTCGGACACGTAGGCGACGTAATAGCTGTGGTCGTTTTCGGCCAGCAGGTGGTAGAACGGCTGGTCGCGCCGCGGGCGGCTGGCTTCGGGGATATTCTGATACCATTCCTCGGTATTGGAGAATATCGCGTCAACGTCGAACACGACACCGCGAAACGGGTGCTTGCGGTGCCGCAGCACTTGCCCGAGATGATATTTGGCCTGCGTCTTCAGCATCGTTCGACTCCTGCCGTGCCTCATTATCCTCTCGCTGCGGGCAATGTCCATCCGGCCGATGACGGCGGCGGGAAACAGTCTGTGGTCCCTGCCCTCACAGTGCGGTCGGGGCTGGTGTGGCCGGCTCGCGGTAATCTGATCCGAATTTGTGCCACGCCCCATTTCCCCGCGCCAGGTTTTGGCCTATGATCAAGAAAAATAAACGTGCGAGGGGCAGATGAGCAGACTTCTCCGTGCGTCGATCCTGTTGATTTTCCTCGCCTCTTGCGGCGGGGGCGGCAAGTTTTCGGCGCCCCGTGATCTGGAGAACGCCTGTGCCATCGTGCACGAGCGCCCGGAATACTATCGCGCCATGAAAGCCAGCGAGCATCGCTGGGGCATTCCGGTTGCGGTGCAGATGGCCGTCATTCACCAGGAGTCGAAATTCGTCGGCAACGCCCGCACCCCGCATCGCTTTGCTCTGGGCATCATTCCGATGGGGCGGCAAAGCTCGGCCTATGGCTATAGCCAGGCGCTCGATTCCACTTGGGAGGAATATCGAACCTCGCAGCGCCGCCGCAGCGCACGACGCGACCGGATTTCGGACGCCACCGATTTCATGGGCTGGTACATGAACGAATCCAACGCCAGGCTGGGCATTTCCAAGTCCGATGCGCGCAACCAGTATCTTGCCTATCACGAAGGCCGCAGTGGTTATGCGAATGGCAGCTACAGGGCAAAAAGCTGGCTGGTGGATGTGGCTGGCCGGGTTGACAGGCGGGCCGAAACCTACCGCGCCCAGTTGCACGGCTGCGGCAAGTAAGGGCGCTTCGCGTCCCGAAGGCATCTCGGAGAGTTGTTATCCGATAGCAAGCCCCTGATCTTGCCTAGCGCGGGCTCTGCGCCCAGATTTACGGCAGACATGAAACCTTGAAAGGAACATGACATGCTGCCCACTGTCATCACGACCTCGCTCAAGACCGCTGCCATCGCCCTGACCGCCCTCAGCCTCAGCCTTGCCGCCGTTGCTCCGGCGCAGGCGTTCGGTCGGGGCGAGCGCAATTTCCTCTACGGGGTCGGTGCCACCCTGCTGGTCGGCACGATCCTCAATGACGCCCGTCGCCACCGCGCCGCGCCGGTCTATGTCCAGCCGCAGCCGCAGCCGCAGCCGATTACCTATGGCTATGCCCAGACCAGCATCTATTCGACCCCGGCGGCGCAGGCGTTCAACGCCTATAGCCGCAGCCAGCGCCGCGCCATCCAGCAGCGGCTGGCGGCCTATGGCTACTACCGCAGCGGCATTGACGGCTCGTTCGGGCCGGGCACCTACAATGCGGTCGTGGCCTATGCCAACGCGACCGGCCATGCCCATGCGCTTGGCACCATGGCCGGCGCCTTCGGTTTCTACGATGCGCTGATCTACTGAGCCACCGAGACCACAGTCGGCGCCGATCACATCGGGTGATCCGCGCCGATCAGCCGTGTTTCACCATCACATGGCGCACCACGGTGTAGTCTTCGAGCGCGTAGCTTGAGAGGTCCTTGCCGTAGCCGGATTGCTTCAGCCCGCCGTGCGGCATTTCACTGACCAGCATGAAATGGGTGTTGACCCAGGTGCAGCCGTAGCGCAGCCGGGCGGCGGTCTCCATCGCGCGGCCCACGTCGCGGGTCCAGACCGAAGAGGCCAGGCCATAGTCGGAATCATTGGCCCATGTCACCGCATCTTCCGGATCGGTGAAGCGGGTGATCGACACCACCGGGCCGAACACCTCGCGCCGCACGATCTCGTCGCTTTGCAGCGCCCCCGCGACCACGGTCGGGCGGTAGTAGAAGCCCTGATCCATCGCGCCACCGCCGGTGGTGATCTCGATATGTTGGAGCTCGCGGGCGCGGTTGACGAAACTGGCCACCCGGTCGCGCTGGCGCAAGCTGATCAGCGGGCCGATCTCGTTGCTGCTATCGTCGGCCAGCCCCAGCCTGATGCTGGCCACGGCGGCGGTCAGGTCGGCCACCAGCCGGTCGTAAACCTTTGCCCCGGCATAGATGCGGCAGGCGGCGGTGCAATCCTGCCCGGCGTTGTAAAAGCCGAACGCCCGCAGCCCTTCGACCACCGCGCCGATATCGGCATCGTCGAACACGATGACCGGGGCCTTGCCGCCAAGCTCGAGGTGGGTGCGTTTCACCGATTTCGCAGCGGCGTCGAGCATCTTCTTGCCGGTGGCGACATCGCCGGTCAGGCAGATCATGTCAACGCCGGGATGATTGATCAGGGTGCTGCCCACGGTATGGCCGCGCCCGGTGATCACGTTCACCACCCCTTCGGGCAGTTCCTCGGCCAGAATCCGCGCCAGTTTCAGCGCCGTCAGCGGGGTCTGTTCCGAGGGCTTGAACACCACCGTGTTGCCGCCCGCCAGCGCCGGGGCCAGTTTCCACGCCATCATCATGTGCGGGTAGTTCCACGGCGCGATGCTGGCCACCACCCCGATCGCATCGCGCCGGATCATGCTGGTGTGCCCGGCCAGGTATTCGCCGGCAATCGCGCCATGCTGGCAGCGCACCGCCCCGGCAAAGAAGCGCCAGCAATCGACGATAGCCGGAATTTCGTCGCCCCGCGCGGCATTGATCGGTTTGCCGCAGTTCAGCGCTTCCAGCGCCGCGAAGGCGTCGGCTTCGGCTTCGATCCGGTCGGCGATGCGCAGAAAGGCGGCGGCGCGCTCGGCCGGGGTGGTGCGCGACCAGGTGGCGAAGGCGCGCCGCGCCGCCGCCACGGCGCGGTCGATCTGGGCGCCCGAGGCTTCGGGCACATTCAGGATCAGCGCGCCGGTGCGCGGGTTCAGGATCGGCTCGGCGGCATCCTCGCCGGGCTCGAAGCGGTCGCCGATCAGCAGGTGGGTCTGGTGTGGCATGGCAGGCTCCGTCATTTGCCACCGCCTGCGGTCTCGGACCCGCCGCGGGTCAGATAATAGGCGATGAGGATGGGAAAGAAGGTGGTCGCGAACACCACGATGGCGACGACATTGGTGACCGGGCGCTGGCGCGGGCGGATCAGTTCGTTCAGCATCCAGATCGGCAGGGTCGATTGCTGGCCGGCGGTGAAGGTGGTCACGATCACCTCGTCGAACGACAGCGCAAAGGCCAGCATCCCGCCTGCCAGCAGCGCGGTGCCAAGGTTGGGCAGCAGGATGTGCCAGAAGGTCTGAAAGGCGTTGGCCCCCAGATCAGCCGAAGCCTCAAGCACCCCGCCCGACAGGCGGCGAAAGCGGGCGACGGCGTTGTTATAGACGATCACGATGCAGAAGGTGGCGTGACCCAGCACGATGGTCAGGGTCGAGAACGGAATGTCCATCAGGGCAAAGGCCGAGCGCAGGCTCATGCCGGTGATCACCCCGGGCAGGGCGATTGGCAGGATGATCAGCAGGCTGATCTGCTCGCGCCCAAAGAACCGCGCGCGCGACATCGCGGCGGAAACCAGGGTGCCGAGGATCAGCGCCAGCGCGGTCGAGACTGCCGCCACCTGCAACGACAGCAGCAGCGGCGGCCAGATATCGGCGCGCCCCCAGGCGACGGCAAACCATTTGAGCGTCAGCCCGGGTGGCGGAAAGGCATAGGTGCGCTGCTCGGTGGTGAAGGCGTAGATGAAGATGACCAGGATCGGCAGGTGCAAGAACAGCAACCCGCCGGTGGCGGCAAGGGTCAGACCAAGCGGGGCGCGCGGCTCAGAGGGCATCGAACGCTCCCATCCGTTTGGCAATCGCCAGATAGGCCAGCATGATCACGATCGGCACCACCGCAAAGGCGGCGGCCAGCGGCAGGTTGCCCGCCGTGCCCTGCAACTGATAGACCGCCATGCCGATGAAATTGGCCGAGGTGCCGATGATCTGGGGGATGATGTAATCGCCCATGGTCAGCGAAAAGGTAAAGATCGACCCGGCGATGATGCCCGGCAGCGCCAGCGGCAGGATCACCGTGCGCAGGGTCTGGCCGCGGCTGGCGCCAAGGTCGGCGCTGGCTTCCAGCATCGCGGTCGGAACACGTTCAAGTGCTGCCTGCATCGGCAGGATCATGTAGGGCAGCCAGACGTAGAGAAACACCAGCCAGGTGCCGAGGAACGAGGTCGAAAGCGAGTTGCCGCCGATCCCGGGCAGTGCCAGCGCCGCGTTCAGCACGAAGCCAAGGCCAAGACTGTCGGCCGCCCAGGTGATGATGCCTTCCTTGGCAAGGATCAGCTTCCAGGCATAGACCTTGACCAGGTAGCTTGACCACAACGGCAGCATGATGCCGAGGTAGAACACCGCTTTCCAGCGCCCGCGGGCGTAGCGGGCGGCGAAATAGGCGATCGGAAAGGCCAGGATTGCCGCCGCCAGGGTAACGGCGGCAGACATCATCAGGGTGCGAAGGATGATGTCGAAGTTCGAGGGCCGCAGCAGTTCGGCGTAGGTCTTGAGGGTGAATTCGCGCACCACCAGGCCCGAAAACTCGTCGATCGAATAAAAGCTCTGCACCAGCAGCGCCGCCAGCGAGCCAAGGTAGATCACCCCCAGCCAGATGAGCGGCGGCGCGATCAGCAGCGCCAGCAGCAGGCCCGGCCTGCGCCAGAACAGCGCACTCAGGCGGTCGGCAATGCCGCGCTCGGGCAGGATGGCGGGGCGGGCGGTCATGCGCCCTCCATGATGTGCAGGGCGCGGGTGTCGAAGCCAAGGCCGGTCTGGCTGCCGGGTTCGGGCAGCGGCTGACCGGCGGGCACCAGCACCCCGATCTCGGTGCCGCCGGTGGCGATCTGGACCCGGGTGCCGGCACCGAGGTAGCGCAGCGAGGTCACGGTGCCGGTCAGGGCTGCGCCGGCGAGGGGGGCGAGGTGCAGCGCTTCGGGGCGCAGGCTGGACCACTGGGCGGGGCCGCCGAGGCTTTGGGTCAGCGCCGGGGGCAGGACGTTGGAAGAGCCGACGAAATCGGCGACGAACCGGGTGCGGGGCTGGTCGTAGATCTGGGCCGGGGTGCCGATCTGGGCGATCCGGCCCTGGTTGAAGACGGCAAGGGTGTCGGCCATGCTCAGGGCCTCGCTTTGATCGTGGGTGACGAAAACGAAGGTGATGCCAAGGCGGCGTTGCAGGGTCTTGAGTTCGTCCTGCATCGCTTCGCGCAGCTTGAGATCAAGCGCGCCAAGCGGCTCGTCCAGCAGCAGCACGCGCGGCTCGCCCACCAGGGCGCGGGCCAGTGCCACGCGCTGGCGCTGGCCGCCGGAAAGCTGGGCGGGCTTGCGGTCGCCGAAACCGTCGAGCTTGACCAGCGCCAGCAGTTCCTCGGCGCGGGCGTAGCGCGCGGTGCGCGGGATGCCGCGCACCATCAGGCCATAAGCCACGTTGTCGCGCACGTTCATATGCGGGAACAGGGCGTAATCCTGAAACACCGTGTTGACGTTGCGCCGATTGGGCGGGGTGTTCGAGACATCCTGCCCGAAGATGCGGATTGCGCCGTGGGTCGGTTTCTCGAACCCCGAGATCAGCCGCAGGCAGGTGGTCTTGCCCGAGCCCGAGGGGCCGAGCATGGCGAAGAACGAGCCTTCGGCGATGGTCAGGTCAACGGCGTCCACCGCGTGGATGGGGCCGAAGTGGCGCGAGACGGCGGCGAATTCGACGGCAGGGATCATCGGGACAGGACTCTCTGCTCCCCTCGGGGGAGGTATCGGATGAATGGGGGCGGCCGTTTGCGCGCAGGCCACCCCCCGTAGGTGATGCAGGCAGAGGGGTGCTTGATCAGCGCCCGCCGATCACCCCGATATAGTCGCTGACCCAGCGGTAGTAGGGCACGCAGGCCCCTTCGCCCTGCGCGCAATTGGCGGTTGGCGTGGTCCAGAACCTGATCTTGGCAAAATCATCCATGCCGTTGGCGGTGCAGCCTTCGGCGGTCTGCATCCCCGAGCCATCGCTGCAGGCGGCGGGCACCACCGGGTTCGAGCCGAACCACACCGAGAGGTCGGATTGCAGGTTCGAGGCGAGGGTATGTTCCATCCACAGGTAGGCGCAGTTGGGGTGGGCGGCGTCGGCCTCGAGCATGGTGGTATCGGCCCAGCCGGTGGCCCCTTCGGCCGGGATCACCGAAGCGATCGGCAGGCCCTCGGAGGCCAACAGGTTGACCTGGAACGGCCACGAGCCCGAGGCCACCACGCCTTCGTTCTTGAAGTCGTCCATCTGGATGTAGGCATCGTGCCAGTAGCGCGAGGTCAGGGTGCGCTGGACCCGCAGCAGATCAAGCGCGGCCTTGTATTGATCCTCGTTCAGCTCGTAGGGCGAGGTAATCTTGAGGTCGGGGTTATGGGTCATCAGGTAAAGTGCGGCATCGGCGATGTGGATCGGCCCGTCGTAGGCTTGCACCCGCCCCTTGTTGGATTGGCCGTCGGGCAGGGTCATCTCGGAAAACACCACGTCCCACGAGGTCGGCGCGGCACCCTTGAAGGCATCCGTGTTATACATCAGCACGTTCGGCCCCCACTGGTAGGGCACGCCGTAATGGACCCCGCCGACCGTGAACCACGGCGCATCCTTCAGCCGGTCGTCAACCTTGGCCCACGACGGAATCAGGTCGGTGTTGATCGCCTGCACCCGCTTGCCCGCCACCAGCCGCAGCGAGGCGTCGCCCGAAGCGGTGACCAGATCGAACCCGCCCTCGTTCATCAGGGCCACCATCTCGTCGCTGGTGTTGGCGGTTTTCACGTTGACCTTGCAGCCCGAGGCGGCCTCGAATTTGGTCACCCAGTCGTAGGCGGCATCGGTCTCGCCGCGCTCGACATAGCCCGGCCAGGCCACGATGTTCAGTTGACCTTCCCCGGCCCCGAGGCTGGTGATCTGGGCGCTGGCCGGGGCAATGGCCAACAGCAAGGCAAGGGCGGTGGTGCCCGTCAGTTTCAGCGTCGTCATGGTGTGGCTCCCTCTTGGTTTCGTCGGCACATACTTGTGGGGAAAGCCTAGGGTCGCGGGATGAGGTTTCGCAATATCAAAACGCAGAAAGCTGGTATCGGTTTTGCCGATATGTCTGACCGCCCAGGCGCGGGGTTGCGGCACCGGCGGATGCCTTCGGCGAGGATATTTGGTCCGTGAGAAAGCCGGGGGTCAGCGCGTCGGGATGGCGCTTTGCGCCGAGCGGATGAAGTTGAGGGCGGGCGGGCTGAGCGGCGCGCCCTTGCGCCAGGCCAGCCCGACCTGAACCGAGGGCAGATCGCCCGAGACATCGCGGATCTCGATGCGGTCGCCTTCCAGCGACCACGGGCGATAGACCAGCGAGGGCAGGATCGCGAGGCCCGCGCCGGTGGCGACCAGCGAGCGCACCGCCTCGACCGAGCGGGTGCGGAAGGCGATCTGAGGTTTGACGGCCAGCGCCTGCATCAGGCGGCGGGTCGAATCCTCGATCTCGTCCACCATCAACTGGATCAGCGGCTGGCCTGCCAGTTCGTCAAGGCTGATCGCGGTTTGCGCCGCCAGCGGGTGCGCCAGCGGCAGCCACAGCCGGTAGGGCGAGACCAGCAGGGTTTCGACATGCAGCGCCATGCGGTCCTTGACCGACGAGGTCAGCAGCACCGCGACATCCAGCTCGCCCCCGATCAGCAGGTGTTGCAGGTAATCGCCATTGTCTTCGATCACGTTCAGTTCGACCTGGGGGAAGGCACGGCGAAAGCGCGACAGGATGTCGGACAGCACATAGCCCGCCACCAGCGAGGTGACGCCCAGCGACAGCCGACCGGTGGCCTGTTCGGCATCGTCGCGAAAGGCGGTGCGGGCGGTGGCGACATCGGCCAGAATCTGGCGCGCATGGCGCAGGAAGGCGGCACCCTTCTGGGTGATCTCAAGCCCGCGCGGCAGGCGCTCGAACAGGGTGACGCCCAGATCGTCTTCAAGGGCGCGGATCGCCTCGGTGACCGAGGACTGCGAGATCGACAGGGCGCGGGCGGCACCGGACACGCTGCCTTGCTCGGCGGCGGCGGTGAAGAACTGCAACTGGCGCAGGGTGAAGGCCATGGCGGCTCCGGACGGGGTGGCTGGCAACCTGCCCGTTGCGATGAGCGGGCGCAAGCCGGTGATGCGCTGCCGCCGGGGTCAGCCCGAGCGCAGGGTATGTGCAAGTCCGGCAATCAGATCGGATCGGGTGGCAAGGCCAAGCAGCCGCCCGTGACTGACCACCGGAACCACCTGCTGGTGCGCGTCGGCCATCAGCGCGACCAGCGGCGCCAGCGGGCTGTCGGGGGCAAGGGTCGGCACCGCACCGTCCAGGAGCGCTGCCGCCGTGCCGGTTGCGGCACCGGCGCGATCCTGCGCCGCCACCAGATCGATGGCACGCACCAGGCCAAGGAAAGTGCTGTCGGCGGCGATCACCGGCAGCGACTTGACGCGGTGCAGCCGGAACAGTTTTGTCATCGTGTCGATGTCGGCATCCGGGCCGATCGTCACCAGATCGCGCGCCATCAGATCGGCACAGGTCAGGCCGCCGAAGCGGCGGGCAGTGGCCTCGGCCTCAGCCGCCCCGATCAGCCGGGCAAGGTCTTCCGGCCCGATGTTGGCGGCCAGGTTCAGGCGTTGCAGGATGGCTGACAGATCATCGGCGGAAAGGCCAAGGCGGCGGCCCGGAGCGCGGTCGGCGGTGCCCTGCGGGCTGCGATCGGTGGGCTGGCGGAACGGATAGACCCGCCCGGTGGCGCGGTTGTAAAGCGTGGCCAGTGCCACCAGCAGAACGCTTGCCACCATGATCGGCGAGAGGGCAAAGCCAAAACCCGCAGCACGGACGCTGTCGTCACCCAGCACCATCGCCAGCGCCATCGCGGCACCCGGCGGGTGCATCGCGCGCGCCAGCATCATCACCGCGACGGCCAGTCCGATCGCCACGCCGCCGGCCAGAATGGGTTGGGGCACCAGCGTCACCACCGCGATGCCGATCAGCGCCGAGAAGGTATTGCCGATGATCACCGACCAGGGTTGCGCCAGCGGGCTGTTGGGCACGCTGAAGATCAGAAACGCGGTCGCGGCCAGCGGGGCAAGCAGGGGCAGGTCGGCCAGCGGCAGCGCCGGGTTGGCGGGCAGGGCAAAACGGGCAAAGGTGGCGAGGCTGGCGATGCCAAGCCCGGTGCCGAGTGCGGCGCGCATGACCTCGCGCCGGGGTGGGCGGGCCACCGCGGGGCCAAGGGCGCGCAGGATGCGGCGAAGGCGGTGCCGCGTCACGGGATCGAGGGCCATCGCTTAGCGCCGCATCATGGCAAGGCGCAGCAGGGCGCGCTCGATCACCGCCATGGCGGGGGCGCGGCTGCTTGAGCGCAGCGTGAGATCGGTCTCGACCAGCAGGCCAAGCGCGGTTTCCAGATCGCGCAGCGGCCAGCCCCGCAACTCGGCCAGCATCCGCTCGCGGCGCGGGCCGAACACCGGCGGGCGCAGCCGTGCCATGCCCGAAGCGGCCCCGGCGGGGTCGGCGCTGGCGGCGTGCAGGGTGCGAAAGTGGCGCAGCGCGCCGATGCACAGCGCGACCGGAGTCACGCCCTGGCCCTCAAGGCGGCGCAGCAGCGGGCCGACCGCGTTCAGGCGGCGTTCGGCCACGGCGTGCAGCACGTCATCGACTTCGGCCTCGATCGTGGCGGGGGCGCAGGCGGCGACCTCGGCCGGGGTCAGCGGGGTCGGGTCGCCCCATTTGTAAAGTGCGATCTTTTCCACCATCTGGCGGAAATCGCCGGGGTCCAGCGCGCGCGCCAGGGCCGAAAGATCGGCCAGGGCATCGGGATTGATCCGGGTCAGACCGGCCCCGGTCAGGGTGGCCTCGATTTCCTCGCGCGAGGGCGGATCGTCGTAAAGGCCGATGGCGACCGCGCTGCCGTGATCCTCGAACAGTTTCTTCAGCGCCGATTTGCCGGTCAGGTTGCCGGCGGTGACGATGAGCGTGGCGTCGCCCGGACGCCAGTCCTTGAGGGCAGCGGCGATCTGGGGTGCCAGCGCGTCGGTCGCATCTTCCAGAAACGCCACCCGCGGGCCGGGGAAAAAGCCCTGCGCGCGGGCCGCGTCGCTCAGGGCGGCGGCATCCTTGCGCAGATCACCGGCGGGAATCCGGGCAAGGCGCATCTCGGCCTCGCCCTGCGGCCCGATCAGGGCGGCAATCACCTGCTGGCGGCGCAGCGCCACCCGCATCGCATCCGCACCAAAGATCAGCAGGCCGGTGCGCTTGGGGTCGGGTCGGGCGAAATAACGGCTGGCCTCGGCTCCCGCAAGCTTCATGCCGCCGCCCACTGCCCTGCGGTTGCCAGCAGCCGCGTCACGATCTGGTCGGCCAGAATCCGCATCAGGCGCAGGGCGGCGTCTTCCTCGGCGGCAAGCCCCGCCACGGTCGAGCCGGTGGCCGAGTAGGCGGTAAAGCTTTCCACCCGCCCAGCCGTGACGTGGGTGCCGGCGTTATCGCTCAGCACCCAGTCCACCGCGCCGGTCAGGTGGTAGCGGGTGATGGCGTTCTGCGGCGTGATCCCGACCCCGACGGCGGTGGTGGTGATGGTATAGCCAAGCTGAAAGCGCGGGGCTTGCGGGCGGCCAAGGCGGTCTTCCAGCCGCCCCACCAGATCGAAGCCGTTCTTGTCGCTGGGGTCGGCGATCCGGATCGTGCCTTGCAGGCCAGCGGCAGGCCCGCCCGGCCCGTAGGCCGGAGTGAACGTGCAGGCCACCAGCGGGGCGGCCAGCAGTCCCAGCACGGTGCGGCGGTTAAATGACGACATTGACGATGCGACCCGGAACCACGATCAGTTTCTTCGGCGTGACCCCGCCAAGGAACCGGATCACATCCTCATCCGCCAGCACCAGCTTTTCAACCTCGGATGCGGGCATATCCTTGGGCACGCAGATTTCCGCCCGCCGCTTGCCGTTGATCTGGATCGGCAGGGTGACGGTATCGCGGGTCAGCAGCAACGGGTCGGCCTTGGGCCAGCGCGCCTGCGCCACCAGCCCCGCGCCGCCCAGCATCGCCCACAGGTCTTCGGCCAGATGTGGCACCATCGGCGACATGAGTTGCGCCAGCACCCGCGCCGCCGCCTTCATCGCCGGTGCGCTGGCAGTGGCGCGCGCCAGGGTGTTGGTGAATTCATAGAGTTTCGCGATCGCCTTGTTGAAGGCAAAGGTCTCGATCCCCTGGGTCACGTCGTGGATGGTGCGATGGGTGGCGCGCAGCAGATCGGTGTCCCCTTCGCCGGGCGCGCCTGCGGGCATCATGGCGATGCGCTGACCCAACAGCCAGACCCGGCCCAGGAACTTGAACGCGGCCTCGGCCCCGGCGGCGGTCCATTCGACATCGCGCTCGGGCGGGCTGTCCGACATCACGAACCAGCGCGCGGTATCGGCCCCGAAGGCCGCGATGATGCTGATCGGATCGACCACGTTCTTCTTCGATTTCGACATCTTGGCCGAGGGGATGACCTCGACCGCCCGACCGTCGGCCAGCCTGCCGTCGGTCACGTCTTCGGGCAGGTGATAGACCGGGCGACCGGCAGCGTCGCGGGTCTGATAAATCTCGTGCGTCACCATGCCTTGGGTGAACAGCGCGTTGAACGGCTCGATTGCCTTCAGCGGCAGGTGGCCGGTCTTGTGCATCGCGCGGGCGAAGAAACGCGAGTAGAGCAGGTGCAGGATCGCATGCTCGATGCCGCCGATGTATTGATCGACATTCATCCAGTAGTCGGCTTCGGCCAGATCGGTCGGCGTCGCCGCATGGGGCGCGGTGAAGCGGGCGTAATACCAGCTTGAATCGACAAAGGTGTCCATGGTGTCGGTTTCGCGCCGCGCCGCCGCCCCGCATTTCGGGCAGGTGGTCGCAGCCCAGGTCGGGTGGCGCGCCAGCGGGTTGCCGGGAGAATCGAAGCTCACATCATCGGGCAGCCTGACCGGCAGGTTTTCCTTCTTTTCCGGCACCACGCCGCAAGCCGGGCAATGCACCACCGGGATCGGGCAGCCCCAGTAGCGCTGGCGCGAGATGCCCCAGTCGCGCAGGCGGTAGTTGGTGACGCCCTTGCCGAGCCCGAGCGATTCGCACTGGGCGATGGCGGTGGCCACCGCGTCGTCACCGGTCTGCACCACAGCCCCGGCAAAGCCGCGCACATAGCGCACGGCTTGCGATTTCATCGGCACGTAAGCCTCGGCCAGCGCCGCCTCGGCCGCCCCTTCGGCCACGAACACGCTGTTGATCGCAAGCCCGTATCTGGTGGCAAATTCAAAGTCGCGCTGGTCATGCGCCGGGCAGCCGAAAATCGCGCCGGTGCCATACTCCATCAGCACGAAGTTGGCGATATAGACCGGCAATTGGCAGCCTCGATCAAGCGGATGCCTGACCGTGATCCCGGTGTCGAAGCCGCGCTTCTCGGCGGTTTCCAGCGCCGCCTCGGTGGTGCCGCCGCGCCTGCACTCGGCCACAAAGGCGGCCACATCCGGGTCTGCCGCCTCCAGCGCCCTGGCCAGCGGATGATCGGGGCTGATCGCCGCAAACGATGCCCCCAGCAGCGTGTCGGGCCGGGTGGTATAGACCTCGAAGCGCTCGAATCCGGCAGGTGCCCCCACCGTCTCGAACGCAAACTGCAAGCCGCGGCTCTTGCCGATCCAGTTGGCCTGCATCAACCGCACCTTTTCGGGCCACTGCGTCAGCCCG
>Ga0210028_1001368_pt1 | contig 20651 bp, 18 predicted proteins | sample CryGeymeta201513_FD_185468 | JGI IMG/M metagenome (GOLD analysis project Ga0210028, IMG submission 185468) | Groundwater microbial communities from Crystal Geyser aquifers in Utah, USA - Crystal Geyser metaG 2015-13 (SPAdes) (version 2) | ecosystem: Environmental > Aquatic > Deep subsurface >...
GACGCCTCGCGCAAAGCCACAGAGAAAAATCCCAAGAGCTTATGGCTAGAATTCAGACCATAAAATTTGCTTTCCCCCCCAGCTTAAGACGTTTTTTGTGTGCTAAAAGGGTTTTGACCTTCTTCGCGTCTTTGCGGCTTTGCGCGAGACGAGTATTTTGACTTTTCAGCGTTTAATTGTCTTTAAAAACCCAATTTTTTCTACAATAGGAATTTTAACTTTGAAAAACGACATTATCCTCCTTGGCCACGGCAGTGGGGGCAGGCTCAGTCATCAATTGCTGGACGAAGTCATTATTCCCATTTTGTCCCAGGTCGAGCGCTGCGGCCAGAATGATGCCGCGATTTTAAACGGCATCACCGGAGATCAGATCGCCTTTACCACTGACAGTTATGTGGTTGATCCGCTTATTTTTCCTGGCGGCAATATTGGTGATCTGGCCATCAACGGTACGGTTAACGATCTGGCCATGAGTGGCGCGCGTCCCCTGGCGATCAGTGTTGGGTTGATCCTTGAGGAAGGGCTGGCTATGGAAGATTTGTGCATTATTCTGGTCGCCATGAAGGCGGCCGCCGATCGGGCGCAGGTCAAGATTGTCACCGGCGATACCAAGGTGGTGCCGCGTGGCAAGGGGGACAAGATTTTCATCAATACCTCCGGTGTCGGAGTCTTCGATCACGCGCTGCGCCCCGCGGGCCACCGGGCAAAACCGGGCGACCGAGTGTTGATTAACGGCGGTATCGGCGAACATGGCATGGCGGTGCTCGCCAGCCGCGAGGGGCTCGATTTGCAAACTCCCATTGTCAGCGACACTGCGCCTTTGAATTTTATGGTGCAGGAACTTCTCGCGCGCCAGGGAGATGCGGTGCATGTGCTGCGCGATCCAACCCGGGGCGGAGTCGCGACCACTCTCAAGGAAATTGCCTTGCAGTCTGCCGTTGATATCTGTCTCGACGAAAGTTCGCTGCCGATCAATGCTGTGGTAGCGGGGGCCTGTGCAATTCTGGGGCTGGATCCCTTATTTGTTGCCAACGAAGGCAAGTTGCTCGCTGTGGTGCGGGCCGATGCGGCGACCGCTGCCCTTAAAACTCTGCACAACTGCGAATTCGGTGCTGAGGCCCGTATCATTGGTGAGGTTATTGAACCCTCGGCCGGTCGCTTAATGATGCGCACGTCCATCGGTGGGTTACGGGCTCTTGAAATGCTCGCCGGGGAACAGTTGCCGCGGATCTGCTAAGGGCCTGATCTCGTTTTTATTGGGGGCGCCGAAAGCGCGCGCAGGCAGCAACCAGTTTTTCGACGTGAACTTGTTCATCCCCGGCCAGCGCGCTAAACATCTTCCCGATGTTTTCGTTGGCGAAGTCTGAACTGGCACCCAGGTGAATTTTGCAAAAATCTCGTTCAAGCTCAAGGGCCATATCCAGGGATTGATTCAGGGACATTGGGGTGTTAGCCACTTTGTCGGATAGGAAGTGAACCCGGTTTAACAGATTCTGGGCTTCGGCTGGAGCGTAGTTTTTTTTAAGCAGAACCGTCCCTTCGGAGAAACGCGTAGCGAAGCTCAGTTGCATAGCGTGGTCTTCTTCGTCACGCGCCAGTTGGTGTAAAATTTTTCTCAATTCGTCCGGAATGTCTTCTTTTTCGGCCAATTCCCGATAAATTTTCGCGGCGGTTTGTTCAATTTTTTCGCAGAGATTCAAATATTTTTTCACAGCGACTCCCAAAGCTGAAGCGATTTTTAAAATTATTTCTTATTAAATTATAATCATTTCTTCGCGTATTTCAAGGGGCTGGCTGTCGCTTTACCAGGGATGGGGCCGGTGGGAGGGAAAACGAGGGGTATTTCTCGCGCTATTTGGCACGGAGCTCCGAGATCCCCATTCCACGGTTTGCATGAATCTACCCATGGGCTTAGCTGTTGCCAGTCACGCAACAGCTAAGTGTTCATGGCGGACTCGGGTTTAGGCGTGGTGAAGAGTTACAACGAGGGTGAAAAGACAAAAAAAGCCCGGTGACGGAGGGGGGGGGTCACCGGGCTTCCGAACGCGCGTGGCGTCCGTTGAGACGACTATCGTTTATTTCCCACTTGAAGTCAAGCAAAAAAAATCGATAAAATTTTTTTTTGCGCCATCTGCACTCCGTCTATTCCTGGGCACATTTTGCCTTCGGAAAACCTTTGTAAAAAAAACAGGAGCCGCTTGCACACGGTGAAATTGAGGTTATGCTTTGCGTGGGAGTGAAGGTTTTGTAATTTTTAACTGACGGGAGTTGTTATGGATAATCGACCGAAACAGGAGATTCTCCTTGAGAGTGGTACCAATGAAATGGAAATTATTGAATTTTATCTCGATCAGCAGTCCTTTGGCATCAATGTTCAGAAGCTGAAAGAGATTATCTCCTATGACAAGATGCAGCTGACAAGCATCCCCGAAAGCGCCCCGGCCATGCTTGGTACGCTGCTGCTGCGGGGCAAGAGTATCCCGTTAATCGATTTAAAAAAACAGTTGGCGTTTTCCTCAGCCTTGCCCCCCGCCGCCGAAACCCGCCGCGTGGTGCTGGTGTGTGAATTTAACGATCGCACCAATGGTTTTCTGATTGACGGAGTTAATCAGATTCATCGGGTGAACTGGAGTGAGGTGCAGCCTATGGCACCCTTTATTGATCAATATCGTCCGCGGTTTACCGGCAGCATCAATATCGATGGTCGCGAAATTCTGATTGTCGATCTGGAGCACATTGTGGCTGAATTCGATGCCGACGCCGCCTTGAGCTATGAGTGTGAGCTGCGTGATTCCGGGCAACTTGATCGATTGCAAAGCCGACGCCGTCAGGCAAAGCTGCTGATGGCGGAAGATTCTTCGTTGATCCGTGCCGGGATCGAACGGGTTCTTAAGGGTGCCGGTTATGAAAATTTACACAGCTACGTTGACGGCGAGGTCTGTTATCGGGAAATTATGCGGCTTAAGGGGCTGGCCGAAGGGTCGGGCACGAGTATTTTGAATTACCTGGATTTACTCATTACGGATATTGAAATGCCCAAAATGGATGGTCTGACCCTGTGCCGACGCGTGAAGACAGATCCCTTACTGCAGGACGTGAAGGTCGTGCTCTTCTCTTCTTTGATTAATGAGCAAATGGCCGCCAAGTGTGATTCCGTTGGTGCCGATGGCTATGCGACGAAACCAGAAATCCCCAAGTTGGTGGGCATGATGGATGGTCTTCTGGCCCCTTGATGCTGGCCGACGGTCAGGCTCAGGAGGGCAACAGGTGTCAGCCGATATTTTTTTCCAGGCGTTCACAAACCCGTGTCGCATTTTGTTTTGCCGCGCTGATTTGGGCCGGGGTCATCTTGTTTTCGAGGCTTTTCAGAATCCGCTGGGCATCTTCGTGGCCCTTTTCGGCGGGCAAACTCAACCAGACATAGGCGCTGATATAATCTTTGGGGACGCCTCGTCCCAGGGCGTACATGCCCCCCAGGTTGTACTGGGCGTCGGCATAGCCTTGCTCAACGGCCTTGCTCCACCATTTGACGGCTTCGGCGTCGTTTTGCTCGACACCATAACCAAAAACATAGATAACCCCCAGGTTGTACTGCGCTGCGGCATGGCCCTGTTCGGCCGCCATGATCCACCATTTGTGTGCTTCAAGGTAATCCTGGGGAATATTTTCACCCTTGATATACATGCTGCCTAAATTGTATTGGGCGTCTGCATCGCCCTGCTCGGCCGCCAGTCGGTACCATCTGAGGGCTTCGAAGGGATCAGCTTCGACCCCCTGTCCGCGGGCGTACATGGAGCCCAAATTGTGCTGGGCGTCGACATGGCCTTGATCCGCTGCCATGCGGCACCATTTAAAGGCCTGGGTATTGTCGCGTTCGACCCCCTGGCCAAAAGCATACATGACGCCCAGGTTATATTGGGCATCAGCATTACCGCCCTGGGCGGCCAGCCGATACCAGTCAACCGCTTGAGCGAAATCTTGTTGTATCCCTTCACCGTTGGCATACATCAGGCCCAGGGTGTACTGAGCTTCCAGGTGGCCCTGCTCAGCGGCTTTGCGGCACCAGGACAGGGCTTGGGCATAGTCCGGCTCAAGACCCTGGCCAAAGGCCAGCATCACGCCCAGATTGTATTGCGCATCGGCGTCGCCATTTGCTGCCGCCCGGCGATACCAGTGCACGGCCTCGATGTCACTCTGTGGCACCCCTTCGCCGCGTTCGTAGAGATACCCCAGGGCCAGTTGTGCCGGAATATGATTTTGATCTGCCGCCAGCAGGTACCAGCGTGCGGCTTCGACACAATTTAACGGAGCACCGTCGCCCAGTTCGCACATGCGGGCGTAATTGTACTGCGCGTCGGCCTTGCCTAGTTGAGCCGCTTGCAGGTAGCGATTCTCGGCGATAAAAGGTCGATCATTCATGTTCTGATCCAGGCTGAAGAAAGTGAAGGCTCAATGCCTTGCCCACGTTTTTCTGCGAAAATAACAGAACGGCTGAGAATGTGCAAATAGCACTAAGGGCAAAATTGTTGAATTAAATGATGTTTATAGGGCGGTTAGGAAAGTTCATGCAGATTTGCGGGCAGAATGGACAGCAAAACGGGAACCCGTGAGCACGGATTCCCGCTAAATTTTTTGGTTGCGGGAGAGGGATTTGAACCCCCGACCTTCGGGTTATGAGCCCGACGAGCTACCAGACTGCTCCATCCCGCGGCAACGGTCAATGACTCTAGCCCATCGGCACGCAGAGGTCAACAGTTAATTTAGGCCCCTCTGGATATTTACAGCCGTTAGCGGGGCGATTATGGCTTGTTGTAACCTGGAGATGGTGCTAAAAACCTTCCAGAGTTTTTACGCCGCCATCAGGCAGAAAAGGTTTCATTTTGCAAACGGCTATCGATCTGAACAAGGCATTGGAGCTGCGTCGGCGCGGCGCACTGCTCGTAGATGTACGCACCCCGGCAGAGTTTGCCGAAACGACCATTCCCGGTGCCATCAATGTCCCGATTTTCAGCAATGCCGAACGTGCCGAGATCGGCACCCTCTACAAGCAGAATGGGCGCAAGGATGCCCGTCGGCGCGGCATTGAAATCGTTTCACCCCGAATTCCACATATTTTGGCGCAGATTGAACAGGCCCGCGATCCCGACTCGCCACCGGCAGTTATTTTCTGCTGGCGGGGCGGCCAGCGCTCCCTGGCGATTACGACCTTTCTGAATCTCGCGGGCATTCCAGCCTGGCAACTGACCGGTGGTCACAAGGCTTTCAGGCGTCATCTGACCCACTATTTTGAACAGTCAGACTTTGGCCGGGTGCTGGTTGTGCGTGGCCTGACCGGTGTCGGCAAAACCCAGTTGTTACACCGATTGCAGCAGGAAGGCTACCCGGTGGTCGATCTTGAGGGGTTGGCGAATCATCGTGGGAGCGCTTTTGGCGGTCTGGGGCTGGGAGAACAGCCGGGGCAGAAACTTTTTGAAGCGCGTCTCTGGGATCGCTTGCAACAATGTGGCGATGCCGCATACCTGCTGACCGAGGGAGAAAGCCGTCACATTGGCCGCCTGGTTGTGCCGCCGCGCTTCCATGCTGCCATGCAAGAGCAGGTCAGCATTTGGGTTGAGGCCCCCATTGACTATCGGGTTAACGTAATACTGGATGATTATCCGGCTCGCGATGACCTGAGGGCGGCCTTTGAGCCGCCGATCCGGGCACTGAAGGAGCGCCTGGGCAAGGCTGCAATCGCCGATTTGCTTGACCTGCTGGAACAAAAGAAATGGCACGAGCTGGCCCGGCGGCTGATGATTGACTATTATGATCCCCTTTATATGCATAGCTGCCCGGAGCACAGCCTGAAATTGCGGGTCGAAAGCCTCGAACAGGGTGTCGTGGATTTGAAACGGGCGCTCGAGAGGCTGTTGGATAGCCCCCCTGGCATAGAATAGCCAGGATCGGGAAAATCATGCCCTTGCGGCTAATCCGGGGGCAGGCTATTCTGAACCCATGACCAATTTGCGCCAATGCCAATCTTGCATTTCACCGCTGTTTATTTCTGATTTTTCGGTCGATCCCCAGGCTCCCTTTGAGCGCCATTTGAATCGCCTGGAGGTGGAAATCGGCGGCGAAGATTATCGCGACCTGAAACAGGTCGACCTGGTTGATCTGCCTGCCGCTGCGTTCGATTCTCTGGTTGAATTGACTGAGCGGCTGCTGCGTACTACCCAAAATCGCTACAATCGCCAGCTACTGATTGATCTCGGGGTGCGTATCTACCTCGATCCCCGGCGGTATCAAATTTATTACCGGCTGCCTGAGCGAACCATTCGTTTTTTGCCCAGCTGGCGCGCCCAGGTTCTCACGCGAGTTTTTGGTAAATTGCCCCTTGAAACAACAGATTGGCAACCCTGCCCCAGTCTACTCCCTGGCTACCAAGGCAGCTATTTGGCCGATGAGGCCGGGGGAAGTCTGTTGCTGCAAGCGGTGGCGCCCGATCCGGAGCTGCCTCTGCTGACGGTCAGTCATGGCCCCTACGATCCCCACACTCTGGAGGTTGCGCTTTACTTTCTGCGCGATGGCCGCGCCCGTGGTGCCATTATCAATCTCGGGTTTTCCGGCCGCGAACCCCTGGCTGATAATAATCTGCAGAAACTCCAACAGTGGGGGATTCCTCTTAACCCGAGTAATATCGATGTTATTTACCCCTATGTCGATGAGGGCGGCCATCCTTATTGCTATAAGCAGGAAGAGGGATTGTGTGGTTTTGTTAAACACTTCCCCGGGCCCGAGCCGGTGCTGATTATCGATGTTCACGGTTACGTCGGTACATTCAAAGAGGATAGGCGCGTCATTGTCGGCCTCGGTGGTCTGCCGCCTTACCCCAATCCGCAGCGGATGGGACAGTTTGAAGTTTCGGGTCGCCAAGTGCGCCTGTTGCCAAAGGGCCGATTGCGCCAGGGACTACAAATGGTGCGCGAACTGTCACCGCAGATCGTTGTTCAATTCTGCACCCATAGACATGTGGCATACCATCTTGAAATGCAGGAAGATTTGAGCCTTGAAGGCCGCTGCTTTGATCCTCAGGAAGAAGTGGAAAGCCTTTTAGCCGGTGAAGAGCGCTGCTTTTTGCCGCAGGAAAATATCCGCTGGTTGCCGAGCGCCAATGCCAACGCTGTGCAACGCATGCAGGCCTGCAACCTATGCAGCTGTGCCGGCTGTATGCACGTTGAAATCCCGACCCTGATCCGACAACGGCTGGCCCTGCGAATGAAAAAGATCGCAATTACCGATTCCCTGACCAGCTCTGAGTTGTAACCCTTCAGGACTTTTGTAGGAGCGTCTTTAACTGCGAAAAAACCGTGGCTGAAGGCGACTTCTACTGCGTCATTCCGGCATGACTTTCGCCGGGATTCAGGTTTTCAGGGTTGAAAGCCTGCGCCCCCGACAGAACCACTCGGCGATGACTTTTTTATCAAAAGCTTAAAAAGAAAGGCTTTTTCCATGATGAAAACCAAAGTTTCTATTAAAACCGGCCAGGCCCTCAACCAGAAAACTGCCTGCCTGGTGCTGCCGGTTTACGCGGGCAAGCCGCGTTTTGCCACTTTTGCTGCCCTGGATGAAAAGCTGAGCGGGCAACTGGGTAAATTTTACCGTCAGCGCGAATTCAGTGGCCGCAGGGAGGAGATGCTGCTGGTGCATGCTGGTCCCGGCCTTGCGTGCGAACGCTTGCTGCTGGTGGGAATGGGGGCACGCAAGCCCCTGACCGCCGCCGGGGGGCGTAACCTGGCCAGTCAGGTGGCGGATTATCTGACGCAACACCATATTCATGGCGGCCTGATCGACAGCAGTGAGCTGATGACGCCCCGCCGTGATGGCGCTTTGGTCGTGCAGGCGTTGGCCGAGGGTCTCCTGCTGGCCGGTTATCGTTTTGACCAGTATCTGACAAAAGATGCCAACGAAAAACCATTCCTGCCCGCCGTCGGTCTACTGATTCCATCGACTCTCGGCAAAAAAAACGCCGAAAAGGCGGTGGCTACCGCCGAGGCCCTGGTCGCCGGTATTTGCCGCGCCCGGGATCTGGTCAATCAGCCCGGCAATCAGAAATCCCCCGCTTACCTGGCCGAAACGGCGCAACAAATCGCCGCCGACCAGGGGCTGAGCTGCTCCATTCTCGGTCGTGATCAACTGGAAAAAGAGGGCTTCGGTGCTCTGCTCGCGGTTGCCGGGGGCAGCGAACGCCAGCCTTGTCTCATCACCCTGGAATATCGCGGCGGCGGCCAGGAGGAAGCCCCGATTGTCCTGGTCGGTAAGGGGGTGGTGTTTGACGCCGGTGGTATCTCACTGAAACCGGCGGAGAAGATGGATGAAATGAAAATGGATATGGCTGGTGGCGCGGTGGTTCTGGGCACAATCCAGGCGGTAGCGGCATTGAAATTACCGGTCAACCTGCTGGCGGTGGTGCCGGCGGTGGAAAATCTGCCGTCGGGTAGCGCTTACCGCCCTGGGGATATTGTTACTTCACTGGCGGGCAAAACCATCGAGGTTCTCAATACCGATGCCGAGGGACGGCTGATTCTGGCCGATGCTCTCACCTGGGTGCAGCGTTATAATCCCCGGGTTGTGATTGATGTCGCCACCTTGACCGGAGCCTGTATTATTGCCCTGGGGCATCATGCTGCGGCGGTGCTCGGCAACCACGAAGGTTTGATTCGTGCCCTGCTCAAGGCTGGAGAAGGTTGCGGTGAGCGCTTGTGGCAACTGCCATTATGGGAGGAGTACCGCGCCCAGATCAAGGGTGATTTTGCCGACATTAAAAATACCGGCGGGCGCCCGGCAGGCGCGATCACCGCGGCAGCCTTTTTGCAACATTTTGCCGAAAAATATACCTGGGCGCACCTCGATATTGCCGGCACCGCCTGGGCCGAAAAAAGCAGTCCCGGCGCCCCCAAAGGGGGAACCGGGTTCGGCGTGCGGCTGCTGTTTGAGTATCTGCGCGCTCAATGCTGAAGCTATTTTTCCAATGCCGCCACACCCGTGCGGGCAATCTCGACAATATGCTCTTCGCCGATTTGTGCGACAAAGGCATCAATCATGCGGGTTGAACCGGCAATCTGGATAAAAAAGCAGTCGTGGTTTTTGTGATCGAGAATTTCAAAAGTGTAGTCTTTTTTCAGGATGTCAAGTTGTTCGGGGTCGATTTCCAGGCGCACAATCGCCGCTTCGCGCCAGTAGCTGTGGTCGGTATCCAGTTCGCGGGCGGAAATAACTTCGGTGAACTTCTCCAGCTGGCGAATCACCTGCAGAACCCTGGCTTCATCGTCTTCGCGCAGGGTAATTGTCATGCGGCTGACTCCGGGTTTGCGTGAGCGACAGACGGTGAGGGTATCGACGTTGTACATTTTTTTGCGGATCAGCATGGAAACTTTTTGCAGCACCCCAGGGCGATCTTGCATAAAGGCCAGAATGGCACGACGTTTCATTTTTTACCTCCCTTGCGTGCGGGAGTCGGTCGTTTGACGATCATGTCATTAAACCCACCACCCGCCGGAATCATGGGTAAAATCACCTCGGAAGGGTCACAGATAAATTCCAGCATGATGGCGCCCTGGTGTTCAATGGCTTCCTGGAGAGCCGGGGCGACCTGCTCCAGTTTTTCGACCTTGCGGTAGGGAATGTCATAAGCGGCGGCAATTTTGCCGTAATCGGGGCTGAGCATGGGGGTGCCCGCATAGCGCCCGTCAAAGAAGAGGGTTTGCCACTGGCGCACCATGCCCAGGTAGCCGTTATTCAGCAGAATAATTTTCACATCGATTTTATGCTCCATGATGGTGCCCAGTTCCTGCATATTCATTTGGAACCCACCATCACCGCTGATGGACCAGACACGCTCCTTTGGCCTTGCCAACTTGACCCCTACCGCCATCGGCAGGGAAGCTCCCATGGTACCCGCCCCACCGGAAGCAAACCAGCTGTTCGGGGTTTGATAATTATAAAAACGTGCCGACATCATCTGGTGCTGACCAACATCGGGCACAATAAGGTCGCGCCCCTCGGTCAGTTCCGACAGTTTTTTGATGATGGTTTTCATCAGCAGCTTACCGTCATCGCCGGTGCCCTTGGCGATTTCCTGTTGCAGATCCTCGGCCATCACCTGGCGGGACTCGGCGATACTCGCATGCCAGCGCCGCCGTGGTTTCGAGGTCAGCATGGGGTCATTCACCAGCACATGAAGGGTGCGGTAAACGTCGGCATTAATCGCCACACTGGTTGCGACATTTTTATCGATTTCCGAGGCGTCGATTTCAACATGAATGACATCGGCATTCTTGGCATATTCATTGAGCTTGCCTGTGACCCGGTCATCGAAACGCATGCCGAATGAAATGAGCAAATCGGCGTTCATGATGGCGCGATTGGCCTCAACCGTGCCATGCATGCCCATCATCCCCAAACTCAAAGGGTGATCAGCGGGCATGGCTGAAAGCCCGTGCAGGGTAAAAGCGACAGGAATACGGTTTTTTTCGGCAAAGCTTTGCAGCAGGGCCCCGGCGTTGCTGTTAATAACGCCGTGACCGCAGAAAATCACCGGTCGTTCACTGCGATTGATCAGCTCTACCGCTTTTTTTAAGGGTTCTCGCGCCGGGGTTGGATGATAAAAGTAGCCCGGCAGGTGCGGACGATAAGCTGCGGAGTTAAATTGATACCCCTCGGCGACCGGCTGATTCTGTATGTCTTTGGGAATATCAAGCACCACCGGGCCGAAACGTCCGGTGGTGGCAACATAAAAGGCTTCATGCACGGTTCGCTCAATCTCGTCAGCCTGCAAGGGCATATAGGTCTGCTTGCAGATGGGCATCATCACGCCGACAACATCGCTCTCCTGGAAAGCATCGGTGGCAATCACGCCGGTTGCAACCTGGCCGGTAATTGCCACCATGGCCACCGAATCCATCTGGGCGTCGGCAACCCCGGTCACCAGATTCATGGCACCGGGCCCCGAGGTTGCCATGCATACGCCAACCTGGGGATCTTCGGTGGACAGGGATGCGCGAGAAACACCCTGAGCCATGAAGGTTGCCCCCTGTTCGTTGCGTGACATGATAAAGTTGAAGTGTGCCATTTTGTCCATACTGTCGAACACCGGCATAATTGCGCCGCCCGTATAGCCAAAGATGTGGCGCACACCCCGTTCTTTGAGGGCGCGCAGCAGAAGTTCTTTTCCGGTCATTTTATCCTCACAGTTGGTGGGGGTGGTTTTCAGCCGCACAATTGGGCTTCGGTATGTCAGCATGAACGCCTAGTCTAACGTGCTTGCATTTAATCATGCAATCGGCCCTTGCAAAATAAAAAGTGAGACGATTTTCTTGGGATGCGAATCCTGAATCGGTCGCGCCTCTCCCTTGACATGCCGGGGCGCTGTTGCTAGATTGCGCGCTGCAGTTAAAGGCCATTTTGACGGCCTTTGAGGGAGCTTGCGGTATGAAAATTCTGGTAGCAGATCGGCTTTCACGGGCAGGGCTCGATATCTTTGCCGCGGCCGACAATATCGAGCTGGACTATCAGCCGGATCTGACCGAACAACAGTTGCTCGAAGCGGTCAGTGATGCCGAGGCCCTGGTGGTGCGCAGTGGCACCCGCTTGACCGCCGCAGTTTTTGAAAAAGCCCAACGCCTGCGGGTGGTAGGGCGTGCCGGCATTGGGGCCGAAAATGTTGATCTCGATGCCGCCAGTCGGCGTGGAATCGTGGTCATGAACACACCCTTCGGCAGTGCTATTACCAGCGCGGAACATACCATCGGCATGCTGGTTGCCCTGGCGCGCCATATTCCCCAGGCCTGTGCGGCCCTTAAGGCCGGCGCCTGGTTGAAAAATGAATTTATGGGCGTCGAACTGGCGGGCAAAGCCCTCGGCATTGTGGGCGCGGGTAAAATTGGCCGCCTGGTCATCGAACGTGCCATAGGTTTGGGTATGCAACCGCTGGTTTACGACCCCTATGTCTCTCCTGAAATTGTTTTACAGCTTGGTGCTGAACAGGTTGATCTGGCCGAACTGCTGGCGCGCGCCGATTTTATTTCGCTGCATATTCCCCTGAATCAAGAGACCCGTAGCTTTGTTAATGCCGAGTTGTTGCAACAGCTCAAACCCGGTTGTCGCATTATCAACTGTGCCCAGGGCGGCCTCATCGACGAAGACGCTTTGCTGGCTGCCCTCGAATCCGGTCAGGTCGCTGGTGCGGCTCTCGATGTTTTTACCCGCGAGCCGCCGCCGCCGGATCATCCGTTGCTGAAACTTGACCAAGTGATTGTCACTCCTCATCTGCGTGCCGCCAGCGCCGATGCCCAGATAAATATCGCGGTGCAGATTGCCCGGCAGGTGCTGGATTTTTTGCAGCACAATCTCATTACCAATGCCCTCAATGTCCCATCGGTCAATGCCGATCTTCTCGATGCCCTGCGTCCGAGCCTCGATCTGGCCGAACGCATGGGGTTGTTTCTGGCCCAATACCGCAGTGGTCATTTTCGCAAGGTGGCCCTCGAATTTTCCGGTACCCTTACCGAGTACCCACTGCAATTTCTGACCGCGGCCTTTCTTAAGGGTTTGTTGCGACCGGTGCTTGGCGAGCAGGTCAACGACATCAACGCCCCGCACCTGGCACGTGAGCATGGGATTAAGGTCACCGAAACCCGGGTTTTGACCGCCGATGAATTTGCCAGCGCCATACAGGCGACCATGGAAAGTGACCAGGGCAGCCACAGTTTAAGTGGGGCGATTTTTGGTTTGCAGGAATTTCGCCTGGTCAAAATTGATAATTACCATGTCGAGGCGGTTCCTGAAGGCCATCTGCTGGTTTTAAAAAATCTTGATCGTCCGGGGGTCATTGCCAAGGTCAGTGGGATTCTGGCGGCGGCCGAGGTGAATATTTCCATGCTTAATCTGTCGCGTCGGCGGGTCGAGGGCAAAGCCGTATCCCTGATTGGCGTCGATACGCAATTAAGTGCCGAGGTCTTGCAGCAAATTGCCGCCGCCGAGGGTGTGCTGCTGGCCTGCCCGATTAACTTGCCGCCTGCCACCAATTGGAATACCAACTGATAGTGGCGCAAAAACACGCTAACCCCAGTGATGTTGTGAACGCATCATTTGAAACCCTCCACATGGATCAAGCATGACTGAATCACACCAAATTCCCGAGTCGGCTCTGCCCAAGGGAGTGCGCGATTTTCTGCCCATCAAGGCCGCCAAGGTTGAATATCTGCAACAGCAATTGCGCTACGTCATGAATCAATGGGGTTTTCGCCCGGTGATTCCTCCGCAACTGGAATTTTTTGATCAGCTCGAAAAAGGTTTAGGCCGTGATCTGCGCGCCCGCGCCTTTCGTTTTGAAGACCGCCAGAGTGGGCGCCTGCTGGCCTTTCCCCCGGATATCACCCCCCAGATTGCACGCATTGCGGCAACGCGGATGCACGAACTGCCCTTGCCCCTGCGTCTCTGTTATGCGGGCAAGGTGTTGCGCCATACCGAAGAGCAGGCGGGCAAAGACCGTGAAATTTATCAGGCAGGGGTCGAACTCATCGGCTTGGCACAAGCTGAGGCCGATGCCGAAATGATCGCTATGGCGGTCGAGTGCTTGCAGTCTGTCGGCGCGCAGGGCTTTACCCTGGATATTGGCCAGGTCGAATTTTTCCGTGGGGTGATGGATCGACTGGCTTTGCCGCCGCAGTTGGCACAGCGCGTGGCCGGAGCCATTGGCCGCAAAGACAGTACCGAACTTAAGGCCCTGCTCGACGAAGGCCAGGTCGATGCCGAAGCGCGGCAGGAAGTCTTGGCTTTGCCGCGACTGTTCGGCGGGCGCGAAGTGCTGGAACGCGCCGCGCTAATGGTCAGAAATCAGCGCTCGCAACGCGCCCTTGATAATCTCGTCAGCGTGCTTAAACTGCTCGATCTGCATGGCGTTGCCGCGGCTGTGACCTTCGATCTGGGCGAATTGCGTGGCCTCGATTATCACACCGGCATCACCTTTCAGGGTTTTTTGCCCGGCTATGGCCAGGCCGTGTGCAGCGGTGGGCGCTATGATGGTCTGATGGCCAATTATGGCCGGCCGGCCCCGGCCACCGGCTTCACCTTCGATCTCCTCAATCTGCTGTTTGCCCTTGATCCTAGCCTTGAATCTCAGGTGGGGGCACAAACCACCTTGCTGGTTTTTGCCACAACGAGTGGGCTACTGCGGGCTCAGAAGTTAACCCCGCGTCTGCGCCAAGCGGGTTACAGTGCTGCGCGCGACATGGTGCAACGCTCAGAGCTGGAAGCCCTTGCTTACGCACGGTTGATGAATTATCGGTATCTGCTGATTGTTCCCGAACCTCATCAACCCCTGCGTCTGATTCAACTGGCCACCATGGCAGAAAAAATATACAACGAACACGAACTTTTAGAGCATCAATCCCTGTAACCCACCCGCTTGCGCCCCCCTGCGGGGCAGCAGAGGCAAGGAGAAAATAAAACCTATGGCCAATGTTGTTATTATCGGTGCCCAATGGGGCGATGAAGGAAAAGGCAAGGTCGTTGATATTTACACGGAACACGCTGATCTGGTTGTGCGCTATCAGGGCGGCAACAATGCGGGCCACACCCTGGTGGTGGGTGAACAGAAAACCGTGTTGCATCTCATCCCCTCCGGCATTTTACACCCCGGCAAGCGTTGCGTTATCGGCAACGGCGTGGTGCTTGATCCCAAAGTCTTTTTAACTGAGATCGAAAACCTCAAGGCGAAGGGCTACATGCAGGATGACAGCCAGTTGATGGTCGACGGTTCCGTGCACCTGATCATGCCCTATCATGTGGCCATCGACAAAGCGCGTGAGAGCAGCAACGGGCGCAAAATCGGCACCACCGGTCGCGGTATCGGCCCAACCTACGAAGACAAAATCGGGCGTCGCGGCATTCGTTTTGCCGATTTGCTCAAGCCGGAAACGTTCCGGCGGCGTTTGCACGAAATTCTGCCCGAGAAAAATTTTATCCTCGAAAAATATCTCGGCCAGCCTCCGCTGGATGAAGAGGCTATTTTCGATGAGTACCAGGGCTATGCCGCAAAATTGCACCGCTATCTAGGCAAGGCCGCAACCGAGTTGAATAACGCCATCGCTCAGGGTAAAAATTTGCTCTTCGAAGGGGCGCAGGGCAGCATGCTCGATATCGATCACGGCACCTATCCCTATGTCACCTCGTCGTCGACGGTGGCCGGCGGGGCCTGCACCGGCAGTGGCGTCGGCCCGACTCGGATCGATCAGGTTATCGGCATCACCAAAGCCTATGTCACCCGTGTTGGCGAAGGGCCGTTTCCCACGGAATTGCTGGATGACATGGGTGAAAACCTGCGCGCCGCCGGCAACGAATTTGGCGCTACCACCGGTCGTCCGCGCCGCTGTGGCTGGCTCGATCTTGTCGCCCTGCGCGAAGCCGTGCGCGTCAGCGGCATCACCGGGTTGGCCCTGACAAAGATGGATGTGCTCAACGATCTGGCAACCATCAAAGTTTGTACCGCTTATCGCTATCAAGATCAATTACTCACCGATTTTCCCAGCGATCTTGACGTGCTGCAGGAATGCACGCCGGTGCTGGAAGATGTCACCGGCTGGCAGCAGGCCATCAATCAAGTTACAAAATTTGAAGATCTGCCCGCGCAAGCCATTGCTTACGTCAAGCAGATTGAGGGCTGGACCGGCGTTCCCGTTGTGTTGGTTTCTGTTGGCCCCCGCCGCGACGAAACCATGTTACGCATGAATCCTTTTGCTTGATTTTTCTCAAAAAAACGCATATAAACCTTTGTCTTTGTTGCGGAGCAAAAAAACCGAAAAAAGGGTTGACGCACCCCAAAGCTTCGCGTATAAAGATGCTCCGTTACGAGCCGGTAGCTCAGTTGGTAGAGCATCTGACTTTTAATCAGATGGTCGTGGGTTCGATCCCCCCCCGGCTCACCATATATGTTGGCGTCGTAGTTTGCGGGGACATTTCCCGCAGGGTACTTGAAGTTTTAAGTCCCTATCGTCTAGCCTGGCCCAGGACATCGCCCTTTCACGGCGACGACAGGGGTTCGAATCCCCTTGGGGACGCCAAACATGAGAAAAGCCCTTTCACGCAAGTGGGAGGGCTTTTCTTTTTGGCGGGTTGGTTGTGGGTTGGTTTGCGGGGGTGGTTTGGAGTGGCCAGCTCGGTGACTGGAAAATTGGAATTCTGGAATTCTGGAAAACTGGTATTCAGAAAAGCTGGACGGTGATTTGGGGGGGAGGGGAAGGGGCTTGTCCTGGTCATGAAATTCTTGGTTTTAATACGGGTTGAGCTAAAATCAGCTAACCTTGGGCTAGGTGATCAGCATCTTGTCATTTACAGGAAAGGGCAAATACCGCTTTGTGACATCATGGAATTTGATTTCGTTGAAATCGACGATACTAATAAGCCTTGCTTGAACATTGGTGCTATGTCGCCTAAAATTTCCCGCAAACCGAAAGATGGAGGTCTCCCCTACATTGAGTGGGACAAGGAGACAATCTTTCGCGCGAAACAAATTTTGGAAGTAAAGAAACTTAAACAGCCTATTGGTACGGACGATGTCGGACTTTATGACGGGATCCTGGCGAAGGCCGAGAAGTTTGTTGAAAAGTACCGCTCAGATGCGGTGAAGTAAGAATAAGCCCCCCTGTTTGCTTGATACTATTGACCGATGTATTCAGGTTTTTTCTTTTAAACCATGGCAACTTATCAAAAATAGGCGGTCTTTCTAGCCTTCCCTCGGGCCCGTGTCGTCCCTTAAAATTCATGCCTCTCCCAGCCCTGATCCCAGCGATCGGGGCTTTTTTACGCCCAAAGAAAGGAGCCCCCATGATCCCCATCAGCAACCTCTACGACTGCCAGCAGCTCAACCACGACCCCGAACTCCAGCGGGAAGTCATCAGCTACCTGCTCTACTACCAGTATGAACTGCAGGAGTATGACGACGATCCAGATTTTCAGGATTTCAGCTTTTCAGTTTTCCAGAATGACGACGATCTTCAGGTGCTGGAGGATCTGGGCACCCCCGAGGAGACCGTCCGCATTGAAATCCGGCACTGTCAGGGCAGCTGTGTCCTGTATCGCCTTGTGTATGTCACCGAAGTCCTGTTCATCCCGGCCCACCTTGCGGACAAAGTTTCGCTGTAAATCGCTCGACTCCCTCCCCCTGCAAGCCAAAACTCCATCAGCTTTACCCCGAGCACCGTTTCAAATTGACCATCTCAAACTGACCGTTCCAAACCAGCACCGAAACCGTCCCGAAAACCAACCCACAGCCAACCTAAATCCCGAACGCTTCTGCTCTTTCGATCTGATGGCTGAAGCCCTCAGCCGGTGTTCCACTGATCTCTGAGCAGACGTTCTCTTTCACGGAGGAAAAAATGACCCGAGACAAAACCAGAAAAATGACCATCCGTGTCATTGAAAGTTTGCCCGGCCCGCCTGCTGGAGCTAAGACGTCCAACATCGAATATACGGTTGCTTGATATGCTCAATTTTGGAGAAGGCCATCAAAAAACTTGCGTGGCTTTTGCCTTTTTGGGGCCTGCTTACCCTTAAACTTCTGTCTCATTGCCCTTTGGCGAGGCGGCGCAACCTGAAAGCAAAAATCACCTTCATTTGGCGTGGGCAGATTCCCCTCACTTTGCGTGGAAATATGGCCAGCGCTTACCTTGATCGAAAACACACGTCCCTCAATTATCGTGTTTACTCTCAAAGTCACCCCTCAAGTCAGCCCCCAAGTGGACCGTCTTATTCTTCCTCTGGTTTTTCATCTCCGACCGATTCGATCTGCTTCACCATCCGGTCGAAATCGCTTTCAAACAACCGATCCTGCACGATGCGGTATTTTTCGTATTCGCTCTCGGCATGGGTCTTGGCAATTTCGGCGGTCACCTTGCCCGCGTCTTGCAGGATTTCACGGTCGGTGGCCGCGATAAAGCGGTTCAGGCGGGATTCCCAATCCTGCATGGTCATGGGGATCTTGCGCAGCGCCATATCCTCAGCTACATCCAGATAGGCGGCAACAAGTCGGCTTAACTGCGCCATTTCGTCTTCGGTCAGGTAATTCTTGGCCACGCTGACGTCGAACTTCTGGATTTTTCCGCTTGGCGCGTCCTTCCAGGTGGTCAACCCCATGTGCTGCTTGTCTACGTCGGCACGGTTGACAACGACCTCCGCCGCCGTGTGGCCGTGGATGGCCCAGTGCAGTTTGTTTTGCACGGTGGCGAAAAAGCGCTTGGTGGCCTGGGCGGTGACGTCGTAGTCGATGGCCGTGGCGTAGATGTCGGTGATCTTCTGGTAGAACTTGCGCTCGGAGAGGCGGATCTCGCGGATGCGCTGGAGCTGCTCTTCAAAATACTGTTCAGTGAGGATGGAACCGCCGCTTTTGATGCGTTCATCGTCCATCACGTAGGCTTTGATAGTGAATTCCTTTATGATGTTAGTGGCCCATTTGCGGAACTGGACAGCACGCTCTGAGTTGACCTTGTAACCGACGGCGATGATGGCAGAGAGATTGTAGTGTTTGGTGTTATAGTTTTTGCCGTCAGCGGCAGTTATTCGAAAATTTCGAATAACTGAATCTTCTTCCAACTCACTGTCGGAAAACACCTTTTTAAGATGGTAATTGACGGTGTGGGTTTCAACATCGTAGAGGACCCCCATCATTTTCTGGGTCAGCCATATGTTCTCGTCTGCGTAAACCGCCTCAACGCCGCCTTGGCCGCTTGCTGCCACAAAGGTCAGGTATTCCGCCGCCGAAGAGCGTACAATAGGTGTCTCTTTTTTCCCGGACTTCTGAAGTTGTTTGCTTTTTCCCTTCTTCATTCAACACCTCCCCAGTTTTGATATCTGTCCCGAGACCAGCGAAGGTATTTCATCAGCTCCCAATTAACCGCTTCGGGATCAAATCGCTCACTGTCAAAGTTGCCACCGGACCATTCCGTATAGCTTTCATGTTCCTCGTGGTTCGGGTCTTTCAGCGCATTTAAAAATTCAGAGTAACCGGGCACGCCACCCACATCTTCTGGCGGACAGGCCCGGTCGCCTTCAAGGCAGCCCAGTTCCGTTCTCAGCTCCGGATTGAAATAACGGCTTTCTTCAAGAACAAGTTCATGCTCCCAGCCGTCTCCGAAATCATACAGATAGCGGAAAGTGCGCCCTTTCTGTTTGACCAGATCCTCGAGACGGTATCTGCCGCATGCCAGCCCGTCTTCCTTTGATTCCGGATATTCCGTGTAGCGTTTATTCCCGATGGTAAATTCGTGCAGATGGCTGTCAGTCCAGCCCATGACAATCTGAATAACATCGTGCAGACGGTCCAGTGTGATATTGGCAGGCACCACAAAACGCCGCCAGATAGCTGGTTCGATGTCAAGAAGCTGTATTTTCAGCAGATAAAATCGTTCGTTCATTTCTCATATTCTCCTAAGCCATGCTGAGTTCAAGTTTGTGTTTTATCTTTTCCCATCCCGGAACGACAGAGTCGAGAAGCTTGTAAAATTTTGGGCTATGATCATGATATTTCAGGTGACAAAGCTCATGCGTAACAACATAGTCAATACATTCTTTAGGCGCTCTGATCAGGTCGGTATTGAGGGTTACAGTGCCCTTGTCTGAAAGGCTGCCCCATCTTTTTTGCATTCGCATAATGGATAGTTTGGGCTGGCCAATACCCAGACCTTTGAATTTCTGCCAGCAGCGATCCATGCTTTCGTCAAATTGAACATGTGCCGTTTCTGAATACCATTGATTTAAAAGTTTCTTGGCAGCAGGTGGAGTCGGTTCGCTCTGGCAAGTGATATGAAAATAGCCGCGAGATAATTTAACGGAGTTTTCCGATCCTTCGACTAACTTCAAGCGGTATTGCTTTCCAAGATACAGGTGAGTTTCTCCGTTCACATAACAGCGATCAGGCGTCTTTGGGGTAAACTGATTAAAATAATTCAGTTGCCTGATAATCCAGCGAGCTCGCTTTATTATTTTCTTTTCTATCAACGCGATATCGGACTGTACGGGCGCTTTGACAATAACTGTGCGGTCAGGAAGCACGGCAATTTCCATCGTTTTTCTGTCACAGTACAACAGACTGAAAAATATGGTCCGTTGACCATATTTTAATTGAGAATGGATAGTTGAAAATGGAGAATTATTTCTTTTTTGCATTACCTGCCGCCAGTTTAGAGGACTTAATGATGCTTGTCAGAAGTTTCAACAGCTCCTCGATATCAGGGTTGATCGAGTTGTACTCATTCTGAATTATAATTCCAGAGTGATATAGCAGTTCAATCCAGTAATCCGTTTCATTCGCCTCCTTAAGTGAGATTGACATTTTATGGATAAAATCAGCTTTACTTTCAGCCTGTTCCGCTTCTCTTACCAATGCGCAAATCGCTGTTCCTGAACGCAAAAGCTGCCTGCTTAAAACATATTCTTTTTTCTCTGAATCAAGATATCTGCACAGTTTTATGATTCGCAGAGCAAAAGCAAAAGATTTATCCCTAACAATATTTTTCTTCATTTCAATTATCCATTCTCCATTCTCAATTATTTCTGTGCTTTGCCACCTGCAGCACCTTCTCGATGATGTCATCCATCTGATCAAGCGACAATTCGATCCC
>Ga0210028_1001375_pt1 | contig 20604 bp, 20 predicted proteins | sample CryGeymeta201513_FD_185468 | JGI IMG/M metagenome (GOLD analysis project Ga0210028, IMG submission 185468) | Groundwater microbial communities from Crystal Geyser aquifers in Utah, USA - Crystal Geyser metaG 2015-13 (SPAdes) (version 2) | ecosystem: Environmental > Aquatic > Deep subsurface >...
GTTGCCGCCGTCGTTGCCGCCGTCGTTGCCGCCGTCGTTGCCGCCGTCGTTGCCGCCATTGTCGTCGGCCAGCGCGACCGACGCACCCAGTGCCAGGACGCCCGTCTTGGCGTCCATGCTGAAGGTCAGCGGCAGCGCTGCCAGCAGGGCCGAGGTGCAAAGCAATGCGAGCAGGCGGTTCGAGGTCTTGGCTGATTTGGTCATCATCTTCTCCAGTTGTTCACCCGATCCATTTGCCGGGGATGAGCCTTCCTTTCACACCCCGTCGGCCCCGCATATTGCCATGCGACCTTTGCCCGAACCGCTCAGACCTCTTGGCGGCAACAATGCGACCAAGGTCCGGATGGTGTCGGAACCATGGTCTGATGCACGGGGTGAAGGCAGCCCAGGGCCAACGCGTGTCGGCCTTTGGTCTGAAAATTATGTTGAAACGATACGACCTTGGTGGATTGTCGTAGGCTTCGGTCCGGGTGATCGTGACGGCGCGTTTCAAACGCCAGACCGGCTAGATACCGGGTGCGGTCGGAAACCACGCAACGGGTCGGCGGCCAGGGGGCTGGTCGTCGATCAAAAGCAGCCACGGCAAATACCCCCCGCCGTGGCTGCCATTTACCCCTCATATCACCGCCGGTCAGACCCCAAGCATCGCCTTGATGCCGTGCGTCCCAGCGCAAACGCGCGCCTTAATGGCGCCGCGCCAGCGCAAAGGCCGCCAGAAACGCGGTGATCGGGGCGATTGCACCAACCGTGCCAAGCACGGCGGTTGCGGCGGCAAGCTCGGCTGCCAGCCGCGCCTGCGCCTGTGCCGCCCGCCTGCGCCTTTGGGCGGCGCGTGCCTGCTCCAGGGCCCACGCCGCCAGCGCCAGCCCTGCAAAGATCACGGCAAAGCCCAGCGCGGCCCAGGGTAGCCCGATTCTTGGCACCAGCACGCTGAACCCGGCGACGGTCAGGAAAACCACGGCGGCGGTTGCCAGCAGCAGCGGCGCTGCTGCCGCCAGCATCCGACCAGCCGCCGCCTGCGGCAGCCGCAAGGTCAGATCGCGCAGCGCCACGAGAAGTTGCGCGCCCATCGCTCAGCGCCGGGTGAGAAAGCCAAGCAGGAAGCCCAGCCCGGCGGCAATGCCGATTGCGCTCATCGGGTTGGCAAGCACCGCGTCAACCACGGTATCCTTGGCCTCGTAGCCGGTTTTTACCGCCTTGCGGCGCGCCGCCCCGACCGTTTCAGTCATATCATCGACCGCAGTGGCAGTCAGCCTGGCAAGGTCGGCGCGCAGGATGGCAATCTGTTCACGCAGGTCATCGGGAAGTTCGGGGGTCTTTGAAGTCGCCATGATGGGTTCCAGTTCTGTGGGGCGCGCCAATGTCGGCACCGCTTGGTGCCGGGCTTCGCTATGGCCACCAGACACCCGGTCGCATCGCCGCGCACTAACCCCGGTCAGCGCCGTGCCCTTGCGAAGCCGGGCCGGTGGCAGCAGTCTGGCGGGCTGATGGTAGGTCGGCGCAGCGCCCGGCCCTCACGGCAGCAGGATCGTGGCCCCGGTGGTCTGACGGGCCTCGAGCGCGGTGTGCGCCGCACCCGCGTCGCGCAGCGGCCAGGTGTGCGGTTCGGGAACCTTCAAACTGCCGTTCCCCAGCCGGGCAAACAGATCGTCGCTGCGCGCCAGCAGCTCGGCCCGGCTGGCGATGAAGTCGAACAGCACCGGGCGGGTGGCGGAAAGTGATCCGGCGCGGGCAAGGTCGGTCAGGGTGAAGCCCTGGATCATCCCCGACGACTGGCCGAAACTGACAAACATCCCGCGCCGCGCCAGGCACTTGAGCGAGCCAGCCCAGGTGTCCTGCCCGACCGAATCGTAAACCGCCGCCACCCCGCGCCCCTCGGTCAGGTGGCGCACTTCGGCGGCGAAATCGGCGCTGCGGTAGTTGATCACATGGGCATAGCCATGCGCCCGCGCCAGCGCCACCTTGGCATCCGTTCCGGCGGTGCCGATCGCGGTGGCCCCGAGCGCCTTCAGCCACTGCCCCAGCAGCAGCCCAACGCCGCCGGCCGCCGCATGCACCAGCACGGTCTCGCCCGGCTGCACGACATGGCTGGCCGTCACCAGATACTGCGCCGTCAGCCCTTTCAGCAGCGCCCCGGCGATCACCGTGTCACTGATCCCCGCCGGCAACGCCAGCAGCCGATCGGCGGGCACCACCCGGCGCTGGCGGTAGGCGCCATGCGCCAGCACATAGGCCACCCGGTCGCCGGGCGCGAAATCCGCCACACCGGAACCGACGGCCTCGACCACGCCCGCCGCTTCGGCGCCGGGGATCATGGTTTTTTCCGGCCACGGATAGAGCCCCGAGCGGTAATAGACATCAAGGAAGTTCACCCCGATGGCGGTATGGCGCACCAGCACCTCACCCGCGCCGGGGGCGGGGGTCGCGATATCGCGCCACGCCATCACTTCGGGGCCACCGGGGGCGGATGCGATCAGAGCCTTGTCCATCGCCCTACTCCTGCGCCAGAAATTCGCGGTCCACCGGCACCTGCATCGCGGTGGACAGATGATTGGTCTGCCCGGCCAGGCCGATCAGCGCCAGCAGTTCGGCATATTGCGCCTCGGTCATGCCCTTGGCGCGGGCGGCGGCGGTGTGGGAATGGATGCAGTAGGTGCAGGCGTTGGCGCTGGAAACCGCGATGTAGATCATCTCCTGCACCACGGGGCCAAGCACCGAATCACCCGCCATCACCGCTTTCAGCGCCGCCCAGGTGCGCGTCAGCAGCGCGGGTTGATTGGCGAGAGCCCGCCAGAAGTTGTTGATGAAATCGGATTTGCGGGTGGCGCGGATGTCGTCGAATACCGCCTTCACCTGCGGGTTCGCGTCGGCCTCGGCGTCGCTCAACAGTTTCACGGTTGCCATGGTTTGTCCTTTCCTTGCCGCGGCGCGCGCATCAATGCACCGCCGCATACATGATCTTTGCCTCGGTCGCCTCAACCGGCGACAGTTCCTCGACGATCCGGCCCTGACGGCAGACCAGAATCCGGTCCGACAGGTTCATCACCTCGGGCAGGTAGCTGGAAATCACCACCACCGCCAAGCCCGCATCCGCCAGACCGTTGATGATCTGGTGAATTTCGGCAATCGCCGCGACATCGACGCCGCGCGTCGGCTCGTCAAAGATCACCAGGCGCGGGGCCTGCACCAAGCCCTTGCCGATCACCACCTTCTGCTGGTTGCCGCCCGAAAGTTCCACCACCCGGGCGTTGGCGTTGATCGCCTTGATGTTCAGCCGCGCGGTCCAGTCGGCGGCCAGCGCCCTGACCTCGGCCAGCCGCACCAGCCGCGCCTTGGCCTTGCCTGCGGCCAACACGCCACCGAACAGGTTTTCGCCGACGCTCATGGTCTCGAAGATGCCTTCGGACTTGCGATCCTCGGTGACATAGACGATGCCGTCGCGCACCGCTTCATACGGGGTCAGGTAGCGCACCGGGCGGTCATCGAGCGTGATCGCCCCGCCGCGCAGGAAATCGCGCCGCGCAATGCCCGCCACGATCTTGAAAGTCTCGGTCCGGCCCGAGCCGATCAGCCCGAATACCCCGGTGATCTGGCCCTCAAACACCGAAAAGCTGGTGTTGCGCACCAGCGCGCCCATGGAAATATCCTGCACCGACAGCACCTTGCGCCCCGGCTTGCGCAAGGCCGCCGGCCCGCGTTCGCGGTAGATGGTGGCCGAAAGGCTGCGCCCGACCATGGCGGCGATGATGCTGTCGCGGGTGAAGCTGGCAGTATCGGCGGTGATCACCAGTTCGCCGTCGCGCAGGATCGTGATGCGGTCCGAGATTTCCAGCGCCTCTTCCAGCGCGTGGCTGATGAACACGATTGACACGCCGCGCGCCTTGAGCCTGCGCAGCAGCGCGAAGAAGTGGCGTTTTTCCTCGGGCGTCAGGCTGGCGGTGGGCTCATCAAAAATGATCACCTCGGCGTTGTGCTGCACGGCGCGGGCGATCTCGACCATCTGGCGCTTGGCCGCCCCAAGGGTGGCCACCAGCGCGGTCGGATCGACCCCGAAATTCAGCGATTGCAGGAACTGCTGAGCCGAGATGTAGGTGCCGCGCAAGCGGTTGAGAAATTTCTCGGACCCGAGGTAAAGGTTCTGCGCCACTGTCATCGACGGCACCAGCGAGGTTTCCTGAAACACCATCGCAATGCCCGCGTCCAGCGCCGCGTTCGGGGTGGCAAAGCTGACCTCATGCCCGTGGTGCAGCATCCGCCCGGCGCTGGCCTGCACCACCCCGGCCATGATCTTGGTCAGGGTCGATTTGCCGGCCCCGTTTTCGCCCAGCAGGGCGTGAATCTCGCCCCGCCGCAGATCGAAATCTACCCCGCTGACGGCGGGCACCGAGCGGTAGGATTTCGAGATCGCTTCCAGCTTCAGGATCGGGGTCATTCAGGTGCCCTCCGGCGCGGGCGCAAGAATGCAGTCGCCGCCCTTGGATGCGATGTAAAGCTGCCCCTGATGGTCCAGCACCGAAGTCACGCCGTGCCGCGTGCCGTTGGCGCGGCTGTGCAGGCTGAACCGCGGCGTCATCTGCGCATCCAGCCGCACCACCAGCCCGTAAGACCGGCTGGGTGACCAGGCCTTGTGCACCCCGAGCATGCGGATGCCACCGCATTGCAGCGGCTCCAGAAAGCTGCGCCCCGAGGCCAGCGCCGGACTGATCCAGAATTCGGGCGACACTTCGGCCATCATCGCCAGTCGGTAACGGGATTCCTGCAACACGAACTCGATCAGCCGGTTGCGCGGCGCGAACAGCGCCAGCCACGCGCCGCCACCCGCCGCCGGGGCCAGGCGCGCGGGATAGCCGGGCAGGCTTTCCAGGATCGCGCGCGGCTTGCCACCTTCAAGGCGCACCAAGCGGTGCCGCCAGGCCTCAGAGACAATCACCCCCGCCCCGTCGGGCAGCAACCCGAAGGGCCATGCCAGACCGCTCGCCAGTTTCTGCCAGCCATCCTCCTGCACCCAGACCGAACCCGAGGCGTTCTTCTGCATCAGATCGGCCGCCCATTGGCCGGGCGGCAGCGTGGCCGAGCCATTGGCCAGCCATAGCCGCCCATCCGCGCCGTAAGCCAGCGCGGTGATGCAGCGCACGTCCGTCGGCAGCACCACCGCCGCCCCGGCGATGCTCAGGCTGCCATCCGCCAGCCCCACCGTCAGCGCGCCGTGCGGCGAGACCGCGAGCGCGGTGATGTCGGAGCCGTAGCGCTGCAGCACCTCGCCACCCGGTGCCATCAGGGCTGGGCCGGAACTCGCCACCACCTTTCCCTGCCAGAATACCAGATTGTCGGGTGCGGGCATTTGCGCAAACACCGGCGCATCGTCGAGCGCGGTGTTGGGGCGAAAGGCACCATCCAGCGGCGGGATGGTGACGGCCTTGCCACGCAACAGATCGAGGAGGGGGTCGAAGATCATCGCTTGCCCCCCCAATAGGCGCGCGGGCCGGTCCAGTTGGGGTCAGCGCCTGCAATGGCGAACCGGCCGATGCGGTTGTTGAAGATGCCACCGATGAACAACTGCCCCTTGTGCTCGCGCATCGAGGTCACCATGGCGTGGGACGCACCCCCCAGATCGCCCATGGTCTGGATGATCTGCCCGGCCTCGTCGAACTTCACCACGCCGCCGGTGTTGATGTTCGGAAACAGCCATTCGTCCTGCGGCAGCCTGCGCGCCATCCGCTTGCGCATCGCCGGGTGGCGCAGCGACAGATCGAACGTCGGAGTGCGCATCCCCAGCCAGGCCATCCAGTAGCGGCCATCCGAGGCGCGGTTGATGTTGTCGGGATAGCCCGGCATGTCGCGGATCACGCATTCCGCCGTTCCCGCCTTCGGCCCCTTTAGCCAATAGCGGTGAATCCGGCAGGCCCAGCTTTCGGCGAAGAACAAGGATCGGTTGTCATGCGCCATGCAGACGCCGTTGGTGTAGCGATAGCCGTCGAGCAGGGTTTTCGTGCTGCCATCCTTCGGGTCATAGACCAGCAGCCGCCCGGTGGCGCGGTTCTCGATGCTGTCAAGCGCCCAGTCGTGGGCGTCGTAACGCTTGGTGCTGTCGGTGAAATAGATGCGGCCGTCAGGCGCGATGTCGAGATCGTTGGGGTCGCGCAGCCGCGCGTCGTCGTTGATCGAGGTCAGCGACCGCGTGGTTTCCGCCGTGAGTTTGGTCACTTCGCGCTCGGGAGAGATGGAATATAGCCCCATCGCGCCGACGCAGGAAATCAGGTTGCCATGCGCATCGAAGGCAAGGCCAAGGGGAAAGCCGCCGACATGGGCAAACACCTCGGAGCGGGTGTAGTCGGGGGCGAAGAACCGCACGATCTCGCCGTGCCGCGTGCCGCAGTACAGATGGTCGCCCTCGTCAAGGATCACATCCTCGGGCCCCTCCAGTTCGCCAAGGCCAATCGCGTCGGCAACCGCCAGCCGGTTGTTCAGCGCATAGGGCGTGGCCGACCCCGGCTCGGCCGATTGCGTCGGCCCCATCGCGAGGTAAACCGGCGCGACGTAAACCTCGTTCAGCACCTTGTGGCGGTTCTTCAGCCAGCGGATGTCGATCGTCACCGCCACGGCCAGCAGCAGGCCCAGCACCATCTGGTTGGTGCCGGTGCCATAGCCCAGCCGGATCAGCCCGTTGGTCATCACCAGCACGATGATCGCGCCCATCAGCCCCTTGGCAACCGAGCCGCGCCCGCCGCCAAGACTGTTGCCGCCCACCACCGCCGCTGTAAGCGCGGCAATCTCCAGCCCCTGCCCGGTGCCGGGGCCGGCGCCGCTGAGCCGCGCGCCGATCAGGAAACCGGCAATCGCCGCAGTGATGCCGGAAAACACGTAAGTGAGAAACACCACCCGCCGCACCTTGATGCCGGCGTTGTAGGCCGAGCGCCGCGAGCCCCCTACCGCCAGCACATGCCAGCCGGGGCGGGATCGGGTCAGCGCGATATGGGTCACGATCGCCAGCACCACAGCGGCCAGGATTGGCGGCGAAAACCCCAGAAACAAGCCGTCGCCGATAAAATCCCAGATCGGCGACGTGGCCTGCGAGGTCTGCACAAGTGATCCGAAGCTGACCACCAGGATGTCGTAGATCGCGCGCCCGATGATGAAGGTGACCAGCGTGGTCAGAAACGCCCGCAGTTGCAGATAGCCGATCAGATAGCCGTTGACCGCCCCGAATATCACGCCGACCCCGATCGAGGCGGCAAAGGCCACCCAGACCGGCAGATCGAAGATGAAGAAGCACGCCACCGCGGCAAAGGCCGACAGCGCGAAGATCGAGCCCACCGCCAGATCAATGCCGCCGCCCAGCATGACCACCGTAAGGCCGATCACCACCAGTGAGAACTCGCCCAACTGGCGTGTGCTTTCCTGCAAGGAATGCAGCTTGAAAAAACCGGGGATCAGGCTGCCGAAAGTGGCAACGGTGATCACCAGCGCCAGAAAGGGGATGGCGTTGTCGGTCCAGCGTTTGGTCAATAGCTCGCCGATGAGGTGATCGGGGATCAGGTTGTAGCGCCAGGCTTGCAGCCGCTCGCGAAAGCTCATCAAAGATGCCCGATCAGGAATGGGGGCGGCGCGCAAGCGTCCTTCTTGCGCGCCGCCCGGTCACGGTTTCTCAGTTGCCCGCAGCGGCCTGCAGGGCTTTCAGATCCCAGCAGGTGTCGGGGGCAAGGTCGGCCTTGGTGGTGGCCTTTAACAGCGTGTAGATATAGGGCGAGGCGGTGCCGGCCGGTTGGCCGCTTTGCAGCAGATACTTGATCATCGCCACCATGTCGCCGGATTCACGCGCCAGATCGGTCATCACCACCGCGCCGTAAGTGCCGTCTTCCAGCGTGGCGCAATCGGCGGTTTTCTCGCCGCCGCCGGTGGTGACCAGGAACACCTTGTCGGCCAGACCGGCATCGCGGATCGCCGCCGAAGTGCCGGTGGCGTCGCCATCCCAGAAGTCGATGATGCCGCAGATATCGGGGTTCTGTTGCAGCATGGTGGTGGTGACGTTGCGCGCGATGGTGGCATCCCAGTTGCTGTCGGGCTTGGCCACCACGGTGAAATCGGGATGCTCGGCCAGCACCTTCATGATGCCTTCATACTGGTAAAGCGAAGTGGCGTTGACCTGATCGCCCTGCACCAGACCGATCTTCTTCGAGCTGGCATCGCCGCAGCCCTTGATCACCGCTTCGGCCTCAAGCTGCCCCAGCCGGTTCCAGTCGCTGCCGATATAGGCATCGGCCGGGAAATTGGCCGGGTTGTCGATCAGAAGCACGTAAATCCCGGCGTCCTGCGCCTTTTTCAGGATCTTGGCGAAAGAGTTCAGATCGGGCGACATCACTACCAGCACATCGGGGTGCGGGTCGGAAGCAATCGCCTCGGTCAACGCCTGCGCGCCCGCCTCGGTGCTCCAGTTCGGATCGCGGGTCTCGAAGGTGCCGCCGAAGGCCGTGACCTCGCGTTGCAGGATCGCGGCCCAGCCCTGCGCCAGATCGAACCCCATCGCCAGCGGCACCAGCAGCACGCGCTTGCCGGTTAATGCTGCGGCATAGGCCCCTGGGCCGGGGTCTTGCGCCAGCACCGGGGCCGCAGTGAGCAGCGCCGCCGCGAGTGCTGCGGCCGATACCATGGATTTGAGCAACGGCATTGTCGTTCCCTTCCTTGTTGTGGGTCAGATGTCGCCCTGCTGGGCGGTTTGTTCGTCGCGCGGGTTGAGGATGCCATCAAAGATGATCGCCGCCAGCAAAATCGTCGATTTGATCAGGTTCTGGTAAAGCAGCGAGATGTCGATGATGGTCATGGCGTTCAGCAGGATGCCGATCAGCGCCGCACCGATCAGCACGTTGCGCACCGAGCCCTTGCCGCCCGAAAGCCCGATGCCACCGATCACCGTGACCAGCACGATGTCGTAAAGCAGGGTGGAATTCACCACCCTTGTGTTGATCGACAACAGGCTGGCCGCCGTCAGCAGCCCGGCAATGAACGACACCAGCGCCGAGATCACATAGCGCAGCACCAGCATCGGGCGCACCGGTATGCCGATGTTGCGCGCGGCCACCGGGTTGTCGCCTGCGAAATAGACGTAGCGCCCCCAGCGGGTGAAGCGCAAAAACAGGAACGCGGCGAAGGCGAGGGCGGCGAACACGAACACCTCGACCGGGATGCTGGCATAGCGCATCCGGCCCAGGGCCTCGACCCAGTGACCGTGCGGCACCGGCACCGCATCCTGACTGATAACCTGCGAGCGCACGAAGCCGAACACGAACGACCCCGAGGCGAGGGTCACGAAAATCGCCGGCACATCGGCGTAAGCTACCAGAAAGCCGTTGATCAGCCCGATCCCGATCACCGCCGCCAGCACCGCAAGCAAGGCCCACGGATCGGCCACCCCGCCCCCCAGCAGTTGCAGATACCACGCCACCGACATCGCCATGATCGCGACCATCGACAGATCAATGCCGCGCCCGATGATCACCACCGCCATGCCCAGCGCCAGAATTCCCAGCACCGAGATCGAGCGCACGATCGCCACCAGATTGCCGGCGGTCAGAAAGCCCGGCAGGCCCACCGCAGCGGCCACGAAAAGCGCAATTGCAATCGCCAGAACGATGCGTTCCTGATTCACCACTTTCCAACCCACGTAGTTGATCCTGCGCATCCCCAGATCGCCCCAGCCATTCAACAGACATCAGCCTAGACCCGCCAAAACCTGTCCGTCTAGTCGCATTTCGCGCCGGGTATCCGGTTTCGTGTCGCCGCCCATGATTGACAGCGCGCCGAGTTTGCCCGACCGATGGCGGGCAAGGCAGGGGGCGGCGGATGGCAGCGGCTTGGGAATTCTGGATCGACCGCGGCGGCACCTTCACCGATGTGGTGGCGCGCCGCCCCGACGGCACGCTGGCAACCCGCAAGCTGCTGTCGGAAAACCCCGAGCGCTACCCCGACGCGGCGGTGCAGGGGATTCGCGATTGCCTTGGGCTGGGGCCGGATGATGCGCTGCCAAATGGCGCGATCGGGGCGGTCAAGATGGGCACCACGGTCGCCACCAATGCCTTGCTCGAGCGCAAGGGCGAGCGGGTTCTGCTGCTGATCACCGCAGGCTTTGCCGATCTGCTGCGGATCGGCTATCAGACCCGCCCGAAGCTGTTCGATCTCAACATTCAGCGCCCCGAGCCGCTTTACGAGGCGGTGGCCGAGGTGCCGGGGCGGCTTGACGCCGAGGGCGGCGAGATCACGCCGCTGGCCGAGAGCGCGGTGCGCGCCGCGTTGCGGGCAGCCCATGTGCGCGGCATCCGGGCGGTCGCGATTGCCCTGCTGCATGGCTATCTGAACCCGGACCACGAGGACCGCGTGGCCGCGCTTGCGCGCGAAGCGGGGTTCAGCCAGATTTCGGTCAGCCACCAGGTCAGCGGTCTGGCCAAGCTGGTGGCGCGCGGCGATACAACGGTGGTCGATGCTTACCTGTCGCCGATCCTGCGGGCTTACGTGGCGCAAGTGCAGGCGGCACTTGACGTTGGCCGCGCCACCGGGCGGCTGTTGTTCATGCAATCAAACGGCGGGCTGACCGAGGCGGCGCGGTTTCAGGGCAAGGACGCCATCCTGTCGGGCCCGGCAGGCGGCATCGTCGGCATGGTGCGCACCGGCCAGGCTGCCGGATATGATCGCCTGATCGGGTTCGACATGGGCGGCACCTCGACCGATGTCAGCCACTTTGCCGGCGTTTATGAACGATCGTTCGAGACCGAAGTGGCGGGGGTGCGGATGCGCGCCCCGATGATGGATATTCACACCGTGGCGGCTGGCGGCGGCTCGATCTGCCGGTTTCGCGACGGGCGCTATCAGGTCGGCCCGCAAAGTGCCGGGGCCAACCCCGGCCCGGCCTGCTACCGGCGCGGCGGGCCGCTGACCATCACCGATTGCAACGTCATGCTGGGCCGCCTGCACCCGGCGCACTTTCCCGCGGTGTTCGGCCCGACCGGCGATCAGCCGCTGGACGCCGCTGTGGTGCGGGAAAAGTTCGCCGCTCTGGCGCTGGAGATTGCCGCCGCGACCGCCACCCCCCCGGCCGCGCCCGAGGCGGTGGCGATCGGTTTCCTGCGCATCGCGGTTGACAACATGGCCAATGCCATCAAGAAGATAAGCGTTCAGCGCGGGCATGATGTGACGGGCTACACGCTGCAATGCTTTGGCGGCGCGGGCGGGCAGCACGCGGCGCGCGTGGCCGATGCGCTGGGGATGCGGCGGGTCTTTCTACACCCGTTCGCCGGGGTGCTTTCAGCCTACGGCATGGGTCTGGCCGAGATTCGCACCCTGCGCGAGCGCCAGTTCGATGCGCCGCTGGCAGATCCCGGTGCCGCCGATGCGCTGGCAAAGCTTGCCGCCGAAGCCCGAGCCGATCTGACCGCGCAAGGGGTCGCGGCCCCCCGGATCGAGGCGCGTGCCCATTTGCGTTATGCCGGATCGCATCAGTCGCTGGAGCTGAACTTTGGCCCGGTGGCGCAGATGCAGGCCGATTTCGAGGCCTTGCACATCGCGCGCTTCGGCTTTGCCTCGCCGGAACGTGAACTTATGTTCGAAATGCTGGCGGTCGAAGCGATCGGCGCGGGCGGCACCCTGTCCGATACGCGGCCCCCGGACTGCGGACCGACCGTCCCGCTGGATTACCTGCCGGTCTGGATCGACGGGTGGTCCGAGGTTCCGCTGTTTGATCGTGCCAGGCTGGGCGCGGGCACCCATATCTTTGGCCCTGCGATCATCGTCGAGTCGACCGGCACCGTGGTGGTCGAGCCCGGCTGGAGCGCGCGGGTCGATGCGCAAGCCAACCTGATGCTCGAGCGCAGCGCCGCCGTGGTTCGCCCGCCCGCCACAGGCACTGCCGCCGATCCGGTGCTGCTTGAGGTGATGAGCAACCTTTTCATGTCGATCGCCGATCAGATGGGGGCAACCCTGCAAAACACCGCATGGTCGGTCAACATCAAGGAAAGGCTGGATTTTTCCTGCGCGATTTTTGATGGCGCGGGCGATCTGGTGGCCAACGCACCGCATGTGCCGGTGCATCTGGGCTCGATGTCGCAGGCGGTCAAGACGGTGATGGCAACCACCGCGGGTCGGCTGCAACCGAATGATGCCTACATGCTCAACAGCCCCTTCAATGGCGGCACCCACCTGCCCGACGTCACCGTGATCACCCCGGTTTTCGTGGATGGTAGTGCTGCGTTCTGGCTGGGTTCGCGCGGCCACCACGCCGATATCGGCGGGCGCACGCCGGGGTCGTCGCCGCCCGACAGCCGCCATATCGACGAGGAAGGGGTGCTGATCGACGTCTTTACGCTGGTCGCGGGCGGGCAGTTGCGCGACGCCGAGACCCGGGCGCTAATGGCATCCGGGCCCTACCCCTGCCGCTCGATCGCGCACAACATGGCGGATCTCAAGGCGCAGGTCGCGGCCAATGAAACCGGGCGGCGCGAACTGCTGCGGGTGACGACGGCCTATGGTGCCGAAACCATAGTCGCCTACATGAACCACGTGCAGCGCAATGCCGAGGAAAGTGTGCGGCAGGTGATTGGTCAGTTAAGTGACGGATCGTTCACATATCCGATGGACAGCGGTGCGGAGATTCGCGTGGCGGTCCGGGTGGACCGCGCGGCGCGCACGGCGGTGGTTGATTTCACCGGCACTTCGGCGCAGCAGGCGGGCAACTACAACGCGCCGCTGGCGATCAGCCGGGCGGTGGTGCTTTACGTGTTCCGCACCCTGGTGGGCAAGGAAATCCCGCTCAACGAGGGCTGCCTGCGACCGCTGCAGATCATCGTGCCCGAAGGCTCGATGCTGAACCCGCGCTATCCGGCGGCAGTGATTGCGGGCAATACCGAGGTCAGCCAGGCCGCCTGCAACGCGCTTTACGGCGCGCTTGGCGTGCTGGCGGGCAGTCAGGGCACGATGAACAATTTCGTCTGGGGCAACGACGCTTTCCAGAATTACGAGACCATCGCCGGCGGCACCGGGGCCGGGCCGGGGTTTGCGGGCTGCGATGCGGTGCAAAGCCACATGACCAACACCCGCATGACCGACCCGGAGGTGCTGGAAAAACGCTTTCCGGTGCGGCTGGAAAGTTTTGGCATCCGGCGCGGGTCGGGCGGGGCGGGACAGTGGCCGGGCGGCAATGGCGCGGTGCGGCGGCTACGGTTTCTGGCCCCGGTGACGGTGACGACCCTGTGCTCAAGCCGCCGGGTCCCCCCTTTCGGCGGGGCTGGCGGCGGGCCGGGCGCGGTCGGGGAAAACCGGGTGATCTGGCCCGACGGTCGGGTTGAAGCCCTGCCCGGCAATGCCGAACGCGACCTTCCGCCGGGGGCCGTGTTCGAGATGCTGACCCCGGGCGGTGGCGGCTGGGGCGCGGTGCCTGAGGCTCAGACCACGTTGCGCTCGCGGTAGGTTTGCAGGAACGAGTGGATGCGCGGGTCGCTCGGGTCACGTCCGAAAATCTCGGCCGGGGGCAGGCAGGCCACCAGTCGCCCCTGGTCGAGAAACGCCACCCGGTCGGCGACATGGGCGGCAAAGCCCATTTCGTGGGTCACCACCACCATGGTCATGCCTTCGGCGGCCATGGCCTTCATCACGCTCAGCACCTCGCCCACCAGCTCGGGGTCAAGTGCCGAGGTCGGCTCGTCAAACAGCATCAGACTCGGCTCCATCGCGATGGCGCGGGCAATCGCCACGCGCTGCTGCTGGCCACCCGACAGGCCAGAGGGGTAATTGCCCGCCTTGTCGCTGAGGTTGACCTTTTCCAGCGCCGCCTCGGCCCGTGCCATGGCCTGATCGCGCGGCAGGTTGCGCACTTGCAACAAAGCCTCGGCCACATTCTGGAGGGCGGTGAAATGCGGCCAGAGGTTGAACTGCTGGAACACCATGCCGATCTGGCGGCGCTGTTCGCGCAAAGTCGAGGCGGGCAGCGGGCGGCGCGGCACCACGCCCTCTTGCCAGCCGATCAACCGACCTTCCATCCGCACTTCGCCTGAATCGTAGGGCTCGAGGAAATTGAGGCAGCGCAGCAGGGTGCTTTTGCCCGAACCCGAAGGCCCGATCAGGCACAGCACTTCCGAGCGGCGCACGTCCAGCGTGATGTCGGCCAGGGCCTGAAACTCGCCGAAGAACTTCGACATGCCGCGCACGGTGATGATCGGGGCCTGGTCGGGCATCGGTTGGTTTCCTTTTGGCCGGGGTCAGGCGCGTTTCAGGTGACGCATGGCGCGGGTCTCGACCATTTGTCCCAGCCGGGCGGTGACGATCACCAGCAGCCAGTAGCACAGCGACAGCACCAGAAACGGCTCGACATAGGTGAAGGTCTCGGCGGCCATGGTCTGGGTCTCGTAAAGCAGTTCCGGCACCGTGACCACCGACAGGATCGCGGTTTCCTTGCTGAGGATGATCACGAAATTGGTCAGCGGCGCGGTGATCAGCACCAGCATCTGCGGCAGGATGATGCGGCGCATGATGGTGGTCTCGGTCAGCCCGACGCAGCGCGCGGCCTCGATCTGGCCGGGCGGGATGGCGTTGAAGCCCGAGCGGAAGATCTCGGCGAAATAGGGGCTGCCATAGACCACGAAGCTCAGGATGCCGGCCTGCACCGGGCTCAGCACCAGCCCGATGCCCGGCCCGCCGTAGTAAAGGATGAAAAGCTGGATCATGAACGGGGTGCCGCGGATCAGCTCGATATAGGCTTGCAGCAGGGTTCGCAGCCCGCGCCCCGACCAGCGGTAGACCACCGCGATGACAAAGCCCAACACCAGCCCGCCGAATGACCCCACCACCCAGGCCAGCAGGGTCACGCCAAAGCCGTGCAGCAGCGCCGGGCCGTAGCGCAGGAACAGCTCATACTCCAAGGCGCGCCCCCCCGGCCAGTTGCATCCGCCGCTCGGCCAGACGGCCAAGCTGCGAGATGATCAGGTTGATCACGAAATAGATTGCCGCGGCGGCGATGTAGATTTCCAGCGGGCGGTAGGTCTGGCCGGTGATGTTCTGCGCCACCCGGGTCAGTTCGCCGATCCCCACCACCGAGGCCAGCGACGACACCTTGACCAGCAGGATCAGTTCGTTGATCAGCGACGGCATGCCCAGCCGCAGCGCCTGCGGCACCAGAATTCGGCGCCAATACGACGCGGGCGCAATGCCAAGCGCCTTGGCGGCCTCGGTCTGGCCGGCCGGAATGGTCTGGAACGCGCCGCGCAAAATCTCGGCCGTATAGGCCGCCGAACACATCCCCACCGACAGGATCGCGGCGGCAATGGCCGGCAGATCAAGCCCGATGTGCGGCAGCATGTAGAAGAAGATCAGAAGCTGCACCAGCAGCGGCACGCCACGGAAAAAGCTGATGTAAAGGGCGGCAGCAGCGGCCAGCCAGCGCGCGCGCGACATCCGCGCCGCACAGATGAACACCCCCAGCCCGATGCTGATCGCCATGCCGACCAAGGAAATCAGCAGGGTCCATTTCGCGGCGGCGATCAGGTAGGGCAGGTTGTGCAGGATCACGCCAAAGGAAAAATCCAACTGCTTGCGGCTCCGGCTGGGGAAAGGGCAAGGTTCGGCCCGGCGCGTGGGTAGCCGGGCCGAAGCGGACGGGCTTATTGCACGGCAGGCATCTCGACCGGCAGTTCCGGCGCGGCCCCCAGCCATTTGGCGTTGATTGCGTCCAGTCGGCCGTCGGCGTGCATCTTGAGCAGGGCCTCGTTGATCGCGGCGATCAGGCTGGCGCTGTCGTCACCGGGGCGGGCCACCCAGGCGAAGTATTTCGGGTCGCCGAACGGCGGCATCACCAGCTCGAAGGTGTCGGGGCGCTGCACGGCGGCATAGCCCATCAGCGGCATCGAGTTGGCCACCGCCTGAATCCGCCCCGCCGCCAGATCGGCCAGCGCCTCGTCGATGTTGACGTATTCGCGGATGTCGGCCGGGGTGGCCAGGGTGGCGGAAAACGCCTTGAGCTGGTCAAGCTGGGCCGAGCCCTTTTGCGAGCCGACCGCCTTGCCCGCGATGTCGGCGGGGGCCATGATCGAGCTGTCGCCCGCCTTCTTGGCCAGCGCCACGGTGGCGTTGCCCATCGGCAGGGCAAAGCTGTAGCGCGCCATCCGTTCGGCGGTGATGGTCACCGGCGCGTTGACGATATCGAACTTGGCCGCTTCAAGGCCGGGCAGCACGCTGGACCACGGCAGATCGAGATATTCTGCGGTAACGCCCAGTTCCTTGGCAACCTCGTCGAACAGCTCGCGGCAGATGCCCTGATACTCGCCGTCAACCAGGATGTCGAAGGGGGCAAAGTGCATCTCGGTTGCGGCCACAATCTTGCCTGCGGCCTTGATGTCGGCCAACTGGTCGGCACTGGCTGCGCCGCTTAGCCCGATACTAAGGGCAAGGGCGGCAACCGTCCTGGTGAGTCGTTTCATCATCATCTCGGGTCTCTCCACTGTTTTTGCGGCTTCGGACAGAATTTCGGGGGGCAAGGCGTCTGCGGTTGCCCGGGCACCGGACCTGCCTGCGATCTGCTGCCAAGCTGCTACATCCGGGGACTCGTGTCCCGAGTCCATTTCTATGCCAGAATGTTGTTTATGTCTATACATAAGAAATTCATCGCCGATCCATGTTGCTTGTCTTTGCGCACACACCCTGCCGCCACATGCCCTGCAATCCGGCTTGAAATTACTGCCCCGACCGCGTATCTGCCAGCCAACCCGAACACGAGGAACCTTCGCGATGGCCATGGCAAACCCCCTTCAGTTCATCCAGCAGGTGCGCGCCGAAGTCGCCAAGGTGGTGTGGCCCTCGCGGCGCGAGGTGTTGTTGACCACGGTGATGGTGTTCATCATGTCGGCGCTGACGGCGACCTTCTTTTCGCTGGTGGACATGGTGATCCGGTTCGGGCTGAGCGCGGTCTTGAACAGCTTTGGCTGATCGCCTGGCCCGGCGCTTTTTTGCTTGAATTTCAGGGGGCGGGCCTGTATTCCCTGCGCCATCAAGACAGATCGGCGCGCAATGATTCGTGTTGCGCGCTGTTTTTTGTTCCCGGAACTTGCAGTCTGACTGCTTGAAAAACAAAGGTTTTCCGGGAATACCCGGGATCAAGAAGGTGGCTGAGGCATGGCAATGCGGTGGTATTCGGTGAGCGTTCTGTCGAACTTCGAAAAGAAGATCGCCGAACAGATCAAGACCGCCGCAGCCGATGCCGGTCTGACCGACGAGATCGAAGAGGTTCTGGTTCCGACCGAAGAAGTGATCGAAGTGCGGCGCGGCAAGAAGGTCACGTCGGAGCGGCGCTTCATGCCCGGCTATGTGCTGGTGCGGATGGAAATGTCGAACCGCGCCCAGCATCTGATCACCTCGATCAACCGCGTTACCGGCTTTCTGGGCGCGCAGGGCAAGCCCCAGCCGATGCGCGATGCCGAAGTCAACGCGATTCTCAACCGGGTCGAGGAAGGCATTGAAGCGCCGCGCAATCTGATCCGTTTCGAGATCGGCGAAATGGTCCAGGTCAGCGATGGCCCGTTCGAGGGGTTCTCGGGCATGGTCGAGGATGTCGATGAAGGCCACAGCCGTCTCAAGGTGACGGTGTCGATCTTTGGCCGGGCCACCCCGGTCGAACTGGAATTCACGCAGGTCAAGAAAAACGCCTGACGTGTGACTTCGTGGGAGGCGAGCGCGCAGCCTTTGCTGGGTGACGGACCGCACCACTAAACCAAGCCCCGCAAGGGCGGTGAAAAAGGAGAGGCCTTATGGCCAAGAAGATCATTGGGCAGCTCAAGCTGCAAGTCAAGGCGGGGCAAGCCAACCCGTCCCCGCCGGTAGGGCCCGCACTGGGCCAACGCGGCCTGAACATCATGGCATTTGTCAAGGAATTCAACGCGAAAACCGCGGACATGGAACTTGGCACGCCGACCCCGGTGATCATCACCTACTACCAGGACAAGTCGTTCAGCCTGCAATTCAAGACCGCACCGGCCTCGTTTCTGCTGAAAAAGGCCGCCGGTCTGCCGCCGGTGGGCAAGCGCAACCGGGCCAAGGGTTCGCTCAAGCCGGGCCACGACGTGGTTGGTTCGGTGACGGTGGCGCAGGTCCGCACCATTGCCGAGGCCAAGATGAAGGATCTCAACGCCAACAGCGTCGAGGGCGCGATGCAGATCATCCTGGGTTCGGCCCGGTCCTGCGGTATCGAGGTCAAGGGGTAGATCATGGCAAAGCTTGGAAAACGGACGCGCGCGGCGCGGGAAGCCTTTGTCGGCAAGCAACTGGTCTCGGTTGAAGACGCGCTCAAGCTGATCAAGGGCGTGGCCGGGGCGAAGTTTGATGAAACTCTGGAAATCGCGATGAACCTCGGGGTTGATCCGCGCCACGCCGACCAGATGGTGCGCGGCGTGATCAGCCTGCCCAACGGCACCGGCAAGACGGTGCGGGTGGCGGTGTTTGCCCGTGGCGTCAAGGCCGACGAGGCCAAGGCCGCCGGGGCCGACATCGTGGGGGCCGAAGACCTGATGGAAACCATCCAGGCGGGCAAGATCGAGTTCGACCGTTGCATCGCGACGCCGGACCTGATGCCGCTGGTGGGCCGTCTGGGCAAGATCCTCGGGCCGCGCAACCTGATGCCGAACCCCAAGATCGGCACCGTGACGATGGACGTGAAAACCGCCGTTGCGGCGGCCAAGGGCGGCGAAGTGCACTTCAAGGCCGAGAAGGCCGGGGTGATCCATGCCGGTATCGGCAAGGTGTCGTTCAGCGACGATGCGCTGGCCCAGAACGTGCGCGCCTTTGTCGAGGCGGTCAGCCGGGCCCGTCCGGCGGGGGCGAAGGGCACCTACCTCAAGAAGGTGTCGCTATCCTCGACCATGGGGCCGGGGGTGTCGCTCGATCTGGCTTCGGCCACGACGCATTGAGAATTTTCCCGGCCTTCGGGCCGGGCGAATGGCGGGGCGGCTCGCAAATAACCGCCCTGTCCTGTCCGAGACGGTGGGTGGCGGCAACGCCTTAATTTCCTGCCCGAGATGGGGATCGAGACAAGGTTCCGGGGCTTGCCTCGGGCGATTTTGGCCTCGGGACCATCGCGGACCCGAACGCCTCCGGCAGCGGGGGCAAACATGAGCCGGGGGGAAACCCCCAAACTTGGAGTGAAACTGTGGATAGAGCCCAGAAAGAGACCGTGGTCGAAGAACTCGGCCAGATCTTCCAGCGCTCTGGCGTGGTCGTGGTTGCGCACTACGCAGGTATCACGGTTGCACAGATGCAGGACCTGCGCGCGAAAATGCGTGTCGTGGGCGGGTCCGTTCGCGTTGCCAAGAACAAGCTCGCCAAGATCGCCCTTGAAGGCAAACCCTGCGCAAGCATGGCTGACCTTTTGACGGGCATGACCGTGCTTGCCTATTCCGATGACCCCGTCGCTGCGGCGAAGGTTACGGAAGCCTATGCCAAGACCAACGAGAATTTCGTGATTCTTGGTGGGGCGATGGGCAGCACGATCCTGGACCAGGCCGGTGTGAAAGCCGTGGCCGCCATGCCGTCGCGTGAAGAGCTGCTGGCTCAGATCGTGTCTTGCATCGGTGCGCCCGGAGCAAACATCGCCGGGGCCATTGGCGCGCCTGCTTGCAACATCGCGGGCATCCTCTCGACTTTGGAGGAGCGGCTTGCCGCCTGAGCAACTTGCGACCTGCGTGGGTTGAACCCCACCTCGTTGGAACCCATCTTTAACGAACGGAACCTGAAAAATGACCGATCTGAACAAACTCGCCGAAAGCATCGTGGGCCTGACCCTGCTGCAAGCGCAAGAACTGAAGACCATCCTGAAAGACAAGTATGGCATCGAACCCGCCGCCGGTGGCGCGGTGATGGTTGCCGGTCCGGCTGCGGCGGCTGAAGCGGTGGAAGAAAAGACCGAATTCGACGTTGTGCTGACCGAAGCCGGCCCCAACAAGATCAACGTGATCAAGGAAGTCCGCGCGATCACCGGGCTTGGCCTGAAAGAAGCCAAGGATCTGGTCGAAGCCGGTGGCAAGGTCAAGGAAGGCGTTTCCAAGGCCGATGCCGAAGGCTTCAAGAAAAAGCTCGAAGACGCTGGCGCGAAAGTCGAGCTGAAGTAATCGGGCGGGGTGCCGACGGCACCCTGACCCTGCAATCCGGCTGGGCGCGAAGCAATTCGCGCTCAGCCCAACGTGTCTTGGTAGCGGCTTTACGCTGAAACCGCTTCCAAGGCGCGGCTCAATGGTTCGGGAGCCATCCGGTGGGACGGATGGCATGAATGGAACCAGACCCCCTGCTTCGCAAGCGGCACGCGCCCGTGACCCCGATGGTCCGTGTGCCCGCGAATGAACGAAAGGTGACTTCGAGCATGGCTCAGAGCTACGTTGGACAAAAGCGTATCCGCAGGTATTTTGGCAAGATCCGCGAAGTGCTGGAGATGCCGAACCTGATCGAGGTGCAGAAATCCTCTTATGATCTGTTCCTGAAATCGGGCGAAGGTCCGACCCCGACCGATGGCGAGGGGATTCAGGGCGTGTTCCAGTCGGTGTTCCCGATCAAGGACTTCAACGAAACGGCGGTGCTCGAGTTCGTGAAATA
>Ga0210028_1001398_pt1 | contig 20421 bp, 8 predicted proteins | sample CryGeymeta201513_FD_185468 | JGI IMG/M metagenome (GOLD analysis project Ga0210028, IMG submission 185468) | Groundwater microbial communities from Crystal Geyser aquifers in Utah, USA - Crystal Geyser metaG 2015-13 (SPAdes) (version 2) | ecosystem: Environmental > Aquatic > Deep subsurface >...
TATCACTTAAATCGGGAACGGCGATGTTTGATGCATCCGAGATTCTAATTTTACAATTTGCAGAAGGTGTGTTTGGAATCGTCCAGACAAAACTACCAGCACTTGCCGGTGTAGAAGTAAGTACTGAATTCCAGTTGGTTCCATTGTTAGTGGTGTATTCAAGTTTAACATTCGCAACGTTTGAACTCGTCCATGTAATATTTTGTGTTGCTCCAACAATCCATTGCTCTCCACCGTTCGGAGAAGTGACCGTAACTTTAGGCAGAATGATCGAGAAAACGTTATTGCTCAAATCGGAGTAAAAATTATCCGAGGCATCAGAGATTTTAACTTTACAATTTACAGAAGGAGTGTTGGGTATTAACCAATCATAACTTCCGACTGCTGAGGTAACTGATGAAGCAATTGTATTCCAAATTATGTTGTCGGTTGTGTATTCAATTTTAACATTTGCAACATCACTGCTCGTCCATATGATTTTTTGTGTAGTTCCCACTATCCATTGTTCATTGCCGTTTGGTGAAGATACTGTAATAATAGGTTTAAAAAATTCAAAGGTGTTACTAGTGCTTTGCAATGCGGCGTTTTTAGAATCACTAATTCTGATTTTTGCCTGCTTGGTGATCCAGGTACTTGCAATGTAATTATAAGAACCTAATTTCGCAGGAACAGCACCATTAATAACAGCCCATGAGACTCCATTGTCTTCTGAAAGTTCAATTTTTATAGTATCAACATATTCGCTTGTCCATGTGACATTCTGTGTTGTTAATTCGCGGTAACGCTCTCCTCCTAACGGGGATGTTAGTGTAAGCTTTTGTTGATAAATTGTAAACGTTCCTTCGCAGGTATACTTTACAAGGTTATCTGTCGCATCGGTTATCCTAACTTTTGCAATTGCAGATGGGTCATTCGGAATTGTCCACAGGTAATTATTTAAATTTGCATCAAGTTGCTCTGCGATCAGTTTCCAGATTGTTCCGTCTGTGGTGTATTCAAGTTTTACTTTTGTTAAATAAGTTGAAGTCCATGAAATATTTTTTTGCGAGCCGATCTGCCATAATTCGCCGCCATTCGGCGCGGTGAGGGTAACGGTGGGGAAGTAAATTGTAAACGGCGCTGCACTTTGAGATGAAACAGTTACATCTTTGTAATCAGTAATTCTAACTTTAGCTTGATTTGTTACGGGAGAAGGAATAGTCCAATCAAAACTTCCGGTTGAAGCTAAAGCTGAGTCGGCAACTACGATCCAGGTAGTTCCATCGTTAGTTGAGTATTGAATTTTAACTTTTGCAACATCGCTGCTCGTCCAACTTATTTTTTGCGATGATCCTCTTCTCCATTGTTCACCGCCGTTAGGGCTTAGTAATGTTACAACCGGATTTTTAATCGAGAAAATATTGTCGCTTGTATCAGCAAAAAAGCTGTTGTCAGCATTAGAAATCTTGACTTTGCAATTTGTTGAAGGTGTGTTTGGAATTGTCCAGACAAAACTTCCCACACTTGCAGGAGTTGAGGTAAGAATGGAAATCCAGCTTGAACCATTGTCAGTTGTGTATTCAAGTTTAACATTCGCAACGTTGGAGCTTATCCATTTTATGGTATCAGATTTCCCAACAATAAAATTCTCACCGCCGTTTGGTTTATTAAGTTTAACCATTGGCAAAACGATCGAAAAAACATTATCGCTTACATCAGCAAAAGAAACGCTGTCAGCCCCATCGCTAATTCTCACCTTGCAGTTTGAAGATGAAACAAAAGGAATTCTCCAAAGAAATTTCCCATCGGCTGCCGGAATAGTATAATCTTCCATTTCCATCCATGAAGCCCCGTTGTCTATCGTATATTCAAGGTAGACGTCATCTAAATTTTCACTCACCCATTTAACCGTATCAATTTCTCCAAAAACAAACGTTTCTCCTCCATTGGGTGAAGTTACTGTAATTTTAGGAGGATCGATAATAAACGGTACTGCAGTTACGCCTGAAACACCGGAAGAGAGATGCCGAACCCTGATCTTTGCCTGCGTGGTATTTATTTTTGGGACGTGCCAGTAAAAACCTTCTGAGTTACCGGGAAGAGAAGGAGCAATAACTTCCATTGTTAGTCCGTTATTGGTAGTGAACTCTATAATAACCGAATCTATGAACTGTGTTGCCGTCCAATCAATGGTATAAAATGAGTTGGCTTTTAGTCTTTGTCCGCCTGTTGGATTTATAATTGAAATTTCTTGCGCCGTCCAGTTATTTTCAGTAAAAAGATTTGAGACATCTGTTTGTGAAAGAGGAACATTGTAGAGTCTTGCGTCATCAATTAAACCGTTGTAACGCTCGGGATAACCTGGTGTTTGCATATATCCCAGCCGCACCGGATTCGGACTAAAGTCTGTGTATGGAATCTGCTGTGTTGCTTCTTGAACTCCATCAACATATAATGTTGCATTCATACCATCATAAACTCCGGTAACTAAATGCCACTGATTATCGTTCGAATATTCAGAAGCGGTTATAGGGATTCCCGAAACATAAAACTGTAACCGATTATTTACAGCCGCTAAAAAATAGCCGTTGTAATAACCGTGAACATGTTTTCCGAAAATTACTGCGTTACCATTGCTGCTGTATTTTACCCATGTAGAAATGGTAAATCCGTTTTTGCGGAAATCAAGTGAAGAGGAATTGGAAACTTCCGCCTGGCTTGTTGAGCCATCGAAAGCAACTGATGTATTTGGAGTGTTAAATCTATCTTTAACAAAGGTTAAACCGCCGCCAAGAAGATCAAATCCATTTTTTGTTTCGTCAATTAAATTATTGTTGAATTGATAGAAGGCTACCAATCCGTTGACTGCGTTTATGTTGATCAAAGAAATTGTTCCTCCAGGATCGGAAGAAATGTGTTTTGGAACGAGAAGTGCTTTCACGCTGCTCGCCTGCCAAATTAGGAAAGAGACGTTTTCAACTGCTTCTCCCTGAATGAGCATCGTAACGTAAGCAGTATCGTTATTCATGATAACTTTTTCTCTTCCGCGACATTCACCATTCACAAATGCGCCGACTACATCGCCGGGTTGAGCAGAAACATTATTTATCGTAACGATTCCGTACAATGTTGTACTATTTGTGTAGATCACCGGTTTCCAGTCTGGACCATTTCCTTCAATTAAGAAATAGTCGGGGGGTGTTCCGATGGTGTTACCTGGATTTGTCCAAACGAATTTATTAACAAAATAAACGACATCATTACTTTCACTCCAGATTTTGAAGGAAGCATTTTCTTCGGCAGATTCTCCCTGGATAAGCAGGGTAACATAACCTTCATTCGCGTTAGTGACAACATCGGAAACTCCGCGGCATTCACCGTTAACAAAAGCGGCTACTTTATCACCTGTTTGAGCGGGCAATCCGTTGATAGTAACTTTCGCATACAGTGTAGTGCTGTTGGTGTAAATCACCGGGTTCCAGTTGGGTTGTGCAGAAAGAACTGCCGTGCTTATCAACAACAAGCTAATTGATTGTATCAGCTTTTTCATAATTATTTCCTTCTGTTTAAACTTCATTGCTTTACATTCTTTCCGTCTTTGCAATCAAAATTGTTTCGCGCAAAGTCGCGAAGACGCAAAGAGACTATAAATTATTTACTACTCTTTTCATTCCATCTTTTATGAGTGCTTCAAAAATATTATCCGGTTAAACCACAGACATAATTGATCTCACTCCGCCGCCGGATTTTTACATACTAGCTAACCTGGTTAAGTTAGAACAAAATCATCTTTGCCTGATTGAATGGATGCATGACTGAATGAATAACATTCATCCAGTCGCTCTCATCCATTCTATTATATTTTTACTAACTATCTGATTCCAATTTATTCGCGCCGAGACGCAAACTTTTATTTCAACAACAAAAGTTTTTTAACCGAGACATAATCTCCAGATTGCATCCGGTAGAAATAAATTCCGCTTGGTAATCCGCTTGCATCAAATGAAACTTCGTAATAGCCGGCATTTTTGGTGTCGTCTACCAAGGTGATAACTTCTTTTCCGAGAACGTCATAAATCTTTAAGCTAACATGCTGACTTTTATTCAACGAATAGCGTATTCTTGTTTCCGGGTTGAACGGATTAGGATAGGCGTTCATTAAAGTTGTTGTTGTTGGTAAAATCGGGTCTTCTACTCCCGTTACAAACGTGAACGGAAGTTCTTGTATTCCGGCGATTGTTGTGCCCGGTTTTGTTTTCATTTTTAGATTTGAACCGAACGCTTCTTTTTTCTTCGCATCGAATATCTTGAACGAAACTTCTTCTTCTTTATCTCCGTTGATAACTAAAGTAGCAAACGCATTTCCTTCGGAGTTAAGTTTAACTTCACTTATCGCTCTGCATTCTCCGTTGACGAACACTGCAACTACACTTCCGGCAGGTACCGGTTTTCCATCCGATGTTACAGTAAATATTGCAACCGTACTTTGCGGATATCCTTTCAATTTCCAGGGAAGATCAGCCATAAGTTTTTGCCCGGTGGTTTGATGTTTCTTTGGCATGATCGCCTGCGGGGAAGGAAGCATATACCCGTCAATATTATTTTTCAAGCGCAGCCAGTATGCCTCTCCCGGTTCAAGTGTATAGAGAGTGTTTGTCTCAGGGGAACCAAGCGGATTGTAGTAACTCGTTAACGTTTTAATTTCTTCAACGGAAGTCATGATCGGCTCAAATGCATACCAGACAGATTCTCCATAAGAATAATAATAGCTCATCAAGTTCCAGCCGGCGCGGTAATTTATTCCATCCGCCGGATAAAAATGATCTCCTATTACCGGGAATGAATGTTCAACAGAATCAGTTTTAACTAAGTATCCTTGCGATGCGTATACGCTTTTCAGTGTGTTGAGGAATTCGGGCAATGCAGGATCAAATGATTGGAGTTCGGTTTTTACTTGAAGCACCAGCGGTGATGGAAATACATCGCGGGGTATACTTGAGAGAGGTTGAATATAAAACGAAATCATATTCCATCCGGAATAGAAAAGAGGAATGTACTGCGTTATTTTGTTTGTAATGGTAAAATTGCTGTTGCTCTCATCAAAAAGGGCGGGATTATTTTTATCTGAAATTCTAACTCTTACCATGTTACTTTCAATATCGGGGGCGTACCAGAGAAAACCGGTTGAAGCAGCGGTAAGCGTATCGCAAATCAGAGACCAGCTTGCACCGTTATCAGAAGTAAATTCTAAACTGAAATTGTTTACATTACTGGCGCTCCACTCAATCGGAACAAGTGAATTTGCCTGAAAAACTTCACCACCAATGGGAGTTATTAGGGTAAGTGAGATAGGAACATATTCTTTTTCATAATAAAGCATCATGATTTCTTGTTGTGACAATGAGCGATCATAAATACGGATATCATCAATTATCCCTTGGTAAAATCCTCTGAAATTTGAATTTTGTTCTGAGTAGCAACCAATTGTTAATGGTACATTTGATTTCATTAAATTAATTTGTCCTAAATATCGAGTTGAAGTTAACACTCCGTCGAGATAAATTTGAGAGAAACCGGTGTTGTAATCATATGTTCCAACAACCATATGCCACTGATTATTTCGATATGAAGCACTTGGGGTTGAAGTTGCGAAAAAATATTCATCTGAAGAAAAATTATCTCGTTGATCTACTAAATCGAAATGAAGTGAATCGTAATTTGTGCTGTAAAAGAATAGATCATATTGTCTCGTTTGAACGGTTTCATGCTTCGCTATAATGGATCCGGGATTTACATCTTGGATAATATGTGGATTGTCGGTTTTTATCCACGCCGATAACGTGATGCTGTTTTGAACATTTAACGACGAACTGCTTGGAACCAAAACAAAATTGTTGTTTCCATCAAAACTTAATGCGCTGTTCGGAGTATTGAATCTGTCAAAAGTGGGAACCGCCCCATTGTTTGTCCCGTTGTTTCCGTTTCCGCTTTCATCATTTGCATTACCGTTAAATGGGTAGTAGGCAACAAGACCGTTCGACATGGAATCACTAATTGTAAACACTCTATCGCTTTCATCAAAAATAGTTGGATTGGCAGCATCAGCTATTCTTACTTTGCAACTTGTTGATGGAGTGTTTGGAATTAACCATGGAGCGCTTCCAACACTTGCAGGCATAGCTGGATAAATTGATATCCAGTTTACTCCGTTATCTGTTGAATACTCAATATTTAAAATATTTGCATCACTACTTATCCAGCGGATGGTATCTAAGTTACCTGCAACTAAATTTTCTCCACCATTTGGTGAAGCAACAGAAACAAACTTTTGTGGAATAATGTGAAATTCTGTTCTCTGAATATTTGATACCCGGAGTTCATCAATACTTGCGCTAACGCCTGAGCCAGTACCCAAAGTCAGTAACAATGAACCGCCGTAACCACCAGCCGGCATTCCGGTATTAACATCACTGCCGACTTGCACTCCATCAATATACATTTTAGCCCCTGTGCTTCCCCAGGTAACTGCTACGTGAGTCCATCTATTCAACGGAACTTTATTTGAACCTGAATTTAAACTGAATGCCGCCCATGCCGATGAAAGTAAAGTACCGGTTGAATCCATATCAATGTTAATCGTCCAGCCGTAACATGCGCCAAAATATTGTCCTTGATTTACCAACCCCAAACCTTTACCGTAGCTTGTAAGATTAACCCAAAATTCGATTGTACCGTTTGCCTGACTAAGTAATTGACCGCCTGGATATTTGAGGTAGGTAGCCGATCCTTGAATTACATCAATTGGCGGATTTAAAGTTAGCGATTGATAGAGTTCGTTCATTCCAGGATTAAAGAAATAACTTGGCGTAACTGATGGCCATTCAGAACCGCAAGGTTGTCCGGTTGGCGAATAAGCCAAAATGTTTGCGTCAGTCGTTCCATTAAAGTGATCTAACAGAACGGTGTTGGCGTCAGAAGCATATTCTCCACTCTTAAATAGTTGAATGGTGAATGCACTATCACTTTCATCAAATGCATCCGGATTGCTATTATCCGTTACTCTTACTTTGCAGAACATAGATGGTGTTGAGGGAACGGTCCATGCATAACCGGAAGGATATTCTGCAGGCAGACTGCCAACTATGTTTGTCCAGGTTGCGCCGTAATCTGTTGTGTAATCCAACTTTACTTGTGTTAAATAATTTGAGAACCAATGAATGGTGTCGGTTGTTCCTGCAACAAGATATTCTCCTCCGTTGGGAGTTTCTAATTCTAGTACTTGATCTAAAATTCCTGAATCATTATAGATTGAAAAAATTTCAGTAGATGTAAGTACATGATCAAAAATTCTTATGTCATCAAGAACTCCTGAAAACTGGTCAAAATATTTTCCGTCAGAACCAATTCCCATTTCTGTAGTTGTTGCCGTCATTGAGCCGGTATTGGTTGACGTTTCGTTTAAAACTCCATTAACAAAAAATTGAACCTGGTCTGTTGCATCATCAAATGTTACTGCAACGTGATACCACGTTCCTACGTTAAGAGGAGAAAGAAAGTTCGAAGGGGTTTCGTGACTGGAAATAACTAACCGTGGATAGGTTGGAGCAGTTCCGTCGGTTCCCCATGTACCGAATCCAAATTCTTGTGTGTAATCTTTCCCAAGAATACAATTGAAAGCGTTGCTGCCTGCCTCCTGTTTCATCCAAACGGTAAAAGTAAATTTACCTCCGGCAAAATTCAACTCAGGAGAATGTGGAACAGCAATTCTTGAAGGATTGGGGAAGGAGTACGCGCTGTTCGGATTTGAAAAACGGTCTGCAACTAACTGCGCACCGTTTACTGTTCCATCATGTCCGTTACCGGTGCCATCATTAGCATCGCCGTTAAAATTATAGTGGGCTACAACTCCTCCCGTTGCTGAAGTTGTAATTGTGAAAACCGAGTTACTTTCGTCAAAAACAGAAGCATCACTTGCGTCATACACTTTTATTTTACATGAAGTAGAGGGAGTATTTGGAACAGTCCACATAAATGATGGATACATCGCGGGGAGATCAGTTGCAACAGTTAACCATGTAGTTCCGTTGTCGGTGGTGTAATCAATGTTTACATTACCCGTCATGTTTGTGTTTGTCCAGGCGAGATACTGAGTTGATCCACTTTGCCAATTTTCACCGCCATTCGGAGAGGAGACAATTATTGTATTTTTTGTTGTATCAATAATTGTAAAAACGCTGTCGCTTTCATCAAACCTTGCAGCATTTGCTGCATCGCTTACTCTAACCAGAGCATTGGTGGTTGAAGCTGCATTAACGGTACTTGTAAAACTTCCCATAGAAGCAGGAATATCTGAAGCAATCGAGTACCAGTTTAATCCTCTATCGGGAGAGAAATATAAATTTACCGAACCGACATTACTGCTCAGCCAGGTAATATCTTGTTGTGAACCGTTATAAAAAATTTCTCCGCCGTTGGGATAAGTAAGGGTTAAGGTGCTGGCTATATTTTCCTCAATTGTGAAAAGCCCATCGCTCAGATCAAAGTTGGTTTCATTGTTAAAGTCAGATACTCTTACTAAACAACTTGCGGAGGGAGTTGAGGGAATTTCCCAGTTATAAATTGGGAACATTGAAGATATTCCTGAGTTAATATTTATCCATGATAAACCATTGTCTGTGGAATAGTCTAAATTAACGTAGGTTATAGAAGTAGCATACCATCGAATTGTCTCGGTTGTCCCGGCAACAAAATATTCTCCGCCGTTAGGGGTGACAAGTGTTATTGGGTTTGGAGAACTATCAGCAATGGTAAAGACAAGATCGCTCACATCGGAAGTAGCACCGTTAGTTATATCTGTTATTTTAACCAAACATGTTGTCGACAAATTATTAGGAACCGTCCAATCGTAAAAGAGAACATCAGGAGAGGTAGCGGGGGTGATGGTCGTCCAGGAAACGCCATTATCTATGGAGTAATCTATTTGTACGGAAGTTGTTGCATTGGCTGTCCAACGAATGGTTTCAGTTATTCCTGCAATAAAGGTTTCTCCGCCGTTGGGATAAAGGAGGCTGATTTGTGAGAAAAGATTTTGAGAGAAGAATAAAACAGAAACCAAGAGTAAAAATTTTTTCATGGTAATGTTCCTTTCAGACTAAATAGAAGTTATTTTTTAACTTAAATAAAATAAATACTTGGCAAAGTTTTTTATTGAGATTGAAAAGATGTAGGCAAAAAAAATCTTTTAAAAGTAAATATTTCCTGATTTAATATTCCGTTTCACAAAGATAATGAAAGACAACTTTTTCATTAAATTCTCAGAATATAGCTTTTAGAAAAATCTGTCAAAAAATACGAGTTTTCACTTTGATAATTAGTGATTACCGATATAAATGTCAATAATTAAAATGCTCAACTGCGTATTTGTGACAATGCTTACAATTTAAAAATTTTCCTTAAAAGAGCGATCCAAATTCAAACGGATTTCCATGGAAGATAGTATGCGGAAGTTTGCAGTGCGGTAGAAGAATTATTTATTCTTCCGTCATCCTTACTCCAATAGATTATTTAAGAGAGAAATTTCTTCAAGCGTTCTTTAACTTTAGATAATTAATCACGGCTCTTATTTCGCCGTAACTAATATTTTCTCCTAATTCATTTTTAAGAAGACCGGGCAATAAATCTCCGTGTAATTGAATAGCTTTTTCAATCTGTCCTATTTTCTCCGGTGTTACTAACTCATTTATTCCGATCTCTCCGGTCTCTATGTAGTGAGCCAGGTGATTTTCAATGGTTGAAGTTGTTAAATTTCGAATCGCCGCAATTTCGGTCACGGATTTTCCACTTCTGAATAATTCAAAGCTTTCCAATTTTGTGTCTGTCCTTTCAGAAGCGCGGGGAGATCGCGGTTTCCTCAGCCTCTTGGGAAATTTGTTCATTACTCGAGACGGCAAATCGCTTTTCCTGCAGTAATCAACCACTTCATCTAAAAACACTTTTCCGTAACGTTGTAACTTAATTTCACCGAAGCCGGATATTTTCGCCAACTCTGAAAAATCTTGCGGAAGATATGTTGCCAGCTCCAGGAGAGTTGTATCTGAAAAAATAATATAAGCCGGAACGCGCGCTTCTTCCGCCAAATGGTTACGAAGGTTTTTCAGGTGAGAAAACAATTCAATTTCGTAGGGCTGTTCTTTGTGTTCTGCCTCCTTCCGCGTAACGGTTTTCACTAAGATTACTGTTTCCTCCCCTTTAAGAACTGCCCTGCTCTTTTCCGTTAATTTCAAAATAGGATATTGCCCTTCTTCCTGGAGTAGATAACCCATCACGATGAAATCGTTAAGGTATTGCCGCCATTCGTCTTTGCTCTTATCAGATCCAACGCCATAGGTTTTTAGCTTCGTTTGCCACGGTAAAATTTTTTCCGATTTTGAACCTCGCAAGAAGTCAATTACAAAATTTACTCCGTACCTTTGGTCTAACCGCGCCACGGCGGAAAGGGCTTTCTGCGCAACGATCGTTCCGTCAAATTTTTCGTACTTACTTAAACAGACATCGCAGCTTCCACAATAATTTGGATATTCTTCGCCGAAATAATTCATCATAAATTTTCTGCGGCAGGTTTGTGTTTCGCAAAATCGCGCCATCTTATTCAGCTTCTCCAACATGATTTTACTTTGCGCGGGATTATTCTCTATCTCGCAAAACTTTTTAAGTTTAACGAGGTCGCCTCTGCTGTAAAATAAGATAGCGTCGCTTTTAATTCCGTCGCGTCCGGCTCTGCCCGTTTCCTGGTAGTAACTTTCAATATTTTTCGGCAGGTCAACATGAAAAACAAACCGGACGTTGGACTTATCAATACCAAGTCCAAACGCAATCGTTGCAACAATAATTTTAACTTTGTCTTTGATGAATAATTCTTGATGCAGATCGCGAGTTTGTTTCTCTAACCCGGCGTGATAAGGTTTTGCAGAAAAGCCAAGCTCGGATAGATCCACAGCAAGCGACTCTGTTGATGCGCGGGTAAGACGATAGATAATTCCCGAATCTTCTTTGTGTTTTTTTAAGTAGTCCACCAAATAAGGAAACCAGTTCTGTTTCGATTCAACATAGTAGTGAATATTCTCGCGGTTAAAGCTGGAGATGAATATTTTGGGCGACTGTAGTTTGAGCTTTTCCAGAATATCTTTTCGCGTCAGTTCATCAGCAGTTGCCGTTAATGCAATGATGGGAACATCGGGGAAATGTTTTTTTAGAACGGCTAATTGCAAATACTCGGGGCGGAAATCGTGTCCCCAATGAGAAATACAATGCGCTTCATCTATAGCGAACAAAGAAATATTTAAAGGTTTGAGGAAATTGAGAAACTGCTGTTCGTTGATGAAAATTTTTTCCGGGGCGATGTAGAGAATTTTTATTTGCTGATTGCGAATATCGCTCATCACTTCGGCTTGTTCATTCACCGAAAGAGTGGAATTGAGAAACGAAGCAGCCACTCCGTTTAACCGCAGTCCGTCAACTTGATCTTTCATTAAGGCAATTAAGGGAGAAATGACGATAGTCAACCCGTCAAATAGCAGCGCGGGAATTTGATAGCACAACGATTTGCCGCCGCCGGTAGGCATCAAAACGGCTGTATCCTTTTTTGCCAGCACCGATTCAATAATTTGATCCTGGTGAAAACGAAACTCGTTGAAGCCGAATTGTTTATTTAAAATTTCAAGTGGAGTTTTCATATCGTTTTAGTTGATTTTTTCTTCTATTAAAATAAGTGAATTTGAAGGATAAGAAAAATGAAAAGATCATTTGATTTCTGTGTTGCTTTATCACATTAAATTTTTTAAGAAAAAGAATGTGTTGATTATAATTTATTAATCAACTTCATATATGTTTGATACCTCAATAATACTTAGTATTTTTGCAAATCAATGAATGAATTTATTAAAATCAATTCAGTTATAAATGAAGCTTTTGGCAACAAGGTTGAATTGTTCCCAAGTGTTAACGAACTGTTTGAATTAGAATTAGCTCATTTAGAGAATAAATGTCTCCCCAAAGACCAATTGCTAGAGAGAACAGCTTATATCAAATCCATTGACAATCAGTTTTCAAATCATTATTTACTTTATTCTAATAAAACAGATGCAATACAATTAAATAGATCAGCTATTACACAAGCCTATTTTGAAGAAAGGCAGTTTTCAACAGGCTATGCTACTCACGGGTTGTTTCCTTATCGTGGGAAATTTTATCCTCAATTAATTAAGGGGTTGATCAATATTATAAATGTCAAAAAGTGTGAAACTATTTTAGACCCAATGGCGGGAAGCGGCACCACCAACATTGAAGCAGCGTTGATGGGAATTAACTCAAAAGCAATAGATGTTAGCCCGTTTTGTCAATTAATGATTAAAACAAAATATGAAGCACTCACGATTGACTTAAATTCATTAATAAAGACTAAAATAAACATTAAAAAATTATTTGATTTTTTTAAACAAGGGAATGTTGCCAGGAGAATAGAAAAAATTGATGATCCGAACAAAATCAAAATTTACAATCTCGCTTTTTTAGCATTTTTAGATGCACTTGGTTATTCAAAACGAGTTGCAAGATCAAATCATGAGCAACTTTTTGAAAAGGTTTTGCCGAGATATATTGAAACAGTTAAAGCATTTCTTTCAAATCAATATTTCGACCAAAAGAAATTGGGGAAATTGGATATTTTATTCAATTCAGATGCGCTAAATATTAATCTTGAGGATAATTCAGTTGATTGTGTAATAACTTCTCCGCCATACTCATTTGCTCTTGACTATATTGAGAACGATAAAGATCAATTAGAATTTTTAGGCTATGATACCTCTGAATTGAAAAACAGGTTAGTCGGTCTTAAAGGGAATACAAAAACTCAAAAATTAGAAAACTATTTTGCTGATATGGATTCTTTCTGTTTGCAGGTTTCTAATGTTTTAAAAAAAGGCAAAATCTTTGTTTTAATAATTGGGTCAAACACTAATCAAACCGGGGGTATTCGATTAGAGGAGACTGTAATTAATTCAGCAAAAAAATATGATATGCCATTAGTTAAAAGTATTCTGAAACCAATCAAAGGAATGAGAAATACGATGAAAGAAGAATATGTATTAATATTTGAAAAGAAATAACATGAAAAAAAGTGTCAATGATAAATTTTTAACGGTAATACAGAAGAACACATTTTATTTCTTCGATTCAAAATTTGAAGAAGGTTATGAGGGATATATAAATTCTCTCAAAGAAACCTTGTTAATTGTAAAAAATAAAGTTGAAACCGAAGGATTAAAAAAAGAAATATTTGAATGGCTGTTAACTGAAAAAGAAAACGGTTTAAGAGCATTATTAGCTTTAACAGGTTTTTCCAACGAGTATTTAAAGAGATTAACAACCATCATTCGTATAGTTGACAATCCAGAATTGAATAAGCTTGTTTTTAAACAAAAGTGGTACAATGAAAATAATCCGGATAATATTCAAGAATGGTCGGATGATAAAATTTCAAATCTCATTCAGAAAAATGAATATTTTCGGAAAGGTATGGTGAATATTTTCTTTGAAGGAGGTTCAATACCATTCTTAGCAAATACAATTCCCCTTTTTGAACTTAAAAAGTTGAGCATATCAAAACTAAAGTTTGAAATACCTGAACTTATTGATACACTTATTCGCTATAAAGAAAAAGGGAGCTATTCAGGGATGAAAGAAAACAATCCGGAAACGCTTGTTGCTGAAATTTTAAGCAGGCAAGACATTACTTATGAGACTGGTGATTTAAAAGAACTTATCGTCAATGCTCCAGCAAATAAAAGAACAATGGATTTTATTATTCCAAACAAAAAAAATCCTTTAATAATTGCAGAAAGTTCTTTTCTTGCGACAACATCTTCAGGGCAAGGAGATAAATCTAAAACTGAAATTTCAATTGACACTCTTCTCAAAGCACACTATCCGAAAGCAAAATTTATCGGCTTTATTGATGGTATTGGTTGGTATGTTCGTAAAGGTGATTTAAAAAGAATGGTTACGGGATACGAAGATGTATTTACTTTTCACTCTGACGAGTTGAAACGATTTGAACAATTATTAATTGAAACTTTCAGAAAATGATAGACAAATTTATAAATAAAATTCTTCAAGGTGATTGTTTAGAATTATTCAAAAACATACCGGATAATTCTGTTGACATGACATTTGCCGACCCTCCTTTTAATTTAAAGAAAAACTACACGAGTTATACTGACAGTCTTGAATTTCACGAGTACTTGAACTGGTGCGAAAAATGGATTTCCGAAATGGTTAGAGTAACTAAACCAACCGGCGCTATTTTCGTGCATAATATCCCTAAGTGGTTGACTTATTACGCGACTTATCTAAACAGATTTGCGAATTTTAAACATTGGATTTCATGGGATGCACCAACCGCTCCAATGGGAAAATCATTGCAACCAGCTCATTATGGCATTTTATTTTACACCAAAGAACCAAAAGGTGCAAAGATTTATGAATTAAGGCATCCACATAAGCGAGATAGAAAACAAGGTTATTTATGGAAAGATTATGGCGGAAAGAAAGATTTATTACACCCTTTTGGACCTTTAGTTTCAGACGTTTGGGCAGACATTCATCGAATTAAACATAATACAAAACGAGATCCACATCCATGTCAATTACCCATTCATTTAATGGATAGATTAATATTGTTAACAACAGATGATAACGACCTTGTTCTTGATCCATTCTCCGGCACCGGTACAACGGCAATTTCTGCAAAACGATTGGGTAGGAAATATATTGGATTTGAGTTAGATAAAAATTACATTGAAATATCTCAACAGAAATTGGCCAAAACAATGCCTAATTATAAAATAGGTGAAAGTTGGGTAAGTTTTTATCTTAATGATATAATTACTATCAGAAATAATGATTGGAATAGGCTTAGAGATTATTTTATTATGCCAGAACCAATACGAGCTATTGATTATAAACGAATAAAAATAAAAGACAAGAAATTAATCCCTTCTGAAAAAGAACTCCCATTAATCAAAGAAAACACAACAGTTGAAAAACTCGAAAATAAAAACGGAAAGAAAGTTAAACGGCAAGAAAATACATTATTTGTAAAATTCGGATAATTTCTTAGCTGCTAAGAAATTTGAATTTCGAAGAACAGGGTTAGATGTTTTTTGCATCGCAACCATTCTCAAGGCAATCAATAAATTTCAGTCTCATTATTTAATCTCTTGAATTGACTTAGCTCTTTTCTACAAATATACCTATTTTTTTACTTTTCGCTTTTGGTCAGTTTAAAGTGAGACTGTCATGATTTAATCAGTGGTTGACGTTAGCCTAAAAATTACTGTAAATCTCTATAGGTCGGTTATTCATTTTTTAAGTTTGAGAAATTTTCAAATTGCCTCTCATAATTTACCCCTTCAAATTAATTACAGAAATGTATATTGCATTAAAAATTTAATTCTTTAAGAACAACACGAGCAGGATTCATAGCCAATGAAGAAAAACGTCCTTTTATTTTTATTTGTATTGCTATTACAAGGTTATTTTTGCCAGGCGCAAAAAAAAGATGAACCGGTTGCAAAAATCGGGAATGCTGTTATCACCGCAGATGAGTTTAAAACCCGTTACGAATTTTTGCCCCATCCGAGTATGACGCATAAAAATGCCGACTCTCTTAAAAAAGAATTTCTCGCTTCACTTGTCGCAGAAAAATTGTGGGCTTTGGAAGCAAGAGAAAAACATTTTGATACTTTAAAGCTGTACCGAAATATGCTTAAACCGCTGGAGAAGATGTTTCTGCGCGATGCATTATTCAAACAGGAAGTTGAAAGTAGAATTAAAATTACCGATTTAGATTTGATCCGCGGCAAAGTTAGAGCCCAAACAACTTTAAAAGTCTTGATCATCAGTTCAGTGGATTCTTCCGAGAGTTACACGATTTATAAACAGCTTAAAAAGGGAGCTTCGTTCGATTCACTTTTAAAAATGCGTCCCGATTATGCAATTCAGAATGAGCCCGTCCCTATCACCTTCGGCAAAATGGAAGACGAATGGATGGAAGATTCCTTGTATAAAATGAAACCACTCACTTTTTCCAAACCGATGAAAAATAAAAACGGCTGGTTTATTTTTAAACTCGTTGATAAAATTAACCTTGTACCGGGTGAATCTTCTTCAGCTCCCGGTAACGTTAAAAACATTATCAAAACAAGAAGAAGCAAACAGTATGGTGTGGAATTTTTAACCAGGCTTCTTACCGGCGTTCAACTTCAGTTTAATGAACGAATTGTGACCGATCTTCCCGATAGATTATTGCAGTCATTTAAAAAAAGACAAGAAATTAATCCGGCTGATTCCGCAAATCTCCATTTTACGGAATTTGATTTGGGGTACTTGTCCTCTCTTTATGGCGAGGATTTACTTGCCGCTCCGATTGCAATGTTTGAGCATGATGCTCCGACGTTAAATGATTTTTTCTACTATTTGCTTGTTGAAGATTTCAATGCTAAGCGCGCATCCAAACAAATAATTGTAGGTTTATTGCAAAAAAAACTGAATGATTTTGTTCAGCATGAATTAATTGCCCGCGAAGCTTTGAGAAGAGGATTACAAAACCTTCCCGAAGTAAAAAAAGATATGCAGATGTGGAGCGATAATTATTTGTCGCAGTTCATGAAAAGAGTTTTTGTTGATTCTTCCCGCGTGAGTGACGAAGATACTTATCAATACTCCCTGCAAAAAACCGGGAACCAACTTACCGGGCTTAAGGTAAATCTGGTTGAAATATTTTCTGATAATTTGGATTCTGTTCAAATGATATTAAAAAAAATAAGTGAAGGAAATGATTTTAAATATTTAGCGGAAAGATATAACCAACGGAAATCAACGCTAACGCAAAAAGGAGAATTTGGATGGCAATATACTTTTCAACTCGGCGAGATCGGTAAAATTGCCGAAGCGATGAAGGAAGGGGAAGTTTACGGTCCATTAAAAGTTGAGGGGGGGTATTCAATCTTTAAATTGTTAGGAAGAAGAGAAGCGCAAGATTCATTGAAGGAAAGTTTTCAGGCGAGCCAAGGTCAAGTGAAAGAAGAACTTTTTGTCAAGCGTCTCTATGAAAATGTGAATGAAGGAACCGCCGGGTTTGCCCGAAAATATGGTGTTTCGTTTTATGATCAAACCTTGAAAAAGCTTTCCGTTACAGAGGTAAATATGTTCGTTTACCGTTTCATCGGCTTTGGGGGAAGGATTACCGGGGTCCCAACTGTAACACCGAATTATGAATGGATGAAGAATTGGCAGAATCAGAAAAAAGTACTACCGTAGTTTTGATGGTAAGAATAAATAGCATTAATAATTTTCATGCGATCATTCAACCATGCAATCCTGTTAAGAAGTTCTTCGCTATCATGTTAATCTTTATCAATTTGAAACCAGTAAACGCTTTTATGAAATGAAATTTGAAAAAACTTTTTATGTAATTCTTAGCGGAATTTTGATAACCGCTTTTCTCTTGATAACGTACGTCTTCCCTACTGGCGCGAGTTTGGGAGCTAAGACTTCAAGCGTAAAAAAGATTTATTATGTAGATAACATTTCTAACGCGCATCAAAAAGTGATTGACGCTTTTAATAAAAAATACGAAGGACAAATTGAAGTGGAAGCGATCAACCTTTCGTTTGATAAGTTCAGTACAAACGAAAGGAAGGAATTGCTTGCCCGGTATCTGCGCAACAAAAGTGACCGCATTGATGTTTTTGCAGTTGACCAAATTTGGGTGCCCCGTTTCGCCAAGTGGGCAGTTCCTCTTTCACCTTATTATGGATTAAAAGAAAGAGAAAAGCTTCTTCCGTGCGTGCTTAAAACGTGCATGTGCAGCGACTCACTTATGGCTTATCCACTCTACCTTGATATCACCCACTTATATTATCGAGACGATATTTTGAAGAAATTTCCGAATTATTCCGAACTAAGAAAGAAACTCGATTCTTCTATTACATGGGAGGAGTTATCTGCATTAGCAAAGAAAGATCCTTCTAAGAAAAATCTTCTTTATATTTTTCAAGCGGACAATTATGAAGGACTCATTTGCAGTTTCTTTGAAATGATGGCAAACAGCAATCGTTCGTTTTATAAAAATGACACCCTGTATCTAAGCGAGTCGGCATTTAAGAAAGTACTTGAACAGCTTAAACAAATTATTTATTCAGATAAAATCTCCCCGGAAAAAGTTTTAGGTCTTAAAGAAAATGAGAGTATAGACTTCTTTCTTCAAAATGAGGGTCTCTCAGTTCGAGGCTGGACGAGCTCCAAAGGGAGAGCAACGACTTCTGAATATGAAGAAATTATGAAAAACTTACGGAGAGCGCCAACCCCTCATTTCGCCGGCGGGAAACCTGCCTCTGCGTTCGGCGGTTGGAATTTAATGGTCTCAAAATTTTCGACTAATGTAAGTGAAGCGGTGAAGTTCATTAATTTTTTTGCCGGCGAAGAATCGCAAAAAATAATGTACAAAGAAGGAGGTTATTTACCCGTGCTTAACATATTCTTCGACGAGAAAAAAGAGCATGCTTCCGAAAATATTTTTGCAAACAATTCCGAACTAAATTTCTATAAAAGCTTAATGCAGCAGGGGGTTCACCGTCCTTTCTTTAAGCAGTACACCGTGGTTTCGGATATTCTTGCAGATGCAATTCATGCAGCCTTGGAACAAGAAGTAAGCGTAGATGCGGCAATCAAAACCGCTTTTGAAAAAATTAGGAAGGCGGGAATTATCGTCAGGAAGTCAGACTGAGAAAACTATGGCGCAGAAAAAAATAGTTGACAAATTCCGTGAATACCATTTTGAGTTTAAACATCTCACGGTTCTTTTTATTGTCATCTTTGCGTTTCAACTCATTATCTCTATCATCAACAAGGTTTCGATCACCAATTTTTTAAGTTCAACGCAGGAGTGGTATCAAAAAGATTCCGCCGAGCGGCTGGCAAATTTAACCACCACCTCAATTGAACTCCTGCTGGAAACGATAAATCCGAAAAAAGTATTAAGCGAAGAAGAATCGAGAAGGATAACACAGTCATTCGATATCATCTTCAGCCAGCAGCTATTGCAGCATAACATAGAAGAACTTTGCATCCTTGTAAATAAAGGTGATAGCGTTGTTGCTATTGACGAAGGGAAAGTCCTCTTCTCCTATTTGGTGAATGAAAATTTATCGGTTCATGAAATCAAAAATAATTACAGAAAAGCGATTATGCTCTACATGCCAATTAAGGATGAGGTGGAATCACAGGAGCAGATACAAACTATTTTAACGGATAAAAAGTCATACAATATTTTTGTACCGTTTGTCTTGCGCGGTGAAGTGATCGGGGCGCTCTATATGAAAAATTCTCCCGACTTTTCTTTCATCACAAATCAAATTATTTCCGGATATGATGAGACCTCAGTTATTTATTTATCACTTATTTTGCTCGGGTTGCTGGCGATGTACTTTATTTCTTCTTATACGGTTAAAGAAAGAGATGAAGCTCAGAAATTACTCTTTGTTGAGCACGAAGAGAATTTGAAGAAGCAGATTAATTATCAAAAAGAGCTTGTCTTTACAAAGAGAATTTATCATACGCACCACAAAGCGGAAAAAATTATGGGTTTTATCAAAGAAGATTTGCGCCAACTTACTACCGGAAATATTGACGAAATAAAATATCGTGTGGCGAAATATTCAAATTTTATTTCACGAGTTATTTATGATATGAAGTGGTATGATCCGCCGATTCAAACGATCCGGAACCAGTTGTTTCATACGAATCTTAATGAAGTAATAGATTTTCTTGTTCAGCACATCTTTTTGAGAGTCGCCAAAAAGACAAATGCGTTTACTATTCATCTATCGCTTGATGAGAAACTTCCTAATGTTCCGGTAAACGAATTTGTGGTGTGGGAAATAATTGAGCCGCTTATTCAAAACAGCATTGATCATGGCGGAGAACAGAATTTGCAAATCACGGTTTCATCGAATTACGATGAAGGTAACAAAACGTCGCTCATTACTATCTCCGATAACGGAAAGGGAATTTCCCCCGATCTTTTAAAAGTTGAGGAAGATGGAAGAAAACATCTTTTTCACGAAAACATCTCAACAAAAAATTCCGATTTACCAACTATTGGATATGGGTGTTATATTGCTTATGAAATTTCTAAGCGATGCGGCTGGGGTCTTGAAGTGGAAAATCTTCCGGATGCCGGATGCAAATTTGTTATATTAATTAGAAATTAGGAAGTAGATAGTGAGCAAAAATATTCTGCGCAGAATGGCAAGAATATTTGCTGAGTAGAAAATAGTTAAGTGCCTGGATGAATGAAAATGAATGGATGAATGTTTTTCATTC
>Ga0210028_1001402_pt1 | contig 20401 bp, 16 predicted proteins | sample CryGeymeta201513_FD_185468 | JGI IMG/M metagenome (GOLD analysis project Ga0210028, IMG submission 185468) | Groundwater microbial communities from Crystal Geyser aquifers in Utah, USA - Crystal Geyser metaG 2015-13 (SPAdes) (version 2) | ecosystem: Environmental > Aquatic > Deep subsurface >...
TATGGGGTCAATTGGGATCAGGGACAACACCTCCATCCTGACGAAAGATTCCTAACTATGGTTACAACAGGCATCTCCTGGCCTGAAAATATATTTGAATATTTGGACTCCTCTACTTCGCCTTTAAACCCTCATAACCGGGGGTTTGGATTTTTTGTATATGGCACCTTTCCGATTTTCTTCACCAAATATATTGCTGACCTACTGAAGATGGACGATTATGGAAATCTAACTTTTATAGGCAGACAACTTTCTGCCTTCATTGATTTAGGAACAGTATTACTGGTTTATCTAATAGCTAAACAAATAAATCCGAATCTCGGAACTCGAAACTCGGAACAATCCCAAAATTCAAATGACCTAAATTCCAAACGTTTCGAACTTTTGAATTTGTTTAGGATTTCGGATTTCGGATTTCGGATTTTCCCTTATATTGCTATGTTTCTTTATTCCTGTATGGTCCTGCCTATTCAGCTCTCTCATTTTTATGCTGTTGATACTTATCTTACCTTTTTCATAACTTTGTCTTTTTACCTGTTGATAAGAATAATCAATTATAAATTTATTCTTAATTCCAAATTCATAATTCTAAATTCTATCCTTGGTATTTCCTTTGGACTTGCTATAGCCAGTAAGATTTCTGCCATAATTTTTACCCCGATATTGCTTCTTGGCTTTGGTTATATCCTGTATAAATATAAAAATCTAAAGTTTGCCTTCTCTCTTGGTATTATCTTTATCCTAAGCGTATACTTTACTTTGCGATTATTCCTACCTTATCTTTTCGCCCAGGCCGACTTACTTAATCCATCATTAAATCCAAAAGTATTAGATAACTGGAAACAGCTTAAGTCTTTTGACGGTCCGGATACTTCTTTTCCTCCGGCACTTCAATGGATACCAACCAAACCTTATATTTATCCTTTTACTCATCTGATTTTCTGGGGGCTGGGTTTACCTTTGGGAATCTTATCCGTAACTGCCTTAATTTACTGTATTGTTTATATTGCAAAAACAATCCATAAAAAAACAAAAAACATCCTGAGAAATGACGTTTTTACACTTATTCTCATTATTCTGTTCATTATAATGCTTTTTGTCTATCAGGCAGGACAATTTGCCAAAGCCTCAAGATATCTGTATCCTTTTTATCCTTTTTTGGCTTTGCTTTCTGGATTGTTTGTAAATAATTTTATTATCTTTTTTCACAAAAGAGTTACTAAGCATATATATTTGTATTTTATTTTTGCCTTAATACTCTTTCTTGCTTATCCATTTTCTTTTTTCAGTACTTACTCCAGACTGCACTCCAGACAACAAGCCTCACTATGGATTTATAAAAATATACTGCCGAACGCAACTATAGCAACAGAGCACTGGGACGATGGTTTACCTCTATTTCTGCCAAATGGAGATCCTAGAATATACAAAGGAGTACAATTGGCTTTATACGACCCTGATTCTCCTCAAAAATGGGAAAAAGTGGGACAGGAACTTGAAAAAACAGACTATATTATTCTCACCAGTAACAGGCTTTGGAGATCTCTTTCCGCTTTGCCCCAAAAATACCCCCAAACCAGTAAATATTACCGGGCGTTATTCGACGGTTCCCTTGGATTTCAACAAATTGCAGTATTTTCCTCGTATCCTTGCCTTATACCGAAACTTTCAGAAAACCAGTATATTCCTCCTGAAACTACTGCTCTGGAACCCCCTCCTATCTCTTTTACCACCACCCCCTACTGTACTCTTGCGTTAAACGATGATGGGGCTGAAGAAAGTTTTACAGTCTATGACCATCCTAAGGTAATTATTTTTGAGAAAACCGGTCAATATTCTTTTAAAAAATTAAAATCCCTTATTGGCCTTAGTTACTAAATCATGTCCCAAATAATCGATCAGCAGCAAAAAGAGCATTTTGATAAGGAAAACAATCAATACGACTGGCGTAAAATCGCAAATCCGGCGCATGCGCAACTTCTTGAAATCAAGCATTTACTGAAATTTTTAGCTCTTTCTCCACCGAAAAAAATTCTTGATTTTGGTTGTGGTTCCGGTAGAATGACTATTCCTCTTATTCAGATGGGGTTTGATGTCTGCGGTTATGATATTTCCGAAAATTCCCTTGTAAACTTGAAATCTTATTATCTGAAAAATAGAAAGAGGAATTGGGGTAAACTTATAACCACAAATAAGTTGCCTAACGTTAAATTTGACGCAGTAATAGGAAGCGATATTCTACACCATGTTTCCATCCCTCATACCCTTCCCCGTCTTGCTGCTCTTCTTAGAAAAAAGGGGGTATTAGTATTTTCAGAACCAAATCCTTTTCATCTTCCCTGGTATTTATTTATCCTGATTAACCTTTCCTGGAGCGTGGAAAAAGGGATTCTTCTATGCAGCATTCCTAATTTAAAAAAACAATTTACCAAAGCAGGGCTAACTAACTTCTCTTTTTCCGGACACGGACTATTTCCTACCAGATTATTTAATTTTTCCTCCATGCTATCTGACTGGAATGCTTTTTCACTCTCCGAATTGCCTATTTTGAAATATCTTGCCTTTAGATATATTATCAAAGCATATAAACAATAGATATATATGAAATTGTCCATAATCATTCCCGCCTATAACGAAGAAAATACAATTTCAGAGGTCTTAGCAAGAGTTAACCAGGTAAAACTACCCTGCAAAAAGGAAGTCATCATTGTCAATGACGGTTCCTGCGACAGCACCAAAAACAAGATAGACAAACTTAAAAAATCAGGCAACAACATAAAGATTATTTCCCATCTTAAAAATAAAGGCAAGGGTGCGGCAATAATAACCGGCATCAAACATGCCACGGGTGACTATATCCTCATCCAGGATGCTGATTTGGAATACAACCCTGAAGAAATTCCTCTTCTTTTAAAACCAATTCTATCCAAGCCTACAACCAATATTGCTGTCTACGGATCCAGGTTTATGAATAATAAAGTGAATATTCCTACCCTGTATCTTTGGGGAAATAAGATCTTAACCACAGTTACAAATTTATTATATGCTACGAAACTCACCGATATGGAAACCTGCTATAAACTCATCCCGGCATCGGTAATGAGAAAGATGAAATTAACCTGCCGCAGCTTCGATATAGAACCTGAAATCACCATAAATCTCATTAAGAATAATATTCCGATTGTCGAAGTGCCAATTTCCTATAAAAGCCGGACTCATAAAGCCGGCAAGAAGATTACATTTAAGGATGCGTTTGGTGCGATCAAAACGCTTCTCTCTAACCGATTTTTCTAGTAATTTAATTGTTGTTTATCGGATTGGCTTATTTCTATTGAAAGATGAATCGAATAGCTTTTGCCTTCTCAATTATTTTAGGTGTTTATATTGACTGGAATATCTTCCGAAATCATTATTCTCCTCTTCTAATATATTGGTGGCTGGCAGTAATCTTTTTCCTTATCGTCTCTATTTGGAAAGAAATTAAGTTTAAAAGCATCTTAAGGAGATTTACTAAGAAAAAAATATTATTAATTCTTCTATTGATCCTTCCAATAATAGTCAGAGTGGCGAACTATAATCCTGACAGAATGCATCCGGATGAAATAATCACTGCATATTTTTCTGCCAAGGATGATCTTTTTTTCAGCAATTTTTTTGCCGGTATCCCCAGGGATAAAACCCAATGGGTCTCCCAATTCCCTACGCCATTTTTTGCTCTTCAGAAAATCTTTTTTTCTGTCTTTGGAGAAAGTTTCCTCACTGTCCGTTTATCAATCTTACCCTATGTTTTTATTACTATATTAATGTTATATTTGACCGTCAGGAAAATATTTGATGAAAAAACTGCCTATATCTCTGTCATCTTCTACTCTTTTCTTTCTATAAGCCTTTTTCTGGAAACTTTGGGGCTTATGTTTGTCAGCAGCACCGCAATTTTCATGATTTTTTTATATTTTGCTTTCTGTTACTTAAGAAATTTCTCATCTTGTTTTGCTGTGCTTATCGGGATAACCGCCGGCTTTTGTTATTTATTTTATATAACCTCGTATATTGCACTGCCTATTCTGGTCTTAATATTTATAATCGCCTTCATAAAAAAGAGAAAACTGCATGTATTACAAAATTTTATTATATCCATCCTGTCCATGTTTATTGTACTTAGTCCTTTCTTAATCAATGCACTTAAGTTTGAAAATTATTTCGTCTCCAGGATAAACCAGGTATCACTTCTTACAGGATCATGGTCAGGCTCACCGGAAAGAATCCAAAAAGGGGAAAAACCGATAAATATTATAAAGGAAAATCTAATTACATCCTATCGGTCGCTTTATTTTAAGGATATCGGAGGTCATGGAGGTTATAACTTTGGACATCTTGCTTTCTTCGAAAAATATTCTTTCTATCTATTCACCAGCGGTTTTGTACTTAGTCTATTTTTCTTATTTACTAAAATAGAAATATTTTTCATTTATATCCTGCTACTGCTATCTTTTCTGACAATGGCATTATCCACTCCACCACCTGCTTTTCATCGTCTTACCCTTGCTTTTCCGTTTATTGCCATCGTATCTTCAGTTCCTTTTTTCTTAATGATGAAATTAAGAATACCATCATATGTTAAATATACTTTGGTAATTTTATTATTAAGTATTTATATTTATAACAATCAAAAATATTTTATCAGATCGATAAAAGACGACCAGAATTTTGAGGATTTCAAAATAGCGGAATATATCCTTAAAAACTACCCCAAAAGAAATATTTATGTTGCTTCTTTCCCGGGATTTGGTTTTGAAAAATTATATTATTTCTATTCGGGAGGAAAAGTGAAAAACAGGATAAGTACAGCCTATCATGATTATTACCTGGCAAATTTCAATCCGAATGAGAAATACGTTTATGTCATTATTTTCCCGAACGACTTCAACAGCAAGTTCGCTGCCTTAGACAACCAGGGCAGGATTATTGAATTTGGCAGTGTTTTCAGTTTATTTGTAAATTAGAGTTTTCCAAATATGAAAATATTTCTTTATTTCCTCTCTTTCGTATCAACTATCACTGTTAGTGTTTTTATTTATATAGATAAATATTCTCCTCTTTTAATTTATTGGTGGGGAGCTTCAATAATATTTCTAATCCTTTCGGCTTTGCTTGATAAAAAAATAAAAATAAAACATCTATCCCATTTTCTATCAAAAAAAAATTTATTTATTCTTCTAATCGTTCTTCTGCCCATATTGGTAAGAGTAGGCAATTATAACTTAAATAGAATCCACGGAGATGATGCCCTGACAGCATATTTCTCAGCTACAGAACATTTTTCAAAAATTAATTTTTTCTCAGGTATCCCTAGCGATAAAGCCCAATGGCAGTCACAATTCCCTACCTTATTTTTTGTCTTCCAACGTATTTTTTTCATCATCTTCGGGGAAAGTTTTCTTACCATGAAGTTATCTCTTTTACCATATATATTAATCATCTCCATAACTCTTTTTCTTCTTACAAAAATATACATTGGTGGAAATACAGCAATTATTTCTGTAATCCTTTATGCTTTCTTTTCCATCAGTCTATATTATGAAACATTAGGATTAATCTTTGTCAGTAGTACGGCTGTTTTTATCTTGTTTTTCTACCTGGCTATCAGATACCTTTCCAACTTCAAAACTCCTCTCGTCCTGATAGGCATCCTCTGCGGAGCCTGTTATCTGTTTTATTTGACTTCCTACATAGCTCTTCCGGTTATGCTGCTTATCTTCTTTATAAAATTAGTCAGGGTTAAGAAAATTATTGTCATAAGGGATTTCCTGATTGTACTACTCAGTTTTCTAGTTGTCCTTGCTCCTTTTCTAACTTATGCTTATAGATTTGATAATTATTTTACCTCAAGAACAAACCAGGTATCACTTTTATCCGGTTCCTGGTCCAGCGGAAAAGAACGAATTGCAAAAGGCGAAAAACCTATCAACATCATTAAGGAAAATGCCATTAACACTATTAAGTGTTTCTATATTGATGATATCGGGGGCGGGGGAGGTTATGATTTTGCCCACCAGGCAATCTTTGAAAAAACGGCGTTATTCTTGTTTATCATCGGATGTATACTGGTGTTTGTTTTTTCATTCCGGAAAGTCGAATATTTTCTATTATTCCTTGTAGTGTTCCTTTCTTATCTTGAGATGGCTTTGTCAATGCCTCCCATAGGCTATCAGCGATTCATTCTGGCCTTCCCATTTATTACCATTATTATGTCTTTGCCGTTTTCCCTAGTAATATCTTTCAATAAAACCAGTCATTCTCTAAGATGTATAGTGGTTGTAATCATGTTAGGGTTGTATGTAATAAACAACCAACGATATTTCCTTAAATCAGTGGAAAAAGAAAAAGATAATAATGATCTAAAATTGTCAAAATATATCAACCAGAATTTCCCAGGAAGAAGAATCCACATAGCTTCATACCCAGGCTTTGGATACGATAAGGTTTATTATTTCTCTCAGGGAAAAAACGCGCTATCCGTCGACACTGCATATCATGATTACTATTTGCATAACTTTAACACTCAGGAAAAGTATGTTTACGTAATTATTTTCCCGAACGACTTCAACAGCAAGTTCGCTGCCTTAGACAACCAGGGCAGGATTATTGAATTTGGCAGTGTTTTCAGTTTATTTGTAAATTGAAAAGTCGGTATACATTCTATAGATCTAAACTAACTATTCAAGAAATCGCCAATGATTTCAACACTTCGTATAAGTTAAGATATTTACAGCAAAATAGACTTCTCACTTCTTCGTTATTAATTCTTTTTTGGGAGTTTCTTGATACTAAAAATGCCTTCTTACAACCTAAATTGACTCCAGGTACAAGATCGGAAATTTTATCTCCAATGACATATGATTTCGTTGTATCAATATTATATTTATCGATAGCTTGACGAAAAAGCCCGTCCCGGGGTTTTCTACACGCACACTTCTCACCCTTTGCCGGATAGTGCGGACAATAAAATGTGGCTAGTTGCTTTATGTCTAACCCATTATCTCTTAGCATTACTTTGAAAGTTGCGTCGAGCACATTAAGACCTTCTTCCGTCAAGCCTTTTTTTACGAAAGCCCCACCTTTATTACTGATAAATATCAATAAATAACTTAGATTTTGAGCGTTTTTCAATGATTTTGTAACGTTTGGAAGAAAACACAACTCTTCAGGTCTGCTTAAGTATCCGGGATCATAGACAACCACTCCGTCAATATCCAAAAACAATGCTTTATTTAACCTTTTAGGCATTTTTGTCATCAAAAAAAATTTCCTCTACTAAGCCGCAAATTGCGTGTGCTATGGCCATGTGACTTTCCTGAATATGAGCGGTCGAATTTGAAGGCACTACTATTGGAATATCAACCATTTTGACTAACCACCCGCCTCCTTTACCAAGCAAACCAATTGTTTTAATTCCCCTTTTACGAGCCACTTCAACTGCTTTAATTATGTTAGTTGAATTTCCACTTGTTGATATGGCAATAACCAAATCACCCGGTTTGGCTACTCCTTCAAGCTGTCTGGCAAAAACATAATCAAAACCAAAATCATTAGCTATTGCTGTAATAACAGCTCCATTGTCAGAAAGCGCATGCGCCGGCAGAGACCAGCGATTAATATTCTTAAAAGCTGACGTCAACTCTTCCGCAAAGTGCTGAGCATCGCAGGAAGAACCACCGTTTCCAAATAGATAAACTGTTCCCCCGTGCCTCCAATATGTCTCAATCATCGCTTCCGCAGCCATAACAATTTCTTTTAAATTTTTTTCCACTACTTGCTTCTTCACTTTTATGCTTTCTTCCAGATGATTTTTAATGAAATTATTAATTTTCATAGGATGATTTTAACACCTTCAGCTTCAAATTGAAAAGGAATTGCTTTTACTTTAGTCATTTTCAAAACCATATCGCAAACTGCTTTTTGCTTATTTATCGGACAATAAAGTAACAAACACCCACCTCCACCTGCTCCAAGAATTTTTCCTCCCACAGCTCCACATTGGAGAGACTGATTATAAATCTTATCTATCTTGTCAGTGGAGATTCCAGTGCTGGTCTTTTTTTTAAGTAACCAGCTTTTATGCAGGTATTTTGCAAACTCATCTAAATTTCCTGATACTAATAGACACTGCATAATTTTACATATTTTTCTTAACCTACCTAAAGCTTCAACAGTTGAATCGGACCGGATAATAAACCTGTTTAATCTATTCTGCTGATTTTCTCCAGATCTGTCCCCCTCTAAATAAAAAAGAAGTAAATTCTCTTCAAGGCGCTTTACTATATCCTGCTTTAACTCCACAGATTTTACACACACTTGGCCGTTTTTAATAAAATTAATATAATTAAAACCACCAAAGCTGATAGCATATTGATCCTGTATACCGCCTGCAATTTTCAAGATTGACCTTTCAATATGAACCGCGTCCTTTGCCAGTGCTGGTTTATTAAGCCTGATTTTTTTATACTTGTATAATGCCGCCAGGATGGCTAAGGCAGTTGCCGAAGAAGTTCCCAAACCTGAAGCGGGAGGAATATTGCTAGTTATGATAATTTCAATTTGTTTTGTCACTTTTACCAGATTACAAGCGGCTTTAATAATGTCAAAATGATCCTGCTGGTAAAAGGACAAAGCATCCGTGTGTAAAAACTTCTTCTGGTTATAACTCACAAGCGACACTTTTATACCCTCTTTCATATGCGGTATCGCCTTTAAAGTTACAGTCACCCACTGATTAATCGTGGATACAAATACCTCACCACCGTGGTGTTTTATGTAAGAAGGAAGATCAGAACCACCGCCGGCGAAACTGATACGAAGTGGAGCTTTGGCTACAATATTAATCTTCTCCATAGGAAAAACGAAAACAGTACTTAAGAGATCTTGAGTATTTTCTGAGCCTTTAGGTATCTTTCAGGTGTTCCTATATCAAGATAGTCTTTTTTTGACAAGTAGCAATAAATTGGTATTTTTTCTCTAAGAAGCAATGGAAATACCTCCTTTTCTAGGGATATTTTCTCATCTTTTTTTATCCAGTTTAAAATATTTTTATCAATAAGATAAACCCCGGTATTGGTATAACTTTTATCTTCGCTTCTATTCTCCGATATCTCACTGAAAGATACTGCTCTCATATTTTTATCAACTTTCACCACACCTCTCTCCTGGAGATGATGAAATCTGGTCAAAGTAATAACCAATCGTGCCTGATGAGTTCTAAAAAATTCAAATAACTCTTTGAAATTAATATTTAAATAAGTATCTCCATTGATCGTACAAAACGTACTTTCCAACAAAGGTTGTGCATTTTTTATCGCTCCGGCAGTACCCAAAGGCATATCTTCAATCGAATACCGAATCTTTATTCCTAACTTATTTCCATCCTGAAAATAATCAATTATGTATTTAGAAAGATAACCAAGTGCTAAAACAATGTCATCAAATCCCTGTTTTTTCAAATTTCTAATTAAAATTTCCAGAAAAGGCCTACCAGATACAGGCGCCATCACTTTTGGTCTGTCATTTACTAAAGGCATCAATCTGGATCCAAATCCACCGGCTAGTATCAGAGCTTGCATAATATGGTTATTTATTGTGATATATCACAGCTTGAAATGCAATATCACCATTAGGATAAACAAACTCCCGTACTACTTGGAAGCCTTTTCCCCATTGTTTAATAATTCCTGGATTAGCTACAAATAGCTGTTTTTTATGGGCATCAAGCTGTTTTATATCCCCAAGGGCACATTTCTTACATCCCAGTTTTCCGTCAATGGTATAAAAGGGTAAAAAGATTTGCGGAGCATTTGCCTCGCCTGTGTAATACATTTCATCGTACTTATCCTCTACACTCATAAAGTAATTAATGATATCTTTAGGTCCATATTGCCATCCCCAGTAATCAGAAGAATATTTAGGATAATCTACATAATAAAGGTAAAGGTAATAATTAAGCGAAAAAACAAAAAAAATCAGACACGTACTCATCAGAATCGTGTAACTGAGACGATTGTTAATGAATAAGGAAAAAATTTCAGAAAATCCTAAGGCGGAAAGTAAAGTGATGGGAATTATTCCCAGTTCAGAACGGGTAACGTTTGGACCTTGGAAAGATAAAACACTTCCCAAAGGATAAAGTAATAATAGTAGCAGTATTAATAACCAACCTTTCCTTTTATGAAAAGCTACAATAATTCCGATTATCAGCAGAAAAAGTTGATAATAATAGAATTCCCCCATTCCTCTGACTATGTTTCTGGTGATAAACCGGCCGGGAATACCGTTCTCTCCTGTTTTGAAAAGAAAACTGCTCCTGAAATGATCTATATATAAATCCTTAATTTTAAAGATTTTTTCATAAATCGTAACATTTGTCTTATCATCGAAGGATTGATGCCATCTGCTTAAAAGCAGTTCACTTTTTATTCCACTAATTATGGGCCTGCATATTATGTAAAACACACATAAACCAATAATAACCAAAAGAATTTTTTTTGACCCTTTTTTCTTAACAAGCCATAAGAGTAATGCGCCTAATAAAAAAGGCGGTACGGCTACCCATGAAGGCTGATAAGTGTATAACGTTATCCCGAAAGTGAGGAAGCTTAAAATAAGTAATTTTGGTTTTTCGAACGCTAGAATATAGAGAAGTAAACCTAAGGTAATGAAAAATAAGTAAGGAGAATATTCTGCTCCCCAACGATTCACTTGCAAAGCCCAAGGATTTATCGCAAAAAGCATAGCAGCCGTAAATCCCACGAATTTATTGGATAACTTCTTCCCTACAAAATACAACAGAATGGTAGTCCCTACCCCATATAAAGCCGGAGCCAGACGTACGGCAAACTCAGACAGACCAAAAAGAGCTACAGTCACCAAGTTGCTGTAAATTGGTACAGGAGTACGGTAATCACCGAATGACCGGAAAAATACCGGCCAGGATAAACCATATTCATCTCTCCCCGTAGTGAGAAGTTTATATGCGTTGTAACCTATGGCTGCTTCATCACAAAAGAAACCTGAGGGGACCTTTGTTAACTGGTAAGTTCTTAGAACGAGAGAGAAAAGGATAATTAACCCTAAGAAAAAAAACTCCTGCCTTTTGTTTGATTTTTGTCTTATTACCATGCTTTTCTATTTAATAATATGCTTCTGCAACGATCTGCGGTAATTTGGAATAACCAACACAATAAAAGTCACTGTAAGTGAAAGAATACTTATTATCCCACCGATTATTGTTGAGTACGGTATAAACTGGAAACTGACTGAGTGTTTGCCGGCTGGAACCGGCAAAGCATAGAAAGAAACATTAGCAGGTATAAGATCATGTCTTTCTCCGTCTAAATACGCCGTCCAACCGGGATATTGAAATTCGCTCAGGAAAAGAAATCCATTTCCCTTAGAATCGACCGAAATTTCAATATTATCACTGCTATAATTACGGATATCTATCCTGGAATTAACCGTATTCTGTATTGATTTATCCTCAAATCTCTGGTCTTCTGTTGAAGGAATACTCCCCAAGAATACTTTCTCCCGGGGATCATATGACGGTTCCGTCATCAGCCTAATTGTTTCCTGTTCACTAGCGATATATTTCGCATTATTGGAGAAAAAAACACGCGGCAGGACTTTGTCGTTCCGCCATAAATTTGGAGCCAATCTGGTAAAGTGATCCGGAGAAAAATCATTTTCCGGGCTTACGATATATTTTACATTTGCCATGTCCAATAAATTTGGATACCTCTTATTTATGAAAGGTATAAGCCTCTGATATGCCTGTGTGCTTATAGTTGAATACCCTGCTGTTGTCTGAATATTCTGGATCAAACCAATATTACTTGGCTCCAAACCATCCACCCGAAATATGTCTTTATCCTTTTTAATAAGTTCAATATTCTGGCTCACCCCATACATTTGCTGCGGAGTAGAATATGCCGGTTCAATGGGGTTGAAATCATAACCGACTGGAATAAGATCAATTAGCAAAAGCGCGATAAAAGCATACGCTACCCATTTACGTCTCTTTATTAAATAGTAGAGCATAAGAAATAGTGATATAAAGAAAAACTCACTTGATCGTCCCACGCTTTCTAAGGCTGTTGACAGGGCATTTATATTTGGCGCTGGTCTTCCTGCCGGCTGCAAACTATATACAAACTCCGGATGACCGGACATCCACATAAGAAAACTGCCTGTTACTATGAGAAAAATAAAACTATAAATATACTTCCTGTATTCACCTTTCATTTCAAGAAACACATGAGCTCCTATCCCTGACAGAGTGATAATGAAAAAATGGAAAACCATAGTTATTCTGTTCACCCAACTTAAAGAACTGCTCATAGGCATGTTCTGATTTGCTACAGCTGAGGGCCAAAAGTACTTACCAAGGGAAAGAAAAAAGGACAAAAAAGCCCCAAAAATAAATAATCTAAGAATCGGCTTATTCTTCCAAAAGAGAGAAAAAATAAGAAAAATGCTGGACAATACACCTATATATAAATAATTGTCCCAATTGCCCCAAGGGTACTCGCTCCCCCAATAACCCTCTCTGTGTCTGCCGAACAATTTCGGGATAAGCATGGTCAAATAATATAGAGGATGAAGCGAATTTGCGAGGTTTCTTAAAGTAGTCTCAGGATATAACCTTGCAGCATATTTTGTAAATTCCAGCGTAGGTATAATTTGTATGGAAGAGAGTAAAATTCCCCATACTGTTATTCCTATTGTTATCATGGCTAATCTCGGTTTATTTGCTGATGTTTGCATATTTATAAAACCAAATGCGAAAAAGAGGAAAAAACCTAGATAATAATATACAATCTGAGGATGTCCTGATAATATCAGTAAAGATAATACCACTGCGTCGAGTAAAGCAAATATTCCTCTATTATTCCTGACAAAAAGTATGAAAAACATAAACAGTAAAGGGTACCAAACTAATGATTGCTGATATTCCGGATGTACCAGTCTTGCCATGAAAGATCCGCTAAGCACATAAGCCAGACTGGATAAACAAGATGCGTGTTTATTAAGCTTTAAACCAAACCTCGTAAAAAGGTAGAAAAAAACACCTCCTAAAATATAATGCATCAATTGTTGGACAAAAAAAGCAAAATAAGCAAAATCTAAATTATCCTTTGCATTCAAGATAATATGGAAAATCCATTGTATCGGATAAAACACTCCGGCACCTCGAGCTGCATATGGTGTAGATCCCATAAGGTAAAATTCGTTTCTGCTTGGAATATTTAATGCATGTAATTTCTGATTTGTATATACCCACCAAGGATAATACTGTGTGCTTATATCAGATGCAAAATAATAAAAGGGTTTTTCTAAAATGTGACTGAAAGAAAAAAACAGGACGATAATTATCAATACAATAAGAATAACTATCTCGTAAAATAAGCTTGATTTCAATAAAGATTTAGCGCCAGAAGCGTATTTGGATATAAATATTTGAAACACCTTACTCATTCGCTTGAATTATTTTTTCATAAAAATCAACGGTTTTTGATATGGAAAATTCTTTCTTTGTAATGGAAATATTATACTTAGTATTTACATTTCCTTTTTTATCAAATAATTCCACCACTGCTTCAGCGATGGCTTGGCTACTCCTAATTGGTACTATCTTCCCCATCCCGGTTTTCTGCACTGGAATCCTCACTCCAGGCAAATCACTTGCCACGATTGGTACTCCCATCATCATAGCCTCAACCTGCACAGTACCAAAGCTTTCAGTAGAATTTATTGATGGCAATACTAGTACATCCATGAGGGAGTAAAACGCGGCCATCTCTTTATCTTTGAGTTTTCCCAGCAATATAATGTCACCCTTATTTGCTTCTATAAGCATATTTATCCTTTCTTTGTAACTTTCTTCTCCTACCGGTTCTGTCGGACCCGCAATAATAACTTTGAACTTGGATTTTAGATTGTGATTATCTCTTATAAGCGATTGATTTTGTAATCTTATCTTGATAAGCGGAATTGCCTGAAGTAAATATTCCAACCCTTTATCGGCAGCCATCCTTCCCACAAAACCCACCTTATACTTATCTATATTACCAATCCTCTTTTTGAGTATTTTTTGTGCGCGTTTATTAAGTATATAACCTTTAATAGGAGGATAAATAAACTTAAGTTTTTTTTGGAACCGATTTAAAACAACTGAATGATCGGCAAAATCTTTAGTGGAGTGTAATATTACGTCAGCTAAAAATAATGTCAGATAATTTGAGAGATATAATACTTTCTGTACAAAAAAATTGAGAAAGCTGGAGGGAAGAATAACGTCGCAGTGATAAAACACAACTATTCTTTTTCGAAATAGTCTCGCGCATAAAGCTGTAATAACTCCTTCAAACTGTGGTAAATTAATTATTACTACTTGATTCTGGTTCACCTCTTTAATTGATTTAACCAACCAATCAAAAGAAATAAATCCCTTGCTTATCTTAAATAGAGTATTGGCTCTAACCACTCTTATCTTATTGACGATCTCCGAAACAGATAAATCATCCTTATACCTCATGCTTAGAACTGATACATTGTACCCTCTATCTGCCAAAGCTTCGGCAATCATCTGGACATGTAACGTCAGTCCAGATATATATGGGGTATAGTAAGTCAGAGAAAAAAGAATATTCATGTCTTTCTACTAGAATAGAACTATTGCGTAATTAGCGTTATCATAGATACAGGCAGAGAAAGGTATCTTCATGATAACCGTTAATAAGCTCTTTAACAATCCAATATTACTCAAAAGGTGCACGGGTTTAAATCAATCCCAGTTTCGTGAGATGGTTGTGCGTATAACCCCACTCTGGAATCAATCGGAAGCAAAACGACTATCCGAAAAGAAACGGGTGCGGGCAATCGGGGCAGGTCATCCGTACCACTTAAAAACCATAGAAGAGAAATTACTCTGTATCCTGTTCTGGTACAAGATTTATCCTGCGTTCTGGTTATTAGGCATGCTTCTCGGTTTTGATGCGGGTAACGTCTGTAAACTCATTAAAAAGATGCGGCCATTCATTGAGAAAGTTGCTGATCCGGAATTAGGTCTATACTTCAAACGTGTAGTTAAAAATATTCAGAAAGGAAGAAAGAGAATCTCTTCCTTTGAGGATCTGGAACGTGAGTTTCCTGATATTGCCGAGATCTTTATTGATACGACTGAACAGCAACGGTTAAGACCAAAAAAACAGGTACAAAAGCGGTACTATTCAGGCAAAAAGAAACGGCATACCATAAAGACTCAGCTTGTGGTTGGCAAAACAGGAAGAATTCTTCTCGTCTCAAAACCATATGCCGGCAAACACCATGATTACGACATATTCCAACGGGAAAGGACAGCTGCTACTATTCCGAAACAGTCTCATGCTTATCTTGACCGTGGATTTCAGGGAGTGAAGAAAGATTTTCCCGATCTTCACTGGTTTACTCCTAATAAGTGTAACCGGTGGAAGCGGATACTGACCCGGTCTGAAAAGATATTCAATACTAAACTGGCTAAGAAACGAATCAAAGTTGAGCATATTATCTCCAGACTGAAAAAGTATGCGATACTCGGGTCTGTTTTCAGAAACAGAATTACCTATTACCGGACAGATTTCAGAAATATAGCTGCTTTAACCAACTTCCGGTTATCCTTTGTAACCTAAAAACAAAAAAGTCACCTTATGGGTATTATTGGGTTGTAAATGTGCTAATTACGCAATACATTTAATAGAATATCATCTGTTTTATACTGAAAAAACTTGGGTTAGAGATAAGTTTTTTCAGTATAAACCCATCTAACCCGCTTTGTCGCAGCTTCCACCTGCGTCAAGACTACGGCGAACAGGTCAGCGAGGCGAGTCAGCTATTGCCACTTATCTGGTTGTTTACCCTGTAAGGGCAAACCTGAGTAAGATGGGTAGAATCGCGCCTGTTCTTTATTTGTTTTGAGAGCTCCTCAAGAGCTTTTTGCAAATATGGAAATTTACTCGGGAATTTTATGTTTCTATCTGATACATTATAGATCCAGAATATTTTGGTATTAAAGTCCGTTTTTTTCTGCTTTTTACAATTGGCCAAATAATTCACAATGTCCCAATTGTCTTCAATATAATAATTTAATCTGTATTTATCAATCAATTCGGATTTAAAAAGGTGAGGTTGATCATCATTAATGTTTAAATTGATTGTTTTAAAATAGCCACTTAGTTTATATTTATTCAACCAATTATGTAAACGATTATTTAGAAAACTGTAACGGGCAGTAATTAAATGAGCTTCTATCTGCTGGTCTGTGACCATTTTTTTTAAAAGCTCTATTCCACAGGCAGGATAGATACTGGATTCATGTACAATCACCCAAAATATCTGCTGCCATTTTTTTTGCGGATACCAAAACCTCAATTTCTTAATTCCTAGAATATCATGTTTTATGAAGGCGATAATTGGTCTGACAACCCGGAAAGGATTGTATGCCACTACCCCGTCAAAATCAAAACCCACCTTAATCTTCCCCTTCATATGCGAGCATTATACATGAGAAAAGTCAAAAACGTCTATCGGTGAATTGATGAAAAAACGGCACTTCTCAAGAAGCATAAAAGTCATTATAATAAATCCAGACAACGCTTCAAGATTAAGAATAAGATAATCAAAACGTAAAATATCGAATGATGGCAAAGATATTTTGTTTGGTCTTGATTTAATAATTATTTTCATATGTCCGACACTACTTATATAATCGTTTGGTGGTTTACAATTTTTGTTCTTGGACTTATCTGTTTTCCCATAACTTCTCTTCTTTTTAAGAGATTTTTTGATAAAGGTTATATTTTTGCCAAAATAATCGGCATTATTCTCACCTCTTATATCGTTTGGCTCACAGGCAGTCTTCATATCTTACCTTTTAATCGCCTGCCTCTCATGATAATCGTCTTAGGTGTTGCACTTGCCAATATGATCATCTTAACTCAGGCAAACAAAAATCATCCTGAAGGCACTAAATACCCCTGGCTTATCTTTATTTTCGAAGAAGTGGTATTTCTGGTTGCTCTTTCTTTCTGGTCTTATGTCAGAGCTACAGAACCGTCTATAAGAGGACTGGAGAAGTTCATGGATTATGGTTTCGTCAATTCTATTCTAAGAAGCAATTTCTTCCCTCCTCTGGATATGTGGCTGACAAAATCTCCGGATTACACGGGAGGTTATTTCATCAACTACTATTATTATGGCCACTATATCAATGCTTTCCTGACTAAACTATCCGGTATTGACTCTACAATCACCTATAACCTGATGATTGCCACGCTTTTTGCCTTCACCTTTTCCCTTTCTTTCTCATTAGGTGGAAATCTCATCAATTTCTTTTTAAGAAACCTCAAGAAACCTGATAAAGAAAGTTCATATTTTTTGGGAATATTTACGGTTATTGCGGGACTTCTAGCTGCCTTCATCGTAACTTTCGGCGGCAACCTCCATACTATATACGTATTCACTTCAGGTTATCCTAATGAAAAACCCCAACCTGTCTGGGAACTGTCCGTAGGTTATCATCCTGACCGTTATTGGTATCCTAACGCCACCAGATTTATTCCCTTCACCATCCATGAATTTCCTATCTATTCCTTTGTTGTAGCCGACCTTCACGGCCATGTATCTGATATTCCAATGGTTTTTCTGCTTTTGGCTATCCTTCTTCACGTTACTACTTCAAAAAGCAATGATGAGTTAAACGGGAAAAATAAAAATAAGGGGGAGATCCAAGATGTCAAAAACAATACGAGCGGTGTTATCAGTGAGTTTGAAAACCATACCTCTATTTCCCTTCCGATCATTATCCTTCTGGGTCTTCTGACGGCGATTATGTATATGACTAACGCCTGGGATGGTCTTATCTATCTTATCCTTTCTGCTCTGGTCATTTTCTATAAGAACCTGAGAAGAATAGCATACAATCCTCAAATATCCGTATTTAAAGCATGCTATAAAACCTTCTCTGCCCTTCTTTTTCTTATTTTTTTCTTTCTGGTTTTCGGCCTTCCATTTTTCTTAAGCTTTATCCCTTTCGCCTCAAGTATTGGAGTATTGTGTGCACCAAAAGCTCTTATAGGCAAATCGGTATTGGGCAAGATTCTTTTTGAAGAAGGTAAATGTCAAAAATCAGACTTTTATATGCTTGCCCTCCTTTGGGGGTTTTTCTATATAAATGTAATCGGTTTTATCACCATGATAATCATCCCAAAAATTAAATCAATTACAAATAGCATTCAAAAACCTCCGCAAACTAAAGCGTTAAACAGTTTTAGACAAAACAGACTCATCACTATTTTAAGGGATATGAATGAAATTGATGTTTTTGTAAGTATCCTTATTTTCATCTCTACCTTGCTTCTTGTCTTCCCTGAATTTTTCTACCTTAAAGATATTTACCCTGCTCATTACAGGGCCAATACCATGTTCAAACTCGGATATCAGGCTTTTATGATGTTGGGAATCTGCAGTGCCTATATAGTCATACGGCTGAAGAATGAGTTTCCGGGAAGATTCAAGGACATATCATATGTCTTTTACCGGTCCATCTTCATTTTGGCTTTCACTCTTGTGGCAATTTATCCATATTTTGCTATCAACTCATATTACAACGGTCTTAGGCGCTACGAAGGCCTTTATGGACTGAACTGGCTGCTCACCCAATACCCGGATGATTATAAGGCGATCATCTGGCTCAGACAAAACACCAAATGCACGGATGTGCTGGGTCAGCAATGTAATAATCAGCCTGTTATCGTGGAGGCTAATGGCGATTCCTATACTGATTATGCCAGAGTTTCTGCCTATACCGGGCTGCCTACCATAGTCGGCTGGCCTGTGCATGAATGGCTCTGGAGAGGCAGTTACGATGAGGCAGGCAGAAGAATTCCTGAGGTAGCCAAAGTTTATGAATCAAAAGATGAAAAAGAAACAATGGCGATTATTAAAAAGTACAACGTGGAGTACATTTTTCTGGGATCCCTGGAAAGGGAAAAGTACAAAAATATTGATGACGATAAGCTTGAAAAAATGGGAAAAGTAGTCTTTCAAAGCGGAAATACGAAGGTATACAAGGTGAATATTTAGGGAAAAATTAATGTTTAGAAATTTCCAAACAAGAAATTGTTCACCTTACATGCTAAATGGTAGTGGTTCTGAACCTGCCTCACTTTTCAACGCTGCAAAAAGAGCAGGAGGATTCATGCCACAAGGTAATTGGGACACTTCAATCGGACGACCTGAAGTTTCTCCATCTGCAATAGATCCTATATCCAATCTGGCAAGACGAGAACTGCAATCTGGAGATGGAAAACCAGTACATTTAACGTCAACTGCTTTTCCTGTCTCTGCTACTACTCTATGAAAATTCAGATCTTCACCTACTTTACCTAAAGGACATCTTCTGCGGCAGTCATCATTTGCCATTGCCCGTTCGCCATTTACTGTTCTTCCATGCCTTATTCTTTCCCAAACTTGTTTTAAAACCCCCTCACCCTCAATCGCGAGTTGATGAAAAAACATTGCTCGTTCGTTACCATAGAGTGTGCTAACTACTTTTTCAATTTCTGGAAAACCAGCATTTTCTTTTGTCTTCATGATTGGTTTATAAATATTAACTAATTGAATCTCAATTCCTTAACGGAAAATCTTTCGCCTGGAAAGTACAGATTCTCCTGACTCTTGAAAGGGAGATCGGACGCCTGGGACGTACAGATTCTTTATTTGACCCTAGAGTGGGAAATCGGACGCCTGCCCTACATCCGATTCCCCCTCTAAAATCAAAAAACTTATCAAGAATCTTACGTCCTAAACCTTTACACTTACACTGGTCCCGATTAAATCGGGATAAGTGCTACATCCGATCCCCCTTACCAAAGTCAGAAATTCAACAAAATCTAAGGTTACACTTTTATTCAATTGTTAATAAACAGCCAAAGAAAAACTCTGGTTGCCATAAACCATAGCAATAACCAGAGTGAATATTGATATTGTGTCTAATATTAGTCTATAAGGCAAGCTTTTCATAGGACTTGTCCTAAAGGACTGTAAAGTTAAAAACACATCCTAAAGGATAGTAATTTATTAAACTGTTATAAGTTACATCAGATATTCCTATTTTCATGAAATTAAACTGGAATAATATCTCAATAACTTTACTTATAACAGTACTAGCGCGCCATTCTAACATCAGATTTATTAAATGTCAAGATTAGTATAAGGACTGTTAGTGCAAAATGATAACTTCCTATTATTGCAATATAGAAACTTCCGCTTTTAGGGTTTACCCTTGATGGATTACTGCCATTAATTATCAAGGAGG
>Ga0210028_1001418_pt1 | contig 20268 bp, 13 predicted proteins | sample CryGeymeta201513_FD_185468 | JGI IMG/M metagenome (GOLD analysis project Ga0210028, IMG submission 185468) | Groundwater microbial communities from Crystal Geyser aquifers in Utah, USA - Crystal Geyser metaG 2015-13 (SPAdes) (version 2) | ecosystem: Environmental > Aquatic > Deep subsurface >...
ATTTTATTGGTTTTATTTTCTTTATACGGTCGGATTTTTTTCTTATGGTTTCCAAAGATTATTTAAAAAATATTTAAAAAGCATTGGAATAGAACGTTTACAAGTTATATATTTTCTATTTGGTTATGCATTAGCTGCTAATCTTGCTTTTGTAACCAATCTTATAATGCCATGGCTTGGTTATTTCTTTTTAAATTGGCTGGGGCAGATTTTTACAATAACAATGGTTGGATTTGCAAGTTATGCGATTATTAAACATCATCTCATGGACATCAAGATGGTCATGCGGCGCTATTCGGTTTTTTTAGCTGCTTTATCAACAGTCCTGATTTTAGCCACGGCCGTAAAATACCTTTTGGCAACCTACTTCTATAATTATTCCGTCTGGGGCGATCCATTGATATTAATTGCCGCTTTATTTATTTTTCCGCCCATCAGGAATCGTTTTTACCGGCTGGCCAATCAGTATTTTTTCTCCTCGCTTTACGATTCAGGCGAGGTTATTGCCAGTTTATCAGACAAACTGCGCACCACCATAGAAACGGAAAAAATTTATGATTTCATTTATCAGACCCTGATTAACGCTTTTCATGTTAAAGCTTTCGGTTTGCTAATCTACAACGACGCTGATAAAAATTATCTAGTAGAGTATAATAACGGTTTTGTCTTAAACAAGCAGAAGGTTTTTTCCGAAGATAAAGAGTTGAATGAAATGTTCATTAAGCAGAATAAGCTAGTGATTACCGAAGATGTCAGGCGCTTAAGCCGGTTTGACGATAACCAGACCGTGGCTTTGCTGAAAAAACTCGGCGTGGAAATTCTGGCGCCCTTAAACGTTAAGGATAAAATCATCGGTCTGATCGCTTTGGGCGCCAAAGAATCCGGCGATATGTATAACGAGGAAGATTTGAAAGTTTTGGAAGTGGCGGGCGCGCAAACCGCCATTGCTTTGGAAAATGCCTTGCTCTATAAAGAAACCAAGAATTTCAGCATCAAGCTGGAAAAAGAAGTGGAAAAAGCCACTCATGATTTAAAAAAAGCCAATGTTCAGCTAAAAAAGTTGGACGCGGCCAAATCGGAATTTATTTCCATCGCCTCGCATCAATTGCGTACGCCGCTAACCGTGATTAAAGGCTATATTTCCATGATGCTGGAAGGCAATTTCGGCGGGTTGACCAAACCGGAAAGCGAATCTTTGGAAAAAGTTTTTGAATCAAACGAGCGCTTGATTCAATTAGTGGAAAATCTGCTTAATATTTCGCGCATTGAATCCGGCCGGTTGCAGTTTAATTATCAGCAGGTAGATATGAATAAAATGGTGGCCAGCGTGAAGGAGGAGCTGGAAGCTAACGCCAAGAGGAAAGGTTTGATTTTACAATACAGGGCTCCGACCAAGTCGGTGCCGATTATTAAAATAGACGACGAAAAAATCAGGCAGGTGGTAATGAATTTAGTAGACAATGGCATCAAGTACACTAAACATGGCAGCGTCACCGTGAAATTAGAGCAAGCGGAAAATAAAATACGATTCTCGGTGACGGATTCGGGCGTGGGCATCAGGCCGGAAGACATGGGCAATTTATTCAAGAAATTTTCCCGCGGCTCCGGTATCTCGCTGATTCACACCGAAGGCACGGGACTGGGACTGTACGTGGCGCGCATGATGATTGAGGCGCATCATGGCAAGATTTGGGCCGAGTCAGCCGGCGTTGGCAAGGGGAGCAAATTCTGTTTTGAGTTGCCGGTGAAATAGTGATATTTTTGTTGTTATTTATTTAAGTCAAAATATGTCAAATGATAATAAAAAAAATAAGGAGAAACGGCTGTATCAAAAAAATATTGATGAAATTATTGAGAAAAAAAACAAAGTTGAGGGAAATACTACAAAAGAATATTATAATTTTAGTAATAGAGAAAAATATTGGCAAAATTTTTGGGAGAAAGAAAAAGTTTACGAATTCGACCCAAGTTCTCCGAAGCCGTTATTTACAATTGACACCCCTCCGCCCACAGTTTCTGGCGCGTTACATCTCGGACATATATATTCTTATACTCAAGCTGAGGTTGTTAGTCGTTATAGGAGGATGAAGGGGTTTAATGTTCGCTATCCTTTTGGTTTAGATAATAACGGTTTACCGACAGAACGTTTGGTGGAAAAAGAAAAAGGTATACGTGGGAGAAGCTCGGATTTAGAAGAGTTTACTAAAACATGCTTGGAAGTTACCGAACATTATCGGCATATATACGAGCAGCTCTGGAGGTCGATCGGTTTAGGGGTGGATTGGCGGTTAGAATATTCCACTATTTCTCCCGAGGTACAAAAGATTTCACAAGCGTCATTTAAAGAATTGTTTGATAAGAATCTGATATACAAAAAGAAATCGCCAGCGCTTTTTTGTACAGAATGTCAAACCTCCATCGCTCAGGCGGAAATAGAATATCAAGAAAAAAATTCAATTTTTTATGATCTAGAATTTAAACTTGACGATGGAACGCCATTAACAATTTCCACGACACGGCCAGAGCTACTATCGGCTTGCGTTGCTGTTTTTGTGCACCCTGACGACAAACGGTATAAAGATTATGTTGGTAGAAATATAATTACTCCGCTTGGAGATAACGTCAAGATAATTGCTGACGAAAAAGTATCGATTGATAAGGGGACGGGGGTGGTAATGTGCTGCACATACGGCGATGAAACGGATGCATATTGGGCAAAAAAATATAATTTATTTGAGCAGATTATAATAGGTAAAAACGGTTTATTCTTAGATAGCGCCGTCGAAGGGTTGAGGGGCAAGAATATTAAGCAAGGGCGAGAGCAGACAATCCGTTTATTGCAAGAGAAGGGTTATTTATTGGGAGATAAGCCAATTAAACATGACGTTGGAGTACACGAAAGATGTGGAACGCCGATTGAAATTCTATCAACGTCTCAGTGGTTTGTAAAATTATTAGACGCAAAAGATGATTTATTGGCAATGGGAGAAAAAATAGCGTGGCACCCCCCACAGATGCGTAAGAGATTCGAAGAGTGGGTAAAAAATTTAAAATGGGATTGGTGTATATCGCGTGAAAGATTTTATGGCATACCGATTCCAGCTTTCAGCTGCGATAAGTGCGGTGCGATTTCCGTCGCGGAAGAATCAGAAATGCCCATTGATCCAAAAAAATCGGCAGATAGGCCGTGTGAAGCATGCGATGGCGGGAAGTTGTTGCCGGAAAAAGATGTTTTAGATACTTGGTTCACTTCATCGCTCACTCCGGACATTAATGTCGTGTCGCAGTATAATGGAGGTATTGGAAAAAAGATGTTGCCCATGTCAATGAGACCTCAGGCGCATGATATAATTAGAACTTGGGCGGTGTATACAATGTTAATGAGCCATTATAAACATAATGATATACCATGGGAGGAATTAATGATCTCTGGCCATATACTTTTGCGTAAAGGAGAAAAAATAAGCAAAAAAACAGGCGGTGGCGATCTTAAACCAGAGGAAATGATTGCAACGCATTCGGCAGACGCCATCAGGTACGCTATGTGTGGCGCTTCATTAGGAAGAGACGCGTATTATGAGAGGGGGGAAGTAAAAAAGGGCAACAAGTTAATAACTAAATTGTATAATGCCGGCAAATTAGTATTTGGAAATTTAGACGGGTTTGAATTTGATTTTGATAAAGAAAAGTTAGAGCCGATAGATAAGTGGATAATACTAAAATCACAAATAACAGCATCGGAAATGGCCAACGCCTTTGACGACTACGAATTTAGTAAAGCGCGGCAAATTTTTGAAGATTTTTTCTGGAGAGAATATTGTGACAATTATTTGGAAATTATTAAGGGACGAGTTCGCTCAACTTCTGCGGACGATGAAACAAAGCGAAGGTCAGCTCAATACGCTTTATATCAATCTTTCCTCAATATTCTTAAAATGAGCTCACCGTTTGTTCCTCATATTACAGAGGAGATGTATCACGGAAGTTTTATTGACCAGACGGACTCCTCGGGAGACAAGGGGCCAAACAAGACATTTATTACCAAGGCGGACGGCGGTATATTTTTGCGGCATGAAAATTTTAAGAGTATTCATCAAACAGGATGGCCAGTCGCATGGCAAGAATTCCAGTTGGATTCAAATACAATTTTAGATAGTTGCAATCATGCGCTAGAGATAGTATCCGAGGTGAGAAAATATAAAACTCAGAATAAAATTAAAATGTCTGCGCCGGTTAACATAAAAATTGCGTGCGGCGCGAACCTGCAGGAGCAATTATTTGGTTATATAGAGGATTTGAAAAATATTACTAAAGCAGAATCAATTACATTTAAACAAATCAATAAGAAAGAAGGTGTTGAACAAAATAAATTAAAGGTCGAAATTAATCATAGTTAACAAAAAAGGGGTGCTTGACAAGTAACTATTACTAACCCGAACGAAATGATGGTGGACGCGGTCACTTTTAATCAACTTTGGTTTGCTCAACCATTTTTTCCAAACCGAATTCAGCCATAGCTTTGGCTTTGGCGTTTTGACCAAGCTCTAAGGCTAGGGTTTTATTATTTAGAAGAGTTTTAATTTTTTCCGCCAAGTCGCGCGCGTCAGCCGGCTTAGAAAGTAAGCCGGTTTTTTCATTTTCAATCATCTCCGGATTGCCGCCCACCGCGGTAGCAACAATGGGCCGGCCGGCTTGCATGGCTTCAATCAGAGTGTAAGACAAGCCTTCCTTAACCGAGGAGCAGACGTAAACATCAAAAGCCGGCAAAAGCCTGGCCGCTTCATCTATACTGCCGGCTAAGATGAAATTATTTTTTAAATTATATTTGGCGATTAAATTTTTTAAAGCTTCCCGCTCTTTGCCTTCACCGATAATGATGAATGTGGCTGGTGTATTTAATTTATGAGTCAAGATGCCGGCCGCTTCAATCAAATATTCAAAGCCTTTGGTTTTGTAGAGGTTGCCGATACTGCCGATGAACACCTCACCCCCGGCCCTCTCCTTGGCAAGGAGAGGGAGCGCTTCTTCTCTGGTGTAAAAATTTACGGGCGCCAGGCCGTTATGGATGGTAATTAATTTTTCTACCGGCGCGATTTTATATTTCAAGGCAACCTGCCGGTCAGATTCGGAAACGCAGATGATTTTGTCTTTAAATTTGGCCGTGAACTTTTCCGCCCATAAGTAAAACCATTTTACGGGCGCGGGCAGGGGTTCGTTAAAAACCCAGCCGTGAACCGTATAGATAATTTTTAAATTTTTAATTTTTAATTTTATAAATAATCCCGCCAAGGAGCCCAAGATGGAGATTTTGGAACTGTTGAGATGGATAATGTTCGGTTGATAGTTTTTGATTAATTTGCTGATTTCAAAAAAAGCTAAAATTTCGTTTAATGGTGAAATGCTACGTTTGAGGTGGGGGATTATGTAATATTTTATGTTATTTTCTTCTAATTTTTTTGCTAATTTTCCATCTTTTCCCTGTTCGCCTAAGGCCACGGCCACCTCAAATTCCCGCCCTAAATTATTAGCCAAATCAAAGACATAGCGCTGGGCGCCGCCGTATTCGGACTGGGTTATAAAATAGAGAATTTTTGTCATTTTTTGGGGTTGACCCAGTTAAATAAATTTGCTGGCAAATTTCCGCGAAAGCGAATTTAACAGGGTTGACTTTTAACTTGTTTTATTTAATAATAACTTATAGTTAAAGATAAATCAATCTTGACTAAGTGGTTAAAACTTAGCATTTTTAAATTTAAACATTTTATGAAAATTTTGTATTTTGGCGGCGGTTTTGTGGGCGCTTGCTCGGCCGCGGTGAGCGCGGACAGCGGGCATGAAGTTTTAGTTTACGATATCAATCGCGAGCTGGTAGCCGGCTTGTCTTCGGGAGATAAAGACAAAATAGGAGCCTGTTTATTTGAAAAAGGCTTGGGCGATTTGCTAATCAGAAATCATGACAGGATAAAGTTCACTTTTGACCTGGTCGAGGCGGAAAAGTTCGCCGATTTGGTCGAGGCGGTTTTTATGTGCCTGCCCACGCCGGAGCGCGACGGCACCGGCGAGACCAATTTGGAAATTTATGAGACTGCGGCCACGACCCTGGCGGGAATTTTGGCTAAACGGAATAACGGAGCGCAAAGTCGGTATGTTTTAATCATCAATAAAAGCACGGTGCCGATTGATATGGTGAACCGGACTAAGGAGATTATGCTTAAAGCCGGCGTGAAAAATTTCGGCGTGGGTTCCAACCCGGAATTTTTGGTGGAAGGCAAGGCCATTGAAGGCTTAATCAGGCCGCCGCGCGTTGTAGTGGGCGCGGACGCGGAAAAAGATTTCGCCATTTTTAGAAATATTTACAGCCGTTTCGTGGAATCGTCCAATATCGCGTATCTTGAAGTCAATCCGGCCGAGGCCGAAGCCGGCAAACTATTGGCCAATTACGTTTTATTTAGCCGTTTGGCCAACTGCTTCGCCGTGGTCGGGCGGGTCTGCGAAAAGTTTCCCGGCTTGCGCTTTGAAAACATCAGGAAAATTTTAATCTCGGACGCGCGCATCGGCGACTGGGGCTTTTACGACAGCCTGTTCGCCGGCGGCAGCTGCTTTATCAAAGACGCGCGTTCGCTCGCGCATCAGCTTAAAGCTAAGGGCTCCGGGGCCGATTTAGTGGATAATGTTTTGGCGGCTAACCGGCGGCAGCTTGACAATTTTATGGCTCGCGCTGAAACTGAATTGAATTTCAACTGGGCGGGTAAAACCGTAGGCCTCTTAGGCTTGGCCTTTAAGCAGGACACCAACGACATCCGTAATTCGGCCGCCCTGGGCGTGACCGAATTTTTATTGGCTCATAACGTTAAGCAGGTAAAAGCTTACGATCCGGTGGCCGGAAATAATTTTATGAAATATTTTGCCGGCAATAAAGACGCGGGTAAAATTAATCTGGCCGCGGCTGAAGTTGAGGCCATAATCGGCGCTGACGCGTTAATCATCGCGACCGATTGGCCGCAATTTAGGGGATTATACGGTTTGATTATAGAAAAACTGCCGAAGGGCGCGATTGTCATGGACGGCCGCCGCCTGCTGGCGCAGAAGTACTTTGAGTTGGCGCGGGCGGGTTATAATATTGTCGCGGTGGGTTCGCCGACTATCAAAATAAACTGATCAACTGTTTTAAATTTTAAGTCACAAAATATTTTTATGAAAATTAGTAAGAAATGCAAAATCGGCATTATCGGCATGGGGTATGTCGGCCTCCCCTTGGCGGCAGTAGCGGCTAAAAAGGGCTATGAAGTTTACGGCATTGATACGGATAAAGAAAAGCTGAAAATTATCGCTCAAGGCAAAAGTCCGTTTAAAGAAGATTTTTTAGAAAAATTATTGCTTAAAGTAAAAATTAACGTTTCGGCCGACCCGAAAATTTTAAAAAAATGCGACATCTGCATAATTTGCGTGCCTACTCCGGTTGACGAAAAATATTATCCGGTGCTTGATCCGGTTATCAGCGCTTCTAAAGCCGTCGCGCAAAATTTAAAGAAGGGCGCTTTGGTTATTTTGGAATCAACGGTTAATCCGGGAGTTTGCGAGGATATCGTGCGGCCGATTTTCGTTGCCGCCGGCCACCGGCCGGGCCGGGATGTTTTTATCGCTCATTGCCCCGAGAGAGTAAATCCCGGCGACCCAAAATGGAATGTTGGCAATATTCCGCGCGTGGTCGGGGCGTTTGAAGAAGCCGGCTTGAAGCTGGCTAAAGAATTTTATGAAAGTATCGTTGACGCGCCGATTATGGCAATTGATTCCATTCGCGAAGCCGAAGCCGTAAAAATATTGGAAAATTCTTTCCGCGACATTAATATCGCCTTCGTTAACGAACTGGCCAAATCATTCGGCCGGCTTAACATTGATATAGTCAATGTTATTAAAGGAGCTTCCACCAAGCCTTTCTCTTTTATGCCGCATTGGCCGAGCTGCGGCGTGGGCGGCCACTGTATCCCGGTTGACCCTTACTATTTAATTGAAAAAGCCAAATCCAATGGTTTTGACCACAGTTTTTTAAGGACTGCCCGGGCAATAAATAACAGCATGCCTGAATACACGGCCGAGATGATGCAAGATTTGCTTAATGACGTGAAAAAATCGGTTAAAGGCGCCAAAATTGGAATTCTGGGGCTGTCTTACAAAGCCAATGTGGGCGATTTGCGCGAAAGTCCGTCATATAAAATAATCAAATTATTGGAGAAAATTGGCGCCGTTATCCATACTTACGACCCGTTTGTTTTAGATAAATCTACCGCGAAAAGCCTGGCGGAAATATTGAAAAAGTCGGAAGCCATTCTTTTGGCGACAAATCACCGCGAATTTAAAAAAGTAACCGCCGAAAAATTGAAGCAAAACAAGATTCTCGTCGTGGTTGACGGCAAAAATTTTCTGGACAAAGAAGCGATTAAAAAAGCGGGCATACTTTATAGAGGTATCGGACGATAAAATTAATTTATAGCATTATGAAAATTTTGGTAACCGGAGGGGCAGGTTTTATCGGCTCCAATTTAGTTGACGGGCTGGTTAAACTCGGCCATAAAGTTTGCGTAATTGACAATTTGTCAACCGGCAAAAAAGCCTACCTTAATCCCAAGGCTAAATTTTATAAAGCCGATATCTGCTCGCCGGCCATTGATAAAATTTTCAAAAAAGAAAAATTTGACTATGTGTTTCATCTGGCGGCGCAGATTGACGTCCGCAAGTCGGTGGCTGAGCCGGAGTTTGACAATAAGGTTAACGCCATGGGCAGCTATCGGGTTTTTAAAAATAGCGGCTTAAACAAAGTTAAAAAAGTTATTTTTATTTCCACCGGCGGCGCGCTTTACGGCGATTGTTTAAAACCGGCGACCGAAGAAACTTTAATTCAACCGGTTTCGCCTTACGCCATCCATAAATACGCGGCTGAAAGATATTTGGCTATGTATGGCGAATTGGCTGGCTTAAAGCATGTTATTTTAAGGCTGGCCAATGTTTATGGGCCAAGGCAATATAGCGACGGGGAATGCGGCGTTATTGGAATTTTTACTTACAATATCGCCAAAAGCAGGTCCAGCGTGCTTTACGGCGACGGTAGTAAAACCAGGGATTTTGTTTACGTGGCCGACGCAGTGGCCGCTTGCCTTAAAGCCATGGCGTCCGGGGCGCGGGGCGTATTTAATATCGGCAATAGTAAAGAAATCAGCATGCTGCAAATTATTAATGCCATAAAAAAAGCCGCGGGCAAAAAATTTGTTTATAAAAAAGAACCAGACCGGCCGGGCGAAGTGCAACGGAGCGTGCTTAATAGCGCGAAGGCCGGAAAAGTATTGGGCTGGCGGGCGAAGACGAAACTTGAACAAGGCATAAAAAATACGATTGCCTGGGCCATGGAAAATACTAATAAATAATGAGTTTAAACAATTATGAGTAAAATATTAGTAACCGGCGCGGCCGGGTTTATCGGCTCGCATCTGGCGGAAAGGTTGGCTGAACTTGGACATGAAGTTATCGGCGTTGACTCGCTTACTGATTATTATTCCGTAAAGTTAAAAAGACAAAATATAAAAGATATTACCGAGAAAGGGGTTAAATTTTATGAAATTGATTTACTTGATGATAAAATCGCGGAAATTTGCCAAGACGTTGAAATAGTTTATCATCTGGCGGCCCAACCGGGAATTTCCGACCAAGTTCCGCTCGAAGCGCACATTAGAAATAATATTCTGGCGACTGACAAATTAATGAAGGTTGTAAAAAATTTACCTTCGCTCAAGCTTTTTATCTACATTTCAACTTCATCAGTTTATGGTAAAATCGCCATCTCAAGCGAAGAGGCAATTATCAATCCGATATCTTATTATGCGATTACCAAATTAGCCGCGGAACAATTGGTTTTATCATATTTTAAATCGCACGCTTTGCCGGTTTGTGCCGTCCGTCTGTACTCAACTTACGGGCCGAGAGAACGTCCGGAAAAAATGATCATAAGACTGGTTAAGAGCGTAGTCACCGGGCAAGAAGTTCCCATATATGATGGCAGCTTGGATCATTCTAGGTCATATACTTACGTCAGCGACATCATTGACGGGCTGATTTTATTTTTGGATAAACTGGATTTATGCCGTGGTGAAATTTTCAATCTTGGCTCGGATAAGGAATACAGCAACAAAGAGTTGATTGAGTTGATTGAGGCTTTAGCTGGGAAAAGCGCCAATAAAATTTCTCTGCCGGCGCGCGGTAGCGACCAGCTAAGGACCAAAGCTAACATAGAAAAGATTAAAAGGGTTTTATCCTATCAGCCTAAAGTAAGTTTAAGTCAAGGCCTGGAAAAAACTTTGGATTGGTATAAAAAAATACATGAAAAATAAAACCATTCTCATAACCGGCGGCGTCGGCTTTATCGGCTCTTATCTTTGCGAGAAGTACCTTGAGGCTGGGCATAAAATAATCTGCCTGGATAACCTACAAACTACCGGTTCAACCAAAAATATTGAAAAGCTTTTAGGCAAGCGTGATTTTAAATTTATTAAACATGACATTATTGAGCCTATAAATTTCAGGGAAAAGATCGATTGGCTTTTTAACTTGGCCTGTTCCGGCTCGCCGACCAGCTACCAATACGACCCGATCCACACCATTAAAACCAATACCCTGGGCATGATCAACATGCTGGAACTGGCGCGCCGGCACGGAGCCAGAATTATGCAATTTTCCACCTCCGAGGTTTACGGCGATCCGCAAACGCCGGCGCAAAACGAAGCTTATAACGGCAATGTCAATCCGCTGGGGCCGCGCGCTTGTTATGACGAAGGCAAGCGCTGCGCCGAAACGCTATGCATGGACTATTACCGCGAACACGGCGTGGATGTAAAAATAATCAGGATTTTCAATACTTACGGGCCGAAAATGGACATTAACGACGGCCGCGCCATGACTAATTTTATCGTAAACGCCTTGGCCGGCAAAAACTTGGCGATCTATGGCGACGGGTCTAATACCAGAAGCTTCCAGTATATCGACGACCTGATCAGCGGCATAGATTTAATGATGAGACGCGATAATTTTACCGGTCCGGTAAATTTGGGCAACCCGGAAGAAATTTCCGTTTTGGCGTTGGCTGGAAAAATAATCGAAAAAACCAAATCAAATTCTAAAATCGTCAAACAGGAGAAATCGACCGATGATCCCAAGAGACGGCGGCCGGATATCAGCCTGGCCAAAGAAAAATTAGGCTGGCAGCCGAAAATATCGCTTGACCACGGTCTTAATAAAACGATTGAATATTTTAAAACCATTGAATTACCGGAAAAAAGAATTTTAGCCTTTACCATAAAATACTACCCGGACCTGGGGCCGGCCGAGCAAGCGGTAGCTGATTTGGCGCGCGAAATGCCGGACACGGAATTCCATATTATCACGGCCAAGTTCAGAAAAAATTTGGCCAAACATGAAAAAATCGGCAATACGCATATTTACCGTTTGGGCTTCGGCGGGGGAATGGACAAGTATTTTTTGGCTTTAGGCGGGGCGTTCGCGGCCAGAAAGCTTAATAAAAAATATAAATTTAAGTTTGTCTGGTCGGTCATGTCTAGCTACGGCGCGCTGGCGGCGATTTTATTCAGGCTGATGTTTAAAGACAGTTTGCTCTTATTGATTTTTAGCCGCGCGGAGATTAAGCGCAGAGGCACAATCAGGGCCAAATTGGCCGCGCTGATGTATAAGCTGGCGCTTCGGCGGGCCGATTCAGTGTTTTTATCCGATATTTCATTGGAAAGAAATTTAAAACTGCTTGAGCCGAACGTTGATTTTACCGTCAGACAGGCTGATAAAAAAAGTTTTGTCAATCAAGTAAGGTATACTTACGCCAAGCTGCTCAATAAGCAGGAAAGAAAGTTGGAAAGGTATAAGTAATAATTATGCCGAAAAAAATTTTGATATTTTCCACCGCCTATCTGCCGTTCGTCGGCGGAGCGGAAATTGCCATTAAAGAAATAACCGCCAGGCTTGAAGAGATCCAGTTTGACCTGATAACTTTGCGTTTCGACCGCGCTTTGCCGAAATTTGAGAAGTTAGGCAATGTTAACATATATAGGATCGGTTTTACGGCGAATAAACCGAACATGTCAGACTTGGTAAAATGGCCGCTTAAGCTGAATAAATACATTTTTCCTTTTGCCGCCGCCGGCGCGGCCTGCCGCCTTAACCGGAAAAATAACTATGACGGCATTTGGGCGATGATGGCGGCGTTTGCCGGCTTTGCGGCCGTGTTTTTTAAATTATGCCATAAAAACACGCCCTATCTTCTGACCTTGCAGGAAGGCGACCCGATCGAGGAAATAAAGAAAAAGGTGCGGCTGGTTTACCCGCTGTTTAAAAGAATTTTTATTAAAGCCGATTTTATCCAAGTTATTTCCAATTATCTGGCCGGCTACGCGCGGGGGATGGGCTACCAGGGAGAGTTGGCGGTCGTGCCCAACGGCGTGGACCTGAAGAATTACGAATTACGAATTACGAATTACGAATTGAGGAAAAAATTAGGCTTTAGTGATGACGATAAAATTATAATAACAACGTCAAGGTTGGTGGAAAAAAACGGGGTGGGCGATTTGATCGAAGCCATGCGTTATCTGCCGGCGAATGTGAAATTATTGATTATCGGCGCCGGGGAGCTTGAAAAAAATTACAAATTACAAATTACAAATTACAAACTGGAAGGCAGAGTAATTATGCTTGGCGAGATAAAAAACGAATTGATTCCCGAGTACCTGTCCATCGCCGACGTGTTCGTCCGGCCGTCATTATCCGAAGGCCAGGGCATCGCTTTTTTGGAAGCCATGGCCGCGGGCGTGCCGATTATCGCCACGCCGGTCGGCGGCATAGTGGATTTTTTGCGTGACGGCGAAACCGGCCTGTTTTGCCGGGTAAGCGATCCGGCAAGCATCGCGGCAAAGATTAAAATTTTATTCGCTAATAAAGAAATGGCCGAAGCCTTAAGAAATAACGCCGGAGAATTAGTTAGAAAAAATTATGGCTGGGATTCAATCGCGGTAAAAATGGAAAAGATTTTTAATCAATTAACGGTTTAATTATGAAATTATCAATTGTCATACCGGTTTACAATGAAAAAAATACTATTTTGGAAATTTTAAAAAGAGTGGAGGCGGTTGCGTTGCCGCTGGAAAAAGAAATTATTTTAATTGACGACTGTTCGACTGACGGCACGCGCGAGCTCTTAAGGAGCTTGCCGGCTGGGGAATATAAGATTTTTTATCAGGAAAAAAATCAGGGCAAGGGCGCGGCCGTGCGGTGCGGTTTTAAAGAAACCAGCGGCGATATTATACTTATTCAGGACGCCGATTTGGAATATGATCCGCAGGAATACGGCAAATTAATCAAGCCGATAATGGACGACAAAGCTGACGTTGTTTATGGCTCCCGCTTAATCGGCTCGGAAGCGCATCGGGTTTTGTATTTTTGGCATTATTTGGCCAATAAATTTTTTACCACTTTGGCCAACGCCTTGAGCAATTTAAATTTAAGCGACATGGAAACATGCTATAAGGTGTTTTCACGCGCGGCGCTTGATAAAATCGCGCCCCGCTTGGTTTCCAACCGTTTCGGGCTTGAACCGGAAATCACCATGTTGGCCGGAAAAAATAAATTAAGAGTTTTTGAGGTGGGAATTTCCTACAGCGGCCGGACTTATGAAGAGGGGAAAAAGTTGAATTGGAAAGACGGCCTGGCCGCGTTTTGGCATATAATCAGGTTTGGCTTTAGAAAATAATTTTATGATGCAGCTCATCAAAAATACCGCAAATAAATACAACCGGGTTATCAGGTATCTTATTTCCGGGTCAATCGCCGCCGGCGTTGATTTGGCTTTACTTTATTTTTTTACCGACCGTTTGGGCATCTGGTATCTGGCGTCAGCCGGCTTGGCGTTCGCGATTTCTTTTTTCGTCAGTTTTTTTCTGCAAAAATTTTGGACTTTTAAAGATAACGGCAGGCGAAAAATGTACCGGCAAATGGCTTTTTATTTGACGGTGGCGCTGTTTAATCTGACGCTCAACACGGTTTTAATGTACACGCTGGTCGATGGCTTGAAAATTTGGTATATGCTGGCCCAAATAATCTCAAGCGGTTTGATCGCCATTGAAAGCTATCTGGTATATAAAATATTTATTTTTCACGGCCGGCCGGAAGCGGCTGAAACCGGCCCAAAAATTTTAATCGCCACCGGCATCTACCCGCCGGATTTCCGCGGTCCGGCGACTATGCTTGAAGCCTTGCCCGATGCCTTAAGAAGAGAAAATTTTCAGGTCTGGGTGATAACATATTCCGACGTCCGGGCTTCGGCCGAAGAACGGGGCGTTGTTTATCGAATTTTAAGGCGCTCTCCGGCTGTCAGGCGCCATCTTAAATATTTTTTAACCATGTTCAGGTTGTCTCTCTGGGCGGATTTGATTTATTGCACCGACACCTACAGCGTGGGCTATTTTTCTTATTTGATTAAAAAACTGACCGGCAAGAAATATCTTGTCCGCTTCGCCGGCGACAGCGCTTGGGAAACCGCGTCCCGGCTTGGTGTTACGACTGATTATCTTACTGATTTTCAGAAAAAAACGTATAACTCTGCGACAGAAAAAATGAAAGCCAGGCGCGCTAAAATCATGGTTAACGCCGATAAAGTAATTGCGGTCAGCAAATTTTTAGCCAAGGCGGCCTCGCTCATCGGCGTTAAAGGCGAAAGGCTAAAAGTAATTTACAATTCAATAGATTTTATCAAGGAAAATTACGATGAAAATAAAATCAAGCAAATTCACGATCAGTTCGGCGCGGAGGCGAAAATCATCATTTCCGCCGGCCAATTAAATCCCTGGAAAGGCTTTGACGGCATAATCAGGGGCCTAAAGGAAATTGAGAAAAACTTGGACAATAAAGCCCACTTCTTGATTTTAGGCGACGGGCAGGAAATGGAAAATTTAAAAAAACTCGCTAGCGAATTGGGAGTCGAGCCTCGGGTGCATTTTTTGGGCAAAATTGAGCACGAGCAAATCATGGATTATTTTAAAGCGGCCGACTTGTTCATTTTAAATTCTCATTATGAAGGGCAATCGCATACCTTGCTGGAAGTGACTAAAGCGGGCGTGCCCATAATCGCCTCCAATATCGAAGCCAACCAGGAAGTGGTTGAAGACGGCCGAAACGGCATTTTGGTAAATTACAACAGCGCCGAGGAAATCAGCCGCGCGGCGGTTAAAATTTTAAATGATAAATCTTTGGCGCAAAATTTTGTCAATCAGGGCAAAGAAAAATTGAAAATTTTCAATTGGGATAATACGGTCAAGCTGACGGTCGAAACGATAAGGGAAATAATATGAAAAGAGTTTTATTAATCAATCCGCCCTTCAACATCGTGAAAGACAATTACGACAGTTCAATTTCAGTCGGCTTGTTAAGCATCGCGACTTATCTTGATTTTAACGGCGTGCCGGTAAAAATAATCGATGGCGTCAGGCAGAAAAATTTTTTGGAAATTTTTAAAGCAGAGGTTGCGAAAAGCGATTTGATTTGTTTTTCGGTCATGACTATGCAGATTTCCCAGGCTCTGGAATTGTCCGCTTTGGCCAAAAAAATAAATCCGCGCTGTCAAATTATTTGGGGCGGCGCCCATCCGACTTTTTTTCCGGAGCAAACGGTTAAGCACAAACTCATTGACGCGGTGGTAATCGGCGACGGCGAATATGCCATACTAGATTTGGCCAAAGGCCGGGATTTTAAGGACGTCAAGGGTATCGCCTACAAACAAGGCGGAGCGGTGGCGGTTAATCCTCCGCCCGCGCCGCTTGACCCGAAAACCATGCCGCTTTTTAATTGGCGGCTTGAGCCCGGGGAAATCCTTGAAAATTTAAGCTTAATTCCGACTTTGACTTCGCGCGGCTGTCCGCACCGCTGTACTTTCTGCATCAACGCTATTTTAAAAAATAAGTGGCGTCCGCGCACGGTCGAGCAAGTTTTGGCGGATTTGCAGATTATCAAAAGCCAGCCTTATTTCAAAAATAAAAAATTGCGCTTTTGGGATGAAAATTTTTTCGTGGATATCAACCGAGCCAAAGCAATAGTGGACGGCATGGCTCTACGCGGCCTTAGCCGGCCTTGGGAGACGACTGTCAGGGCCAATTACATCGGCACGGCCATGGTGGACGACGATTTTTTGGAAAAAATGAAGCGGTCGGGCTGTTATCTTTTGTCTTTCGGCGCCGAGTCAGGCTCGCAAATTGTTTTGGACAAAATAAAAAAAGACATTACGCCCGAGCAGATTATTTACGCGGCTAAACAATGCTTAAAGCATGATATTATTCCGCAGTTTTCTTTTATGGTCGGTTTGCCCGGAGAGTTGAAAAGCGATATGAAATTAACGCTAAAATTAATTGACGAATTGGTTAAATTAAGCGACCAGGTGCAAATTTTAGGTCCGCAAGCCTTCCGCCCTTATCCTGGGTCGGAATTGTATGGCGAGTGCGTGGCTTCGGGCTGGAGCGCGCCTGATTCGCTGGAAGCCTGGAGTAATTTGGTAAAAAACCAGCTTAATTATTTACAGGTCAAGAATTTTAATTGGGTCAAGCATAAGGATTTTGTTGAATCTATGGAAACTTAAATTTTTCGCCTGGCCGATTGAATATAAATTGGCGAAGAGGTTTGTGGCCGGAAAAGATTGACAGAGGCTAAAGGCTTGAGTTTACTATTTTTCTCGCTGCGGAACTCGCCAGCCCAGGGCTGGCTCAGACAGTCCTCGCTTCAAAAAATATCAAACCCAAGCCTTTGCAGAGTAAATATTTAACAGATTTATGATAATATTAATCCAAATTAACCACTCCGCAGACCATTCGGAGAAAATCCTGCCCCTGGGAATTTTATCCGTGGGCAGCGCTTTGAAACGGGCTGGCCTAGCCGTGGAATTAATTAATATCACGGAGAAAGAAATTGACCAGACGGCGATTACGTGATTTCCCAAAAGCCGTTAGCTGCCTGTTTTTCCGTCATGACGGGCCGTCAGACCAAGCACAGCGCGCAGATGAGCAAGAAGCTTAAAAGCCTTGACGGCACGATTAAAATCGCTTGGGGCGGCATCCATCCCTCGCTACTGCCGGCGCAGTGTTTAAACGAATCTTATATTGATTTTGTGATTATTGGAGAAGGTGAAGAAACCTCCATAGAATTTTCGCGCCAGTTTGAGGCGGGGAAATCCATGGCCACGGTATTGGGCCTGGGCTATAAAGAAAATGGCGCGGTTAAAATCAATTCGCTGCGGCCGTTTATAAAAAATTTGGACGATTGGCCGCTGGATTTTAGCTTAGTAGATTTGGAAAAATACATTTATCCTTTAGATAAATTTAAGCGGGTGATTGCTTATAAAGCCAGCCGCGGCTGTCCGTTTAATTGCGCTTTTTGCTATAACCGCGCCTTTAATCAAAGCCGCTGGCGAGCCTGGTCAATCGAACTGGTGGCGGCTGACATAGAATTTCTGAAAAAGAATTATCAGATTGACGCGGTAAAATTTTATGATGATAATTTTTTCGTTGACAAAAACAGAGCTTTGGAAATTTTGCGCCGGATTAATCTGCCAGCCCACCTGGAAATAAGGATTGACATGATAGATGAAAAGCTGGCGCGCGAGCTAAAAGAGAGAAAAGTTTTTGATATGCTAATCGGCATAGAATCGGGCAGCGACCGCCTGCTTAAACTAATCAATAAAAATTTTACCGTGGCCAAACTTTCAGAAGGCGTAAAAATTCTGGCTAAGTACGATCTGCCGGCCAGCTATTCAGTAATCGTCGGCTTGCCGACTGAAACTAAAGAGGAATTTGAAGCCACTATTGATTTATTGTATAAAATCTATAAGATTCATCCACGGGCCGCGGCTTTTACTCTAGGCGCTTATATGCCTTATCCCGGGTCTTTAATGTACGATTTTGCCGTTAAGCAGGGCTTTATGCCGCCGGAAAAAACCGAAGACTGGGGGAAAATCGACCGTTTTAGAAAAGATTTTTCCACGCCCTGGGCCGACGGCAAGCGTGTTTGGGTGATTAGGGAATATTTTAAGCTGTTAAAGCTAAAACTCGGACCGGTCAATAAGTGGTTTGAATGGAGGATTAAGCATCGGTTTTTCGCCTGGCCGATAGATATTTATTTAATAGAATATCTGGCCGGGGTGGCGCTGGAGGAACGGGGTTGGGCGGGCAAGGCCATGAGAAAAATATATAATTTATTGAAAAAATAGCATGAATATTTTGATTATAAATCTTGACAAAGCGATTTTTTCCGAAAGTTCGGCCAGTTTGGCGCGCCTAAAAGAATATAGCCGAATAGTTGATAAAATGTTTGTTATCGTCTGGACGAAAAAAAAGTACGCGCCCATAGCTTATGAAAACAGGCTGTTTGTCTATCCGACTAATTCCTGCTGCCGCTTGTTTTATTTTTTTGATTCCTGGCGGCTGGCAAAAAAAATATTGCGGCATTATAAAATTGATCTGCTGTTTACCCAGGATCCGTTTGAAACCGGTCTGGCCGGCTGGCTGATCGCCAAAATATATCATCTCAAGCTGCAGTTGCAAATTCATACCGACGTTTTTAGCCCGTATTTTAAGCGGCAGTCGCTCGCTAACGGTTTTAGAGCCGCGCTGGCTAAATTATTAGTAAAGCGCGCCGACGGCTTAAGAGTGGTGAGCCAAAGAATAAAAACTTCGCTGGTCGGGCTCGGCGTGGCCGCGGATAAAATTACGGTTTTGCCGATTTACGTTAATTATAAAAAATTCGAGTCAGCTGAAATTAAAACCGACTTAAAGAAAAAATATCCGAAGTTTAATAAGATAATTTTAATGGCGTCGCGGTTGAGCCGAGAAAAAAATATTGGTTTAGCTTTAATTGCCACGGCAGAAGTTATTAAAAAATATCCTCGGGCCGGGCTGGTCGTCGTCGGCGCCGGTAAAGAGCAAGAATTTTTAAAAAAATCAGGCGATAAGTTTTTAGGCGATAATATTATCTTTGAGCCTTGGACGTATGAACTAGCTTCTTATTATAAGAGCGCTGATTTATTTTTGCTTACTTCCAATTATGAAGGCTGGGGCATGGCCGTGGTTGAAGCTTTGGCGGCCGGCTGCCCGGTAGTGATGACCGCGGTGGGTTGCGCCGGTGAATTGGTGCGGAGCGGGGAAAACGGTTTAGTCGTCCCGGTCGGTGACCAAGCCGCCTTGGCGCAAGCGCTTAAGCGGCTATTAGCGGATGAGCCATTGCGGCAGAAATTTAGCGACGCTGGCCGGCAGGCTGTTAAAAATTTACCGGCCAAACAAGAATATTTAAGCCAATATCAAAAATCTTGGCAGGTGATTTTATGAGGCTGCTTATTTTAACGCAAAAAGTTGATGTTAATGACGATCTGCTGGGTTTTTTTCATGATTGGATTGAAGAATTTGCCAAATACGCGGAAAAAATTACGGTAATCGCTTTGGGGGTGGGCGAACATCGCCTGCCCGCTAACGTAAAAGTCATTTCATTAGGTAAAGAAAACGGCGCGTCAAAAATAAAATATGTTATAAATTTTTACCGCCAGATTTGGCGCGAGAGAAAAAATTATGACGCGGTTTTTGTGCACATGAATAAAGAATACGTGATTTTAGGAGGACTGCTTTGGCGGTTGCTGGATAAAAAAATCGGATTATGGTATGTTCACAAAAAGGTAAGTTTTCAGCTTAAATTAGCGGAAAAATTGGCTAATATAATTTTTTCTGCCGCACCCGAGAGCTTTAAACTAAAGAGTCGGAAAGTAAAATTCGTCGGTCAGGCGGTTAATTTTAAAAAATTTGTTTTTAATAACCAGAGAAGGGAAAAACTTAAGGATGATTTTAGGATAATATATGTTGGTAGGATTAGCCAGATAAAAAATCAGCGTTTATTAATTGAAGCGGTAAATATTTTAGTGAAAGATAAGAGGTTGATAAAAATTAGGGTAGAGTTGGTCGGCTCGCCGATGACAGCTAAAGACGAGGAATATTTAAATGAATTAAAGCGGCTGGTTAAACAATATAATTTGGGGGAAAATATAAATTTTATCGGCAGCGTGCCGTATCGGTGGATCGGCCAATATTTAAGCCAGGCGGATTTAAGCGTCAACCTATGCCCGACCGGCGGCATGGATAAGGCGGTCTTGGAATCCCTGGCTTCGGGCGTCCCGGCGATTGCGTTTAATAAAATTTTCTC
>Ga0210028_1001427_pt1 | contig 20158 bp, 19 predicted proteins | sample CryGeymeta201513_FD_185468 | JGI IMG/M metagenome (GOLD analysis project Ga0210028, IMG submission 185468) | Groundwater microbial communities from Crystal Geyser aquifers in Utah, USA - Crystal Geyser metaG 2015-13 (SPAdes) (version 2) | ecosystem: Environmental > Aquatic > Deep subsurface >...
ACCCTATTTGCCAGTTCTAGAACATTAAAAGTTGATTTTCTTCCGGTGGATGTAAATGCTTTGGAGGATACCAATCATAAAAAATGAAGTCAGAAGTGATGAGCCGCCATAACTCAAGAATGGTAAAGGAATGCCAGTGACAGGAAGCAGCCCGATATTCATTCCAATATTAATAACAATTTGAAAAATAAATGTTGATCCCACGCCAACTGCTACAAGATAGCCAAAATTATCCTTCGCTACTTTTGAGATATCCATAATCCTAATAATTAGGAATAGAAATGCTGTAAGTAGTATCAGGTCTCCAATCAGGCCAAAAGCTTCAGAGTATCCGGAAAAGATAAAATCAGTCTCCGGCTTTGGTAAAAATTGCAGCTGGCTCTGGGACCCATGGCCGAGTCCACGGCCAAATACTCCTCCAGAACCAATGGCAATCAAAGCCTGCTGGACATTGTAACCCCGACCAAATGGATCTGAACTTGGATTGGCAAATGTAACAATACGCTGTCTTTGATAATCTTTTAGTAGCGGGCTGAAGGGTTTTACATCATATACAGATAAACTGAAAACTGTTATTGCTACAATGATAAAAATAGATATTGCCGCGTATTGTTTGAGAGTTAACCTCGAAAATAAAACTAACGTTGTCCAAGAAAAAATGATTACTAAAGCAGTGCCAAGATCGGGTTCAATCAAGATTAAAAACAATGGCGGCAGAAGCATGAGGAACATATAAATGATATCAATAATTCTGACTCTGCCAATTCGCCGGGAAAAAAATGAGGCCAGAAAAATAACTGAAACAAACTTATAGAACTCTGATGGTTGAAGCTGAAATATTTTAAGGTCAATCCAGCGGGTTGCTCCGCCGCTAGTCTTGCCAAATATATCAACAAATATAAGTAGCACTATTGCTCCAAGATATAAGTACCAGCTAGCGTCGGAGAGAATCCGGTAATCTACAGCGACGATTAAGAGCATAATCCCCGCCGCGATCAAGAAAAAGATTAGCTGCTTGAGTGCCAAACTACTTTCAGTTTCAGAAAAAACAAGACTGTAAATCAAGGCTATACCTGCAATGGAAAGAAGAATTGGAACAATCAATAGGCCAAAATCGAGATTCTTTAACTTTGAGAGCATAGATTATTTTTTCCTTCTCACCCCAAGCCAAATATTTTCGCCATCAATATTAAAACTGCCAGAAGTTTCTATTGAATCATCTTTTTTGTCCTCTATCTCCGCTGTCAATGTGTCTCTTAATATATTTTTTAGATGCTCACCAGTGAAAACACCCTGAAGCTGTTTACTGTCAGTAGAATAATAGGTTTCGATACGATCATCAACCTCAAAGTCAGCTTTCTTGCGTAGAGATTGAATCGCTCGAATCATCTCCCTTTCTTGGCCCCCAGCTATTAGATCAGCGGTAATTTTTGTATCAAGTACAATCCCCTCTTTGGCTTTTTCATCATTTACTACCTTTTTGACATTGACTTCATCGGCAATAATTGACTCTAGCTCTTTATCTAATTTTTTTCCATGATAAGATAGACTTCCTAGGGGCTGTCTAACCCTAATCTTAGCTTCAGCCCGTTTTGCTAATCCCTGCTCGACAATTTTCCTAGCACGACTCATCTCAGCTATTAGGTTTGAATCAATCAGATTCCCTTGCGCTTCAGGGAAATTAGCCAAATGGACAGACTCCTCATTAGCTAAATTCTTATAAATCTCTTCGGCAATAAACGGAGTAAATGGAGCTAAGAGTTTTGACAGTTTCATTAAAACATAATGCAAGGTTGCATATGCATCTTTTTTATCTTCGTCATTTTCTGACTTCCAGAATCTTTTTCTTGAGCGACGTATATACCAGTTTGATAGATCGTCAACAAATTCAGGGAGAAGCCGGGCAGATGTTACAAGATCATAATTCGTCATACTTTTGTCTAGATCGAGATTCAATTTTTCAACTCTGGAGATGATCCAGCGATCAAGGAGATTTTTCGGTTTTATTTCATTAGATTTTTTCGGCTGCCAGCCATCAACATTGGCATAAAGTATGAAAAAGTAATACGAATTCCAAAGCATTCTGAACATCCCCCGCTGAATTTCAACCAGCTCTTTCTCAGATAAACTTAAATTTTCCGCAGCCATTACAGGAGAAGATAAAAGATAAAATCGCAAAACGTCAGCGCCGTATTTATCAAAAACCTCCATTGGATCAGGATAATTTTTCAGCCGTTTTGACATTTTCTTACCATCTTCGGCCAAAACAATTCCATTGACAATGACATTTTTGTATGCCGGTTTTTGCATTACTGCAGTTGCCAGAATGTGCAAATAATAAAACCAGGCGCGGGTTTGATCCGAACCTTCGGCAATAAATTCTGCCGGGAAATTAGTTTCAAACTTATTCTTATTTTCAAACGGGTAGTGCATCTGAGCGTAAGGCATTGAGCCGGAATCAAACCAAGTATCAAGAACATCGGGAACTCGTTTCATTTCACCTTTGCACTTACAACATTTGAATGTTACTTTATCGATAATATGCTTGTGCAGGTCCGTAACTTTTTGATCGCTGGCTTTTTCTAATTCCGCGACTGATCCAAAAACTTTTAATTCCTTGCACTTTCCACAACGCCAAATTGGCATCACTGACGCCCAATAGCGCTGCCTTGAAATTGACCAGTCTCTGGCTCCTTCTAGCCACTTGCCGAACCGGCCGCGTTTGATGTGTTTTGGAAACCAATTTATCTCTTTCGCTGATTTTATCGCTTCTGGTTTGACTTTTTCGACTGCGACAAACCAGGAAGATGTGGCGTAATTTATCAGTGGTGTCTCGCAACGCCAGCAGTGCGGATAGGAGTGAGTATACTCTTCTTGCAAAAATAGTAAATTTTTTTCTTCCAGATATTTTATGATTTTTTTATCGGTTGCCTGCAAATCATCTTTCGGTTTGACCGAAAGTCCGGAAAATTCACCAGCTTCTTTTTTGATAATTCCATCCATGCCAACATGTTGAATAAATGGTAGATTTTTTTCGCGCCCAAGTTCCATATCTTCTTCGCCGAAAGCCGGAGCAATGTGGACGATGCCAGTGCCGTCTTCGGTGGTCACAAAATCTGCAGATACAATTTTCCAACCATTCTCATGGTTTTTCAACTTTTTGTCGCTAGAATAATAATCAAAAAGTGGTATATATTTTTTGCCAACTAACTTTTTGCCTTTAAATTCTCTTAAAATTTTTACTTCTGCATTGTTGCCCTTGCTTTTTTCTTCAATCTCTTTCTTATAATTTGAAAAGTCCTGTTTTGAGGTGATATATACTCCGTCGGAAATTCCCGGATAATTTTTTACTGAAAACTCAAGATAGTCAATATCATCCCCGACAGCCAATGCTACGTTGCCAATTAAAGTCCAGGGGGTTGTTGTCCAGGCAAGAATTGAGGTATCAGGCTCATCAGCTAACTTAAACTCTGCCGTCAGTGACAAATCCTTTATATTCTGATAGCCTTCTGTCACTTCGTATTGTGAAAGAGTTGTTTCGCAACGTGGGCAGATATGCATTGAACGATAGCCTTCATAGATAAGGCCTTTGTCCCAAAGTTGTTTAAAAACCCACCAAACCGATTCCATGTATGATAGATCCATCGTCATGTAAGCATTATCCATATCAGCCCAGCGGCCAAGACGGTGAATAACCTTTTTCCATTCATCGACATAACCCAAAACTTTTGAACGGCAAAACTCGTTGAATTTATCAACGCCCATTTTTTCAATCTCTTTTTTAGTTTTGATTCCAAGTTCTTTTTCGGCAAGGTTTTCAATCGGGAGTCCATGGCAATCCCAGCCCCATTTTCGCTCGACAAGCCGACCTTTCATCGTCCAGTATCGTGGCACAACATCTTTCATCAAACTAGCAACAATATGGCCATAATGCGGCGTGCCGGTGGCAAACGGCGGTCCATCATAAAAAGTATAGAGCGGCGCATCTTTGCGAATTTCCAAACTCTTTTCAAATATCTTATTCTCATCCCAAAATTTGAGGATTTCTTCCTCTAATTTCGGCAGATCTAATTGCGGATCAATTTTTTTGAACATAATCCGTCAAATAAAAAACACCTTATATTAAGGTTACACTGAATAAATCATATCGAATTTAGCCTTAAATTTCAACAACTTTATTTCTTGAGGTCAGGCCGGAAATTATTTTAACCTGGCTTTTTGCGACATCAAAGTGTTTTGACAACAACGCAATCAAGGCCTTATTTGCCGCCCCTTCTTTTGGGCGAGCGCGAATCCAAACCTTGAGCGAACCATCAATCGCCTGCTGGATTTGTTCAACTTTGGAGTTGGGTTTCACTTTTACAAAAATTCTTATCATAATTGACGGGATCCTTCGACTTCGCTCAGGACGATACCTTGTGTCGCTTTGATCGAAATTTTCATAATAACTATTTGTGGATTCCCGTCTTCACGGGAATGACAGAAAAGATTGCTTCGTTCCTCGCAATGACGAAAACACGATAAATCGTGAGCTACAGATCACCGTCCAGCGCCTGATTGACTAATTTATCAGCCAATTTATTCTCTTCTCGCCGAATATGGATAAAAGAGATGTTCAGGTGCATTTGCGAAATCATCTGCCGCAGTTGAGCTATTAACAATTTTATGTGGTCCTGTTTGATTTTGTAATTGCCATTAATTTGCTCGACGACCAGTTGCGAATCAAGCCGGCAAATTACCTCTTTGTCGGCAATATTATTTTCGGCAAACCACTTTGATTGCATTAGAATTTCCAGCGCTTTTATAATTGCCTGATATTCGGCTTCATTGTTGGTCGTCCGACCGATACATTTCTGGTAATGATGGATCTCTTTTCCATTAGCATCAGAAAAAACAATTCCGATCGCTGCCGGACCGGGGTTACCGCGAGAACCTCCATCTGTATTGATATAGATCTTATCCATCAAATTCCCAAACCAATTTTTGATTTAACTTCTGCAAGGGTTTTTTGGGCGATTGGTGCTACTTTTTCGCTACCATCACGCAAGATTTTTCGCAATTTTTCCTTGTCGGCGATAGTTTCTTGATACATTTTTTGTTTCGGCTCTAAAAACAGAACTATTTCTTCCGCCAAGGCTTTTTTGAATTCACCGTATCCCCTACCCTTAAAATCGGCTTCTAAGCTTTTTATATCGCGACCAGAGACACCGGAGAAAATATTAAGCAAGTTTGTCATTGCCGGTTTATCTTCGCGAGTAATGATTTCATCGCCGGAATCAGTTACTGCACGCTGGATTTTTTTTCTGATCACGTCAGATGAATCATCAAGGGCAATATAATTATATCCGCTTCCGGCTGACTTTGCCATTTTTTTTGTTGGATCATCAAGCCCCATAATTCTTGCTGATGATGATTTAATTACCGGCTCAGGAATTGTAAAAACCTCACCGTATTGGTTGTTAAATCTCACTGCAACATCGCGTGCCAACTCTACGTGTTGCTTCTGATCTTCACCAACCGGCACATCTGTTGTTTGGTAAAGAAGTATGTCGGCCGCCATCAAAACTGGATAATCATACAGCCCAACGGAAACGCTTTCGCGTTTACCCTCTGACTTCTCTTTATATTGAATCATCCGCGAAAGCTCACCCATAGTGGTAAAACAATTTAAAATCCATGCCAGTTCTGCATGTTCCGGCCGAGTTGATTGGACGAATATTTTTGATTTAGAAAGATCAACACCGCAAGCTAAATACCAGGCGGTCGCATTTAGGATATTGTTCGCGAGATCGGGATCACGTTCGACAGTAATTGCATGTAAGTCAACAACGCAAAATATTGACTCGTCAACATGATTTTGCAGCTCAACCCACTGCTTGATCGCCCCAAGATAATTACCTAGATGCAGGTTGCCTGTTGGCTGAATGCCAGAAAATACTCTTTTCATGGCTTGCGCCTCCTACTAATTACGAATGAATCCCGAAATTACGAAAATACGAATATTCTAACATTGACTTTTTATCTGCGTTAATTCAGCGTAAAAGACCCCTGCCGGCAGGCAGGCAGGCGTGTACGTCAGTAGCTTCGACTGCTGACTTGAGTTTGGAGTTGAACTTTCGCTCGCCGGCCAGCTGCTTTTGCCGAATAATTTTCTGTCTGGACGACAAAATTAATTTTTACAAATGGCGCTACTTTGCAATCTGAAGAATAACAAACTTGGCCAGAAAATTCCAGAAGAGCAATTTCAACTTTGTCATTGTCCAGCGGCTGGAAATTGTAAACGTTGCTTAATTTACCGTTAGAATCAAGTTCTAATGTTGTCGATGCCGCTGAGGCATATTGAATTGTATCACCAACTTTGCGGTAGATTTTAAGATTATCCTTACCAAAAAGTACAAGGCCAGAGGCCAAACAATTACCTTGGGGCGGATTAGCAAGACAACTGTTTGGTAATTTAATTATTTTGTCTCCAGAGTTTAGAAAAGCAATACCACGGATATTTGCAAGATAAGGATTTCCATTTTTTGATGCGTTTCCATTGCCTGTAGCATTAACGACATCATCTGAGATTTGCCGCAAAATCCTATCGGCTTCTTTGTTTGCTTCAGAGCTGGCTGAAATTAAACTCTGGTTGCCGAGAATCATTGAAAATATCCCTGAGCTAATAACAATCGCGAACGAAAATATCACCAAGGCAATCAGTATCTCTATGAGCGTAAAGCTTTTTTTGCGATTTCGAAAGATCTTCATTACAATCCTTGCTTCCAGTTAGTTAAAACCTCTTTTAGTTCAACTTGCTGACTTATGCCGGAAGACTCCCAGTTGACAGTAACTATGACCCGGATAGCGTTATCTTCGGTTATATCATCACCGGCATCAGATAAAATGCTTGGATCGAGCCCAGAAATTTGAAAAGAGATTTTACGCTGAAAGTCATAGCCGCCAAAAGTTATTGTTTCCTGATTTGACGCAGTTTCTGGAATTAAAAAAGTGCGATATATGCCGGGGGAACAGCCAGGGAAGGAGCCGCTAGAGATAACATAAGTCAATGATAAATCCCGAGTGCTAGCTGAGCCATTGTCGCAAATTAAAGAATTCCAGTTTGTTTCGGCATTGCCATCAATCAAATTCGTGTCTCTAATCTGCCTGACGCTTTCAATCCCTCCTTGGGCAAGATAATAAGCTTCAGACCGCTGTTTGGAAAAAAGAATACTGCGAGTAATAATAACATTAAGTGAAAGAAGCGCACCAATAAGAATAATTAAAATCGCGCAGGCAATCAAGGTTTCGATCAGCCCGAAAGCGTTTTTCTTTTTTTTGTTTCGTTTAATTCTCATCTAAAGATAATTTTTAATCAAGAATGGAAATCGAGAAATATCGGGTTGGCCTATCCTGAGGATAGGTATTTTGAATCTGCACTGTTCTGTCAACAGTGGAATCGCTAGTCAGATACAGCCTAAGAGCTAGGCTTTGGTTACACTCCATCGGGGCGCAAGTCATTACCTCAGCCGGTGGTTTTCCAGAAAAAGAAATCGTAAAATTATCTACTGTTGTGAAATCGCCATTATCGGTGGAGATGCTTAGGCTCTCACTGGAGTCAAGATCATGGTGATCGATGATATAGCTTGGGTCGTTATTGTCGTTATTAGGGTAGACCTCTATCCGTTTAGTGCCAGAAACTGTAGAAATTTTAACCACAAGGTTATTAAGCCCGCTAGCATTTAAACGGGTAAAAATATCTGGGTTGTTTTGCAACGCCCGAGCATAAGCAAACATCTGGGCCACGGACTGAGCATCATTATCTAAAATATTACGGCGCTGATACGTTGAAAATAAGGGCATCGCTACACCAGCCATAAGAGCAATAATAAAGAGAGAAATAAGAAGCTCGATTAGCGTCATTCCCCTCTTCAGCTTCTTCTTGATCATAACTACATTATAACAAACTTTAGATACAAATTAACGAGATAGTCACCCCAGAAAATTGCGACAATTGCAGCGATGATCAGAAATGGTGAAAAGGCAATCTCGCTCTTCATTTGTTTTTTCTTTACTGCCATTAGCAAAATACCAATAAGAGCACCGATAACAAAGGCTAAAAATAGAAATAGAAGTGCTTTGTAGAAACCAAACAGAAAACCAAAAGCCAGGCCGATTTTGATATCTCCTGAGCCCATCCAACGCTCATCAGAAATGCCAACTAAAATACCCAAAATCCCGCCGCCAACTAGACCGCCAAGGAGAAAGCTCGAGAGAGAGAAAGTTCCCGAGACGATTGCGGCAATCATCGCCATGATCAAAAGTAACCAGGAGAAAACTTCCGGAATTTCAAGATATTTGACATCAGAGACAAAAATCAAGATCGAAAGTGCTCCAATAATTAGATACGTTACAAGCATCCAGGACAAACCAAATACTCGAGCGAATGCAAGAAACAGCAATCCTGTTGTCAATTCTACTATTGGATACTGGAGGGATATTCTTTTGCGGCAGTATCGGCAGCGGCCCCAGAGTAAGAGAAAACTCAAGATTGGAATTAGATCATAAGCGGCGATCGGCTTCTTGCACCGGGGGCATTTTGAGCGTCCGCTCAAAATGCCCTTCATTTCCGGGAAACGAAAAATGACAACATTTAAAAAACTGCCAACCGCCAAACCGAGGATAAAGAATAAAATTTGAAGTAACATTGTAGAAGTTATTTAGAAACTTGTAAGTTAAGCGAAGTTTTAAACATCCAGAACGCAAACTAAAATTTGGGCTCCAATAACAAGCGGAGATCACGCTTTAGCGTGTGTCTCTAACAAACTAAATCCTGTTCTCCATTTTTGGGGCTCCGGCATATCAAAACTATTATAGCAGAAAAAAGTTTCTCCCCGGTGGCCATCGGGGAGAAACTTCATAACAGCGTCCGTTAAAAACTATGACTAGAGACCGGTGGCACAAGCTGTATGTGCATTCGGTTTTGATCCTTTGCCGGTAATTGTCTCAGCATTTCCATTCCGGATGCAGTAATAAGTATCGCTACCAGTCAATTGCATCATGATTGCATAACCATTACTGGTAATTCTAATGTCGTAAACTTTGTAATTAGTATTTGCAGTTGGGCTAGTTGGCACTTTGGCGACTAAGCGATTTCCGATAGGTTTGCCTGATGCATCGACACCATTATCTAGCCAGCGAGCAATATTGCTATCAGTTGTCGACGAATTGTCAACAATATTAGTAAATGAAGATCCTGGTGTATTAACCAAATCCCGATCGACCTTAACAATTTCCAGTGCCTTTGATAGCGAACTCATATCGCTTTTTACTTGCGCATCTTTGGCCTTATTCCTGGCCGCATTCAAAGCGATAACAATCAAGGAGGCAAGAATTCCGATGATGGCTATTACGATCAATAGCTCGATCAATGTAAAAGCTTTCTTTCCGCCAAAGGCGCCTGCCTGCCGGCTAGGCAGGGATTTCACTTTGTTCAACATTTTTCCTCCTACTTTCTCAATATTTTTAAGTTTATAATATTACTCCCGATCGACCGCGGGTTACTCCATCAATGCAATTTGGTAAATTGGCACTAAAATTGCAAACACCAATATTGCCACACCAATGCCTACTAATATCATAGCAAGTGGTTCAACTAATGAATAGATCCCCCTGACGGCATTCTCTGCTTCACCCTCATAATATCTGGCTAATTTGTTCATTACATCAGTCGATTTGCCGGTTTGTTCACCAACCGCCAACATTTGACTAACAAGTGGCGGGAATAATGGATCCTTGGATAACTCTACACTAAATGATACACCCTTTTGCACTTCCTTGGAAATATTTTGGAGAGATTTCTTGTAATAGCCGTTGACCATTACATTGGCACAAGTATTAATAGATTCAATCAGGGGCACGCCAGATTCAAAAAGCATCTCGATCGTCCGACAAAAGCGGGCCATATAAATATCATTTGTAATCTTCCTAAAACCCGGGAGTTTAAGCTGAATTCTGGCATAGATATCTCGACCTTGATCAGAAGATAGATAATAGCGCAAAAATATCACCAGCAGCAGAAGAAATATAATCACAGCCCACCAGAAATTGGCTAGAAAGTGTGAGACAGCAATGAGCGTCCGCGTGGCCCAGGGCAGCGTTGCATTTGCTTCTGTAAAAACTGATTCAATTTGAGGCACAATTTTGACCATTAAAAGCCAGCCAACAACAATCAAGGCAACGATGATAAATGCCGGATAAATTAGTGCTGACATAAGTTTGGAGGAGAGGTTTTGATCATTCTCAAGTTTCTTCGCCAGACGATCAAGCACCATTTCTAGATTGCCTGTTGACTCTCCAGAGCGAACAACATTGACAAAAAGCTGATCAAAAACCTCCGGATATTTTGCCAAAGAGGAGGAAAAATTTAGACCTTCCTCAAGATCGCGATTAACATTGTAAAATATACTTTTTAGATATTGATTTTCAGTCTGGGCAGCAATAATATTTACTGCCTTAGGCAAGGCCAACCCAGCTGATATCATAGTTGAAAGCTGACTGGAGAATATTGATTTGTCGCGCAAGGTTACTTTTTTGCGTAGACCAAAAAGACTAAAAACCTGACTTGTTTCAGGAAGAATATCAACAGTGACTAAGTTATTTTGGCGTAAAATCTTTTCCGCTGCCAGTACGTTGTCAGCTCGGACAACACCACCAACAATATCGCCGCGATCGTTTTTTGCTCTGTATTTAAAACGCATCATAATTGTTAAATCAAATTCTAAATTCTAATATCGAAACTCGAAATAAATTCTAATTTTCTAATTTTCTAATTTTCTAAACATTTGGAGTTTAATCATTCGATATTGTTTCGGATTTCGACATTCGTGCTTCGGATTTGCTTCTATTAATACACCATCATCTTTAATGACTTCGGTGAGATTGACCATGTCAGGGCATCTTCAAGAGAAACTTCGCCCCTGGATATCAGCTCTGCCAAAACTTTATCTAGAAGAATCATGCCTTCTGAAGCTGAGGTCTGGATAACGTTGGGGATCTGGTGAATTTTATTATCACGAATTAATGTTCGAACTGCGGCGTTAGCAATCATCACTTCAGCTGCTACAGTTCGACCGCCGGAGATTCGTGGGATCAGTCTCTGGGACATTACCCCAAGTATCACAGCGGCTAGCTGACTTCTGATCTGCTGCTGTTGATAGGAAGGAAAAACACTAACTATACGGTCAACAGTCTGGGCAGCAGAATTAGTATGTAGGGTGGTCAGGACCAAATGTCCAGTTTCTGCCATTACTAAGGCAGATTCAATAGTTTCAAGATCGCGCATTTCACCAATCAGTATGACATTTGGATCCTCGCGAAGAGCGCTACGTAGGGCGGTCGTAAAGCTCATAGTGTCATTGCCGACCTCTCTCTGGGAAATTAAACTTTTCTCATTATGAAAAAGATATTCAATCGGATCTTCAATTGTAATTATATGCTCTCGCCGCTCAAGATTAATTTTTTGGACCATAGAAGCCAGTGTTGTTGATTTACCATGACCCGTCGGCCCGGTAATAATCACAAGCCCTTGAGATTGGGCGGTAAAATGTTCGATAATTGGCGGCAGTCCTAGCTCAGTATAAGACTTAATCGCACTAGGAATCAGACGCAGAGAAGCGGCAGGTAAGTCTTTTTGAAGATAGATATTGGTGCGAAAACGGGTATTTTTATATTCAAAGGAAAAATCAACTTCCTGCCTATTCCTGACTTTTTCAAGAACTTCTGTTTTGGCAATCTCTGACAATAGGTTGTCAACTTTTTCTTTGGTCAGCGGAGGCTCAGAAGTTACGGGTAAAAGACGTCCATCAATACGCAGTAGTGGGTGGGCACCGGGAACGACATGAATGTCTGAAGCAGTTTTTGAAATTGCTAAGTCAAGCAAGCGCGAAAAGGCTGGGAATTTTGTAGCACCGTTTTGTTTCGCCTCCATCTTCCCTCCATGACCCGCCTCAGGCGGGCAAATTTACCAAGAAACAATAACCAAATAATATTCAAATTCAATCTCCAAATTCAAAAGCTTAGGTATTTGAGATTTGAATATTGGAATTTATTTGTATCTTGTATCTTGTATCTTGTTACTTCAATACTTATCATAACAAAAATTTACGTTGAGAGTCAAACAGCTGGATTTGTTTTTGCAACCTTCATTTCAGCCTCAAGTTTAGCCCTGGCCTTAGCCTCTGTCTGTTTGCCCCGCAAGCTTGCGGGGCTGCCGGAAGCTAAATCAAGAGGATACTTTTTAAAGTCTCTAGCCACTTCCGGCTCTTTCTGGCTATGATCCTTTGCAAGACTAATGACATTACCTACCCCAATTTCACCTGTAGCCAAAAGTACTTCATCAACTGTCGTTAGTCCATCAAGCGCTTTTAATATCCCATCCTGTCGCATCGTCAGCATGCCGGCCTTTATCGCTACTTCTTTGATTTCAGAGGCTGGCCGCCGCGAAACAGCCAAATTCTCGATTTGATCATTCATCACCAGAAGTTCATATATACCAATTCTCCCTCGGTAACCCTCTGTACACTCGTTACAGCCCTTGCCTCTAAAGAACTGAATCTCCTTTTTAATCCTAGCAAGGTCATCTTTGTCAACTCTCGGAATAGTATTAAGCTCTTCTTTGATCGATTCTTTCAAGGCTGGCGGAATATCAACTTTTTCTCGGCATTTTAGGCAAATTCTCCTCACCAATCTCTGAGCGATGATTAAATTAATGCTTGAAGTAATTAGGAAAGGCTCAACTCCCATATCAATAAGTCGGGGAAGGGCAGAAGCGGCGTCATTGGTATGAAGTGTGGTTAGCACCAGGTGTCCAGTTAAAGCTGCATGAGTCGCCATGTTGGCAGTATCAGAATCACGAACTTCACCAACCATAATAATGTTCGGATCTTGGCGAAGAATGCTACGCAAGCCTTCCGCAAAGCTAAAACCAATCTTTGGCTTTATCTGACATTGATTAACTCCTGGTACTTCATACTCAACCGGATCTTCTAAGGTTACTACGTTAACTCCGGGTTGATTTATACGATTAAGAATCGCGTAAAGTGTTGTGGATTTACCTGAGCCTGTTGGACCAGTTGCCAGAATCACCCCGTAAGGTTTTTTAATCTCTTCCATAATAATCTTGAAAGCCGAGCCGACAAAACCAAGGTCCTCTAGTGATAAAATACCTTGGGATTTGTCCAAAATTCTCATCACGGTTTTTTCACCAAAAACTGTCGGCAGCATTGAGACACGAACGTCAACCTCACGGTCCATGAAATTGATTGAGAAGCGACCGTCTTGAGGAATGCGAGTTTCATCAAGTTTCATTAAGCCAAGAATTTTTACCCGACTAGTCACCCCGGCGGCAAAATCCAAAGGCAGCTGTATTATATCCTTAAGAACACCGTCAATTCGAAAGCGCACCCGAACTCTTTTAGCTTCTGGCTCGATATGAATATCAGACGAGCCAAGAGATAGAGCAAAGCTGATAATTGCTGCAACCAGCTTGGGAATCGAATTCTCTTTGACTATCTCTTCCACTTCCTCTAGGCTTTTAATCTGTGTCTTACCTAAAAGTTTCCCAATATCACGTTCTGCCTCTTCGGATTTTCTGGATTCCTCGAGTTCATATTTTACCTCTTCTTCTCGAGTTATCTTACCCTTGGGTGATACGCCAGCGGTTTCAATGTCCCCTGTTTTGGTTTGTTTTCTATCATCTGTTTTGGCTGTCTCTTCGATTGTCAGGCCTGGTTTATTCTCCGAGACAAGAGAACTGACAATATTGCTAAAAGCACCTGCTGTTTCCTCTTTACCTTTCTCTTTTTGTTCACTTTCTTCTGTCTTTGCTTCACTCCCTCTTTGATATAAAGAGACAACATAGTCAATATCATCTTTTGAGGTAGAAAACTCTTCAAAATCGAGATTATTATTCTTTTTTAAATAATCAACAATCTGCCGAGTTTGTGCACTATAGGGATCTTCCTCGGCGATACGAAAGTTCCACTCACCTGTCTGATCAAAAATTGCCAGACGATTTTTAATCATAAAATCCAGAGGTAGAAGTTGAAGATACTTCTGTTCAATGTTGCGATTTCGCAAAAAGATTACCGGTAGACTGCCTTTAGAGAGAAGCAGCCCCTTTCTAGTCTTCTGGCCACGATTAAGAACCTGAAGAATATCCTCCGGGGTTGAGATAAAGAGTTCAAGCTTCAAACCCTTTGCCGAAAGAATATCTTCAAGACTTCTGTTTTGCGGCAAGAAAATCTCTCCGGGATTGCCCGTAGCTAAACTGAGGATTTTCTCTTTAAGATTAAAGGGGACAACTAAAAATCTTCTGGTAACTTTTTCTGGAATAATTTTAAGGACTTCTTCGGGAATTGCCAGATTACCAAGACTGACAAAAGGTAACTTAAGGATAATACTATAAGCCTTATTTATTGCCTCCCGAGAGACAAGCTTATTTGAGAGCAAAAATCGTTCAATTGCCAGATTATTCTGATAACGAGATTTTATCTTCTCGGCATCAGCTGGCAGAACCAATCCCTGGACAACAAAGACATCGATAATCGATTGCGAAGAGAGCGCTTGGGATAAACCGCTAAAAATTGAAAAATTATTTAGAGAATTTTTTTTTTCGCTGACCACGGTAGAGAATTTAAAATTTTCAATTTAAAATTTAAAATAAATGTTTAAATGTTTCAATGTTTAAAACATTTTAAATTAAGATTTTTAAATTTATTTTAAATTTTAAATTTTAAATTGGTTATAGTGCCGCGAACGGATCTGTTCTACCTTCCTTGCCAGTTGGCTCAGGAATCGGAATCGCAGCGTTGTTTTTCAGTCCCTCAAGTAGAGTTTTTGCTCTGGATTCGACTCCGGTGATAGTCACCGGTTCGAGATTTTCTGCTGACTTATAAATCTCGGCACTAGGTCGCTGGGAACCAAACCACAACCAGACAAAAGCAGCAACAACGAACACTAGAAGTACCAGACTGACAATTGTCATTGAGCGATCGAAAAAACTATTTTCACTCATTATTAGCCTCCTTATCACTTGAAGTCGTTGATGGTCGTTTGTAAACCTCAAAAGTAATTGATGCCCCGAGAGTTCCTTCCTCTGATGATGTAATAGTCAGAGTGGTAATTTTGGAGAAACGAATACTGGTCTCTAGGGCACTGATAAAATTATAGATATTTTGAAAAGGACCAGAGACTGAGATATTAACAGCAAGTCCACTGCTGCCGTTCGAAGCTTCGCCAGTTACGCCCCCAGCTGAAGTATTTGATCCCGAATCGATCTCTTCTGGTGGTGTAATACTTGGCAGGACGACTTGGTTTTGGACGGCAATCGTTTCAATTTCAGTAATTAAATCCGGGGAATCAACGCTGTCAGGAACAGCAATCAAAAGGTTGTTGACAAGATCAGAAATCTTTGCTATTGATTTTTCAGTTGTCGAAATTGAATTAAGCTTTTCCTCTGCTCTCCCGATATCCGATTCATAGGCAGAAATTTTTGCCGAGTTATCAGCAATTGCTGGCATCAGCAGCTTATATGAGATCAGAAATCCAGCAATAGCCACAATCAGTGTAGCCGCCGGCAGAAGTAAATTTAGATCTTTCTTATTCACCTTCCCCTCCTGGTGTTGTAGTCGCAGATGGTGCTTGGGTCTCTGTAGTTGAGGCGCTCTTCCAGTCAGAGATATCAGCTATCATCGAGAAGGAAACGACTGCTGCCCCATTCTCGGTAGATTGAGTCAGGCCGGTAATTTGAATATTCTTCAATTTGCTTCCCGACTTTAGAGCTAAAGCCAGATCTGCCACTGAACGATAACTGCCACTCTGACCGTCCATTGTCACTTTGCCAGAACTATCGATTGAGAGATTATTGAGTTTGGTATCGTTGGTGATTTTCTTCACCAGCTCATCAATAAAAGCCTTGAAAAGATACTTTGACTTGCTTGCAGTTGAGAGAATTTGAACAGTGGAATTAACCTGCGCGGCTTGGTCTTCAATTTTTTTGTTCTTTTTGCTATTAAGCTCAGTTTGTAAATTCTGCAACGCCTGTTCCTTATCAGTTGCCTGTGAGTCAGTATGATATTTATAAAAAACCAAAAAACCGACAATTAAAATCACCGAAATTATCGTTAGAATAAATACCATTCCTGCTGTCCGGCTGCCGCCCTGCGGAGTATTAATCTCCAGAAACGGCTCTGTCCCTTCTTTGTGGACCTCCTCATCAGGCATAATCCCTCCACGACCCCTTTAAAATCTAATAGTTTGTCGTGCCCTTCCGTAGCGAGCATTCGGCTGCGAGGGTCGCCCGTCTCGCCTAAGGCGAAGCCGGGGCGGATAGTCCTCGAGACGAATTCGAGCGAAGGAGGGCTAACTAATTTCAACCACACATATCGAACACGGCTGAATCAATAAAAAGCTACCCTAACTACATTATAACTAAACTATAAAAACTTTACAAACTTTATGGACTTTATGGACTTATTGTATCATTTATTTAAAATGATTGGCAACTGCAATTCGCGAAATCCCGGCGGCCAAGCATTTTCGCCGCGCGTATCTTGGATAAAATTGATGTTGCTGCCGGTAACGGAAAAATCCTTAGCGACAAAAGAACCGGTGAGCGTGATATTATCCCCGATGACTTTGATTGTGCCGTTCGGGACAAAAATTGAGGCAGATATTTTTATTGCTTCATTGGGATTTAGATTTCTAATTATCAAGTCGCCATTATTTATCACTATGCCAAAACTGGCTTTGTCGTGCTCATTGCCGGTCTTCGGATTGAAAATGCTGCTGATAATATTCAAATCACCGTTTTGGATGTAAATTGTTCCCTTACTATAATAATGCAACTCTGACGAGATCTTATCACCGTGATAGAGCCAAAATTTACCTTCAGGAAAAAGTGACTCCTCTGGACAATTATCGGCGACACCGCCTCCGCAGACCCCATTAAAATTATAAACCGTTGAAGCCGTGCTCCAATTGGTGTTACTAAGATCGGAGGCGTTGCTTTTTAGACGATTTAGGGTCTCACTCATCGCGCTGTTTTTGACCGGATCAGCTGAATTCCAATACGCTTGAGCAGCTAGATTAAACTGATAATCCATTGCTTGCCAGAAAGCGTTTCGAGAGTAATTGTCGCCGGTTTGCCGCAAATGCCGGCCCCAGTAAGCAAAGTCGCCCAGATCACTAGCTGAATAAGTGCTACCAATGACATTTACTGCCGGATATTTCAAAGCGGCAACTGCTGATTTCAGTACTTCATTGACATATGTTTTGCTATTTAGCACTTTAGTGCCTGACGGTTGGCTGAATTTAAAACAACTAATGTTTGTATCGGTAATGCCCAGTAGACAATCAACAGAATACTCAAAATTAAGCAAAAACCCGGGCGCAGTATTACGAATCGCCATTGTTGCCTGCGGCTGTGAAAAATAGACCATTGATTCTGAAGTTCCCGGTTTAGTCGTCACTGAAGCTCGGCCCCAAAGCATTGACGGCAATTCATAATTCGGCTCCAAAGCAAAAACCGGCTTGGCGAAAAAAACTGCGCCCAGAGCGAAAAAAGCTATTAGAAGTTGAAAATAACGATTTTTAACTAACTTCATTGATTATTTTATTGTCAAACCATAAGACAAAGTCGCTGTCGTCGCGGTCGGTACAAAAGCATTCCAGTGGACATACGAACCATCTAAAGTACCACCGTCTGATATATTACTAACGATTGGATTATTTATACCGTCAGTGAAAATCTCATCTTTAATATCAACTGCTTGTCCAACAGTCAAATTGCTGACTTGTAAAATAACCGCCACAACATCATTCGGTTTGAAACTGTAAAGCGGCAATCCGTCACCGCGAGTAATGGATTTTAAGATTGATACCTGCGTCTGAATCGCCTCAATATAAATCCGGCCGCCTCCGCCACCGCCGGCCCATGTATCACCGCTACCGCCTTTGGCCGCGACATGCGATATTGCGTCAGTATTATTAACATTTACTCCTCTGCCAATAAAACTGCCATCTGCAGCAGAAGTACAAGTATAAATGCCGCAACCTGTTCCGCCGGTAACAACAGCATTAGTAGTAAAAACTGTCTGCCCCGAGTACTTAGTTAATCTAATTACAATTGACCCGCCTGAACCGCCGCCGCCAGCAACAAGATCATCGGAAGATATATGCTCTCCATTTTCGCCATTAGCGCTAATTCTGCTTCGTGAGTCAGAATCAAAAATCAAGTCGCCAGCGGTAATAAAAATCCGACCACCGCCCTGTCCACCAATCCTATTATTTCCTGAATAGGCATGTCGGCGGGCGCCACCACCACCGGAACCATAAAGCAACTCGAGCGGTGTATTTTGATAATCAGTAAAACTGGCAAATGCTCCATAAGTATCTCTACTAAAAGAGTGCAAGACATAACCACTGCCGCCCTTGCCGCCATAACTGCCGCCACCGCCGCCAGTATTATCATCATGGGAGCTACCATTACCGCCGCCGCTGGGTCCATGCCCATTTTTACAATCATCTAGTGCGTTACAATCATCGGCATCTCGTGGAGCATCTAACGGATTTCCGCCTTGATAGCCGGTAGCATCGGCGCTAATCTCCCCGCCCGACTCCAACTTAATTGTATTTTTAACATTAATATCAATTTTTTTATCCGCGGCGCCGGCAATTAACTGATAAGACGGATAAATGTAATCACTGCCGGCAGTTAACGGAGCGTGAGTTAAAAGACCATTATTCCTGACAGTTAAACTTTCAAATGTGTGAGCACCGAAAATTGTCACAGTGGCATTATCAATAATCAAATTAGTATTATCCCAAGTGATGCCAGAAATATCCGTATTCGAAGCCATATCTTTAAAAATACAAGTCTGTGGGACCGAGTCGGTACAAGAAATACCAGCCTTAGAGTGCCGGGCGTTTTTCAATGAGTATCCTAATATTATCACTCCAACAATCAAGACAATTATCGCCAAAGACGAGATGAAGACTAGCCTTCTTTGAGCAATAATCTTAAAGATTTGGATTTGCTTTCCGCCAGAGGCGGACTTCATTACACTTCGCATTTCCCCTCACCTAAAATGATTACCAAAATATCTCTAGCCTGATTATAAATTATTTAGACCAATCTGGCAAACTACTGCTTTCGGTAGAGCCCGATTAATTGTGCCTGATCTAAAATATATGGTTTTATAGCAGCTTCAAAATCGCTGATAATTTGCGGATCGAGATGATCCACATCCAGCGCATAAAGAGTAAAGATGTAGCGATGTTTGCCAGAAGGTGGGCAGGGAGGGATATAATCGGTGTTGCCGGTGGTGTTTGGCAGCTCATCACCGATGGTTTCATTTTGACCGATGCCTGATGCACTGGCTGGAATATTTATGATCAGCCAATGGATAAAATTGCCGCCCGGGGCATCAGGATCAACCAATGAAAGTGCCAAGCTTTTAGCTCCAGCCGGAATTTCCGACCAAGAAAGCGTTGGCGAAATCCCCTCTCCCTGACAGGTAAATTTCAGCGGAATATCGCCCCCGTCTTCAAAATCAGAAGAGTTAAGTTTCATATCACCTCCAAACTTTACAAATTGGCAGGGGCACGAGGAATTGAACCCCGATCCGCGGTTTTGGAGACCGCTGTACTAACCGTTGTACTATGCCCCTATCAAAAATCTAGGATGATCTTAAAAATGCGAGTTATTTCGCCTCTTTGTGCAAAGTATGTTTTTTGCACTTTTTGCAATATTTTTTAAGCTGCAGTCTTTCCTTTTGCAACTTAATATTTTTTTCAGTTTGGTAATTTCTTTCTTTGCAGACTTCGCATTCCAAAGTGATAATTTCTCGTGCGTTTTTCGCCATATTTTTCCTTTCCTAGATTTAAGTATTCCCCGAGCCAGTTTTGGCGAGGTGGAGCCGTCTATCGGATTCGAACCGATAACCTACTGTTTACAAAACAGTTGCTCTACCATTGAGCTAAGACGGCTCGGTGCGGAGCTGGCGCAAAACAGTTGCTCTACCATTGAGCTATATCGGCAATGGTGCTGGGAGTAGGATTTCCCACTTCGCTCTTCCGAGCTTCGCGGGATAAACTTCTTATTCTCTGATTATTCAAT
>Ga0210028_1001435_pt1 | contig 20100 bp, 14 predicted proteins | sample CryGeymeta201513_FD_185468 | JGI IMG/M metagenome (GOLD analysis project Ga0210028, IMG submission 185468) | Groundwater microbial communities from Crystal Geyser aquifers in Utah, USA - Crystal Geyser metaG 2015-13 (SPAdes) (version 2) | ecosystem: Environmental > Aquatic > Deep subsurface >...
TTTTTTTGAATGTTTCTACATCCAATTTTAATTATTTCTATAACAAATTATTTTTTCTCTCCATTCTCAATTCTATTCTCGGACACGCTCCTAGCTACCTGTTTAGCTGAAGTACACTTTTTTATAGCAAATTTGGACGATAATTCTAGTGGAATTCATTTGTGGAAGAGATGAGTTTCTTAATGGTTCCATTTTTACCGATTAAGTCATTATAAGTCCTGGGTTTTTAGATCGGCTTTTAATTGCCCGACCATCTATTCTGTGAGATCGGAAGTGCATAAATCTTTTTGGATATTAGTTCAATCAAAATTGCGTAATGGGGTATTTCTCTAATTCATAATCTGGCAGTGCCAGAACTAAATAATTTGTAATCATCGAATGAATGAATGGTTTCATGACTGAATGAAAAACATTCATCCATTCATTTTCATTCATCCAGGCACTTAACTATGTTCTACCCAACAAATATTCTTCTCATTTTGCGCAGAATATTTTTGCTAACTATGTAATTTAGTTAAAGGTGTTGGTTGTAAGTGGGGTCGGTTCGAGTGCTATAGATTTTCTGCTAACGAATCACCGGGCCAATTAAGGAGTATCATGGGTTAGGTTCCAGAATAAATACCGACGACTATTCAACTTCTCAATAATTTGTATTTAACAGCAGAAATTATTCCTCAGTTCTATAAGCAACAGTTGAATGTTGAGATTTTCTTCCAATAATTGAAACAGAACTTGAAAATCAGATCTTTTAAGGGTGCAAATGAGGAGGGGGTGTGGATACTTTTCCGCCGCAGCAATTGATAACAATGATCACTATGATTCTGAAGCGTTATCTGAAGGAGAAACCGGGATATAACCGGAATTTTTGCCGACATATTTATTGTGTAAGTAAATTTTAAATTTAAGTGATTTGTGCGAGGAGAATTTCTTTGAATGCGTTAATTCCTATTTCAATTACCTCATCACCGGGTAAAAATTGCGGATTGTGCAAACCGAATTGTTCCCCGTTGGAAACGCCAAGCCAAAACATGAATGAAGGATACTGATGTGAAATATACCCAAAATCTTCGCCCGTCATTTTATATCCACAATCTATGAAAGTAAATTTTTTAGAGAAGATTTTTGAAATGCTGCTGAAAAGAGAATCGTCAACAATTACTTCCGGGTAGTGCGCTCCCTTCGTTACGCTGATCTTTACATCAGTAATTTGTTGAATGCCGGCGGCAATAATTTTTAGCAGCGAAGCGATCTCGTCTGTGCCTTTCATAGTCAACGCGCGCAATGTTCCTTCAAGCCTGGCATTTCCGGGAACAATATTCCGCACACTTCCGGAAATAATCTTTCCGAAGCCAAGAAGCGTTTCATCATTGATTACTTTCGGAAATTTATCAACTGAATCGAGAAAAAGTCTGAGGGCATTAAAAGCGTTCTTTCCGTTTTGTGGAAATGCCACATGAGAACTTTTGCCATGAAAATCTACGTCAATTTCCAGGGCAGAAGCAAAGAGAACTCCGCTTGTGCTGGCGATTGTTCCTTTCGGAAATTCATCGGTAACATGTAAGGCAAAAGCTTTTTCAACTTTGAATTGATCAAAAATTCCCGTTGCAAAAAACTTCATCGCACCGCCGCCACTTTCCTCTGCCGGTTGAAAAAGGAAAAGGATATTTTGATTTATGTTCTCCAGCGCGGCGTATTCAACTAATCCGAACAAGATAGAAGTATGCACATCATGCCCGCATGCGTGCATAAATTCATTTTTAGATTTGAACGTGGATGAAGTCTCTTCTTTGATTGGAAGCGCGTCAATATCAGCGCGAAAAAGAAAATAATTTCCCTCATTCACTTTGTATTCAACAAGCAAGCCTGTTTCTAGAGGTGAATGGAAAATGAATCTCTTATCAAAATCCGGCGAACCGGAGATGGCATCACTAAGTAATCTCGTTGTCTCAAATTCTTGATACGCAAGTTCCGGATTTTGATGGAGTAAATGGCGGAGTTCTACTGGACTTAACGGCAACGAGGACCTTTCTATAAATCGAAAGCTATTGTTAATAATTCAACAGCCTTTTGTTTAAACGATGTTTCTATCAAACAAGAAATTTTTATTTCTGAAGTCGTAACAAGCTTTATCGGAATGTGCTGCAAAGCGCCGAAAAACTTTGATGCAACACCACTGCTTGAGCGCATACCGACTCCGACAATTGATAATTTGCTGTAGCCCGGACGATAGGAGATATTCCATTTCTGGAGATCTTTTAAGGAATGATGTACAGCGCTTTCTACATCCTCTCTGCTCTCATCAATGATGGAAAATGAAACCGTTAGACTTTTGTCATCGTTGATCAGGGAGATCATATCAACGTTCAAATCTTCTTCAGCGACGTTATGAAAAATTTTATGGATCAATGTGTAATCTTCCGGCAGATGCGAAAGCGTAACCTGCGTTTGATTATCCATCACACTCAGTCCGGTTACAACCGGCTGTTCAATATTTTCTTTCACGATGTAAGTTCCTTCTACTTCTGAAAAAGTTGCGGCGCAATAAAGCGTAATATTAAATTTTTTAGCTATTTCTACCGAACGGCTGTGCAGCACCTTAGCGCCGAGCGAAGCCATCTCGAGCATTTCATCATACGTAACATGTTTCAATTTTTTTGCATTCGGGTGCAGTCGCGGATCGCATGTGTAAATGCCGTCAACGTCGCTGTAAATTTCGCAAGGTGCATTCAGGGCTGCGGCAAGCGCCACCGCGGAAGTGTCGGATCCGCCGCGTCCCAATGTTGTTAAGTCTCCTTCTTCATTTATTCCCTGGAATCCGGCGATGGTGATAACATCATATTCTTCCAGCAGATCGAATATTTTTTGCGATTTAATATTTTTAATCCGGGCTTCGTTAAAATCTCCAGTTGTCATAATTCCGGCTTGAAAAGCGTTGAGAGATTTGCTTTTTACCTCCAACCGGTTCAGTGCAATAGCCAAAAGTGAAATAGAAATTTGCTCGCCGGTAGTTAAGAGCATATCCAATTCTCTCGGATCAGGTTTTGCCGAAATTTCTTTTGCAAGTTTTAGTAAGTTGTCGGTCGTTTTTCCCATAGCGGAAACAACAACGATAAGTTTATTCCCTTCCAAAACGCGCTTCTGGATTTTTTCCGCGATCCGTTTTATTTTATCAGTATCGGCAACAGAACTTCCGCCGAACTTTTGTACAACGATATTCATTTATTCTTTCTTATTTATTCTTTATGAAATCCAATGCTTATGTAACAACTGAACTCCATTTGTTAGTTCCTCTTTTGGAATCAGTAGCGAAATTCTAAACGCTGTGGTGGTGATCCCGAAAATCTTAAGCCCATTCTTTCTAAGTACGCTAAGCGTTTCGTGTAAAGTTCCGTTATCCGTGTTTAATCCTTCTCCGATAAGTGACAAAGCTCCGAGCGAATAATCAAAAGTTATGCTATCGCTTAAATTACTTTTTAATTCTTCTTCAACGTTCAACCAAGCGTAAACGTTTTTATAAGAGATAAGGAACGATGCGTTTGTTTGTATCTCATTTCCGTGAGTAGTACTAAAATTTAATTCTTTTAAGGCGATTTGTTTCTCATTAAAATAATTCATCAGCCAATCAAATTGCTCTGCGACAGTTTTAATTTGAATTCTGACAAGATCGCTCTCATACACAACAGAAGTAATTCCTTTTGAAACACCGGGAGCTAATTTTCTCACAATTGTTTCTTTACCGGATTGAAAAGTGCTTCTCGCATAAATGGCAATGTTAGCTTCTTTGGCAAATTGAACCGCCTGTGCATTTAATACTTTGGCTCCTGCAAAACTCATCTCCTGCATTTGTTGATAAGAAATATCCGGAAGATGTTTTGCTTCTTTTACAATTGATGGGTCTGTAGAATAAACGCCGTCAACATCGGAATAAATTTCGCACCGCTCTGCATCTAATGCAGCTGCAAGCGCTACCGCGGATGTATCCGAGCCGCCGCGTCCAAGCGTTGTTATATCGCGCTTGTAACTTACTCCTTGAAAACCTCCGACAACAACAACTTTTCCTTTTTCCAATTCATCTTGAATTCTGAAAGGACGAACTTCTATAACACGCGCATCGTTATGGCGGTCGTTTGTAATTATTCCTGCCTGCGAACCGGTAAGTGATATAGCGTTAAGTCCTAATTCTTCGAGCGCAATACAAAGCAGCGACATGGTAATTCGTTCGCCGGTACTTAGCAGCATATCCATTTCTCTATGCGGCGGGGTTTGAGAAATTTGCTGAGCTATTTCGATAAGTGAATTGGTGGTCTTTCCCATTGCCGATACGACTGCCACAACAGCAAAATCCTGTTTACGGACTTGAGCGATCATTTCAGCAACTTTCTTAATTTTTGTTACATCGGCTATACTGCTTCCGCCAAATTTTTGAACGATGATCTTCATGATTACAGATTTCTCAGTTCGTCAATCAGTTTAGTTTTTCCTTTTGTCTTTTCATCAACTTTTTTAAGAAGCTTTGCGGGAACGCCCGCCATTACACTGTAAGGCTCAACATCTTTTACAACAACGGAACCGGCGGCAATCACCGCGCCTTTGCCAATGCGGACACCTTCAAGCACAACAGCGTTTGCGCCGATCAGAACATCATCTTCAATAACAACCGGCTCAGCGCTTGGCGGTTCAATTACTCCCGCAAGTACAGCGCCTGCGCCGATATGACAATTCTTCCCGACCACCACTCTTCCGCCGACAACAACATTCATATCAATCATGGTTCTTTCACCAATCACAGCGCCAATGTTCAACACCGCTCCCATCATAATAACACAGTTATCTCCAATAGCAACAAGGTCTCTAATAATAGCGCCCGGTTCGATTCGAGCATTGTACTTTGTTAAATCAGCTAACGGAATAGCGGAGTTTCTTCTATCAAGTTCAACGCGGTATTTTTTAATTGAATTATTGTTCGCTTTATAAAATTTTTCAAACTCATCCAATTCACAAAAAAGAATTCCTGATTTATTCCCGCCGAAGAACTCAAGCGATCTGAAGTTGATCTTATCAAGTTTTCCCTGCAAATAAATTTTTGCGGGAGTTTTCTTTTTAGAAGAAGCGATGTAGTTTATTATTTCGTATGAATCCATTGTAGTCCTCTTTAATAGTTTTTTGTCATTGGTTATCAGTCATTAGTCATTGTTTTTCAAATGACTAATGATGAAGAACGATTGCCTAATGACCACTTTCATTTATCACATCGGTAAAAGAATAAAATCCGTTCTTCTTTTTTAAAAGAAAAAGAGCCGAGCGGAGAATACCTTCGGCAAAAGTTCTGCGCGAAGAAGCAGAATGAGAAATCGAAAGCACCTCACCAAGTCCGCCAAAGCTAATGGTGTGTTCACCGAAAACATTTCCCAAACGGAGCGAAGAAATATTCACGTTCTCTTTTTTGACTGCGTTGCGAATCATTATCGCTGTGCCGGAGGGTTTATCTTTTTTAAACCGGTGATGCGTTTCCGAAATTTCAATATCCCAATCGTCAACATACTTTTGCACTTCTTTTGTCAGCTTTAATAAAATCTGGATGCCGAGCGAATAGTTGTAGCTTTGCACCACCGGAATAGTTTCTGCAAGAATTTTTAAAGTATCAAGTTGTGCGGAGGATAAACCGGTAGTTGCAATGATCAGAGGGCAATTAAATTTTTTTATCAAGGCAATCGTGTTTCCAAAATTATCCGGCAGTGAACAATCAATTAAGATTTGCGGAATGTCGGTTTGCGTTTCTCCTTCTAACGAAAGCTCAAAAACAAGTTGGAACTGATGTTCTGCAAAAACATTTTGAACTTCCCGTCCAAGTTTTCCGGTTGAACCAAGAAGTCCATACTTAATATTTTTCATACTTCTCTAACTCGTTTAACAAACGATTTTCAGTTTGTTTTGAAACCGGAGCCAACGGCAGGCGCAAAATATTTTGACAAATACCTAACTTGTTCAGTACAAATTTTAACGGAGCAGGACTTGTTTCTTCAAAAAGAAGGCTCATCATTTTTAAATATTTTTGATTTAACACTTGTGCTTGTTGCAATTCGTTTTTCTGCATTGCGGTGGTAATTTCTTTTAATTCTTTCGGGAACGCATTCGAGTAAACAGAAATCACTCCGACTCCGCCAAGCGCCATAATCGGAATCGTTTGATCGTCGTTGCCGGAAATAACTTCAAACGAATTATTTTTAATTGCTAACAGATGCGCTATCTGAGAAATATTTCCGCTTGCCTCTTTTATTGCCACAACATTTTTACAAGTTTCATTAATCTTGATTGCAGTTTCCGGCAGCACATTCATTCCTGTGCGCGAAGGAACGTTATACAAAATAATCGGGAGAGAAGTTCGTTCAGAAATATATTGATAATGTTGAATCAAACTGCTTTGCGTTCCTTTATTGTAATAGGGATTAACGATCAGCACGGCGTCGGTTTTATATTTTACGGCAATCGCATTTAGTTTAACAACTTTTTTAGTGTCGTTCGATCCGGTCCCGATGATTATTTTTACTTTCCCCTCGACAGTTTCCTGAGCGGTTTCAATTAATTTTTCTCTTTCGTACTCATTAATAACCGGCGACTCCCCGGTAGTTCCAAGTACAATAATCGAATCAACTCCGCCTTTAATTTGACGGCGGATCAATTTCTTGTAAGATTCAAAATCAATTGAGAAATCTTCATTAAACGGGGTTGCAAGCGCCGTTCCGACTCCTTCAAACATAGTATTTTATTTATCCTTTCTCAATTTAAAATTTTAATTAGTAAAGCTACAGAAACTTTAAGTACAAAGATATTTTTTTCAAATTAAAAAACAAATTAGTTAATAATTCCTTCAATTTTCTTTAATTTTAGGTATTAGATGATTGTTGAAAAACACTTGACAATAAACGCTTTGTAGATTAATTTACTTTAACAGTTAATTGGAATAATACGATGAAATTCAAATACACAAGTTCCATCAGCAAAAATCTTTTTATTATAATTTTGCTTCTATTCGGAGCAATATTATCAATTGTAAGTTGCGAACTCCCAAACGAACCCAAAATAGACCCGGGTCCTGTGGAGACTCAAATTACCATGACAATAGCTGCGCCGCAGGGGGGAGAAGTCTTAAAATCCGGAGACACGTTTAAAATTCAATGGCAAAGCAATACTTCTACAAATGTATTACTTGAATATACAACCGGTGGGACGAGATGGGACACGATCACTTCCAGCTACCCCAATTCGGGTTCCTTTTATTGGTCTACTATTCCAAGCATAACTTCAAATAACTGTAAAATAAAAATCACTACAAAAGACAGCCAACCTGTCTCTAAGGAATCTAATATTTTCAGCATTGAAAAAGATACCTCGATAAAAAAAGTAACTTTGGTTTCTCCCGGCAATGGAGAAATTTTATTTGTTGATTCAAGTTACACAATCAACTGGATAAGCACCGGTATTCAAGCACTTAAAATTGAATTGTCAACGGATAATGGATTAAATTGGAATACGGTTTCCGCCACAACTCCGGCTGACACGGGACAATTTAAATGGGCAAACATTCCTAATTTCGTTTCGAATACTTGTAAATTAAAATTAACAGATGTTTCTACCGATTCAATTTTTGCAATTACGAGCGGAAATTTTTCTATAAAAATTCCAACATATATCACTATAAAATCACCAAATGGCGGAGAAAACCTTCTTGGTGGAGGTGTTTCCGGGATTAACTGGATTAGCTCTTCAGTTGAGCATGTAAAAATAGAATATACAACCGATAATGGTATAAATTGGAATACGATTATTAACACTACTCCGAGCGATGGTTATTATGAATGGTCGCCTGTACCGAATGTCTCTTCAAATAATTGTAATATCAGAATTAGTGATGTTGCTAATAATTTAGCTTATGATGTCAGCGATAATTTATTTTCAATTTTCCCGGAACAGACTCTTAAACTTACAAGTCCAAATGGGAGTGAAAAATTCTTTTCCGGTTCTGGCACTACAATTACCTGGATAACAAACTCTATTATGGTTAGTTCTACAGAAGCTAAAACCTCAGAGACCCAAATTACCGGTAAAGCAAATAAGAAATTATCATCAAACATTTCTGTTGCAAAAAAAGGGAAATCAGTTTTAACATACGGAACGAAATCTCTTTCTTCAATCGCTAATGTAAAACTAGAATATTCTTCCGACGGTGGATCTACCTGGAGCAGCATAATAGCAAGTACCGCGAATAACGGCTCATATTATTGGCAGTCTATTCCGAATATAAATTCTTCATTGTGTCTCGTAAAAGTTAGTGATGCAGAAGATGGATCGCCGTTTGACGTATCAGACAATCCGTTTACCATTTTCAACAAAGTGGAAAAAACTATTAGAGTTACTGTTCCAAATGGCGGCGATATTTGGAATGCCGGAACCGCGCAAAATATTACATGGAATAGTACGGGTGTATCGTCTGTCAAGATAGAATATACCACTAACAACGGGGTAAACTGGACAACGCTTGACACAAATACTCCAAGCGATGGATTTTATGTTTGGAATTCTATCCCGACGTTGGCTTCAACAAATTGCAAAATAAGAATTACCGATGCGGTAGATACAACAGCATTCGATTTAAGCGATGAGGTTTTTACAATATCTCCGGAACCATACGTCAATGTTCTTACCCCCAACGGTGGGGAAGCACTGACGTTTGGAACAAGCCAAAAGATAACATGGACATCGGCAAACATTAGAAAAGTGAAGATCGATTACACGATAAACAATGGAGCAGATTGGGTAGTAATCACAGATAGTATAGAATCAACCGGTTCGTATGATTGGACTGTTCCGAATGCAAACTCAAATCTAAGCCGGATAAAAATCAGCGATGCGGCAGACGGAGTGCCGTTTGATTTATCAGATGCGGATTTCACAATAAGTAATCAAATTAAAAAAGAGATCAGAGTAAGTAGTCCGAACGGCGGAGAAATCTTATCTGCAGGTACAAGTCAAAACATTACTTGGCTGAGTAGCGGGATAAGTAAAGTGAAAATAGAATATACTTCGGATAATGGAATAAAATGGTCGGTAATTGTAGACAGTACTGAAGCGGACGGATCTTATCAATGGGCGCCAGTACCGAATGTCTCATCATCACAATGCAAAATTAAAATTACCGATAAAGATGGAACGACAAGTGATATCAGTGACACAGCTTTTTCAATCAAACCAGTTCAATCGGTAAAAGTTATTTATCCGAACAACGGAGAAGTCTTTACTGCCGGAGATCCGGTAGTAATTACTTGGGAGTCAATTGGAATAGAGAATGTAGGAATAGACTATACGATTACCAATGGATTGAAGGAAGAAGATTGGTTTGAGTTAGTAAGCAGTACCCCAAGTGATGGAGAATATCAAACGGGATTTTCGATTTCTTCAAATCAGTACCGGATAAGAATAAAAGATGTCCCGGATGGAACTCCGATGGATGCTTGTGATGGAACTTTTACCGTTCTTCCACAGCCGACAATTACGGTAACGGCACCGAATGGAGGAGAGAATTTAGTAAGCGGTAACAAAACAAATATTACCTGGGTATCAACGTATCTTGATTCAGTAAAGTTAGAATACACAACCAATAACGGCGCCAGCTGGGTAGAGATAGCTGCAACTACGTCATCAGACGGAATGTATGGATGGACGGTACCGGGAGTATCGTCTGCCTTGTGTAAGATAAGAGTTAGCGATGCAAAAGATAATGCTCCATCTGATTTATCAGATAATAATTTTACGATCAGCCAAAGTCAGTTGAAGAAAGTTACCATTACCTCACCTAACGGCGGAGAGAAATGGGAGGCGGGATCATCACAGAATATTACGTGGACAAGCGACGCTGTTGATTCGGTTCAAATAGAATATACGATAGATAACGGAGTAAATTGGGCAACGTTAATAGCTTCAACACCAAGTACAGGATTTTATAATTGGAATCCAATCCCTAAAACCCCGTCAACAAATTGTAAAATAAGAATAACGGATGTTGGAAATCTCTACTCTGATATGAGTGATGTTGTCTTTTCGATTCTTCCGGAGACCAACATTAATGTTCTTTCACCGAATGGAGGAGAGTCATTAACACTTGAAGCAAGTCAAAAGATAACGTGGACATCGGCAAACATCAGAAAAGTTAAAATTGATTACTCGATAAATAATGGAGCTGATTGGGTAGTTATCACAGATAGTATAGAATCAACCGGTTCGTATGATTGGACTGTTCCGAATGTAAACACAAGTCTAGGGCGGATAAGAATTAGCGATGCGGCAGACGGAATACCGTTCGATATATCTGATGCGGATTTTACGATTAGTAATCAGGTGAAAAAAGAAATAAGTGTAAATAGTCCGAATGGTGGCGATATTCTATCAGCCGGTACGAGTCAAGATATAACTTGGACGAGCCGCGGGATAAGTAAAGTAAAAATAGAATATACTACGGATAATGGAATAAAATGGTCAGTAATTGTGGACAGCACCGAAGCGGACGGGTCATATCAATGGGCGCCCGTACCGAACATCTCATCATCACAATGCAAAATTAAAATTACCGATAAAGACGGAGCAACAAGTGATGAAAGTGATGCAGTCTTTTCAATCAAACCGATTCAATCTGTAAAAGTTAATTATCCTAATAACGGAGAAGTTTTTACTGCGGGAGATCCGGTAATTATCACCTGGGAATCGGTTGGAATAGAGAATGTAGGAATAGACTATACGGTTACCAATGGATTGAAGGAAGAAGATTGGTTTGAGTTGGTAAGCAGTACCCCAAGTGATGGAGAATATCAAACGGGATTTTCGATTTCTTCAAATCAGTACCGAATAAGAATAAAGGATGTATCGGATGGAACCCCAATGGATGCTTCCGACGGAACGTTTACGGTGCTTCCGCAATCGTCGGTTGTAGTAACGGCACCGAATGGAGGAGAGAATTTAGTAAGCGGTAACAAAACAAATATTACCTGGGTATCAACGTATCTTGATTCAGTAAAGTTAGAGTACACAACCAATAACGGCGCCAGCTGGGTAGAGATAGCTGCGACCACGCCGTCAGACGGATTGTATGAATGGTCTGTTCCGGCTGTTTCTTCTTCATTGTGTAAGATAAGAGTTAGCGCTGCAAAAGATAAAACGCCGTCTGATTTATCAGATAATAATTTTATGATCAGTCAAAGTCAGTTGAAGAGAGTTACTATCACCTCGCCAAACGGCGGTGAAAAATGGGAGGCGGGATCATCACAAAATATTACCTGGACGAGCGATGCAGTGCAGACAGTTAAAATAGAATATACCATTGATAATGGAGTAAATTGGACAACATTAATAGCATCAACACCAAGTACAGGATTTTACAATTGGAATCCGATACCGAAAACTCCATCAACAAATTGTAAAATAAGGATTACGAATGTTGGAGATCTCTATTCTGATATGAGTGACGAAGTTTTTTCGGTTACTCCAGAAACCAATATCAAAGTTCTTTCACCAAATGGCGGAGAAGCACTGACGTTCGGAACGAGTCAAAAGATTACGTGGACATCGGCAAACATCAGAAAAGTTAAACTTGATTACTCGATAAACAGTGGAGCAGATTGGGTAGTTATTACCGATAGTATAGAATCAACCGGAACCTACGATTGGACAGTGCCAAATGTAAATTCAAATCTGTGCGTGATACGGATAAGTGATGCATTGGACGGAGTACCGTTTGATATATCGGATGCAGATTTCATGATAAGTAATCAAATTAAAAAAGAAGTAACGGTAAGTAGTCCAAACGGTGGAGAAATTTTATCAGCGGGTACGAGTCAAAACATTACCTGGACGAGCAACGGGATAAGCAAAGTAAAAATAGAATATACATCGGACAACGGAATAAATTGGTCTGTAATAGTAGACAGCACCGATACGGATGGATCATACCAATGGGCGCCCGTACCGAACATCTCCTCATCGCAGTGTAAAATTAAAATTACCGATAAAGACGGAACAATAAATGACGTAAGTGATGCAGTTTTTTCAATACAACCGATTCAATCTATAAAAGTTATCTTTCCGAATAACGGAGAAGTTTTTACTGCCGGTGAACAAGTGGTCATCAAATGGGAATCTACCGGTATAGAAAATGTTAGGATTGATTATACGGTCAATAACGGATTGCTCGAAGAAGATTGGTTTGAGTTGGTAAGCAGCACACCAAGTGACGGAGAATATGAAACAGGTTTTTCCGTTCCATCAAATCTCTACCGAATAAGAATTAAAGATGTCTTAGACGGAACTCCGATGGATGCTTGTGACGGAATTTTTAAAGTTCTTCAACAGCCGACAATTATTGTAACAGCACCGAATGGCGGAGAGAATTTAGTGAGCGGTAACAAAACAAATGTTACCTGGGTTTCAACATACATAGATTCGGTAAAGCTTGAATACACCACCAATAACGGCGCCAGCTGGGTCGAAATAGCGGTCTCAACACCATCAGACGGGCTGTATGAATGGTCAGTTCCGGCAGTTTCTTCTTCATTGTGTAAGTTAAAAATTAGCGATACAAAAGATAATACTCCTTCTGATCTGTCAGATGATAATTTCAAAATTAGTCAGAACCAACCGAGAGTTGCCGTCACCTCACCAAACGGCGGTGAAAAATGGGAAGCGGGTTCTTCTCAAAATATTACCTGGACGAGCGACGCAGTCCAAGCGGTTAAGATAGAATATTCCGTTGATAATGGAGTAAATTGGACAACGTTAATAACTTCGACACCAAGTACAGGATTTTACAATTGGAACCCAATCTCCAAAATCTCATCAACAAATTGTAAAATAAGAATTACAGATGTTGCCAATCTCTATTCAGATCTGAGTGATGGAGTCTTTTCGATTACTCCAGAAGCTTATGTAAAAATTCTTTCACCTAACGGTGCAGAAAATTGGTTAAGCGGAAATCTAAACGAAATTCGTTGGAGTTCGGTTGGTGTTGCCGATGTTAATATAGATTATTCGATTAACAACGGCGCTTCGTGGACAACAATTGCTTCCAGTACACCGAGTGATGGTTCGTACTCTTGGACTGTCGCAGACGAAAACACCGAGCAAGCAAGAATTAAAATAAGCGACGCAAGTGATGGAGTTCCCTCCGATACATCCGACGCTAACTTTTCGATTTATAAGGATAAAATTTTACGGTTAGTATTCCCTAACGGCGGTGAAAAAATATATTTGGATACAAACATCGTATGGACTTCAGTAAATATCGCAAAGGTTGGACTAAAGTATTCATTGGACAATGGATATTCGTGGAAACAATTAGTTGATTCCATGAGTTCAACGGGTTCGTTAAGGTGGAAGATTCCTACAACCGATACCTCGTCATTAGTGAGGATATTGGTTTACGATATTTCCGATTTAGCGATTAATGATATGAATGATTCGTATTTCTTTTTGAATACCGACATTCCGGTTTTTAATGTTCGGATTGATAATCCGAAGGTTAGTGAATCATCTCCAGAAAGAATAATCTCTTGGGAAAGCTCCCCACAAATTAAACTAGTTAAATTAGAATATTCGATGAACAATGGAAAAAACTGGGTTTTGATTGAAGATAATTATTTAAGTGCAAAAGGATCGAATAAATTTATTTGGAAATATCCTTCAAACATTGATGTGAATAAAATTATTGTTAAGGTTAGCGATAAAGGCTCGAACTTTTATAAAACTGCGACACCAAAACAATAAAAATATTTTAATTTCCTCTGCCTGAAACGGCAGGGATGTTATAATTTTTAAGGCTTTCAGGAAAAATAATTAAGTAAAATAGCAGATGCCGAAGCTACGTTCAATGATTCGGCATTTCCTTCCTGCCTGGCGGTCGGGCAGGTTTTGGGGATGGTTATTTGATAATCGGAAGCAGCAACTAATGCAGAAGATGGACCATCCGCCTCGCTGCTGAAACAGAGAATAACTTTTTCGGGTTTTTCAATTTCAGAGAAAATTTTTCCTTCCAAGTCACTGCAAAGAATTTCAAATCCAAGTTTTTTTAAACTAAGGAGGAATGGTAGTTCAACGTTTTCTGACACTGAAAGGTGAAAAAGCGAACCCATACTTGCACGAATTACTTTAGGATTAAAAAGTTCTACACAATTTTTACTCAATAAAATTTGTGAATACCCAAACCAATCGCAAGTGCGGATTATGGTTCCGAGATTTCCCGGATCGGCGATTTCTTCTAAATATATAATTTTTCTGGAAACTAATTTTGGTTGTTCATCGTTTAAAGGAATTTGGAAAACGGCAACTATTCCTTGCGGCTGCTGTGTATCGCAGAGGCGGTTAAAATCAATAGTTCGAATTATTTCAAATTGAAAATTTCGCAAAGAAGAAAAAATGAACTCCTCATTGTTTTCTTTAAATTCATTCGTGATGAAAATTATTTCGCAAGGATATCGGTTTTGCTGCAAACCTTCTTCAACAAGTTTTTTCCCTTCAACTAAAAATTTCTTTTCATCCCGGCGGTATTTTTTTTGCAGAAGGGAACTATAATATTTTAATTTTGATTGAGAGATCACAGCAGCGGCTCATACTTTTGCTTGCCTTTACCGGATTGGTCTGCGGCAAGCGTTTTCAAATATTCCCAGGTATAAATTCCGGTATCGTGCCCGTCTTTCCACCAGATTTGAATTGCATATTCTCCAACCATTTTCAAATTTTTAAGTGTGTACATATCGGGATGAGCCATGGGTAATTTGGGTGGTCGGTAACTATGCAGCAGAATGGTTTCTCCTTTACATCCTGCGCAGGGACATTCTTCGCGTAAATAACGGAGTTCGATCCGGCTCTCTTTCATATTTTCCCAGAGAATTAAAATGTTTTCTTTTTCGGCTTTAATTGATTTCGGCTTCATAATCTTTTCTTTTTTATAGTAGAAAATAAGCATAGTTCGGCAATTATCTGATCAAAGATTTTTAAGCGACGCTTTTGCTTCTTATTTTTGTTTACAAAATTAACCAAGAAAGTGTTGCTCAAAGTTATGATCGGTTTTTTAATACTCGTAATATTTTGTCTTGCGGCTGTGCTTACCATGTCGGGAACTGCTATTATCCACTACAGCAGGGATGAAAACAACAAGAGCAAATCAAACAAGCATATTAAATCCTTGCAGCAAAACATTGATGACATTTACGGCTTAATCGAAATTGCTGCATCGTTCGGATTGCTGCTGATCGCTTTTCTTGTCTTCTTTTATATTGACGCAACAGTAGATGCTGCTTTCGCTTCATTTACAAGCACGATCAAAATCGGAGTCATCATTTTTAGTCTGTTTCTTCTTGCCTTGTGTTATTGGATTTTTATTGTGCTCGTACCAAAGGCAGTCGGTTCTAAATATGCTGAATACATAGCTCCGAAAATTGTTTTGATTTTCGCTGTTCTATTAAATCTTTTCAAAATTCCTCTTAATATTCTCCTTTTTCTTACCAATTCCATTTTACTTCCGCTAAAAGTAAAAGGTCGTTTTTCCCACGAGCATGCTTCAGAGGATGAGATCAGGGTTCTCATCTCCGAGGGAGTGAAATCAGGCGCAATAGATGAAGCCGAACATGAAATTATTGAAAATGTTTTTGAGTTTACCGATTTAAAAGCCAACGCTGTGATGATTCCAAGAACAGAAATGATTGCGGTAGAATTGACGGAGGATAACGATTTGATGGTAAACGACATTTTAAAAACCGGACACACACTTGTCCCGATTTATCAAGATTCATTAGATAATATAATTGGCATCATTCACATCAAAGATTTAATGAGGTCTTTAGTTGAAAAGAAAAATATCGTTATAAAAAGTTTGATTCGTCCTGTTTATTTTGTCCCAGAGACAAAGTTGATTTCTGAAATTATGAAAGAGATGCAAAAACGGAGTGAGAGGATCTCAATTGTCACGGATGAATATGGCGGAACTGAGGGTGTTCTAACAATAGAAGATATTTTAAGTGAAATTGTTGGCGAAATTGCAAGTGAGGGGAAAAATATTTTAGCGGAATATTCAAAATTACCTGATGGGAACTTTTTGATTTTAGGCTCTATTGATGTTGAAGATTTCAACGAAATTTTCAATCAATCTTTGGATTATTCTGATGAATACACAACAATTGCCGGATTCGTTGCCTTTCATACCGGAAAAATCCTAAATACGGGAGAAGTTTTTCAATACCGGGACATCACTTTCGAATTGATAAAAAAAGTTAAGCAAAAGATGGTGCAGTTTAAAATTTCGATCATTTCGCAAGAAGAAGGGGCGTGATAGGTGAAAATATTTGGAAGCCAGGCGAAATACCCTTAATTTTGTGTACTAAAAAATTAGTGCTGGAATAGCTCAATTGGTAGAGCAGCTGATTTGTAATCAGCAGGTTGCGGGTTCGAGTCCCATTTCCAGCTCAAAAAAGCCTCGAAAATCAAACGTTTTCGGGGTTTTTTGTTTTAAAGCTTTCCGAGAATCCCGATTATTTCGAGGTTTAAAGTAGGGACTCGGTAGGGACTTTTTCAAAAACTCCTTCAAATCTACCAAACATTATTTTAATGAACACTCCAACAAGAAAAGCTCTGGATACCGCACCAATAAACTTGAAGGATATAGTATTTACGTTTTTTATCGGCTTTGAACTTTTTGTACATGAAACCTAACCAAAATTTTAATTAAAATAAAACAGCTGATGACTTTCTGAATAGGCTCTAAGAACTCTGCCAAACTTCAAAAAGTAGAGTTTATTTTTTCATCAGCCATTACAAAGATCATTCGTTTACAACTTCCGTTTGTGTAATATCAAAAACATTGGCGGTAAAGAAGAAAACATCATCATCACCGGCAGCTTCTTTTCCTTCATTACTTTTTTGAGAAGGAACGAAAATCAAAAGGGAGTGCTCACCTTTTTTTACTACTCTACCCGCTTTTCTCCATTGCTGAAAACCTCCAATAATTGTAACGGGTTTCTCTGTTTGGGCGTATAAAAAACAAGTATTATGAGCGGTTAACGGATGCCCTTCGATGGTAGTAACAATACCGAACTTTTCTATGAGCTGCGTTCTTTGCTCTTCCGTCATGTCGGAAAGAGTTTTTCTAATGGTTTGAATGCGGGATTTTTTCATTTCCCGATATTCGAGTTTTTGTTGTTCAGTTAGATTTTTCATATTAGCACCTTTTATTTAGTTGAGATTTAATTTGAGTTGTTTAACTTTTATTTTGGTTGAGGTAGCGTAAAGGAAGAACTGCCGAGCAGCAGAAGGAGAAGAAAAACGAACGGCGCGAAAATGCCCGGATGGGTTGAACCATTGAACAGAAAAGAGAGTTTGTGAACCGTTGTAGTACGTAAGCGAAACGAGCAAAAACAAACCGTGTTTGTTTTTATGTTTTTGAAGGATTTTTTTAACCATGACTGCACCATATTTTTATGTGAATGAAAAGGGCGTATTACCCGCAAAAAACTTTTGCCCCCGTAGTCACAGTTTTAATAGGTGCATTGTGTAAAGGTGAAATAAAGTGCCGATTACTAAAAAGTTTTCTAAAAGATATGGTGCTTTATTTTGCCTTTACAGGCGCAGCGCACCGAAACATCTTGAAGCTTAGGGGGCAAAAGGATTGAGGCTAAACGTTTGCGAGGAACGAGCAAACGGACAAAATAAATGTAATTAGTGAGTTACAGTGCCTTTGAGCGAAGCACGAACGAAAGGGCCCATTCTGCGATTAGTTATGATTAAAAAGTATCCGACGAAGCTGTGGTCTTTTTATGAACTAAAAGTGTAATTCTGTTTTTGTGTTTTGTTTTTCAGCAACTTATTAAGTGAGGGAATGAGAGAGGAATGAGGAACGAGAGACGAACGAATGAGCGAATGAAAATAGGTTGCCTTTGTCTTTAAGTAAAAAAAATAGGGGTTATTAAGCTATTGATGAATTGCACCTACATAAAAACCCTTATTTTTTTTACATTCGTTTTGGTGATTGTGGGCGGGAAATAAAAAAGGTTTCCTTTTTGAGGAAACCTTTTGACATTGAGTGAACAAACAAGAAATTAGTTAATCGGGGTATAGGATGCCGAGTATTGAATTACTTTCCCTTGTGCGTTTTTAGATGCAACGGAAATGTAAAGAATTTTTCTGGTGTAGAGGTTTGCAATCTGTTCTTGCTTCTGATTGTAAGCCAAGTTTGCTTCAAAGGTTTGATTGAATGCATAATTAGCTATTTCATTGTTGAGTGAAATCAACTGGAATGCAGGTTTATCCGGTGAAGTTGGTGTATGGAAACAGATCAAAGCATTAACGGAGAGATTGACTTCTTCTGGAGTGAATGTAGATTGAGAAGTTAAAGCTAAGAGATTAACCGTCAGGCTATCTGTGCCTATTAACGAACTTTGAACCGGTAAATTGAAACCACCGGGAGTGATGATGTTCTCACTCGTGGGTTTATCGAAAGCGGAGAAAGCAAAGTTGCTTTTGAAGATGCCGTTGAATGCAGAAAGACCGGAAGCTTTGGTTTGTTTCCAGATTTCTGCAAGTGCAGGAAGTGAAAGAACATTTTTAGCGAAGTTTGCCGTTACAGCAAATTTCTGACGGACTTCGAGTACTGCGGGTTCTTGACTTGCATTGAAGCTTGAAGGACGCGCAGCAAGAATTGTCTGTCCGTTGACAGTTCTTGCGGAAAGATTACCTAACCTACCGCTGAGGTTTCCGATGACCGAGCCATTGACAAAAGCCATGATATTATCCTTTAATTTGTGAATATGTACGGTGCAATTTTAATAAATGGAGATTGGGAAAACACTGTAGATTTGGGGAAGTAAAAAAGTCAAAGTTCATTGGTGGGAGGCTGGTCAAAGGCTTGGTAGAGGCTTGTTAGAGACTTGTTGAAATTAGGAATTACGAATTAGGAATGAAAAATTATCTGAGAGGCTTTTTGAATTCTTGTGCGACGGCGAAATAAAATTGTATTTATGGCATCATAGGAGAGGTGGTGTTTTTCTGAAAGTAGAAAGATAGATTCGATCTGTGTTTCTTTCTTGCGGAGTTCTCTGTATTCTGATTTGATGATGAAGTTGCGAAGTGCAATTGGATCAATCAGTCCAAGTGAATTGAACTTGTTGAAACTTGGGTCTGCAAGTAGAAACGCGGGGTCGGGGAAATCGTTATTCGACATTCCACATTCCTATTTTGTTTTTCTTTGCAGTACTTTGGAGATTCTTAAAGATTCCATAATAACGTTTTTGTTTGCTATAGTAGCGAACTTTAGCGAGTCCGGCTTTGATAAGTTCTGCTTGTAGGAAAAGTGAATCTTTGTTGTTGGAACCGACGAGCCAAACATGGGCGAGGAGTCTGCCGAACATATCGTAAACCCCCTTTGTGTTTCCCCCTTTCGTAAAGGGGGAAAGTTGTACTGCCGGTTCGAAGGTTAGTTTAATGGTTTTCCCTTCGATTAAATTTTTGGTTTTTTGTTTTGCTTCTTCTCCAAAGGGTTGTGCAGATTTGCCGGGTTTGGCAATCTCGGGGCAATCAATACCGAGAATCCGGACTCGTTGTGAATCTGAAAGAACGAAAGTATCACCATCAATTACTCGTGCGACTTTTACTTTTTGTGAATAGTCATAGGGGAGATTATTGAAATCTTGACAATAGCTTGCAAAGATTGGGATAGCAATAAGGAAATAAAATATTCTGAGTGTTTTATTTATGGGTTTCATTTGGCTCACCTTGTTTTTTTTGTTGTTAAATTATCAATAGCAGTTTAGGTGTGCAACGCTCGATGTTTATGATTTGTTTTCTTTTGGTTGACTTGGTAGAGGAAAAACGTGCGAATTATAAAAAGCGGAAAATTGTACCCAAGTTTCATAACCATAATCTTAGTCTTATTCTTCTTCCTACTTGTCAGCCTACGGCTGAACCTTCATTCCCATTCTCAATCTTTTTTGTGAAAATTATTTTTATAAAATCTCTTGACTTTATTTAAAAACAATTATACTTTTGCACCACGATTCATTATGCTTACCCCCC